>Ga0209367_1004843_pt1 | contig 18681 bp, 9 predicted proteins | sample WorMetLIZISLAND2_FD_187412 | JGI IMG/M metagenome (GOLD analysis project Ga0209367, IMG submission 187412) | Marine gutless worms symbiont microbial communities from Max Planck institute for Marine Microbiology, Germany - Olavius geniculatus... ... | reverse complement strand
TGGCATGACTGTCTTGAGTCTTGACTTAGTGTAGTAAATATTCGTTGTTCTGAAATTTGTTCTTTTGCATTAGCACAGCACCTCAAAATAACGTCTGTGTGGCCCGTGAATTTTCGAAACTCTTTTCGTGAATTTTCCGTGAAATTTGACACATTTTAAAAATTCTGCCGTGAAATCATGCATTTTTTCCCGTGAATTCGGTTGGTTCCTAAATATCATGCACTTTAGATCAGGGCCAAAGGTTATCAACCTGTCTACGGATCATTGCATTCTAAATTACTTTTTTGCACACTACTTCAAGATCTGTTAAATACAGATAACAAACTCGCCAATCTGAGTGATTAATAGTGCTCAGATCGAATGTATCCAAATAAATTCTTCTTCTTTCTTTCTTTTCCATCAGTATGGTGATGAGGTTGCTATTAGACGTCTCCATTTGACTCTATCTTGCACCATGGCCATCGCTTCGTCAAATTGTAGGCGTATGTTCCTCATGTCTATGTCTTGTTTTATATTCTCTATCCAGTTCTTTGGTTGTCTTCCTTGATTTCTCCATCTAGTTATGGAACAGTGCATCACTTTTATTGGCAGCCGTTCACTGCCCATTCTTGACACATGCCCAAACCATGTCAGTCTTCGCTGTGCTATTCTGTCAAACGATGTCCTTCTCTGGTGTAGAGTACTCCATACTGTCTTATTCTTCATCCAGTCGCGCCTTGTTGCCTGCAACAATCTCATTGGCCACGAGACTCAGACACCAGTATTCCGAGTTGTACAACACTATTGGAACTACGAAGGTTTCATACAACTTTACTTTAGTCGTATTTGAAATATTTTTTTAAAGTTAAATAACACTAAAACAATAAAATTAGCCAGTACAGCATGGGCAATGCATGGCTGTCCAATATCCATGTCCCTTGGTGTCGACCACAGCCAGAGTATACATCTTAGCATCTGGATAGGTAGGCAGGGCCCCCAGCTGAGACATCTTTGGACAGCTACATCCTGCTGGGATGTTAAATATTCAATGGTAATTCTGAAGTGAGTGATCTGCAGGTGAGTTTGTTGTCTGTATTTAACAGATCTTGCCGGTCTGAGTGCTCAGATCACTGATCTGAAAGTATGCAATTTTGCCTACAACTGTCAGTTGGCGATCTGAACGTGTCAATTTTTACCGGTATTTCAGATCACCGATCTGAAGGTATCAAATTATGGCCAAAACTGTCAGATCAGTGATCTGAAAGACCCGTAAAAATTTATACGTTTAGATCGCCGATCTGAATGTGTCACCATGCTTAATATAAACCCACATTTCTTATTGCGTGCAAATAGTTTTTGTTAAAAGTGACAGATGATTAATAACTTAGATGATTTATGTTGCTTGGTACAGAACAATGTTGTGTGCATGTTGTGTTCTGTGATCAGTTTGGGATGCCTTACCACAAGGATCGACACAGCAAGAGAGCGTCGCTGCATACAGATCTAGTACAAGATGACGAAGAAGATGAGGATGCCACCGAGGATGCTAAGTTTTTCAGCATTGACATTGATTCGCTGATCGGTCCACAGGTCGTTTTTGATTTTGAGCCACAGACAGAATTTATCAATCCGGTTCCCTGGGAGTTCAATTCACAGCTCAGGCCTCGCTACAGTAACTGGGCCACTTCCTTTCCTAGGCAGTGCCAAGACCTTTCGACGATACCGTGGACTTTTGATCAGCAGCTGCAGGAAAATGTGGATCCTATAAAATGGAGATTCCTGAAGATGATTGGCACAATTGGAACAGTGCAATGGGAGTTTGCAGGCCAGTGTCCCGAATCGACCACTGTGAAGTGGTCTTTTCAAGTAAGCATGGCTGACACGGGCAAAATAAATTGGCAGTTTCCGGGCCAGGTGAGCAGCATCGTTCCACCAAATTGGCTTTTTGATAACATGATCTCAGGTCACGAGTCGTCCGTCTCATGGTACTTTGTTCAGCAGTGTCCTCAGCAGACCTCCGTGCCTTGGAAGTTTGAGCGGCAGGTGCAGAACACCATGCAGGGAAAGTGGAAATTTGTGAAGCAGGTTGATGATGACCATGTTGTCCCATGGAGGTTTGTACAGCAACTTGTCATTGCAGCACCGATCCGCTGGTATTTCCTCAACCAGCTAGAGCTGGACCAACATGTAAACTGGACATTCGAGCATCAGTCTGGACGCTCGCATGTTCCATGGCACTTTCAGCCCTGTCTTAGCAAAGACATCTACGGAGCGCAGCTGAGCTGGACATTTTCACGCTGCATTGGGGATTCCCAGCCTGTAAAGTGGAATTTCCTGCCGATGACGAGCGACGAGACTACTATCCACTGGGATGACTTTCCACGTATGACCGACACATTGGGAGCAGATGTGCCACAGACGTATGAAGAGATTTGCAATGAGAATGCCACGTTTAAAGAGAAGTACTCCAAAGGTTACAGTAGGCATCATCCCAGGAAGAAGCACTCGGTTTATTCCACACCTGTGTGACAAAGTGAATGAATTTGTGCTTGTTCTGCAGTAAGCTTTACAGTAAAGAGTTTGTGAAATATAGAGTTTTTACTAGCTTTGGATTTACAAAGTGTGTTGCTGTGTTTTTTTAAAAGTGAATTACTTTCTATGCTGGTCAGTGTCTTACGTGTGTGCTGGTGTGCTACGTGGGCTGTTGCGAGATTTCCAGCATATTTGTGTGTCTCTTTGCGTCTCTGATTTGAATATGATGAATATTGCTATATAATTTAAATGTGTTTTGTTTTGGCAAGTTGTCTGATTTATGGATCGATTGATCGATTTCACTTATTAGCAACTGTTAAGTGTGCTTTCATTTGTCTGTCTTGATGTGTTTTAATACCGGAGCAAGACATTTCGGCGCTGCCGTTGGGCGCGACCATTTAGGCGCCACCGTTTTGGCGCTCACCTTTTAGGCGCTGGAACGTTTGGGCGCTGAGGACGTTTGGGCGCCGCCGTTTAAGTGCTGCCATTTTGGCGCAATGTCGCGTCATTGTCGTTAATGTATAATGAACTAGTTTATTAGTTCATTACGTGTGTGTTGTGCCTGTATGGAAATGGGAAAAGTTGTGTATACTAACGGTCATTTTGCGTAAAATACTGCAAGTGCATAAACAGCTATGTAAGTATGTGATTGCAAAATAGCAGATTTATAACTATCAATCAGCATGCAGCACGTTCACGCCAATTAACAACTTAACATCAAACGTGTGTGTAGAGAGGCTGTAAAGTTTAAACAAGAAGGCGGCAAAGCGGGCTATCGTAAATCGGCATGTCGTCTGCCATAGCAGCGTAGGCCTACTGTGCTGTGCAGTCTTTGAAGTAGGTTTAGCCCCATGTCCACACAATGAGGCCTGTGTCACACATGGACCTGAAAACAAGGAGTTACCTCAAAGCGCAACCAGTTGTGTCAATTAGAGCAGGTCGACTACCAAGACACAGACTCAGCAGGGAAGGATTAAATCGGGAAGTCTCAGCACGGCATTGCATAGGCCTAACTACTGACCAATACCAGCTAATGGCATGCAGCCGCTGAAACAAATGTTAACAGAAGGCCTTAGGATTGGTCCCTAAAAGTCACGCCCTAAGCGTAGGTACAGTGCAGATGAGATTGGAGTATAAAATCCACCGACCTACCACCCTCATTATTTTTCAACGACTGTTACCATGGCTGACGACGTTGTGTCAAGGTAAGATAGAGAGATGGAGACGGCACTAAAGCAGAATAGCGCCGAAATGTCTGGCGCCCAAACGGCAGCGCCCAAACGTTCCAGCGCCTAAACGTCCAGGTGCCTTAACGGTGTGCGCCCAAATGGTGGCACCCAAATGGTGGCACCCAAATGTCACGTACCATTTTAGTGCATGATGTGTAGTGTGTAATATTTCATTTTTGAAAACTTTAAGCTGAATGTCAAATTATTTATTTATCTGTCTTTGTATGTGCTACTGCTGTATATCTGTTCATAGTTCGAGATTTTGAACTGTATTAATTGTAAGCGATGCAGTCTTTTGCAGAGTGGATATATTCTAGTTTCTACTAACATTGCAGTGGCAAATATTTGCAATATGAACTTGGTTGTTCCAGTTGCAGTATCATTGCACAGCTGTGCTCTCCTTGTAAATCGTTAACTGTTTTCAAAGAGAGTTTTTCTATGCTTTGTGTTTTGTAAGACTAGATGGATTGTTTTTGGATGTTTGTATTGAAGTGAACATTCCTTGAAGAGGTTTTCAAATCTGATGTCTGCATTTGCATAGTGAGATTCTCAGTTGCTGTCAAAGTGCAGAAAAGTAGTCACTAAGAAATGTAAAGATCATCTTGTACTTCGGTTGGGCCAAGCTCATCTCTTGTTTCTTGTTAGTCAGTTGGAAGATTGTAAGCTCGCCGGGCCATCAGTTACCTTCCCAGTTAGACAGTTTTGCCGTCTTCTGGCTACGATCAAATTGTACTTTTTGAGGAGGCACGTATGTGAATAAATTTGCCTAGATTTTCTACTGATGCATCATGCTGTATTGCTAGCAGTGCTTCAGGTGTCAAAACGTGCCTTGAGTTTGGTATGCTGTGACTTTTTGATTTGGTTCTGTGTGGGCATACATTTTGTCTACTTTCAGATGCAAGCTTAAGCATGTTTACTTTTCATTCTGCCAGCCCACCAAGCATGTTCAATGTTATTCACAGCTAATGTGCTACACTTGTAAACAAATTTTCTTATGTACCTATCTTCTGATGTCAGTTTCTGTCCACTAGTATTTTGTGCATAACTGTCCAGCAGCTTTCAACAGTTTGCTGCTTCTTCAAGATGTATGTCGTAGTGAAAGTGAGATATTTTGGTCGTTTTGCATCAGTGGCATATTGAGGCGGTAGGCATGGTGCGATGCACTATTTGTTTTTCTGCATTTCTAAATTGTAGAAAAGTGGGGCAAATTTGCCGCATTCATTGAATGTCCAAAAGCTGCAATTGTTCCAGTTTCAGGGGCCACCTAACCCTGTAACGAGGGTCTTGTTCGTTACATTACAGTACAATTTTCATTCAAGGCTGAACAAAGTTTTCTGAATTTGTGTGTACATTTTGCCAATACTAGTCAGTTGCTTTCTCCTGGTTTAGTGTCTCAAATTGCACACAAATTCAGCAAAAAATTATGCACAGAATCTGGAAAAGCATTTCAAGAAAGGGAACTTTAGCACATAATTGTTTTGTTTCTATTGGTAATCAAATGCATCTGCATATAGCTAGCTGTAAGTAAAACATTGCTGTATACACTAAAGCTAGAATTATTTGTATTTGTATATTTTTCATTTTGTGTAAAAATGTCAGTCCATCTAGAAATAATTTCAGTGAGATCTCATTGCACTTGTGCTGAGGTATGCTCATTGCTTCGATTAGTGTTGTGACGTTTACATGTGAAGTGCTGAAAAATGATTACTGACTACTTACTGGGTAGATATTGCTGTTAACTGTGGCAATTACTCATGTCATGAAAAAAGTAGTTTCTGAGTTATTACTTTATTTGTTCTACGTTTTATGAAGTACTGTTTACTTGTGTGAAATCAGTCTTAAGTATTTTAGTAAAATTAGTCTGTCGTCTAATTTATGGATCTTTCACATTCAGATATTTTGCCAGAGTTTGCTATTATTCTGTCAAATTGACGAATTGTACATTTCACTTAAGTTATGTTATAGAAAAGTTTATAATCACAGAGATTACCTATACAAGTGAATTGGTGAATGTGTCAGTATAAGGTCAATTTGTGAAAGACAGTCATTTTTTTTGTTATCAATAATTTTTTATTGCAATTTGTGCATAAGATGTCACTGAAACAGAATATTGAAACTTGAGTATCAGTCTTGGTCTTTTTTGACTTGCTACATGAATAAAAAGACCAACAAGTCTGTATTATAACTATTTTACTATGGTCTGCTGTTTTGGCTTCAGTTTATGTTGGACAATACTCATAGCTTTATAAAATGTGGTGTAATGTAGAGATTTCTATTTATTATTTAGGTATTTTTATTATTTTTTATGTGTGCTTTAATTATATGGTTTGTTGAAGTTATTTGCATGTTTCAATGTTTGCTAATAGTCTTGCAATTAGCAGTGTACTTTTCATTTTTATGCGCTACACCAGAATGCTTCGCACGTCTTAGCCATCGTCGAAGTGTCTGTCTGTCCATCCGTCTGTCTGTCCGTCCGTCCGTCTGTCACACTGTGGTATTGTGTCAAAGTGTTGCAAGTTAAAATCACGAAATTTTCACTGTGGGCTGCCCCAAGGACTCTAGTTTTTTTTGTGGCAAAATTTTGTGCCTCTGGGTCCAGGGTATTTTCTTGAACAAGAGCGTCAAAGAGGGGTATTGTACCCTATCTAAGACGATGTTATTTTTCCGCTATTGGCTTGTATGATGTGAAAACGGTTGCAGATAGATACAAACATGTTGCTTATATAACAAGCACTGGTTGCGGGCTTTTAGCTTTATCAACATTGATGACCTTGAATCACCTTGAACCGCCAGAAGAGAGGTTTTTAGTGAATTTTTTGCAATTTTTGGCTGCATTGCACATTTCAAGAGTGAATTGCGACGAAATGCCTGACGATAGACCAAGGCAACCTGCGTATGAAATTTTCAGCATTAAACACAGATTGTAGCAGTCCAACTGCCGACCCCCTAGGTTCAAGGACGCCTGCACACGTGAGCGTCAAATAGGGGTACCCATCTAAAAAGTGATTATTTTTCTGATATTTGCTCGTTTAGCGTGAAAACAGTTGCAGATAGACAGAGACATACTGTTATCATAACAAGTACTAGTGACAAGCTTTTTAATGGTGTCAACATTGATGATCTTGAATGGCCTTGAACCCCCCAAAAATATGGGGTTTTAGTGTTTTAAAACTTTTTCTTGCAATTTTCGGCTGTGATGCACATTTCAAAAGTGAATTGCACTGACATGGCTAGAGATAGACCTGAACCACCTGCGAACGGGAAATGCTAACACTGTCACGCGTCTCATGAGCTTTGCTCAAATTACTTGTTCGTCAACATTACACATTGTTCAGTAATAATTTATGTATGTTACCTCAATACTGTTTCTGGTTTGGGGTCATAACTTGTATTAATGAATGATTTAGTTGCATATTTCGTGTTGTCACTTTTGTTTCCATAGTTCTATTGCTTGTTGTTATTCACATATAAACCATAAATTGTATATTTTGACTTCATGGGTGATTTAATCCGTACTTTGTGCTTACGTCATTTGGTTGCTTTAGTGGAAATTATCATACCCACTGTTTACTTATCAGGAGCAATATTTTACCAGTATTTCTCGAACAAATACTTGGAACGTTTGCATTGTTTTACTTGTTTGTGTCTGACAGTATGTAAAGTCTATACTGTCTGTTGTTATTTATTGTAATCGGATGTTGAAGAGAAGTCTAAAGTGTGACAGGCACACATGGATGCATTGTGCCGATCAGCTGCCAGTGTTACCGGCCACTGTGATGCTGTACAGGGTGGTCCATGAAAGAATATCCCATTCTAACTTTTGTATGCTGATAATTTCATGAAATATTAACCACTTTTGGATTTTTTTCTACAAGCCATGTTTAAGCTTGTGAAGAAAAATCCGAAAATGGTTAATATTTCATGAATTTATCAATGTACAAAAGTTAGAAGAGCTTATTCTTACATGTCAGTGGTAAACTTGAGATATGCTGAATTGCTAACTATCACTCACATCTAATACGTTAGGAGCTTTAAGACTATACTGGAACTTCTGCATATCTCAGTGTATTGCACATTATTTGTTTTTTTATTGTCTATTTTGTGTTGTGTGATTTTGTTGTGTCCCTAATTATAAATATCAGTACACATGACATTAATCTGTTATGTGTGCACTTGAAGTCGGCAGCTGATTTTATTGGTAATTTTGTGTTATTGTCTGAAGACTGTTATTCAGCATTTTGTTGTCATTTTTGTTAGTTTGTTAGATAGGGCCTACAACTTGATGAAACTGCATATGGTTGATAATAATAGGGACGATTTTAATTATCACGTGTTCAGTTTGTTGATGTAGGCTTACACAAACTGACTAACAAGTTGCGCTAGAATTAACAACTTAGAAAAAGTAAAAAATGCTTTTATATGATACTTAGGTTTCAGTCATAAATGCAGAATGAGAAATCAGCATGGCAACTAAGGCTGAAGGAAAAAGTTTATAGTCTTTTATTTAAAAACAATACAGTTTTCTTCCTTTTTAGGTGTACAAAAAGACGGGACAAATTTTAAAACCCCTGAAGAAGAATATCAGGCCCCTACAGCATTCGGTATACAGCATTCTTCACATCTCATTTTTTTCTGTTGAGAGAATCATGCATTATGACGAAACTCAAAAATCACGATTAAAATAATAAAAATGAATTTATTTAGATTATGAACTGCACATTGCACAACAAATAGAAAACTGAGAATGGGACTTTGAAACTTTTAAAATTTTTTAAAACAATAAACTAAGTTTCTGGGCATTTTTTCAATTTTTAAGCCCTCCGTCTTATCAACTGCATGCAGCTTATAGATTTACGTGGAACATAATACAGCGATGAATAAATAAGTTTTTGTTGGCGATCGGAAGTCAGATATTTTAGTACCTCATTTCCTGTAGATAGTCGAGAATTAACCAGTGACCACAGTCCTCGGTGAAGGTTTGTAATAGTTTTATTTTTTTATTTAAAACATTTGCAGTTAATGACTACTGTATATACGTTTGCGCAAAATAACGAAGCAATTTTTTAGTAAAACAAATACCACAGTGAGCAGAAAACATCATTTAGGCCTATTTCAATTATAGGATAGACGAACACGGATGTCTTATTTTAGCTTGTTTGCTTGCTTACTTATTACCTTGAAATTGCCGGGGGGTGTGGTCGGATATTGTTGATAAAATATCTAGTCGTCATGTAAAGAGGAAGGATTGTTATATTTTTACGCCAGTTAATGGAATCGTAACGCTGTGAACATATTAGTAGTGACATTCCAATGTACAGTTTATGGATTAGAAGTGGAAAAATTTTTGCTGAAGTGTTGAATAGCAGCTACTTGTAGTACGATACTGTTCATTTGCAACGTGTAACTATGCAATACAGTACGCAAGCCAGTACTTTATAAACCGTTTTGTTAGCGTTACTGGCATTTGACGAATGTAATGAATTGAGCAAAATTGTCCATACAGTTATTTACTATTGTAACGTAAAATTTTTGTTACAGTGATTTTGGTGTGTAGAAATGTGTAGCATTTTATTGGCTAATTTTCCTGGTCATGGTAGCTAAAGTAATAGCCATAGCACACAGTTTTACTGTTCAGACTACATCGTGAGGGTGACTGGAATGACGACTGACGAACTCGTGGCTGTGTCACAGGACAGTGACGGTAGTGATGAAATGGCTACAAAACAATTTTTAATTTCTTGAATATTATTTGATCGTCAAATAACCGCAGTTTACTGCTTTTTTAAAACTCCTGCTTAAGAAAATTTATTTTTTAATAAATTTATATATGTGCATTAATTATTTTAACATGTATTCATTTTTAATGCACGTTAGTTCTTTAGTTTTGCATAAAGTTAATGCGTTAATTCGACAGTTCTAGTAGTCATGTGTACTTTGTTTTAGATATTAAGCTTCTTTTTCATTATCTTAGTAGTTTATTTGCCATGTAAATACATGTATACAAGGTGATTGCTACTTTTTGCTTTTTTGTTGTCAAAATACATAACCTGCTAAACGGCACATTTCTAATATTTTCGGCAGCGTATTGACACCTGGTAGCGATTGTAGGTGAAACTCACTCAGCTGGCGCAGTCTGCAGCTCTCAGCTGAATTACTTCAATATAGCAAAAGTGAAACATGTTAGCACAATGTGCCGCATACAGATGCATGAACAGATGTATACCTGAGTCTTCTGTGAAGGTTTTGTTGTCAGAAACTTTAAGTTTTTATTAGTATGGATAGTTTGTTCACACATATACAGTTTTCAACTGCTGATGCGTCTTTACATACAGCTTGGCTTTTTTCGGCACTGTGCCATTTGCATCGATTGTGTGCTAGCTTTTATGCAGGTTATTTATAGCCAAAGTGCTTTATATTAACATACTAGAGTATGAGAACTATATGCCGCATTTCGTGTTGTTGTTGTCATGTGTCTAGATATGACTGATTGGTTGTGCTGACAATTCGTTTGGAATCTACAATGGCAACAGCAGCTGAGGAGTTGCCAAGTGTTTCTAATAGCCAAGTGGTTGAGATATTGTCTTACACTTGGATTGAGTCGTTGATAGTGAATGCTTGCGGATATGCATCGGTCATTGTTCCAGGATTTCTTCTCATTCAATACTTGAAACGATCTAATTACTTGGAACGACATGGTATGTTAGCATTGGAGGTGCTGTCTGTCATTGAGTTTATTTTATTTTATTCATTTTTAAAATAGAGGTGGCAGAGAGTAACTGGTATGGCAACAGTAATAGAGAAGCAGACATATCCATAGGGCATAACACCTATTTTTCCACAATTATCGAGATTAGTCTGGGGTTTTTTTTAGAAGATTATTTAGCTACAGTGGATTAAGAGGGCACATACTGCAGTAACAGAATGCTGAGTGAGAGCTAAATTCAACTAAATTCAAACAGTCTAGGAAAGTTTTGTATCAAATGTAGTTGCAACTTAAGGTAAAAGGTAAAGGGAGCCATGCCCCAGCTGGGGCATACGTGGTCTGCTCATCTCCCACTGATGGCCGTTAAGCCCGTAGGTGGATAAACCACTTGAGTCCGCGACGCATGGCCAGTGCGATGCCAGACCTATGGTTACCTTCCCAGCCTCGGGGCATCACCGCCCTTTGACTGGTACCAAATTATACTGCTTGGTGACAGAGGCACATGTGTTTGAACAACTTGCCTAAGGTTGTTACCCGGCATTGTCTTGGTGCGGAGTCAAACCTGCACCCCTGAGTGACCTCAGGATTACAAGTCTGGCATGTTACCGTTATACTACCAAGCCACACGTAGTTGCAACTTGCAAGTTGTGAAATGGCCAGGCTGAGTTGTTCTAGGTGGCTGGTGACATACAGTGTATGCATATGGTCCACTCACCTTTTGACAGTTGCTCACCTTGGTGCTAACTGAACCTGGTATACAGTAACTTTGTCGATGAACACAGCATGTTATCAACTACACTGAGTGACCACCAGTTGTGTCAAGTGACATAAATGTACATGTTGTTGTGGCATAAACCCAGGTGATGGTCTTGTGTATCGTTTGGTGCGCTGCTGTATTTATGACATGGCTACAAACTCTATCGGTTCTGCTGCTAAGCTTCGTACATCTCGGTCACTTGGTCGCAAGTGTCTGCTCATTGCATTCTGCTCATTCGGTTTACTTACTTCATTCCTGCTATGGGGCCTCTGTCAGGAACGCATCATGGCTGTGCGCTATGAATCGGAGAATGACAGAAATGCTCCCAGTGAGCATTTTACCAACACACTGTTTCTTGAGTTCATGAATCGGATCCTGGCACTGGTGTTTGCGGCAGTGATACTGCTGGTTTGGCGTCAGCCGGTGCATTCTGCTCCAATGTACAAATACTCTTACAACGCTTTGTCGAATGTTATGAGCAGCTGGTGCCAGTATGAGGCTCTTAAGTATATTTCGTTCCCGGTCCAGGTACTCATGTTCAATTATTAAATTTATTGTTATTTATTTATTTATTGTTATTAAATTTATTGTTATTATTTACTATTTTATTGCTGTTAAATAAATTGATTTTACATGGCCTTAATGTCAAATAACTGCAAAGATGTCTGACAAAATGCAAAGTGAAATGACTTAGAAGTATTCAGCAGTGTAGCCTACAGAATATTTGCAGACAAAGCAATATTGAAGAATGCTGCAAGTATACAGTTTGCTTTATAGGCATTGCTTGAATGACTGTGATGAGGGATAAAGATATGATGATGATGTGACTGTTGCTGGTAGACAGTTACATGCTTGGGCTGCAGCAACAGGGAAAGCCTGATTTCCAAGCAAGTTTCCCCATCTTCTTTCTTTTTTTTATGTTATATTTTTTCCATTTTGCAGGTGTTTTTGGAGTGTGTGAGCTTCTTCAGCTCGATTTGAAGCTAAGTTTTAGCTGTCCCAGCTGCTTTCAATTTTTGGGACGCCGTGGGCCTTGGCCTTGATAGCTAGACAGAGAGAAAGTTTAGAACCTACATTATACCAAACTCTCTCTCATTGGCCTGTTTTACTGTTACGATGAAGCATTTGCTACAAGGTTTACATGGTGTAGATGCCAGCACCCAGTGTGTGTATATAATGCATGTAGGTGCTTGCGAAGGCGGCTAAAGTCATTCCTGTGATGCTGATGGGGAAAGTCGTCTCACGACAGACATACAGTCTACTGGAGTATGCCACTGCAGCAATGATCTCAATCGGTCTCTTCATGTTTGTCATGTCGACAAGTCACAGCGTTAAGACAAGCACCTCGACCATCTCCGGTGTCATTCTACTTGCCGGGTATCTTGGCTTTGATGCCTTTACATCCAACTGGCAAAGCCATCTGTTCCGGGTTCACAAGATGTCGTCGACCCAGATGATGGCTGGATCGAACCTCTTTGCCGTTATCTTTGCGGGTGTGTCACTCATTGAGCAAGGTGGTTTTGTTGAGGCTGTGTCTTTCATGGTTCATCACCCGCTGTTTATATCCCATGTTACTGTAATGTCGATCACCTCGGCTGTAGGACAACTTTTCATCTATTTCACGATTGCCGAGTTCGGTCCGGTCACGTTTACAATTATCATGACCGTTCGTCAGGGCTTTGCTATAATGCTGTCCTGTATCATCTACCATCACAATGTCTCACTGTTTGGACTTGTCGGCATATTTGTCTGTTTTGTTGCTATATTTATTAGAACCTATCACTCGGGTTGGCTCACTCGAGCTGCTCAGAAGCAGCAGGTAGTTGTTTTAAAACAAGTTACGGTTCACAACAGTAGCTCATGATGGCACGATGTCTTATTCCATTTTCACTTGCAGCATGTACCAGGTGATGCGTAAAATTGTGGAACATTTGTGCTATTCATGAATTGAGCAATCGGACAGTTGTCATTTGACTAGCCTTCATCACTGCAGTGAAAGGTGGTTGTGTTGAATGCTTGAACATAGTGTTCAACGTGACTGCATCTTACTGCTACTCATTTGCAAAACTGCCCAGTTGTTCAGTCCATGCAGTGGTGTGGCCGGAAATGTGAATTGGGGCACCTCTCCTTTTTTCCCTCATCTCTGTTTACTTCCCACCCTTCTCCTCATTTTCTTTTCTCCCCTTTACTTTCTCATTTCATTCCCCCTTTTTCTTGAAAAATAGGATCATCTAAATTTTAGGTAGAGAGTCTGGAGGAGCGCTCTGAGTTTTCCGCTGGGGTCCAGGACAGAGTCCCAGCCGAAATTGAATTTGATGCATTATAGTCTTCAAATATGCCATCTGGTGGCAACAATCGTTATCATTTTTTGAGTCCCTAACATGTACGCTGTGTCCCAGAATTAGCCACACCCCTAACTTCAAACACATCAAATTCAGTTTGTAGTTCATGGATTTCAACTAAATATTGTACCGTAGCATTACTTACTGTCATGCTTATTATGACATCCACATCTTACCGTGTGTGCTCAGTGTGATGTCAGATGTCATTATGACGTTTGAGTTTGTTTTGTTTACATTAGGGTTACATTCAATACGTTGTTGTTGACAGGGCAGCTAAGCATCAGCATACTTGCCTATGACTCGCACTGGGGCCAAATATGGCCACTTTGATCACAAACTTTAAAAGCTAGTTTAGAATGATTGTTTCCATGAATGTTTCAAATGTGAAAATCTGCCAGGTATTAATGATTTCACATTAAATTATCTCTGGGGGTGTCGCTAATTTTGGGTCACTGTGTATTTCTAACAAAAATGAGATTGAAGGCCTGAGCACCATGGACCCCCTTTTGTCTACGCCACTCAATTTAAATGAGTTGTCTGATAAGGGGTGACTGTGTGACTTGTGAGTAACGTAGAGCACTGACATTACTGGTTAGTTACAGTTGACAGTAGCAGCTGACGGCATGGGATTTTATTCTTTTTCTGTCAGCACAAACAGAATGTGCTGTTAGGCAATTATTGCTTATCATATGAGTGTGCCATGTATTTGAGTGACTTGATTTAGATTTATTTGTCAGTTGCATGAAGATAAAGCTTCAAAGTTACAGTTTTTGTTTTGTATAATTGTGGCATGCATGTAAAGGAATAGAGTAGACTGTAGAGGGATATGGCGTTGGTTTATTTTTTAAATTTGTGTTTTTGTTAATATATCTATGTTATCTTTTGATCTGTGATTTATACTTGAACTGCGATTTCCATCTTTCCATACAGTGTTGCTCAATTTTTTTGTCTGTATTTAGCTGCATGTGGGCTGAGTGCAACAGTAGTATTGTACAGCTTCTTGCTAGGTTGTTTATGTAGTTATTTTTGTACTTTCCTGTTCTGTCTTGTTTATGTTCTACCATGTGGCTTGTCATGTGGGCCTATATATTGTACGTGTATGCTTGGGGCACTAGCTCATTCTCACGTCTGAGCAGAGTGGCATGATTAATGAATAATCGTAGACATAGTATATTCCGGTAGGCCTACTTTCAAGTACGGTTTCTGTACTGTTAGACGTTAGCGCCCTGTTTGAACATTTTGTTAGTAATTTATTCAAACCTGTACGGAATCCCGACCATTGTTTCAACCAGTAAGTTACTTTCCTCCATTATATTTCTACATGACCCTAGGTTTAGCAGACATATTAAGTGTTTACTCCCTCAATGAAGTTTAGTTCGGTTTATTTCCTTACGTGCTTTCATATGTTCACCCTAATTGGCAGCATTATGGATCATTTGCGTCAGTCGGTCTGTGTCCTGACCGAACGGGCTTTGACGTCTAAAACAAAAAAAACGTATAAAAAACCAGAATTGTTGTAGACTTACAAACGTTGCCCATGACAAAATTAACTTGTGTGCCAATCTTCAGCTCAGAACGTCAACGATCAGTTAGGGTTAGGGTTAAAGTCGTATAGTGCAGTGGGCGGGCACGTAGAGCTAAGCGGACGACCGCAAAGGCGCAGGGTCGACATTTTTGATTATTTTGTTCGCCAGACAGATCATTTTGCTCAGAAACAAAAATAAAATAGATAAAGTACTGGAAGCTGCTTATTCGAACATTCAGAGTTTTTACATTTCTACACTTTTTAAATACTGGCTATATTTTATTATTATTTAGAGGGCCTATATTTTATCGGATTTTTTTCAATGCATGTGTGCATGCTAGGTTAATGCATTCTGATGGCGCATGTCATTAAATGAGTATTGTAGGCCTATTGTACTGCAGTAGATTTAATAGCTCGCTGGCTCAACTGTGTAGGCGAGAGATAGGCATGAATTAGGCATCAGAGCGTGTCCATCGAGCCGTAAGGTCGGCCCGACGTCGGCTATACTATTGAGTGACCGTAGCCTGGCCTAACAACTCGACTATAGGTACATAGAGAGACCAATCGCAGCTAGCGAGTTAGCGTCAACGTTGCGTGACTCAACTTCAGGCTTCCACCGAACACTTAGCACCCTCGCTCACGTGCGACAAAATAAAAAAAAATAGAAGAAAGCTCAGCTGTCGCTAGGTGAGATGCTCTACAGTTTGTACAGTTTCTGTTGCAGTAGGCCTACTAACCTTCAAAGTCATCCAAAATCGATGATTTTCATTTCATTTGACAGAGCCGATGCCACTTCCTATTAGTGATTAATAGTAACCTTGGCCGTATCTCTCACCGACTTCGAGGTATGTCGGTTTTCCGTTGAAAAACGCACATTTTCCTACTCCCTCCATTTATCTTCATATCTGAAAATGTTCCTCTTGCACTAAATTGCTAAAATTTTGCATGCCTAGGTTTAACACACCGAATAATTTATTCACGTAAAAAGTATTCCTTAAGATCTACCGTTTAGCCGCAATACATCCGTTACAGACAGACGGACAGACAGACGACACATCATGCCAAAGACGCCTTACAGCATAGCTGTAGTGCGTAAAAATACACAGTGATGACATAATAATCTTTAGTTTTTACGCGCAACGCATTATGCACCAGCGCGTATTACTTATCGTAATTGTGTTCGTCCGTCTGTCTGTCATAATTGGATACTATTTCAAGCCCGGATTAGATAGAAAATTTTGGTTTCCACCACGTGATGGTATAGAGTAGCTAATTTGTTGGTGACAAAATTTCATAATGTTGGGTAAGGGGATTCGTCTTAAACGATGGCGTCGAAGCAAGGTCAGGTCAGGTCAGGTAGTCGCGTAGTCTACGAAATCGTTACTTTACCGCTATTAACTCGTTTAGCGTGCGAACGGTTGCGCTTTGCAGATAGTCACAGACTTGCTGCTTGTCGTAACAAGCACTGCTCAAGAGCTTTCCGGGGGGGGAGGTACCGACAACGATGACCTTGAATAGTCTTATACCCCAAAATAAAGCGATTATTATTTTTTTAGATTTCATGCTGCAATGCACATTTAAAGAGTGATTTTCTGGTCGAAATAATACTAGAGATGAACCGAGACAACCTGCGTCGCGCGTTTTATGAGCATTAGCTTAGATTTCTTGTAATCGCATAGTCTTTAAACAAAAAATGTCAGACGTTTCTGGTAAACTATGGTTTTATAAGCGACAGCAACATTCTGTTTACTATTTATCATATTCTGTTCAGTGTGTCCGCCTTTCGCTCTCACGCACGCACGTAGACGCGTGCGTGACTGTCTGACTATCGTATCGTAAGGCCTAATGCTCTCGCTGGTCCAGTTCGTCTGCAGGATACGTGAACGCAAGTTCGTCGACGTCTTCGATCGGACCTTTGCAGATGTTCTCTTGCGTTACTGACTACACTTCATCGGAGTTAAGTCTTGGCAGTCCAAGCATGAGACGAAACGAAGTCCGAAGTATCCCTTGTCAACAGATCAAGTTTCTCGAAAAAAAAACGTTCATTTGACGCAGACACGGTAAAATTAATGCTTTAGGCCCACGTAAGGTGAAAAAATTTAGCGACGTTGCGCGCAGCATTATCTCATTCTCGTGCTTTGATGTTACATTTGTATGGAAAGGAAAAAAACAGCGCAGTAACTCAGTTTGGTCATGGCGCTAGGGGTCTGGTAAACGGTAGAGTCGACGACGACTGTCTTCAGTTATTGTAATTTGTTATTTCAGCTTAAAAACTAGTAGGCCTATATCGGACGTTTATGTCTTAATTTGTTTGTTGTTTTGTCAGCAAAATTGCACTAGAAGTCAAACAAGAATTTATAACAAAATTTTAAGAAAAATCAGACTTGGTCCAACTTAGAATTGTATGATGCTGCGGATCAACATTGAAAAATACACAATATGATTAAAGGATTCTTTGCCATTTGCAAAATAAATCAAATTACACTGTGTCTCAAAAAAACGTCCCACTTTGTGATTGTCCGTATCTTCGTTAAATATTGATCGATTTTTAATATGTTTACTGGCGCATTTTGTAGACAAGTAGCAGTTTCTATTAACATACCACCACACTTTAACTGCATTTCTACACTACCATGTGAAACTTAAATTATCAAAAATCACTAAAATTTTAGTAATACATATGCCAAAAATATTATCGGTATTTTCTAAAAGCAATTTTCCAACAATTTTTATATTAGTAGTTAATAATGTTTAGTTTTTGACACATTTCTTGTGTTTGCAAACAAAAACAGATACTATTGTTGTAAAAAATAACTTTTCATGCAGTGACAATACCTTGGTAATCTTACGTGCATTTAGCAATTGGCTTAAGGCTTCAACTAAGAACTTTTACGAGTTTAAAAAGTGCAGTTCGCAAAGAATTTTGGCAAAATTTCTGAGGATAAACAAAACAGGAAAGGATTGGAACATGTTACTAAAAGATTTGAACAACATGAAGCCCCAAACAAAGGCATGAAAGCGACAGACTAAAGCATGCACGTACTGAAGAGAAAGTGACCCACTGTGGATGAACTTTTAGCCCTACTAAATTATGAAGGCCAGAAACAAACACACCGTATAACACGCCAGATATCAACAAAGACGGGTCTAATACAGCGTAGCATTGTACTGATTATTCGTTCTTTATCTTCCAACACGCCTGTTGCCTAGTATTGCTAGTTTTTTTCTTGTATTTATACTTTACAAGGTAGTGTAGCTACGCATTTACGGTATGGTGGGATATTCAGTAACCACTTTATTGCAAATTGTCCAAAAAGTGTGCCAGTAAATGAATTTTTGAAAATCGGCTAATTTTTACGCGCGAAAGCAGAATGCTTCGCGCGTCTTTGCCATCGTCTGGACGTCCGTCTGTCTGTCTGTCCGTCCGTCTGTCCGTCCGTCACACTCGTGAGCTGTATCAAAACGGTGCAAGCTAGGATTACGAAATCTTTACCGTGGACTGCCCCAAGGTCTCTAGTTTATCGTGACAAAATTTCGTGCCACTGGGTGCAGGGGTTCCCCTCGAACGAGGGCGTCGAAGAGGGGTACCCCCCTAAAAAGACGTCATTTTGCCG
>Ga0209367_1004840_pt1 | contig 18695 bp, 12 predicted proteins | sample WorMetLIZISLAND2_FD_187412 | JGI IMG/M metagenome (GOLD analysis project Ga0209367, IMG submission 187412) | Marine gutless worms symbiont microbial communities from Max Planck institute for Marine Microbiology, Germany - Olavius geniculatus... ... | reverse complement strand
CAAAAAAATTTCAGGGGCCAAAAACATGCAAAATTTGGCCCGATTTCGGACGACTTCGAAGTTCGGTGGTGAATATCTCCGAAACGGATGAAGATATTCAAAATCGGATAGTCATTCCGTCTATCGCGATTCCTCCTGCGTTAGGCAAAACAAGTCCGGTGAAGTTTGGTCCAGTGACCTTGGAGATCTCGATGTTGAATCGTACCCACCGAAATTGCATTTTCCGGAAAACCATATTTCGGCCCCTCGGGGGTGCTGCACTTCCAAATTTTTACACGCGCTAGAGAATCACCAAGTATTACTAGTGCACCCCCATCGGGGATGGGGGCCCCCCTTACAACTTTTTTCAAAAGGGGTCAAAAATTGGCTTAAAATGCAATAAATTAGCACTTATAACTTCGGAGTTAGGGGGTGTAGCCCGATGAAACTTTGGCACTTGATGTGCGCCGCCTTATGGGCGATGTGGCTCAGGAAGGACTTTATGTTTAACTTTACGTTTTTGCTGACCTTACTATCGACCAAGCCTATGTCACGTAATGGTTACTGGTTGTAGACATCTACCTATGCCCCATCTAATCCCTCCATTGCCGTCTCTCCCCTTCCACACCAAACAGTGATATTGTCTTACAAATTGTCGTGCAGTACGGTCGGCGATTAGGGGCTTTTTGTTTATGAAGGTTACGATGTGCTGGACACTCCAGTGGCACGTGGTGATGTGCTCGCGGTAAGGAGAACGTTCCTCGACAGCATCGGCGGCTTCGACGATCAGCTGCGGCCGGACGATGGCGCTGGAGCGCTGGCCGAGCTTTCGTTGCGTGCGTGGATGTGCGGGGGCGGAGGTGCCGTGCGTATCGCTGCATGCTCGCGCGTTGCCGTGCGTAACGCGCTGAGGGTGAGGCGGGTCACGGATCCAGTCAACTATCGGCGCGTCGTGGAGTTGTGGTTCGGCGAGTTACGTGAGACTGCCTACCGTCAGGGCGGCGTCAGTGACGACATGTCAGCCGCAGAGCAACAGTCGGTAAGCCACAGAGACAGTTTACTTTTTTACAACACGGAAATATACATTTATTTTTGAAAGTTCTTGAAAACCTAACTGGGTCTTGAAAGTGTTTTGAATGCGATGTTAGACAGTCTTAAACGTTCTTGAATATTAGTTCTTCAAAATCATCGCCACCACGATCTGGAGTTTTTTCCTGCTTGATCATTAGACCATTATGATATACACTTGTGTCCCCCCCCAAAAAGTCCCACTTTATCATTTTCCATATTTTCGCCAAATATTAACCGATTTTTAAAATTTTTTCACTGGCACAAACTGTGGATAATTAGCAATAAAGTAGTTGTTAGATATCCCAGCACATTTTAACTGTGTCGCTACTCTACCACATGAAACATAAATTTTCAGAAATTACTAAAATCACTATCATACGTGCAAAACATCATCCTCTGAAACAATTTGTAGTAATTTTTATACAAAAATTAAATCACGTTTATTTTTACATACACTTTTGATGTTTGTAAACAAAAGCAGATGATATTGTCATAAATAATAATTTTTAATGCACTGACGATAAACCGGTGATGTAATGTGCCATTTAGCAGTGGAGACAAGGCTTTGATTAAAAACTTGTACCGGTTCAAAAAGTACAGTTTCTGGAGAATACTGGCAGAATTTTAAAAGATAAACTGCAATAGGAAAAGCGTGGAAATATTACTAACAAGGATTCAGAAAACATGCAGCGCCAATCAAAGGCATGAGACCGACAGACTGAAGCATACACGTACTGAAGAGAACGTGATCACTGTGGATGAAGGCTTGCTAAACCACAAAGGCCAGAAGCAAACATATCGTTCAATACGCCAGATATCCAAAGAAACGGATCTAACAAAGTGTAGCATCATACAGATCATTCACTGCATTTTTGGTCAGAAGTGTATCTTGTTCACCAACACATTTGCTGTCTATTATTTTAGTTTTTCTTGCATTTCTATTTCACAAGGCAGTGTAGCGACGCAGTTAGTGTGTGGCAGGATATTCAATAATCACTTTATTGCTAATTGTCTACCGAATGCGCCATTGAAAGAATTTTAGAAATTGATTAATATTTGGTGAAGATATGGACACTCACATAGTGGGACGTTTGGGACACAGTGTATAATAGTTAAAAAAAATATCAGGATTCTACTGAACCATCATCTGATGTGTTACTGTGGTTAGTAACACTTATTTTATATTTCAACAGCTATTATATGATGCCAGAAAGTCTAACACGACAATTTTCGCATACTTATTTTGCAGACCGGGTATCTACTCCTCCCCTCTCTCTCTCTCCTTCAGACTGGTTTAGATCCCTCGGGTGAGGGGTCAGCCACATGGGTTTTCCATCTGCACTCGGCTCTATTCTCCACATCCATCAGGTCGACCCGCAAGTCCTCCATGTTGTACTTCATGACGTCGATCCACCTTTTTCTCTGTCTGTCCCTACTCCTTTGTCCACATACGTCTGCCTCCAAGATTCTTTTGACACAATCCTCTTCTCGGCGTTGTGCATGCCCAAACCATATCAACCTGGCCTCCTGTACTTTGTCCGTGATGTATCCACTTCCCCCTTCCCAAAAAAAAAAAATTGGAGGGGGTCAAATTTTCGATTTTCTGACTTTGTGCCTATCTTAGGTTTATTTTTGAGCTTTTGAATTTTTAGGGCTTATAGCCTAACATAGGGATTTCATGGGCTTTCCATGTTGGCCAAAGTTCAGCAATTTTGGTCTGGCCATTACAAAGCACTAGAACTTCGCCGGCATGTAACTTCAGTTTGTTTCGGTCGATCTTTGTGAAATTTTTACATGATGTTTAAATACACATCTCCTTTGTGCACACTGGGTGTTCACCATACACCTTACCCCCTTAAAATTTTTTGAGGAGTAAAATTTCACATTTTTTGCCTTCTGCACCTTCTAGCTACCTCACATCGAAACTTAGCACCGATATGTCATACCTGCCTCTTGAGACTATCTACCCACTCTGATTTTTGGGAGTCAGCATTACCTTCCCCCCTCGACTCCGATCATGCAGAGTGTCGGACAATTTTTCAAAACAATTCCTTTTCAGCCAGTACTAGTGTGACCAGTGCATTACAGATTACTTTAGCAATATGTGCTATATAAATTTGCATTTTGCTTTACTTACTTTACTTTACATGATATGAATGCAAGTGCATTACTAATCAGTGTATTATAATGGTTGTAGGTGTCTGAACGTCGGGCCTACATTGCGCGGACTGTGCCTAACGGCTGCAAGTCGTTCGCTTGGTATCTCAGTAACATCGCCACGGCCGTTCTGGCGCCTTCCGAAAACATGCGCCACTTTGGTAATGTAGACTTTGCCCGGTAGCTAAAGAAATGGTTTAAATTCTGTTCACTGATAGACTAATGTTAGGCCTTCACATGTGTAATGCAAGCCAGAACAAAATCTCGAATTAACGTTAAAATAATTATATTTTATTAACACGAACATAAGAATAGACCGTTTAACTTCCGGCTGGCAACCTGATTAGTGGCTTTATCCTCAAGTATTCTAGGCCTACTTTACTATGAGCAAATTCTGTCTTTTCTCTCTTATAATTCAAACATCCAGTAATCTTAGCTTGAGTGTTACCAATCAAACTGTCAAATTAGTAGTGATGCACGAATCAATGATTCTCTGTTCATTTAATTCTGACAGTGTTCCAGAATATCGAGGCAGAATGGCAAAATGTTCTAACTAGGAACTACAAAATTTCTCAAAATGCTACACGAATATCTATTTCACTGCATAATGAAATAATGAAATACAGCAGACAGATTTCAGAGTTATTTTTTAACAGACTTTACAAGAACATCAAAAACACTGGGAGAGAAAATCGGAAAAATGCAATGGCTAGAAAGTTGTTTTTCACTTTTATTGAAATGTCATCGACAACGGATAGGATGTCATTGCCATTCTACTCTTGATGTACGGTTGTGGATATGGACATGGTTGCAGGCAAGCTGCGTGCTAAGACGATGTACTGCGTGCGTGCGTTGGAGTCGGGTCATGTCGACATGACGCTGTGCAGTCAGTTCATGTATGAGCCAGCGACGTTGTTTGAACTGACTGGTGACGGCAAGCTGTTTCGTGGTGACAGATGCCTCGAGCCCGCCACAGATGACGCCAGACAGGTGCCTGCTAACAGTGATTAGGGGACAGAGGGCGGGGATAAAAGTGAACTAGGAAGTTGTTAACTAACTTAAACGTAAAAAATTAAATTCCTTTCCAAGCCACCCCACAGGATGGCGCTGATCTCCGTTTCGTTAGTCCTCAGCCAAACACCAGTTTGTTTTCTTCCCTGGCAGTTGTCCTTAAAATAATGTTCTCACTACAGAATCACAGTGCAACACACGCCCCAATCACCTTTTCTGTCTATCTCTCAGAGTATCTAGGAGTTTCCTTTTCGTTTCAGTTGTTCTTAGCAGCTCATCATTCTTTGTATGTTCCGTCCAAGATACTGTCAGCATGCGATGCCAAATTGACATTTCAAATGCTTCGAGATAACTAATAGTTTAATGAAATCTTTTAATTGAAATTTAGTTGTAGTTCAATTAACATAGACTATGGTTTGTTTAGTGAGTTGCCGGTTACTGTATAGGTACGTTGGCGGCAGTGTTCTGATGAAGGCCAGGGGCGGGTTGCTCAGCATTGGAGACTTGAACTAGACGGACGATTGACATACTCAGGCCGCTGTCTAGCACACGTGTCTACACGGGACCCCACCAGCATGGATCTATCACACCACGCCGAGCTTAAGACCTGTTCACACCGCGAGGACGACGTTCGTAGACAGACCTGGACCTTCGTGGAATAAGTACCGGTTTCAACATCGTCTGCAGTGTATAAAATGTGCTTATTTAATGACCGTGATCGACGGCGTGTTCCGCCTGAGAATGGGTGCTGTACGTAGACGCAAGCCACATTTCGGTTATCACGTTTGAGTGGAGTGAGATTATGGACAGTTATAACACTCCAGACACTGCAGTGACAGATAGCTGACAGAAGCTGGACATGAAATAATCTGACACACAGGTGGACTAGCAAGTAGCGTCGACATGTTGTCGCACCCAAACTTCTTATCATCATGGCGTCATCATCTGAAACATGCGTGATACTACCATTGAACCAGACGAGGTGTTGCAATGACGCTGTGCAGTATACATTTTTGTCTGCTTACTTCTGCGGCTATATTTTGCACCTGGGTACAAGTATGATTGTTTTTCCCAGTTGTCTGCCCACGGACGTTGAACGACTTGCCGGACGACGTGACGTCTGCCGAGTCGTTATCCAGCTTCCGTCAGCGACTAGAAACTCACCTTTTCACTAAATACGTAGGTCTAGAAACAGTGAATTGCATGTGTGCGTGTGATGATTGTTATGAAGATGATGATAATGTTAACGTACTGTTTCAAGCGTCGATAAAGTCATTGCGATGTGATGAACATTGAACACAGTGTGTTGTGTGTAAAGTTTTATGTTTTTTTATTGATGCATTTGCATTGTCGTTCGTAGCCGTATTGGACGTACTGAATTGAACCGCATGTGCCTTGCGTCATGACTTTGTATACGTGTATGTGCGAGGTTATGTCGCCCGGATGTTGCTATAGAATATTAGTTCTCTGTGTGACGTGAGGTTGGATGCTATGAATAAACTTGATGCGAGATGTCCCTCGATTGTTAAAGTGTTTGACAGCGTTCAAATCTCAAGAATCTTTGCTAGTTGCAGTAAGTGATTGCAATCCCAGAATTTATTTCTCAATCCGGAATTAAGAAATTTGTAATCCCGGGATTCCGTGATCCCATTTAATTAGGCCATTTTCGGTATTAAGCTTTCAGATTGGTCGTTATTTAGCATTCCTATAGTAGCTTAGACTAAATTATTTCATGCATATGCAGTATAGACCTCTACCGGCAGGTATATTCGGACTCTAGCCGGAGAGCGACTGAATGGGATTGTCAGAATGCAACTTGCACGCATTTTATTAGACGGTGAAAAGTCTTATTTTATCATCTCGAAGAAAAGGTCTACTATTTGACGCATTGTTGTAATCCCAAAATCTCGGAATTGGGACGCCGCCAATCTCGAGATTCAGGATATCGGGATTGCAATCACTCGTTGTTCCAGCATTTATTGAATGTATGCAGCCAACATCTCTGTTTAGCTACACGGTGGCGTCGTGGTCGTGGGAACAGGGGCAGATGCCCAATCCCCCTAAATTGTCGGAAAACCTTTCTGTCCGAATCTTGTGTCCAAAAATGCAAAATTGGAGTTAAAAACCCCATTTTTGAAAAATTGGAGTAAAATTGACATTTTGAGCACCAATAATCCTCTCTGTTGGAAATTTGCGGCGGCAAAAAATTGCAACCTTTTGCCCCGCCCATTTTTCCAGTCCACGACGCCGCTGCAGTTACATACTTGACGACGTTGCAGCGACTGGACGCTGCTATGAGTAACCGGCAGCTTAGCTGCATTTTGTACAAAACAGATGTAAATTATTCATTAGCATAATGCTGTTCGTGTATAGAAGTCGACATCGAAATATGCGGATCTGCCCTGCTGACTTTTAGCTAATTATGTCAGCAGCTAGAATTATCATTACTGCTGATATTTTGAGAGTCTTATACAAATGCAGTGTTTTGTTTCATTATAATTATTTGTGTTTGCAAAGCATGTTTCTCTATATGTGTATAATGCAAGTCTTATGCTAAATTGCTGATGATCTTTTCATTAGGTAACTGTTCAGGTCTCGACTTACAATAAAGCGTAACTGGTTTTACGTTTATATATTTGTTTCGCTGCAATTACATAACACCATAACATAATAGCTTAGATTGGTATTTGAGGTACAAAACGTCCAGAAATCGGAGTCTTAAACCGCGTACAGAACGACGCAACTGACCTGGACTGATCAATTGGCGAGTTCATTTCAGTTCAGTTACGTCGCTCTGTACGCGCCTTTCGACAGTTAGGCGCCTAGCAAAATGTGACACACACTGTGACTGAGTTTTAAGCAATAGACTGTTTTTGTCATACGGCCGCTAAATACTGACTTTCAGAATTCTTCCACTGGCGCACTCTGCGGAAGATTTGCAATATTTATAACGCATTTATCGCAGATGCTTAGTTTTTTTTGACGCGCCACAGTTTGTTGTAGGCATCTATGGCACGGATTGTGTACTGTGGCTCTCGGGTAGGTTTTAGAGGAAAACTTTTTACACGAAAAATTAGCCGTTTGTCGAGGCTCTCTGCGTACAAAATATGCGGAATGCAGTTTAAAGGGAACGTTTTCAAATTTGGGGTTGAATGAAGGGGGTAGGAAATGTGCGTTCTCAATCGAAAACTGGCCATATCACGGAAACGGTGAGAGACGGGGCGAAGGTTAATAGGAAGTGGCATACGCCCTTTCAGATTAGATGAAAAATCATCGATCTTGGATTACCTTGAAGGTCGGTACGCGCTATTGTGGCTGAATGATGCGGGATGTGGCCTAAGTTGCCATACTCATCACTAATATGAAGTCGCATGTTAGCTTTCAAATGACATGAAAATTATTGACCTTGGATGACCTTGAGTCAGTACTGCAACAGGAACTGTATAGGCTTTAGCGCGTCTTTCCTAGCGACAACTGGGTTTCTTGTTTTTGCTTCGTTGCGCTTTTCTTTTTCTCTGGATTCAAAGTTAATGTCAGCGCCTAATACTTTCACAAAAATATACTCTTGCGCTCAAAAATTGCTATTTTTTTTATTTTACTGCGGTTACATTGCTTTTATAGTACGACGTAATGTTGTATTTTGGTCGGTTGCAATCTGTCAGCAAATGATTTTAGTAAAGCATTTAATCGATTGACTTGGTTGATTTGATAGATGGGTTTGTCAGATAACGTACAGTTTTAAACACGGTCTTCAGCGTATTTTGCGAGTGTAGCAAGGCATAGTACACTGTAGACTGTGACGAAATGTACTTATTTCATGGCCCTGATCGACGGCGTGTTCTGCCTGACGCACGTGTGATATACAGAATCGAGACGCTGTCAGTCGTCAGGTTTTAGCGGAGTGAGATTATAGACACTAGTGAGAGATAGGAGGACAAAGAAGGTCATGAAATTTGGACGACTCATTATAACTGCAAACGCACGGGGTATTATTGGAGTCGTTGTGCTTCCTGTGTTACTCCAGGTCGTATGCTATTCATCAGGCTGCGTGAATGCCTGCAGGAGTCGAGACGACTTATTTATCGCCAAGCGTCGACCACGGCTTATAATGCGAGTGTAAAGCTCATAATGGTATCATCGCATGACGGCCTGGGGCGCTCTCGCAGTCCGTGCCGACAGATTGCAACGTGAAAAACGCAGCCAAATCCATGCCGTATATATATACCTGCCGCTTAGACCTTACCCACATGTGCGACGACACCTCGTCTCATTCGAAAACACGGCGGGCGACGTACGGTGCAAGTGTCAATCAACTCGGGGTTTGGCAGCGCCATCGCACGAGGCGCCACGAGTCGATTGACAGCTGCACTGTACATAGGCCTTGTTTTGTCGCATGCGAAGTTTTGTCGCACATGTAGCCATCCGGTTACAGACGCCCGCTGCCTTTCTCCCTGCAGAGTCACGGTCAAGTCGGCGAATCTAACTTGTGCGTCAAACAGGTTAACTTAAGACCAGAATATGGGGGTGCAGTGCGTACGTACATCGCCGACCTGCGAAACATAGCCGATTGGCACTGGGTCTAAAATTCGGAGATTAAAGTAGCCAAAGAAGAAAACGTAAAAAATTATTTTGATTGCAAAATTTTGGAACATAGAGCCTGTGCTGCCAGACATATTAACCGACACGGAAAACAATTACTGCTTTGTTTTCACTGGCGTCATTTTAGTAAATTCTTGGAAGGTATCGCTCTACCCATCCCTTTCCTTCCACCCCTCCTCTCCTTTTCCCTTTTTTCCCCCTTTTTCCCTACCTTCGTTTTTCTACTCTCCCTCTCCTTACCCCGCCCTCTCCTCTTTACCTTTTCTTCTTTCCCTTCCCTTCCCTCTTTTCCCCTGCCCTCTTCTTTTCTCCCTCCTGTTTTTCCCTCTCCTCTCTTCTCCTACCGTCCCGTTTCTCCTTACTCCCTTTTCTCCTTTACATTTTCCTTTCCTCTTTCCTCTTCCCTTTAGAAGTAGGCCCTTTTAAAATCCAGCTAGGCGGTCTGGGGAGCGCTGTAAGCTCCCCCAGCGGGGTGCCGAAATCGAATTTTGTGCATTTCATCCCTAAAATGTGACATCTGGTGGCAACAATTAGAGTGATTTTCCTGAGAATTAACTAACCAAATTTCGTGCAGTTTACATAATAAAGGTCAATTCGGGGATCAAAGGTTTGTCATCAGTCGTTTACGCAGGACTCACTCAGGGAAACATTGAAATCACAAATCCTTGGGGGTCCGTAAACCCCTCCAGCCCCCTTCTAAATGACGCTCCTACTTGTTTTGTTTGTGATTACAACAGACGCGTGTATATTTCTAGACTCATGAACTTTACTACTTTTCAGTTTTTTTACTCTGCGTACATTTTTGCTATTTGTGCTAAGTAGCAAAAAACTAAATGTGCGAGTGGAGTAAGTAAGAAAGTAAGGCCTATTTGTATAACGCGACTAAAAACTTAGTATAAGACGTTCCAGCTAAATAAGTGTAGTAAGTATTAACTTACAGCACTGCTAGAGTAATAGATAAGCAAGTACGCGGTACGAGCTTATACCACTCCACAGAGTGCGGTATACATACATAAACCACGCTCAGATGGTAGAGATGTAGAGTCGTCTTGCCGTGATGGTGTGGTCCTTGCCCTGCCCAAGTACGTGGTGGAGTGGGTGCCTGCCCAGCGGTGGGACGGCTCGCCACAACTCCATATTTTGAGCCCCGTGTAAAGTATAGCCCCGCCACTGGCCCCGCCACTGGCCCCGCCACTTTCGGTGGGAGTATATAAAGGGGACAGCCGGGACGGCCGGGAGAAGGAGAGCCGGGAGCAGGAAGTGCCGGGGGAAGTTTAGTCCGGAGTTCAGTTGTCGCGTTCATTTAATAAAAGATTAAGAATAGTTTATGTCTCTCGTCGATGGCTCACAGACAGCCTACGGGCTTCAGGAAAAACCCCACGACCGTGGGAGATCGCCGCCGTGGCCGGAAGATAATTTCACCAGCGGGGCGGCGATTTCTTCCACAGAGACTACATGTACATTGTCGTTTGCTTTGTGACAAACGACTGCAGCAAAAAGTTGTGAAACTTACAGTACTAGAGCGAGCTGCAGAGTATGGTTTAAGAAATTTCATGCCCGCAGCGAAGAAATTGCAGCAGTGCTTTCTCGGCCTTTTGTCGGAATATTTACAACGAACGAACCGTGTGCGAGCCAGGTGGATGGCGGTTTTGTCACCTGCGAGCGATTAGCAATCCATCCTTCGTCGTCGTCCTGGGTCGAGCGCCGGCAGCCTGCATGTAGTCGGACAGAAAACGCTCGGTGGCATTCGGTTTAACTGGTCTTCCTTGGCGTGGCGTCTCACACCACATTGACTGACGTCACGGTTTAGCCACCCACACCACTTGCCGTAGGTCTACGTTCCTCGTCTACGACCGACCGATCATCGACTGCACAACACCTGAAAACAGTTCTGCAGACACAAGTCTGACGCCGTGTCTCAAAGAAACGTGCCACTTTTATTTTTCAAATAACTCCGTAAAATATTGGCCGATTTTAGTAATTTTTTGCACGCAACGTCGTGAAGAAACGACATAAACGATTTGAGTTTTGCCTACCTCATCTTGATACTGTTGCTGCACTACCTTGCGAAATGCAGCAGTCGTAGTTTGGCTGTTTACAACAATACTGGATAGCACATGTTATGATTTTTTCATGTTTGTAATTTATGTTTCTTTTTTTTCATTTTTAGTGTCGTAGTGTTTAGTGCTGCTGGTGAGTTGGCGAAATAAACTTACGAACGTGATGCTGATTGACCGTGACGCGAGGGAACGATTCTCGTCGGCTGACAAGCATACGGCTGGTTTCGATCAGAAATCACATCGACGACGATTATTTGATCAATATGCAACGTCTAACAGCACACATCGTGCACCGCAACCACGTGTCGTGTGCAAACTGTACATCGCAGGCCCCTACAAACACCAGTGATGTTTTGTCCCCCGCTAGTCAACGCGGTGTCAACTGTTAGCGCTTTGTTGAGAACTCTGCATTGCAGAACCGAACATTCTGCATTTTCGTTTCAAAAATACACACACCGCAAATGACTAAGCGACACATTTCTGCTCCATGGAATTGAAGATGCCGAGTGCTGACTCAATTCTTATACTTTTCTTTTGCATAAGTTCAGCAACAGCAACAAAATCTAACGTATACTAATGAAACATAATAATTCAACGCGATCGCGTTTTGAAGAAAAGTTGCTGCATATTGCTCACCAGTCTGTTTGATAATGTTAGCCTACAGGACGGCTGGTCTGCTGGCGTGCTTGACCGGTGGCAGATAGATAATGTCAGCCATAGTGGTGAGTGGTTCGAATCCCTTCGGTACCATTTCTGTATTTCAAGTGCAATTGAGATACTGCATGAAATTGAGCTATAAAAGTTCACTGTTTACAATGACACTGACGTTCATTCTGAAACCAGTGCATCCGTAAACTAAAAATGTTTTCTTTTCATTTTGCGCACTCCAAACTGTTGATGTCCTACCGTTAATTATTGTATCTATAATTTTCTGGCTACTATAAACTATTCACACGAGATGATGACATGATCGTAGGCCTAATTGTCTTGGTATATCTTGCGTTTTTTTAAAATTATGTACCACAACTGTGCAACATCACTCGACTGTTTCTTATCGGACGGAGTCGGTTTGTTTGTAGACTTATCAAGGTTTAGGTTTTGTTTTTCGTGTGACGGTGTGATTAATAAATCTCTTTTTGTAAACTACCAGTGAAAATGACAGAAAGAACAGCATGGGTGCAGAAACGATCTCAGAATGATTCGGCGGGATTCCGTCAACATTGTGCGCTAGGTAAATTTACTTACCAACTTGCTGACGGTTTGTCTCGTTTCAGTTTTTTTCTTGTTTTAGTAAGACCTATCATTATTTCTTTCTTTTCTAGTTGTTCTGATCTCAGAAAATTTCTTGATATTTTATGTTTTACAATATAACTGTACATCTATTTCAGTTTCTCTCATTTTTTTCTATTTAAAACATTTCAGCTTTTTAGGTTATGTGCTGTATTAAACTGACGGCTTTTCTGTCAGTTTTCAGGTGGAAATCCGTAAACTTTGGTCATTCAGTCAAGATATCTAAAGGAGCATACAAAGCGACAGAACTTAAGTAAAATGAAACGAAACCAGGTGAAATAAAACATTGCGTTGCTGCATTCATTTCAGTTCAATTTAATTCTGTTGCTTTGTACGGGCGGTACGGTATGTTAGCTTGGCATCAGTGTTCACCGTCTGCTTTCGATATGTTTGCGCTTCATGTTAGTCAGTAGCCGCTCGTACAGTTGGAGGCTGGAAGTCGAACCGACGAGTTCTTGGCACTGTCGGAGTCACCTGTATAGGCTGGTACCCGACCGATTTGTCGACTGACGCCATCCATTGGCGGCCGTATGCACGTGCTAACATCTGACAGTCGCTCCGCCTCGTTCCATCTGTCCGTGGAAAGCTGGAAGCATAGATCTATTTTGGCTTCCTTGCCCCGTCTATCGGTCTCAGTAGTTCAAATAAACATAAGGTCTGCAACGTGTGTGCGATCGCTAAACGCCAAACTTCAATATTTCGATTTTTTGGTGGACGTACTGGATAACAAGTCGTCATACATCAAGCTATATAGCATCTCGACATGTCTCTGACAATGCTTTCGGTTTTTTCCCGTAAACTGCTTTTAATGTTTTTGTACGTCAAGTTTTACAATAAGTCTTCCAGCCAATCGAAGCAAATGGAATTCGGGTGTACATCGTGTTCACTGATAAAGATAAAGTTCTGTCTGATCACTCGCCACGAAAGCCGTCGGTCGTGACTTACAATGTAATACCGGAAAGCGCGTCCCAATCTCGCAAGTAGCAGGTGATTGTAGTGTATTTTTACAAGCGCTTTACGGTATAGGCCTATGTAGTCATCCACTGCCGTCTGTCGCTAACAAACAAATGCGCACACTGCCAAAAAGCTCGCAAGCTAGCGTTTCTGCGCATGCGTCGAAATAAAATGTGGCAAAACGACCAAATCTTTGACAAATCTAAAAACAATAACTCGTCGGCGAATTTCTGTCAACATTAATGTTATATGGCGCACTTTTTGTACTGTAGGCCTACTGTGTAATTGTGTTTTCCGGCAGCCGACAACTCGGAATATGAATACGCAGAAGCTGTATTTATTTCGGTACCGGCCCACTATTCCGAAAGTCCATTGCGCAGATACGCGCCACAGTGCTAACGTTTGGGCCAAGGTTAAGGTTAGGGTTAGGGTCAGCCTTAGGGTTAGGCTTAGAGTTAGTGGGAATAGTAGACTTTCGGAATAGCGGACCTTCGGAATAACGGGCTCGAATTTTTATTTATAGGCCCACTTTTGTCGTCAAACTTTCGCTGCAGTGTCTAGAGTGTTATAGCCGCCCAGTACCTCACTCCACTCGAGCGTGACGTCCGAAATGTGGCTTGGGTCTGTGTACCTCAGCACCCGTTGTCAGGCAGAACTCACTCACCGTCGATTACAGCCATGAAATAAGTAGACTCCTACGTTTTAACAAGGTCTACAGTGTATTATGGCTCGTTACACTCGCATGATGCACTGCAAACCATGTTTAAACCTACATGTACAGTATACGCAGTGTAGACGGACTGTCCACAAACACCCAACATGCAGGGTGTTTGACTTTTTCGAGCGAAGTTGCAGCATTTACTAACTCCAATCTTATTTCATCTCCTAGAAACTGGCTCGCATTGTGCAGACGCTCTCGCACGCAGTGGTCATCGACATCTCAGGGGATGCAGCGATTCTGGGAATAAGCTTCAGCTTCAGGGGCAGCACAGTTCTATCTCCCACTTATCACCTTAATCAGCGCCATCTGTGCAGCTGTCTCTGTTGTTAACAATAATAACGCTGTAAGCTTTGACTTGCACCGCGTGACTTGTGCGTTGCAGGAATGGGTTTAAGGCCAGCATTTTCAAGGCCAAGTAAGCGAGTAAAGTAAATAAGTATGATAATTTTGTCACTGCACATCAACAGCCAGCTTAATCTTATACAAAACGTAGGCCTAATGAACCATAAAAATGTTAAGACAAATATACGTCCAGTGTTTCAGTAGATATATCATAAAATTTTAACAAAACTAATTGCACAGCGCACATTCGTCACGATTGTGACTAAAGGCCAAGGCGTCGAAGCCAAAGCCAAGGCCACGATTTTGCTTCGTTTTCGAGCTGTCCCCGAGGTCGATGACAGTTCTCGAGAACCACATCCTATGGTGCGTGGTATGCTAACTGATGCATTGGATGCATGTAGTCTACTATCGGCGTATAGATCATCGTTTCAGCAAGTCCATTTTTATTTTGTGCAGTTCCGCCGTTCGACGTTCGTTCGTAGTCGTTCGCTGCTCTTTCTTTCGATCGCTAATTCCGTCTTTGTCGCTTGATGCTCTGCTGCTGTCGACGAGCGTAGAAGTCGTTTTGTGTTTCTGCATCATCCTGGCTGACTCTCGTTGGTTGCTTGCTTGGTTGGTACTCTACGAAAATTGTTCCAAGGCGACTGCGGCTGATGCGGCGACTGCGGTGTGTGACCGACGAGCGCGCTCCCCGCTAGAGTGTCCTTCACTTCACGTCGAACGGCGGCTTCTGAGGCCCTCTCTGCCTGCGTCAGCCCACGGACCCTATAGCGAATCCATAGCATCTGAATCCAGAGGTCCATGTGCAAGGACATCTACATGTGCTACGTATCTAAATGTCAGCGCCCTGCGTCAGCCCATGCCGCCGCCGCGGTCTTATTAGATTTCGACGTCGTCGTCTGGACGTGGTCAGATACGTGACAAGATGTTGTACAGCTCGTTGTACAAGTTGTCTAACAAAGTCCACCAAAAAATCGAAGCAGTTGAATCTGGGGCTAACAGACGCCGAAGACAGAATGTTTATTTCGAAAACTGAGTCTGAGAAGAAACCTGGATAGATGCAATCAATCCATGCTTTCATGCATGTTTATTAGATTTCGACGTCGACGTCGTCGGCAAGGGGTCGATCATTGGCGCTCGTGGGTGGTTTACGGAACAGTGCAGGCCGGCCATGACGTCTAGTGCACTCGACTACGACCACGACACGACTACGACGAATTTCTCTCTAAAGAACACGACTACAACCGACTGACTTCTTAATTGACCGCCGAGTTATGGTAGAATTAAGTGCGCTGCGCTGCGGGCGAATATTGGATATTAGCAGAAGTCAATGCAGTTCAGTACAAAAGTACGGCGGTGTGTTTCGTAATGGTTATAGTTCGTGTAGCGCGTAAACTGCACAGCAAAAAATAAATAAGCTATTCTGCACACAACGGACGTTGCAACTATATGGAAAACTTTTTTTCAAATAAAAGAAGAACGAAATTTCATACAGTAACCGCGAGAAGCTGTGCATATCTTAAACTCACATTTGCATATTTTACTGCGTTTTCTAGAAATCAGTAGAGCCTAAATATTTAGCAAGAAATTTATAAAAATCCATCCGGATTTCGGACTCTACTCGGACAGGACAGCCGGCCGTTATAAAGATAATTAACGAGCGTTAAGAGCTGCAGAGTCTACGCGTGGGCCATGAAAGTTAATGGTTTCTTAAAGTGCTGAATATTAGAAACGTTTTTCGCTTTATTTTAACACTTTATTTTTTATTTTTCAGCAGTCGTCATAACTTGTGGTAAGGCCTAATATACACTGCTTAACTGCTTGTGTTGTGCTAGCGTCGTAAAGGTTGATTTCCATTACGCCGACTTTCACCAAAACTTCTCCGCGGAAAAGTTTCGGTGAAAGTCGTGGATGCGGACCATGAAAGTTCGTGTTCTTTGTCGCAGACTTTGTCACAAAGTCGGCGTAATGTAATTTTGGCTTAAATAAAATCAGTATTGATATTTGGCTACACATTTCAGGTAAGTTATTGTACTTTATTACAGAATAACTGCCGTATAAACTGTATAAACTTACATTTGATGACTGTTGAGTGAAGTCCTTCACATTTCAGAAAAAAATTTCTGTGCTTCTAGAAACGCTTGGTCTAACTAAAACTTCAGGTTTATCATTAAGAAAAACATCGCGCCAAAATACCCCCAGTAGATCGGCAGATTTGCTTTCGGACAAGACAACTAGCTGAATTTTTTTACCATGCTGACTGCGGGCTAACGTAATTACGTCGGACCGATAGACAATCTGCGGGGAATTCGAAGACGAAGACTAACTATGTTACGACGCGCTGTAACGCGCTCAGAACAGACCATCTGGCTATGCACGTCTAAACAGCCTCCGTAGACAATAGCCTGGGTCTACACAGCAGATAGCAATAGGATTAGCATGCCGTTTATTTTTCGTAAAGCACTTGTTCAACGTTAAGACGCGTACAGAGCGAGACAACTGACCAATGGACGAACAGTAGCCTAATGCATTACTGCTCGTCAGTTCAGTTTTAGTTCAGTCGTGTCGCTCTGTATGTGCCTTTAGTCTGTGCTGTACACTCGTTTCAAATCTAATCTTTGAAAATTTATTCGCCATGCCTACGTTTTTAGCGGCCTGTGCTTTTTCATAAAAACTTAATGTTTTAATATTTAGGTTGTTTAATAACTATCGAAGCTGTTTGCAAGAGTTTTGAGAACATGCGTAAGCTTAGCAATTATCACACAAAATATGTATTTTTCTTTGTTGATTAAAAGATTAGATTGCCTTTTCAGTTAGATGCTCACATTTCTTTTCTATCCTATGTCGTTCACAAATAGCGACATTTGTAAACGCAGAACTTTCAACACCAAACTGAAGACTGGTCTTCAAACACTGAACTCCGTGATAGATGATAGATTTATACTGTGTTTCTGTCTGCCCGCAAAGTTACACAAAAGAAATCATTCTCCCAACTGATAAACGGCTGAAGCCTGGCTGTCTTTTAGCTGATGCGACTTTACGGCCGTTGCGAAATGACAACGGTTCGACACCGCTAATAAAGCTGATCTATGGGCCGCGATGATGATGGTATTCGCCGTATTAAACTAGTTTCGCTCTCGGTGACAACATTGCAGTATCTGTAGTACTCGGACAAAGCAAATAGGCCAGCAGCGAATCTTACATAATGAATGATACCGACGACGTGGTCTTTAGTTCCATCATTCTAATTGGGTGCCCGACCAGCCGGCGTCGTCGGACAACGAAGGGTCCAGTGTAAGTGAGAGATAGAGAGATGTGCGTAGATTGGGGTACATAACCCCGCCCCTTTCCGACACAACCCCACTTAAAACAAAACCCCTCTACAACAAAATCCCCCTTTTTTCTTGTTTTTCATACTTTACTGCATGTTGAATTCTTGTAAACAATTTTTGCAGCATTTCTCGTCTGTATTTAGAGCTAACTGTGTCGAATTGTGCGCTTCAACATAAAGTAAGTTTGCGGCCATTGAATTTGCATATACCAGCAACTTAAATTTTTGGCGGAGGGACTCTCGTAATGTCGTAATATTTTTCTGCTGAATGTTCTGACGTTTGACAAAAATGTGGGAGAGACCAACGTGTTGAGTTAGAGTGAAAACATGTTCCAGCGATCTCTTCCCACTGATATTCAGTGCAGCTGTTTTGATCACTGGTACGGGTAATTGGTTACTGTGTGGTCCACTCACCCCTAGCTTCATGATGATGACAAATTTTTTCTGGGGTTTTAAAGTTACTTGTCGTAGAATACTAGAATGTAGGCCTATTCTGTTGCAGGGAGGGGAGTTTGTCACAGTGGTTTTGTTGTCGTAGTGAGATTTTGTCGCGGGGCTTTTTGTCCTGGGGGTATAACTGTACCCGATGCGTAGATCGGTGGTGGTCGGGAGAAGATGGCAATGTACGAGGTGGTTGTTGGTGGTTGCTGAACACGGCGGTCGTATCGAGACCAATCTCATCAGCACATGCAGGCGTCGGCGCCGTCATTACGTCTTCCTCGCCTCGCCCAAGGCAACGAACGTAGGCCTATCACTCGCCGTTCGTCGCCCCCACGCAGACAAACTCCTTTCCCTGGTAACATAACCCTTTCGTCTCTGCCGCAGTTCTACCCCTTATCGTGTGCAGTGTGTGCTATTCGTATAATAGATACGATTTTGAGACATCTGAAAGATTGTAGCAATGAGAACTGAGGTAGTCAAGTTTGGGAGATTGCACTTGTACTGGCTGTTTTGGAATCAAGATTAGAACTACACTGTGTCGCAAAAAACGTCCAACTTTGTGATTGTCCATATCTTCGTCAAATATTGACCGATTTTCAAAATTTTTTCACTGGCAGATTTTGTGGACAAGTAGCAGTAGTGTTATTATTAAACATACCACCACACCTTAACTGCGTCTCTACACTACCATGTGAAACTCTTATTGTCAAAAATGTCTAAAATGCTAGTAATACATATG
>Ga0209367_1004839_pt1 | contig 18695 bp, 14 predicted proteins | sample WorMetLIZISLAND2_FD_187412 | JGI IMG/M metagenome (GOLD analysis project Ga0209367, IMG submission 187412) | Marine gutless worms symbiont microbial communities from Max Planck institute for Marine Microbiology, Germany - Olavius geniculatus... ... | reverse complement strand
ATTGAGCAGTGGTGTGGGACAACCCTGCAGGAGTTAAGCCACGCTGCCCTAGATAGGCAGCGGTGGGCAGCGATAGTAAGAATGGCGTCAGACACCAACGGGCATTGAGCCCACGGTTGTCGATGACGATGATGACGATGCTTAGAGTGATTAAGACAGACTGATGCCAAAATGACAATAAAAATCCAGCTTGAATGCTCAAAAGGCCACTTATTGCTACCAGACTACAGGGTAAGCCAAAAAACTGACACCTTTTCAACAAGTTCACTATATAATGCCATATAAATAACTATACTGTTTTAACATTTGCTATTAATTATTTGCCATTTAAATTTGCTTATTTATTTGAAAATATTCTTGTATCTCTTTTGGAACCCCAAAAGATTGTGAATCAGACATCGTGACACAATTACATTTTATTCCCATAAAAACAGGCACACCTGTTCATGTTCGCAGACAAACATGATGTCATTTAATGAAAATGATACGCGAGCAAACAAAAATACCAAAAAGGCGTCCGTTTTTTTTGGCCCACCCTGTACACAAAAGAAGCAGCTGCAGTTCAGCGTTAACGACGATCAAAAACGAACGATATACAACAAAATATCCCTGCCAGAAAACATGAATACTGTGAAACTTGAATACAAGTTCTGTCTCGTAGTAATGCCAGGAACCTGATACAGGCCATGAAGGGTAGAGTCAGATAACTTGCACTAATAGAAGCCGGGCCCCAGTATGACTAGGATATTGGTATTTCCTGAATCTTTTTGAAAATACGGTAAAGTGCTGTATGCCCCTGGTCAAGGTAACTTGTACTCATCGAAGCTATGTCCTGGACAAATGCTTGATCCTGGTCGACACGGTCAAGGCAACTTGTTCTAACAGAAGCCGGGGGCTTGTATTTGAAGTTTTACAGTATTCATATACATATTCATATACATAATGCTAATAACAGCATGACAACTGGCCGCAGTCCACTGTACAACACATGCATATGACTCGTTATGAGCAACTGAACATGAATATGTAAATGAATATGAATATTCAAGCTCAATGGCTGATTTCATTCAGCAGCTGCAACAGCACAGTTAAGATCAGAATATCTCGTGGCTGATACGGATCTTCATCTGTCACTTACGCTTCCATAGATTGGGTACGTGAATATTATGAATAAAGTGCAGCACTAAAGATGTAGAAATATTCATGAATATTCCAAAATATTCAAACTGGCCATAAATATTGTAATTTGCTGTTTTTCCTCCCTTATTTTGTGGAACAACAAAACTGAGGTAATTGTACAAAACCATAAAAGTCATGTACGTGTTAGGTGTAAAATCACAAATACTCGACCCACAAAACCACACTTTACACAGTTTGACTGACAACTAACTACGTAATGCAGGCCTAACAGTCACCAAGTCGGCAACGGGCAAACTGTTGTACACTGCAGGGCATGCAAATATCCATACACAAGATTTCACACTGGGGATTTATAGGTAGATCAAGCAATCAAACAGTTGCAGAAACAGTTAGCCTCAATCACAGCAGTGAAAGGCGGTCATGCTGAACATTCGAACATTGAACACACCAGTGACGTCATTTCAATAAATCGGAGGGGGGAGTCTCAGTGAACCTGGGTCTAAGTCTACATAACATATTTTTTGTAGCAGTAACACCGTTTCAGAGGTATGATTTAGCCTACAGGAAAAAACTAAAATCGTAAATCCTTGAGCGGGGAAGGGAGAGGGTCCGTAGACCCCTCCAGCCCACTAAATGACGCCCCTGGAACACTTTATGAACGTTGACTGCACTTCACTGCAGTGATCAAGGCCAACTGTTTCCAAAACTGACTGTATGATTGCTCTGTCTATGTAAAGCGTGTACGTTCCACAACTTCATGAGCCACCCATTAGTAATAGGCTTTAGCAGCAGTAGTGGTATACTCCAGTAAATATACTATACTGTCAACTAACAACTCTCTCATTACATCCCCTGATAACAAACTGTGCTAATAAGAAAAGATCGAGGAAAATTACACCGTGGCTATAATAAAATCGTATAGACGTTCAGTGGCACAACAAGGGCAAAAACAAAACTTTCGGTCTCCAACGTTAGACCTTGTTCTGCTTTCTGAGAGATGTCTCCTAAAGTTTGGCTGAAATTTCAGTGTAATCAGGCGATAAGCTTTCAACGATAAAAACAAACAACTCGTCAACTGACTAAAGGTGACCTTGACAAAAATTCAATATAAAATGTATCAAGTCTACCATAAAAATTCACCAACACAAACACATACAACTTTTCAAATGTTTCACTTTCATCCACCATTATAAAATATATAAATTCTACAAACTTCTAGAAAGTACACGGACAACAATATGCGGACTAATTTCTCACCGTTTGTTCACTGTAAACAATCGGTTGTTTAAAAATATAAATAACGAATTTATGAAAAATACAACGAAAACCACCCCATTCACTGTCTAGTGGTGGCACAGACACAAAAAAAACAAAATATAAGAAAAACAACTGAGCTGTAGAAATGAGGAAATAATGAAGTGACCACTTGACCGGAAACCTGGAAGTGACGAGGAATATTTGACATCAACATCGGAGAATTGGCAAATTTTATCTCAATCGGATCGGGGGTTTCGATTCTGTAGGGGAGCAAATTTTCGGCTTTCCCGTAGGAAAGAGAAGTCGCCGTTAACACAGGGCTTGAACTACCGTTCAGCCTGTGACGAATGCAGCCTAAGTACCAGTGGAGTGTTTCTGCCAGCAAATGAAAGGCAAATGACACTTTCACGGTGATGAACAGCAGTCGCCATCATAGCTGTTCAGTGTCACAACAGTCAGCTGCATCATGGCAAGGGGCCAGGCATGTGACTGGGGGCCTTTAACACTCCACTGAACTTCACTCTGTTGGAAATTGTTCTTTGTCTGAAAATCCACCCCAAAATTCAAAATTTGGGGCTGGAAATCCCCATTCAGTGGGAACTTGTGGCAAAATTGAAATTCTGAGCACCTATATCTACCCTTGGTGGAAACTTTTGCCTAAACCTTATAAACCATAACATTAGTTGTAGTAGACAACAGAGATGAGCGGATGCAAGCATTTTGTGGTCACAGACGCGGACGCAATTTATGATGTTTTTGCGGACGCTCCCTTAAAAAACTAATTTCTTTACCGCAACGTTCCTACGTTCTAGCAACAACAATAATACAAAATTCTAGTTGCATTTGCAGTTTTTTGGACATGCCACATTGTTAAAGGCCTGCCCTGCAGGGTTCCAGTATATTTTAACTGACAGTGCAAACGTGGTTGCAGACGCAAGATGGCTTAGGTTTGTGGATGTAGATGCAGACGTGGACGCTACCCTGCAGACGCGGACTCAAAATTCCAGGATCCGCACATCTCTGGTAGACAAATTCTGAAAATAAGTGACTCTAACAGCAGTGAGAGCTCAGTTGGTTTATACAGAGTCACTGCAATGTACAGCAAAAACTTTTCACAAATCAACACAATTAAAAACAGAAAAGCATCTGGCTTTCCACATCAGCCTGATGTAGTGCTCTAATCCATGTGGCAAAATTAACTCAAAATTACATCAGTCAGCTTCACAGTCTAACAACCGCAGTATGCACCAATAACTGTAGCCTTCGTAAAACAAGTCTTGACAAAAGTCGATCAAAAAAATTCAATACAATATTCTAAACAAGTCGGTGGCAGATTCTTAACAAACTCACAACTACATTTTTCTGTTGCAAGAAAAAAATGCCAGCTGCCAGGAAAAACTCTCCCATCAAATTCCTGTTCTTCCAGTTGCTGTCCATACTAAAGCAACATCCCCAAAAGTATTTTGTTTACTTTCAAAGTTTTTGCCTAAACAACACCATTTGAATCTAGTCTGTCATGCTGTAGCATTTTTTTTTACTTTTTTTCTCATGGGCACTATTCAGTGCATGACTGTTTTTCTGTTGTGTAACGTTACACAGTGTCATAAAATAAAATTAATTATTTTCTCCCCATCCAAACTTTTACACCAGACTGCAACCAAAAGCACAAAAACTGTCTTAGGCCTAACTAGTATGGGTAAAAATTGGACAAATTACATGAACAAACAACGTACTGTTCATCGACTAACAAACACAATATAACAACAATGCAGCATCATAATTCATTAAGTCGCCGAGTGGGCCGGCGAGTTATTCAGATCACCACTCAGCAACTGCAACTGTCCTTCATCAGCGCAGACAATATTCATCATTCAAGTCTTGTGGAACGCACGTAACAAACGGCCTATGCAACGCACGCGTGCTATGTACAGTAACAATGTACATGTACAAACAAACGAACAACGTCAACCTCAAAAACAATCTTCTCAACGCTACAGCAACACATTCCTGTCACAAATGTCGTCAAGAAATAATGAAACATGTATCACTAGTCCACTACCCTTAGGCTGCGTTCACATTGACACGAGTACGAGTACGTGTCCGGGTTTTGGCTTACGGTTCGTAGAAGCTTCACTTGTACGAGTGGAACGTTCACAGTGACTTGTACAAGCACATAACTAAACGCGTGTCAGCCATATTAAATAAAATCGAGTCGAAGAAATGCTTCATAAATAAACAACAATATTTCATCACATCGCTAATATTTTCACCAACCGTGCACCTCTAACGATGAATAATTTTACAATTACGTCATTTCTGACATCAAATATGTGCCACAGCTTTTGTACATTATACTATTGTTATTTACGGGCAGTTTACTTCGCACAGCTTGGATAAAAACACTGCACAGAAACTACCCATAGGAGTGAAATTTACACATAACCCGTACTCATATGCATGCGAATGGCCGCCATTAAAATACATGCAAACTCGTGTCTGCCGGAACTCGTATACGGCGTACCCGTACAGTGCCGAACTCATACTCATGTTTATGTGAACGCAGCCTTACAGACTAAACAGGCCTATAGCCAGACTTATCCAAAAAGAGGGGTGAACAGGCTAAAATGGCACTCGGGGACCTGGGGGGGAGTTGCAAGCTCTGCTAGTGGGCACCAGGACAAAGCACAGGTCTCTGAATTTTTATGCATTTCGAGATTCAAAAAGCATCCGGTGGCAATGTTTTTGGTTATTTTTATGCAATGCTACCGGGTTCTGACTGATGGAGGGCACAAGGGTTCAAATAAACACATCGAACTTTCTCGGCTATAGGCCTGTGACAAATGTTGTTAAGAAATATGTACCCTAAGAGACTGAAATCATCAAAATGCCCCAGTGTCATTATCAAATACATCAAGCAAGCATTTTCTGTCAAGCAAAGAGACGTTGGATTGAGTACATGCCATCAATCAAAGTGCTAATACTGACACATCTTGAAGCCTCGAATCATTACAGGCATTTTCTGTCGACACTTAAGAGGCAAACTTAATTAAGGGCACTGAAGTACTTTGTCATAATAACAAGACTGGATCTTAAGTAAGTAAGTTACCAATAAACAACTGTACAGTCCTGACCTCTCAACAGTACCATTATACTTCAGCGGATTTCATCACAACAGCAAAAAACAAACGAAAGATAAACTTACAAGCAACGTCGACAAACAACACAAAATCTGAGTACGATATGCCGTATGTACATAACACGTGACGAAAATTACAGACATCAAAGCGATCACTCGAATGCCCTGATTTATCAATATCAATGCAACAAGACCACAGGGACACTTCACTCGCTGGTCACGTCGTCCTAGAAATAACACTTATTATTTACTACACTGTGAGGCATAAAAAACACACCAAAATTTATCGATCATAGCTTGAAAGCGCATCATCAGATTTTAATAATTTTTGGTACAAATATTCCGGATACAACTTGCCATCAAACGATTATTTAAGTTTCCGTTTCACCCAACATATGCTTCTGCACTACCTGGGGAAATCAAAACACATGAAATCAGCATTAAAATGAACAAAAAATGCCAAAAACCATCGACATGTTGACCAGTTGACATTACTGATAGTAACTTGGAGAAGGATAACTAGATTTTAATAGTTTTTGATATAAACATTTCTGACACAACTGGCCATCAAATGGCCGTACGAATTTCCAGGTCACCTGACGTCTGTTGCTACATTACCTGGGGAAACAGAACAAATGCAACATGAGTTAAAAAAAGAAAGAAAAAGATCAGTGAATGTAATCATTCCAGATACGTAGCCCTTAACAGCCCTGATCACAGTCCATTTGACAGTATTTGCAGTGTTATGCAGCAGCAAGTTTATTGGACGCTGTTAAGAATGTCAATGAACTCAAGAAGCAACTGGTTGAAGTCTGAAGCAGAACATTATCAACACTGCTATCAACGAATAGAGAATGCATCTCCCTGCCTGCACTTACATAAATGGCCGATATTCGAAAATTTACTGTCAGCAGTTGCACAACTGGACAGTTGGATAAACTGTCATAACCAAAGTGCTAGAAATTTAGACAAAATGTGCCAAATATGTGTTATATGAATCAAATAATGATATTGCATTGAACGAAAATATATTTTGCTTGTTTTTCCCCAGGTAGTGCAGAAACAGATGTTCAGTGGGACGGGAACATAAATGGTCATTTGACCTGTTGTGTCTGGAATATCCGTACCAAAAATTATTAAAATTTGATCATCCATCTTTAAGTTAAGTTCGATAAATTTTGGTGTGTTTATTATGCCTCACAGTGTTTATTATTTAGGCATGCAAAACCTCATGACAATGATGACGACAGTGCAACAAACTTTAAAACTGAAAATGAAAACGATGTGAAAATGACCATAAATTGAAGACTGACATGCCTCTGATTTTCTAACCACCACGTTTGGCCAGAAATGTACATCATATTTACGGTGTAACAGCTAGCTGCCTTGAAACAGTCAACAAGTGATAACTGGCGCTGTGGTTTGTCTAAGTAAACAGCACCATCAGTTGTCATAACTAGCAAGCCGTATCAATTCATCAAGCTACAACCTTGATTCGCATCCGTGATAAACTGTTCCCTCTGCCGACATCCAGCACCGAAGAGAAATCATTCCGTAAAAGCAGACATTGCTTGACAAAATGTCAACAAAATCAGTACAGGTTATAACTTGGGGAATTCATATAGCTAACTAGTATGAAGTAGAAGCATTCAACATGCAAAACAGGGCCATGGATCTGAGGTATTTGTGTTACGTGATGGAAGTTAAACCTCAGGGAAAATGACCTGACCTGGGGCTGAACCTGAGTCGAAGGACCGGGTCTGAGCTACGTTGTGTTGCAACTCAGTGTCGACTCTCCACTCACTACACCGTGTTCCCAAAAAACGAAGCCTTACTGTGCATCGGTTTGCAAAATATAACATTTTACAAGGTAGTGTAGCAACACCTTTCAGGCACAGTGGGAAGCTTTGCGACAAATTTTCTCCCGCGTCTATTGGCGAAAGAACTTTGAAAATCGCTCACACTTTGCCAGAAATATGACAAATAACACAAGAGTTGGTTTTTTTGGAACACAGTGTGGTATTACGTAGAACATGTGCTAGACTGGGTCACAGCTGTGAGGTGTTTGTGTCGAGTTGAAGGACCCGGGACTAAACGAGAATCAAACGCCCCGGGGCTGCTGAACATGATGTCCAGTAGTCAATGGAGTATTGCAACTGAGTGTCGACTCTCCGCTTGTGTTGTGCTGCGAACACCGCTTCCTCACCGCTGGCATCGCTGCACACATCAATCATCATTAGGACTGCAGAAATTAATGACTAATTAATCAAATAATCAAGCAAAAATTAATCAATGTAAAATATTAATAGATTAAAATTTAATGAAAATTTTAGACTTCTTAACAGCCAAAAATGATGAATAATCAACGTCTGCAGTCATCATTAAGGCAGCAGAAATTAACCATTAATTAATTGGATAATTGTTAAAAAATTAATTGATAAAAATAATTTAATCGAATAAAATTCAACGAAAATTCTGGTCTTGTTAGAAGCCTAAAATAACTGATGGTCAATGTTTGTAATCTAATTTTATTCCACATCAGACATGTCATCAAAATTTTTACTTGCATAGTGTTAGCTTAACAGTCTGCAGTTTGTGAGCTTTGACTACACAATTTGTTTAAGCGACTGCATCATCATCACTTTTTCAATTTTAACAGTAAATTCGGATGACAGCCTTCACATTTTTACCGAAGAAAACCGAATCGGATTCAAATCCTGCAATAGCTATACACACGTTTAATGTTCAGTGTTTTAATGTTTAATGTTTAATGTTCTGTAGCATGTAACTACCTGTGCGGGTGTGTATAAGCCAGAGTGCAGCAGTCAGCAGAATGCCGATAGTGAAAGCTGCGAACGCAATGCCAACGACGGCTTGGATGTCCAGACCAACCACGTGGACTGCATCCGTAGCACATTGCTGCAATGCCTGACTCCGATGTGAAACATCTATACCAACAACAACTACACCATAAGCCATAAAAACACATCACTTTTCTTTTATCAATATCTTCGCCAATTATCGACCAATTTTCAAAGTTCTTTCACAGGCACACTCTGCAGACAATTTGCAATAATGTGATTATTATATATCCCACCACACAGTAAATGCGTTTCTACACTACCCTGTGAAATATAAATGCAAATAAAAACTAACGATAACAACAAAAATTTATGTAAAAAATGAAAAAATGCTTCAGACCAACACTGCAGTGAATGATTCGTATGACACTAAACTGTGTTAGAGCCACACAGTTTAGTGTCACACAGACCATTCACCGCAATGTTGATCTGAAGTGTTTTTTTCTTCAATTTTACCGAAACGTTTGTTATTATCGTTATACGTGCGTATTTCATTCATATTTCACAAGGCAGTGTAGAGACACATTCAAGGTGTGGTGGAATATACACTGTGTCTCAAAAAAAACCAGACCCCTGGTACCTTTTGCAATAACTCCAACAGCCCTGTTTCAATAGCAATAGATTTTGACAAAAATAATCGTTAGAGAATCAGCACTTAATAGCATGTGTTACTGTGCGAGAAATTTTAAAAACAGAGTACCAGCTGAGGTTTTCTTGTGGCACCAACAGTAGAGGCAACTGCACTGCAGTACTCCAAAGAACCAACAACGTCAGCTATGAAATCATTAAACGTTATAACGCCAACGTTTGAAGTTGAACGAACTGCTGATTAGCAACATCATAGTCAGAAGTTACAGCAGATGTTCAAAGTGCTGTCCCTTTACTCGAACACAGGCCCGGAGACGTCTTCTCCATTCGCCGATTGCGTCATCGACAACGGTCTGCTGTAGGCCAGACCAGACCTCCACCAAGCGCTGCTTCAGTTCATCCACATCTAACCTAAGCCTGTACCCCGTTTTATGAAATATCGTAAGCTCGTAACACACTACAATATTGAGTACCTTTTCATGATTTTCTCAGCTAATCATTATTATTATTAGGCACATTTTGTTGGAGTTATTTCAAAACGTAATAGGGGTCCGGTTTTTTTTGAGACTCAGTGTATAATAATCACATTATTGTAAACTGTCCATGGAGGGTGCCAGTAAAAGAATTTTGAAAATCGATCATTAATTGGTGAAGATATGGACAAAAGTAAAGTGCCACGTTTATTATGGCCCACCCTGCAATTGCTAAAAACACTCTAGCAACAATAACCACACTGCTTCAATGCTTCAACACTTGACTCTCCCATGAAACATTTTGCAATAGTCCCTGAAACCACCGCCGTTCACCACCGCCGCCATCAAAGCCTCGGACCACAACCAACCGTTAAGTTAGCGGTTGGTTCCATGCCGCCACCGCCAATAAACTAGTATTTTTAACAATTTAGCAAAAAACAAAATCAATCAATGTGTTGTGCTAACACTGCTGTAAGCAGAGCCGCCAGCGTGAGTGTGCGCGTCCTCGTCAGACGTCTTGTTCTGCAGCGTAATATAGGACTACTAATGTGACTCCATGGGAAAATAGTTGTTTATCATACGTTGTTACAAATCAGTTAAAGGTTGTTCTTTGGGTGTCAAAAATTACTGCAGCTTAGCCAGTTGCTAAGGTTTAGTGGTCCAACCAGCCGCTAGCTCAATGGCTTAGCGGTTTAAGCCATTAACTGCTAAGCCAGCCGTTAAGGCTTCAGATCAGCCATTAAGGTCTTAGCAAATGGTTCCCGGAACTATCATGCAACAACGACGACAACGACGACAACAAATAATTGCTGCAAATCATTTTTCAATCTAACATATTTCAATCCTAAATTAACACTAGGATGGGTAACTGTCTGCAGAGAGGTGAACCATCTTCCTAAGTACTAAGTATAACCAACACCAAATCAACTCATCCTTCCATTCCTCTGGGGGTAAGCAAATCAAGTACCAAACTGCTTCACTATAATTAAAGTGGGGGTGCATTCACTTGTCTGGTGGCAGGTGTGTGATCCCACATGGCAGGTGGCACTCTGTAGCTCTGTGACGGCTTTCCCATAAAGACCTATACACACATTTAACCTCCTTTAAACCCTTCTATATCTGTCTGGAGAGATCGGGCCTGTGTATACTCGTTTTTAGCAGCAGACAAAAGTGGCAGTTTATACCTTACCAGTAGTGAAGTCACGATGCAGAGCAGCTAATGAGTGCAATCTGAGTGGACCACGTGATACAAGCACCGACTGTGACGTCACATGTTGCCATGCCAACCAGCCGTCTTGTGCACACAACTCAGCACGTGACCGCACACTCGTACACTGTACACAAGTACCACAGCGCACAGCACCGCAGCTCAGCCTTCTATCCCTCCAGGGTGGGTAAACTGAGTACTAGCCAGCCTGGCTGAAGTTAAGGCGGATATGTTCAGCTGTGTGTCAGGAGATGGGTAACACTATGTGATACCATATGGCAGGTGAAGCTCCATAGCTCTGAGACAGGTTCACACGAAGGGCTATACAAACGACCTAACACTTAACCTTCACTCATGCACCAACATACAGTTCCGTCACTTTCTACACTAGTGCAGGCAAGACACAAAGTTTTCGCTGAAGACTAAAAAGTTCCAACCTGCTGCTGATCACTGAAACTAACTAACACTTAGGGCCGATTGTATGGAGCCATTCAAGAGTTGAGTCAACTAATCTTGCCAATTTGATTCAACTCGATATAAAAACCATTGTACGAAACCAAATGCAGATCAGCTCTACTTTACTCGAATTGAGCAGCAAATTTCCTCACTCAAATCTCTGATAAGATGGCAGGAAGGTGATGTTTTCCAACCATCAGCTGCAAATCATGGAGATTATGGGTGCTCAGAATTTCAATTGTGTATTTAAATTCTCCCCAATGAAGGACTTTCAACCACATATTGTGTATTTTTTAAGTAAATTTTCCGATGAGCTAAAATTCAAAAGAGGGAGGGAAATTCCCCAACTTACCCCCAACATGACCCCACTGTATGTACGTACAGGAGAAATGATATCAGAAGAGGTGGTCGGTAGAGTAGTAGTCCTACGACTGCACGTTATTAGAGCACATTGCAGCGAAATCCTACTGGCTTGACACCATTATTACTCAGCTTGACTGACTGTGCTATAATACTCATTTTCCCGTCCCACGGAGGATAGGAGGCTGAGTCGGCCTAGCCAGCTGGTTACATACATACCGTAGTGCAGGTTGTGACAGCACACTGCAGAGTCATCTCCGTCACATCGGGCCAGTAGTTCGACAACACAAACTCAAATCTCACACCATCACCAATACCATCATCCACAGTGATGTCATCAGTGACGTCATCATCATCATCGGCAGCAGCAGCAGCTGGCAAGATGGACCCGAGATCACGCCATCTCACTGTTTTGTCCCATACACACCTGAACACACGGCCACAAATAACAATCAGAGCCAATAACAATTACGGAAATTACGGAAACAGTCGTGCACTTATCGAAAATTAGCGATTAATTAATTGCTAATTTCGATGAAAACTGATAGTGGTTACTGCACAAGAAAAATGCATCTTTTCAACTGGCGCCGTTCGAAGATAGCGTAGTGAGCAAGCAGCACATTTTTGGGCCTTTTACGCCATTCTCCACGATATCATTCGAACATTCATTCCGGCAATCTTGGCTTCGCTACAGAACATTGTACAAATATCGGGGAGGGGGGAGTCACTGAAAACAGACCGTTGTCAACAGGTTAAGTGCACGTAGGTCGTTTGATGGTATAGAGGCTACATAACTGCTGCCACACCAAATACCCTGACAGTCATAGATCACGCAATTACATAACCGACTGCACACGTACAATTATAATGGAAAGCGTAACAGCCTCTATTTGTAGCTCCATGATAACAGCTACCAACGATCAACAACTAATGGACATTCCATCGACTGGGCATTTCCCGACATGAGCCCAAACTTCAGTCCACTAGGCTCGATTTCATGTCTTGTTCTGGATTAGTTGTAGTTGTATCTTGCCAGTGTAACGGCTGGACGCTGGACTTGTGATTGTGATGTCTCAGGTTCAACTCGTAGTCAGTTCACTATCAAGTGGTTACTACTTGGATGGGTGACTGAATGTGACAGGTAAACCATCTTGTTACATAACCAACACCAAGGTCAACTCAGCCTTCCATCCCTCCTGCGTAAGTAAATTGAGTACCACCGGCCTGTTCGGCTGGGGTTAAATCGCGGTGCAGGATTGCAGGTAACATTGTGAGATCCCATATGGCAGGTGACGCTTCGTAGCTTTGAGAAGGGTTTTCCACGAAAAGGTTTACCCTTTTAAACCAATATAAACATGCTATAAGACAAGCTGGGTCCACAACAAGTCGAACTCTGTGGAGTTTGCGCCTATGAGCGGCGAAAGACAGAATCAAAGTGACGCACGCCTGCTATACATGTATCTAACTGCACTGAAGCCAGACTTGTAACAAGTCCAGCAACAGCCAAGTCCAAGTCCAAGTCCAGTAGGAAAAAACGAACCTGCAAGCAGTTTTATTCCATTCCAATATTATTTCTCTTGCTGTTATTGAGTAAAACACTATCGTGCACAAAAAAAGAACTAATCCTTAAATATTGTTAGCAATTTTAATTGATGACATTAATTTGGCCTTCCTTGATAATTTTACACAGTCCAACATCTAAACTTGTTCACACAATGTTGCATTTCAAAAACGCCAGTTCAGACAGAAGTTTGTCGGACATTCTTGCTCTATTCGGGTGTAGCACAATGCCCCCATGGCTGAAAACCCTTTCCACTGGTGCACTTGAAGCCGAAATGGCAAATGTACGGCGCACAGCTGGTATCAGTTTGTCATATGCGGCATTATTGCGAACCCAGAAGTCAACCGGCTCTGAGTCACAGTCACCATCCATTGCACGTAAGTATCTGGCTAAAAGCTCGGCCACTGAAACATTAGTCGCAGTGTCACTCTGGTGTTCTCTGGTGTGCATGTAGTTTGCGAACAACTTCTGCCTCTTTGGAGGTGGTTCATCAATATCATTCTGAGTTGATGAAGTGGATGAACCAGATGTAATGTGTTGCATAAGTAAGAAAACACAAATGGTGTATTGGCGTCGTTTTTACACTGATTTACATCGATCTTGTAGGTACAAAGGACTTGAAAAAAAGGACTTGCTGGCAAAGCCTCCAAGTCCAAGTCCAAGTCCAAGTCCATAGCTTTCAAGTCCAAGTCCAGCAAAAACGGACTTAAGTCCGGACTCCAGTACTACAAGTCTGACTGAAGCCGTCACGGTCACGCCGCGTCCAGTTTACAAGCTAATTGCAATCCACCCAACACGGTCCAGTGCCACCGTGGTGTTAGGACGATCCGTGCACGGTTCGAATGCTGCAGTTGCCGCTGCAAGAAATAACCGACGAAACAGCCATCACTCGCGCACGCTTTCACTCTCCTGTTCTCCCAGCGCCCAGTGCACGAATCATCGCGATACAACCATCGAATCGTCCCACAATCGTCACGCCGGTGTCCAGTTTACAAGCTAATTACTCTACACCCAGCACCATCCCGCAGTGCAACAAGCAGAGAGACCAGCCAGGTCGTCACGGTGCGACGGGACGGACGGCGATGCAATTTTACTGCAGTTTTATGACGACATTAGGACACTCACTGCGTGGAGGATGTTTCACCGCCCAGTACTTGATGACCTCACTATCTCCCGGCAGGTCCAATTGACTTGTCTCTCATGGGACCACCCTAATGGTCAGCAATATACGAGTGGCATGACTACCCGCCCCTGTCAGATATCACACGCTTTCACCGGGCTAGAATCATACCCCCTTAACCCTACCTATCGTTCTAACCTGGCACTGGCTAGATTGGCTTCGCAGATTCAACACTTCATTCCTTGTTGTATTTATTAATACATTACACGTACTAAAACTGCACTGTCACTAAATATAAGCCGGATAAAACCACACGGCAAAAGCAATACAAAATTATTTGCCAAAAGACGAAAGGATCTTTTCACACCAAAAATCTTCAGCGTAGGCTACAATCTTAAACAGATATTACACCATATCCAAAAAAACAAGCAAAACTGTTTCCATCATAAATTCGTCAAATCTACATCAAATTTGATAATTTTGGCACAAAGATGGCCATAGCGATACAATTATGACTGTGAGTTGCATGCATTGTCCACTTCACCCATTGTATGTCAACGCACTACCGTGTTAAACGCAGTGTCGCAGACGCTACAAATTGTTGCATAATGATAAGTTGTTGTCTCCCGTAAACGTTCTAACGACTTAATTAAGCACATAATAAACTAAAATGGTTCATTTAGCAGAACTGTAAGTTTGTATAACAACTCACTTCCAAATTATCAGAACTTATGCCTGAAGTGTGCCTCGCATACACTGACGGACACAATGGTTTAGACACATCGCCACTGGCTGATAGAGGCATCAAAAGACTATTAAGTGACCAAAATGAACCCAGTCATTGAATAGCAGCACCTAGCATTAGTATATGAGTTCTGAATGCAGTCGGCCGTATGTCGAGAAATTCACACAGCGATGGTGGAGCGTTAACTTAACAACAACATTTTACACAAACTGTATTATACAAAGTGGTCTTCCTGGAATCCATTAGTCTAAAGGCAAATAAAAGACTGCAGTAGCTATATAGCTCATACGGAGTACGAACACGCAGTACTAGTAGAACTAAAAGAGTCTATGTATAATTTTATTGAGCCAAGTGTCATGTCGTTTAGGCGTCGCAAGCGGCGAGATAAAACGACGCCAACTGTGCCGACAGCAGCGTGTCGGCTTAATGACACCCCCAATACACCCATACCCCCACGCCACCCCATAGGTCAGGGGTCAACTGGGTGCACAGCAGAGGGCCACCATGCCAGAGACGAGGGACCTATAGCAGAGGTCAAGTCAACATGTGCTTGTTAGCAATAACCCCATAGTCTGTATGCACGCAGGTGCCATGACCACGAGATCAATTAACAACGACCTTAGCCAAGCACAGCGGCCGGCGCTCATCTCCGTTTCCTCAGCCATCAGCCAGACACCAGCTTAGACTGCAAGACCAAGGCTACGGGGTTAGTGCATCGTAAGGTGTGCCTGTTCACGCCTGGTACTCATTATTGTGCTTACCCATGTCACGCAAGGATGGCCAGGCTGAGTTGACCTGAAGGACTGTTATATACACCCAAAACTAACCAGTTAACAAGAACGTAAAACTGAAATGGATTTCCTACAAAGAGCTATACCAGCCTTAAAGCTCGCCTCCCTCAGAGACTGGGGATAGGCAGACCGCACCTGTCCAGAGCCGTGAGCTAGGCACTCCCCCCAGCTATCAAATCCTAGAAACGACCCTGGACTGCAACATTAACTCATCTGATCAGATTACATATACACCAGCAAGCACCAAGTATATGAAGCACCTGTTTGTTTACGTTACACAGCGGGCGGGGACTACTACCATGAGATATCCCAGACCGCACTGCGGCCCTCCCGCCTGCCTGCTCACGTGGCCAGCAAATTACATCTCTTCCTGGAATCCAATCGACCGATCCCGGCACGCGCGGCCAAATCGCTGCCTCACTAGCGATCAGCGGCGTTCATCCTAGCGACAATACATCCAACGGCATTTCGTATCTGCGCCCATCGCTGCCGATCAACAAACTAGCGGCACACGGCCTTGCATCGGTTCAAAGCCAAGGCCACTAAAGTGACAAAGTCTAGAGGCAAGTACAGGTCGACATAACTCAACTCAACTCAACTCAACTCAACTGATATGGTTTAGTTTTTGACGAACTGTAGTCGCAGATCAGTCAGCAGGCACCGTCTTAACGGCATCTGTGTCTACAGGACTATACGCTCACCTATGCGTCAACAAATGACCAATGGGCTCACCGTGCTTGCTGATGAAAATGTTAAATGGCCAGTTCACAAACGACGATGACTTAAAATAATAGCACACGAAAAAGTGACAAAAAACAACACAAATGCAGCAGCAAATAGTAAATATATTCCTAAAACGGTAACGATTTACAAACGCAAAAACCTGTATTCTCAAGCGGTTTACTCAGATTACGCGCAGCCAACTGGCTCGGCTGCGCTGAAACGTGCTTTACGTCAATTTTTGCTGAGTAGATGCCAGGCCCCTACTTGGCCTATTGTGTGAAGTTTGAATTGTATGTCGACTAGACTGAAGAGATTTGCAATTCGTGAAGACGAAAGCTGTGTTTGTTCATTTTACATGGATCAACTAATTAATAAATTAGGAAAATGAAAACCTAGTACACCGATTAGAGAGCTGTTGAAGAAGCATCCTATAATACAGATCAGCAGTAGTCGCAGATCAGTCACGGCCATCTGTCACACTATCAGATTAGCCGTAGACCTACTCAGAAGCCTTTATACTTTACTTAACATACAATGATAAACTGACAGACAAAAGACAGCCGGATGTAATACAGGATACACACAAATAACAGCAGCATAGCCAATTAGCCAATCTATTAAAATCAGCTGATTCAAGATCAGTTCGGCAGCCTCAGCTCAGCATATACATAAAACCCTTCGCCCAACACTTAGGCAGGATAACACCTTTGTGTACAATCGGCGACTCTTTGGATGATCGGTTAAATGTAGGCTGATCGTAATACGCAGCACGTTTCCAAAAATTACCTTTTTTCACGTTTCAGCGCGGCCGAGCAGCGCGATTAAACGTGAAAAAGGGTAATTTTTGGCATTGCATGGAAACTTGCTGCGCGTAATCGTGAGCACCCCGCTGAAGCAGTGTATTTACCAGTCAACAGGTCATGTGAAAATGGCAATGCTTTTCATTTCAGCATTAATTTTTTTCTTCTGCTAACTTTTCCTAAGGTTTGTAGCATCAAACATGACAGTAGAGCCATGAATATCAGTCCAACATCTGAGAACAATAATAAATTTGTAAACTAGTGGTTGATAGCACACCCCAAGAGATGAGAAATTCCACTGGTCAGGTTGTCACTGTCCCAGAACACATCTGAGAGAGATGTCAATGAAGTCACCAAAGTACCGCTGGCATTCTGCTGCCCACTTTGGACAGAGGAGAAGTAAGTGTATCATTAACCATAGCGTGGGTGGGCACATCACAGGCTGCGTAGTAGCGCAGCACTGTTGTAAGGGTGACTAGCCATTTCAATGGGAAACTCCAAAATTTAACCCCTCGTATTTCCCAAACCCCTTAATTTTTCCACACCAAAATTTGCACAGATGATTACGTCCAGCATATCTCCTGATGTGCAAAATCTGGTGAAAATCCGTTTACGGGGGGCTTCCCCAAGAATAGGTGAAATATAACGCTTGCGTGACTTTTTGTGCCTTCCCTTCCCTTTCCTTCCCTTCTCTTTTTTCTTGCCGTCCTCTACAGGAAAATCGACTGAACTGATTTTAACGCACGATAGCTCATATGACGCGGTTTCGCGCAAGAAAGTGCCTTTTGGGGGTTACAAAATTTAAATTTAACATTATCACCAATTTTTTCACAAAAATATGAAAAATTACAATGGCGCCTATGCGGAAAATTAGACAATGCTTTAAACTGTCATAACTCCGGCTATGTATAAGATGAAGTCGTAATTTTTGGTTCTAGGGTATGGTTTTTGGGGTCGGCCAATTCAACGGTGTCATTTAAATTTTTTCCCTGCCAACCCTTGTTGCCATGGCAACGAATTTTGGGACAAAATTGGCTATAACTCGGCCCCCGTAAAAACATTTCTACATTTTCTAACATTGCTATAATTAACTAATCCAGATTACTTTCAACGGCAATAAAACTGCAAATACTTATGTAAACAAGAAATTTGAGCAAAGCTCACGAGACGCGCGAAAGCCTATAGCATTTCCAGTTCAGTAGTTATAGTTTCAAAAATCGCATATCACTTGGACTCGGCCCATCGGGACCATAATACACATCGGCCATAGGTTCGCGTGGCGTTGGCGACGGTGGCGCCTCCTTGTGAATGATATAAACTTGCGCAGCCCGATATCGCGAAAAAAATCCATAAAACCCCCTATTTTGGCGTTCAAGGTCATCCAAGGTCATTGAATTTGGCGCCAATCGACAGCCAGTATACGATTTCCTATTAGTGATTAATAGTAACCTAGGCCTTATCTCGCACCGTTACTGAG
>Ga0209367_1004838_pt1 | contig 18696 bp, 15 predicted proteins | sample WorMetLIZISLAND2_FD_187412 | JGI IMG/M metagenome (GOLD analysis project Ga0209367, IMG submission 187412) | Marine gutless worms symbiont microbial communities from Max Planck institute for Marine Microbiology, Germany - Olavius geniculatus... ... | reverse complement strand
AATTTTTTAAAATAACAGTTAATTCTTTAACACACATTAACGTGTTAATTCAGTTGAACTGTGGTCATATGATGATTGAATAATATCCATTATATATGTGTATATATATATATATATATATATATATATACTAATTTACTACGTTGCGGCTCCATCACTACTCTAATATTAAATTTTCACTTAACTGTTGACAAAAGTTAATAAGATAAAGTTCAACAGTGATAACATCTCATAGATGAGCTGTACAGTCGTTCGTCGACGGCAACCTAGAACATAAACAACCGATGTGTTAATTTAGGCGTAATGCACAATTAAAATTAAAATAATTAGTTGCATGTGTTAATTCAATTGAAAAAGTAATCGCATGACAGCAATACTATGAACGTCAGATAGCAGAGACTGACATGCGATGGCGCGGAGGCGTGGGGAATGTACAAAAGAGTCCGGAGGACTGGACAGTCGTTGACTGGCAGACAGCATGTATGCTCTCTCAAGCACCGCCGTAGCCTCACCAGACATCACTGCCCTCTCAGCACTGCTGCTACTGCTGGCCTGCTGCTCCGCATGCAGCTGATGAATGTCTGAATATCCCGTAACACACACCATCGGCTGCGAATTGGGCCCCAAAGGTCCAATTCACAGAAGATCTTAACTTAAGAAATCTGAAAACAGTTTTCACACTCAAGCGGTCACTTTAAGTCAATTACTTAATTCACAAATAAAATTACAACATATTTTAAGAAATGACAGGGGCATCATTTAGGGGGGGCTGAAGGTGTCCACAGACCCCCAGGATTTATGATTTTAATTTTTTCCATGTAAATCGTACCTTTGAAACACTGTTACTGCTGCAAAAACAATACATTACATAGACTGAGACCCCCAATGATTTACTGAAATGACACCACTGAGAAATGATGTCAGACAGCACCTTACAACTCTGTGACAAATACTGTGATCATCTAAGACAAATTCTGCGAATTCACTTACAGCATGTCGTAACATGTATGATCACAGGACATCTAATCTGCTGCCTTGCAATGGTCTTAAGACATGCGTTAAGATAAATCTTATGATAATGTCTGTGAATCGAGCCCCGACATGGACAATTAGCCAAGGCAAGTTCAATGATATCGTTCTAACCTGCCTCCGCACGCTCCACTCCCATCAGTTGGAAACAGGAAGCAATGCAGAAAAATAACCAAAAATGACACCAGCAAATGCAATTTTTGAGCTCTGGTCAGCTAAGAACAAGATAACAAAGACAATCAAAAAATTTCCTATCTACTACATTCATGCTCGTATCTGTATGACCAGCTCTCTTAATGTATGGCTCTCATATCATCAGAAGTGCTCAGGATGAAAGACGAATCATCCCAACCTGCCGATGCACTAACATTCCTGGCTCCGGAGGCTCTGAGCAGCTTCAGTCGACTCTTGCGGAATCGGCCGCAGCGTTTCTTCGGCGTCGGTTTGCCGATGACCTGCTGTAGGATCATCATGTTAAGCTCACGCTCCACAAGCTCAATCTCTCGCTCGGCTAACTCGTGCTCGCGTCTCATCAGAGCTTCTTCTTGCATTCTCTGCTGCAAGGAGACTCGCTGTAGCTCCTCCTCACGTGAACGCAGCTCCTACACAACCAGAGCACCTGGCTTGGTGACATAAAGGTAGGGTGTTGGACCTACGATCACGAAGTTGCCTATTCACGTATTATCTCACACAACCCAAAAGTTAACGTCAAGATATGCTTTGGTTGTAATCAGTATCAGTACCATATGAAACTGCTTCTCTTATTACTGCTGTCAAGTGTCAACTGCAAAAAAGTTGATTTGTCTAGGCAAAGGCAAACAGGCAAACTCCCAATCATCAATTTGTAATCTCAGAATCCTGTTTTTGAGATTAGTCTTACAGACTGGCCATTACTGCTATAGCCGGAGCAGGACATTTGGGCGCCGCCATTTGGGGGCGACCCTTCCCCTTTCCCTTTCCTTTTCTCCTTCTCTTATCCCTTCCCCTTTTCCTTCCCCTTTCACTCACCTTTCCTCTTCCACTTTTGTCCTTTCCCTTTCCCTTCCCCTTTCCATTTCCTTTTCCCTTCTTCCACCCCCTTCCTCTTTCTCTTTCCCTTCTTCCATCTTCCTTTCTGTGTCCATGTCTGTGCGTCCAACATTTGGGACGCCATATCTCCACATTCCACAACGGTGCCAAATGGGCGCATGGTCACAATGGACCACCCAAAAGAAGTCACCCACCGCATACAGAACGTACGATGCCTACATTAGTAAACACTCAAGTAGTTTAGGCCTTAAGAAGTGCAGTTGAATTTATCATGTGAAGCAATAAACATACATTAATTCATATGGAGAACAATGACTACATAAGACAGAGAGATGGAGACGGCACTAAAGCAGCACAGCGCCGAAACGTCCGGCGCCCAATGGCGGTGCCCAAACGTCCAGGCGCCCAAAGGGTCGCACCCAAATGGCGGCACCCAAATGTCAAGTACCGTGCTATAGCACTAAATTAGCTCCACTAGACTTACTCTTCATTCATAGGATGCAGAAGGCCCCTACCGGTAGGTGTAGGTAATGTGATTGTGCACAGAAAAAAATACTCTTGCATGCTGAATAATTATCATGAGACTGCCAAAATTGTTACTTTGTCAATTGTCATCCAGCACACAAAAATACTACCGTATTTTAGCTAATGTTTTGCAATCTCAAAATCCCAGGAATGGGATGCCACCAATCCCAGCATTTAAGATTGGATAAAATAGCTGAGATCCCGAATCCGGGGACTGCAATCACTATATCTAACCATATGTAAGAATAACAGGTATTATTTACCTGCTCTTTCGATCGCAACTCCTCAAACATAAACTCAATCTCGTTCCTCCAGTCATCTTGCAGTACGTGGAATGACAGATTCGGTGTTTCCACGAACGACGACTGAGCAATCAAATGGAGACTGTCAAGAATTGTACTGAACACGGGCCGAGATTGCGGCTCCGGATCCCAGCATTCTGCATTACACACACACACACACACACACACACAAATCATTAGGGTTAGATCAAAGTTGGTATTAGTCACAGCACTTCATCATGCTAAATATCTCAAACTATCACTCGAAATGCAATGCAGCATGCAGCCATAATGGAAATAAGCCTTCAGACCTTTGCCACTGTGAAACCTGATCGCCAAAAATGTACATCTAGGGCCGGCTGTACCAACTAATTTCAAGTACATACTTAGTTAAGTACCACTTAAATTTAATTAGTGCTTAACCGGCTGCTTAAGCAGTCTCAATTGTAAATACAGAATAATAAAACAGCATTATCCATGTGCATTTACCGGTTTTCTTCACTTCTAATTGTAGTATAATAGCAATTATTACCTAAAATCGCCAAATCTGCAACAATAACTTCATCGTGGTTCGATTAATTAAAGATGGCATCTGTCTCATTTTTGCCAGCTGCTTAAATTTAAGTGGGCAACTTTGGCCACTTATCTTAAGCAACGTTTAAGCAGGCCAGTGGTGTTGGTGCAATGCATTTTCTGCTAAGTACAGTGGTTAAGCATGTACTTAAGTTTAAGTACATGGCTGGTGCAATGCGCTCTTAATCAACAGCAGATTACAATCAAACTTACGTTCAAGAAGCCAGCGGAAAGCAGCCGGACACGTGGAAGGAATTGGTAATGTCAGCTTCTTCATAGCGACGCCGTAAGCCACAGCAAGGGTGTCAATATCTTTGTATGGAGGCTCACCAGTTAGAAGCTCCCACAGAACAACTCCATAACTACAGCAAAGCAAGCACATCACAATTAAGCTTTACATTCATGTCATAGGATGTCACAGTCACATGTCACATGTCACAGTCAAAAAATTCAAAAACTTTTATCGAGACTTTCAAATACCTTTTACAAAACTCATTCCCAGGTTTTTACCATGCCATGATAGACGGTTCTGGCATCATACAAAAATTATTTTCGCATCATGGTCACAAAGATTCTAAAAAAACATTCAGGAACTTTCTAGACCTGATTCCATAAAAAATCCAAAACTTTGAAAATGCTTTTAGGTGCCATGTATAAACTCAATTTATTACTATCATCATTAAAACAGGAAAAAAACATGCAGCTAGAGCAAACATAAAACAAATAAACCAAAATCAACAAATCATGCCAACAGAATAAAAACAACAAATAAGCCGCCATCGTTTATCATTCATCAACCATTACCTTTATCATTATGTATTGTTTGTAAATATGGGAGCTAAAATGGTGACATCTCTGATAAATCTTGCATGTCATATTTCACTATTCCAAAGCCTTTAGGTCTTATTATCGGTGTATATTTACTTCAAAAATTTATGAACCATATTCCACATTTTTCATTTGCAACTGGTTATACAACTAGTAACTACGGGTTAAAAACATGAACTGAAACTAAATTTTCACACAACGTAGTAGCATACACAACACGTCTACATTGAGGTAGGTTTTTAAACCTTAATATGATCGTTAGTTTCCTGGTGACAAATCATCAAAAAATATCTATCAAAAATGGACTCGAGTCTTGACTTATTTTGGGCTACTTTGTTTATGTGAACTGCCATTGCATTTTCTAAGTCAACTATAGAACTGGCTGATGACAATAAACTGCTGCAAATCCTTTCTAGCAAACTCAAATAATAACAAATTATAAATACAAATAAATTAAATTATAAATAAAAAACTCAATAAAACAAAGTATCAACCTTAACAACGGCAAAAACAGAAGACGATGCATGATGGACAGCTGGTCTCAGATGAACAGTACTATTGCATACACAGTAAAAGCACTACTACAATATTTTTATATTATAATATTATCCTGCTAATGTCTGAGCTAAAATACAGTCACACACAAAATACAAGGCTTATGGTAGCAAGTTTCAGCTGTTGCAATCTACTGTTACATTACACATTTACTCAGTGGCTGTCCGAACAAGCAGCTTGTTACTATAGATGGGTCTTGCCCATCCATCCAGTAGGATCGCAAACTAAAAGGCAGACAAAAATCAGAAAACTAGCATAAACTTTTCACATGGAAGGAGTGACTGGGGTAAAATTTCAAATAGAAGTCACTAACTAGTGTTAGATTAGGGCTGCAAAGTTTTAGGCAGATGGCCACATAATAAGCCAGCGCCACTGGGGTGACATATTTGTTACTTTATCGATATGTAATATACTGATGTAAATCAAATTGCTTTTCCTGCCCACTTACTGCATGCACTATACAGGCTGCCAGTCTGCCAGTAAAAGACCTTATTCGCACAATAAAATCATGTTAGATGGTATAGCTCTTCATGGCAAACCCATCTCAAAACTATGGAGCATCACCTGCCATATGGGATCACAGTGTTAACTGCTACCAGACACAGGTAAAAGTGTCCTGCCATACCAAAGCCAGGCAGGCGGGTACCCCAGTGTTGGCTGTAAACCGTGATGGTTTACCTGTCAGTTTGTCAGCAGAGAGTCATCCATCCAACTATTTAACACTTGATAGCAACCTGACTGGGAGTCGAATGAACGATCTCATAATCGCAAGTCTAACGTAAAAACCATAGGCCTACGCTACCAACTACCAAGCCAAGAATGTCCCCATGTCCTTAACGAATTGATGCCAATGCTATCAGTAATCCATAAATTCAGTGCACTAACCCATTAGGCTACCAAGGCTGCTCAACCACAATGATTAAATAAGACATTTAACTCTGGCTTAGATAGACTCTGTATAGGCAATTGATTACTAAACAATGTCACAATGCCACTAACCTCCAGATATCACTGGCTTTAGTGAACGTTGACTGCCTGATCACTTCAGGCGCCATCCAAGCATACGTCCCGGCAGTACCAATACTTGAACATGAGCTGTGATGCACCTCACGTGCTAGTCCAAAGTCGGTTATTTTCAGTGTCTTGTTACTGATGTCCCCGTTCGCAACACTCTCGAGTAACAGAACTACAAAACGACAAAAATGTTTAAATACCCTGGTACCGAATGGTAATTCATAAGAAGTTTCAGTGCAACAGGGCGAAACTTTTTTTGTATTCACCAGGTGGCAGCACCATTTCCCCCAAAATCTAACCAACAGTACACTGGGTCAAATCTAACCTTTCGAAATTGCAGGCAAATCTGTCTGTAATGTTTCCTGCAATAATGCTAACAGACTAACAGAAATAAACAAATAAACTGCACCAAACATGACACTGGCATAGGTAACAAGTCAGGTCATTAAGTTTATTAGTTAACTGCAAATTAAGGAAATATTAAATTGTTTACTGTGCAGCAGAAAACAAGACTTACTGTTGCTGGACTTGAGGTCACAGTGCACAAGTTGTAGCGGTGCCACTTCGTGCAAGTAGTGCATGCCTCTTGCGATCTGTATTGCCCAGTCTACCAAAACATCTGCCGGAATACGACTGCCTGTTAGAATGCAGTTCAGAGATCCACCTTTTGCATATTCCATGACCAAGCAGACGTTAGGCTCATGCAGGCAGACGCCTTTCAGAGCGATGATATTAATGTGGTCAAGCAGCCAGAACAGCTTAGCCTCCTGACGTACTTTCTCAACAGTTGCATTGGCTGTGTCACTGGCCTCCTGGCACGTGGCTTTCACAGCCACTTCTTGCCCGCACCAAAGCCCTCGCCAGACCTTGCCAAACCCACCGACACCAATGATTTCCTTCAGGTTGATGTCGGAAAACTCAATCTCAAATGGACGTCGCATCTTCATCGGTGAGATGCGGTTCAAGACTTCCTCCTGCACGATGTAGGCACTCGGGAAAATCCCAACATGACCCTCGGCTTCCCCGGTCCACCAGCCCTCATCCCCAGAGATCCTTGCATCCCGCGACAGCACCCGGACATGTTTGCCTCGACGTAAGGATAGCTCATCGTCGCATGCGGCTTCGTAGTCAAAGATTGCCGTCCATGCCGAGCCGTCAAGGATCGTGCTATCAGCAGAGATGGAGCTGTAGTTGGACAGTCCCGACGTCCCGGACACCGTCGAAACGCCGCTCAGTGAGCGTCGGTCTGCCAGCAGCGAAGATGGGCTCAATTCACAGCCATCCATTCCACCGAAGTCACCAGTTCGATCCGTCACTCACTCATAATTCCGATCCACTCCTACAATATGCAATAAATTGTCAGTCCTTTAACACAAAAAACATATTCATAACTGAATCAATCACTAGCATTATTCCATCAGTCACTATGCGATTTCTTAATTGCAGACAGACAGATTGCACAATTTCTCTCAACACAATATTGCAGATTCATCACTTTACTTGAGTCTATACCACAGCGTAATAGACGAAGTGGGCGAATCATCCAACCCGCGAAGGCGAATAAACGGGGGGGGGGAAACAAATCCAACTTCATTAACGCGGAGCGGCAAAACTGATTGCTCACTCTTCTCACATATCGCAAACACGGCCGACCCTAGCCTTGTTATACACGGCTCAGATTTCAGATGCCTCTATGAATGCATCTTTAACTAGGCTAGGCCGACCCGATATTTAGGCAGAGAGCGCCCATATTCACATAAATTGTGATTGACTTGTGTCAATTAAACATCAAAACCGAAAACATCAGCTAAAGTATTCATCCAACGCCTGTTTATCGAAACAGGCGATTTACGTTGACTTAAACAAACCAAATTATGCAGAAATTATACCAAAAAACACGGCAAAAACAAACAACTAACGTTGCTATGTAGTTTTCATCGATTCGCGAACTATTGCATACCTCTGGCATGGAAAAAACTAGATTCCACGGCCACAAGTCCACAAACTCTACGCCACTCCACAACCAACCAGTCAAGTCGTCACTCGTCAAAAGGAACAAATTTATTCGGTTTCGACGATGTCGACGGACGCAGACACGATGTACATATTTATGTTCCCATCCTCCAGATTCAGATATTTCTGGTTTCACTTAAATCAGCACTTAAATCAGCTACTCCAATCTAATTCACAGTCGAGTAAAAAGGAACTATTTTGGAGGCAAATAAACAATTAACTGAATAAACAATTAACTGCACGTTTAATTACGACTGTATAATGTATACTAGAAAAAAATTTCTGCTCTGCATTCTTCGAGGCTCCCCTTTGTGGAAAGTCCTGCTGACATCGATAACTCGAAATTAAGATACATCAAGGCAACATGATGTGAGATCATTTATCAACGCTTAACAGACAGTGTATGAGCCGCTAAAATCCATATTAAAATATTATCGCGATGCGGTATACCGTATCCAAAAAATTCGATACTTTGATTTGGCCCATCACTACGATTTCTCACTGAGAGGCCCGGATGCAAATTGTTTACATAGCGACGGCGTCGTTATGAAGTGGTAGTGATAAAATCTATCTATAATTCATCATGGCAAAGAGAGAAAGGGTTTTCGATGAACTGCTTTGCTTTTTAAGCGAACCAGTGTTTCAAATCCCAGTGAAAAGTTTTATGGACGAAAACTGTTTAAGTATGTTTATACTTCATTAGGTAGATTGCAGATACTTGTCTTGTTCTTCTGCTGCAAAATTGATTGATTTATTTATAACTGAGTACTTTAAGTAAGATGTATATTTTGGGCTAGCGTGAAGAAGACGGGAACAAAACAAACCGATCCACCGTTATGTGTAGTCGTGCAAAAAATAGTTCCACTTAACTTGCACTTAACTTGCACGTTTGCATGCCATTCAGTGCACATAAAAAGTGCACTTCAGTAATAAGTTATTCAAAACAGCACAGCCCTAATGTGGCGAACTACTTTAGTGCACACAAGATATCATTGCACTTCGCTACAATGAATGATGGCAGATTTTCGATCTAAAACTTCACTGGTTTAATCGTTGTATGACAAATTCGATTGAAAAACGAGCGGAATATGTTTCTTGCAGGTTTGTTCATCGCAGTGCCGTATTTTGTCAGTTATTTAGCGTTTGCAATCACTGGAAAAGCTGATCACAAACTACCCATAGTAATGAATAGTTCCCATCATCTTCACTCATCCCATATTTTGCTGCAGTGGTGGGAAACCACCTACTCACAATGTTCGACTTTGGCACACAGTACTGGGATTTCTGGGATTTCTAAATGTCATCATCATGTATTATCATGGTAACGTGGGATAGTGTACTGTTTCTGTATCTTTTTTAGCACACACTGTACACGGTGTAGTTTAAACTTAATTATTGTTGTATAATTATGTTTAATGTAAATTCTTACTTGTATAGGCTGAAAATATAGTCTACAACTTTGTAGACATTTGTTTGTGATGAAATGCGGTCACTGAAAATATTGTTGTGTCTGAGTGAGATGCAGTGGCGAGCACTGTAGCGCAGGTCTATAACGAGGGTCTGGGGGCAAAGCCCCCAGTGGGCTCCAGGGGGCCAAAGTCCTCCCTGAAGCTGAAGCACTTTAGGTTTTTGAACGTTCAATGGAAGCCGCAAATTTGCCCGCTTTTCAAAAATTTGGAAAGGCAAAAAAATCAAAAATTTGTGTTAGCTTTGCAAGAAATCATGGGTGGCCACAAAACTGGGGGGCCTGGAGCAAAACTGGGGGGCCCTGGCCTAAAACCGCCACTGGTGAGATAATGCAGTGTGTGTTTTTAACAACAGTTTTTGATCCAGATGTTGAACCAAGTAAAGAACACAGAGAAATATTTGAAAGATACAAGAAACTGGTCTGTACATTTGTTTGCTCAGCGACGTATACATTGCGTATAATATTTATCATTTCATTGTCCAGTGCAGTGCAGAGCATTGGACAGAATATGGGAGATTCTCAGCTCCCAGTGGCATTGTGGGTTAATAACAGTAGGCGGGCAGGAAGTTGCATTTTTCTGACAGACACTGCAAACTTTCAGACAGAATTCCAATAGACAACAACAAATTTCCTACAGAGGAGATTGTGAGTGTTTAAAATTTCAATTTTACTGCTGAATTCCTTCACACTTGCACCAGAAAATTTGCACTAAACTAGTTGTTTAAGAATCCCTCGCAACTTAACATATTGCTGCAGTATAAAATACTAGTTTTTAAAAATTATGCTGATTGAAAGTGATCCTTTTTGCATAGACATGGGCTCATGATTGCTTATGTATTACTTGCATGAATTGCAGGTTGATGGTTTATTGGAAGCATTCTGTGAAGATGCCTGTATAACCGTAGATGAAGCCATCCAGTGTATTGGTCGTCTCAACAAAATAACTGATCTGAAGGAAATATTTAATGTAAGTGATAATGCTTTTTTATTAAGGATATTGTGGGATTTCTGAGTATAGCTTGCAGCATACTTCAGCATGCAGATTTTTACACAACACTTACTGCGAAAGCTGCCATTTGCCGTGAAATTTGCTGTCTGCTATAAGAATTGGCAATTAATGACTCTGTCATGCCAGATCATTATTTCAAACAGAAAAATACAAAAGCTGTTTGCTTTTATGCCTCATGCTAGAGAATGATGTATTTGATTTGGCATTTTGGAAATGACTATAAATAAACCTCAAATGCTGTGCCTAATCTGCTGTTTTTTTTTGCATATAAAATGTTTAGCTACAGCCTACATGCACATCACAGAGAGAACTCATTTTCTGGCTAGTAGATGCATCAGAATCAATGCACATTATTATATGTTATCTATTATCAATGCTATTTTTTATTTGAAGCAAAATGTACAGTATACTGTCTGGTAAACATAGACTTATTACATGATATGAATGTGTGCATAGTTGCAGCAGTACAAGTACAAGTTGTTTAAACATAGTCTGCAAATAACGCAGTCATTTATTTTCTAGCCATTTCTGGTGGGGTGTTTCTTCACCACCGTTTCCATGTTTTGAGTAATTGTAGTAATTCATGTGGTGTTGCAGGAATGCAATGCAGTGCATTTATGCTGCACCGCTATTTAAACTTTTGGAAGAAATATTTTAACTGCTGTATTTCAACTTTTTTGATGAATATTTTAAATGTTGTGTGTTTGTCCTGTGTGCAGTCAGTATTAGTATTATGAGACAGTGATTTAGTACTCGAATCTGTCAGTGGACAGTACTGTGGTCAGTCTCAAGAGCTTATTTTCATGACTTGGACGTGAACTGTCATGACTTAGATTCAAACCCACTAGATTCCTACTGATAATAACTTGGAACCAAGTAAAAGAAAGCTGTATTTTTCATTTATTGGGGAGATTATTGCATATTTTTTCTGTGTTTTGTGTATTTGTGTTTGCCGTATGACAGTGGACTTGAGCCGGATGTGAGACCTTATTTTTTTGTGACTCAGACTTAGACTAAAACTTTCGTAACTTAGACTCAGACATAAACTAAGAGGTCTCAACTATGTTATCTTTATGATATCCTACTGCACTATGTTGATGGCAGGGGTTGTTTGAGCAAGTGCTTGCTACGACAGACTTTGCTATATTCTCGGCGTCGATGGCGCGTAGAAACATAATGATACAGGAACAGGTGCTAGCAATGATACTTGCCTCGACGGGAGCCCTGCCGACCTGTCTGACCAAAGATGCTGCTCCGTCAGCAGTGGCAGCAGATCTGCCTTACAGCCGGATGGCACCGAGTTATGTGATCATCGGTGGCATGAACGATCAGCATGAACAAGAACTCATGCAACTCGTCATGCAGTAAGCTGTTATAGCTATTTTTTAAAAATTATTCTTATATTATTTTCTATTATTTATTAATTATTGAAGTTATCATGCAGTATGTTGTTGACATTATTTAATTCTATTATTTTATTATTTCTGTTATACGATGACTATCCCAAAAGTTTCCAGCCTTGACATATTAGGCAAGAATATTTTTCACCATCCATATATCATCAGTTAAACATGCATTCTTTACTGACTCATATTCAGTGGATATGATGTCAAAAATGCATATTGAAGTTTGTCAACTGGAGTACGTTTGCTTTAAATTTTATTCATATTGATCAACATTCGAGTGGTGGTATTTTATGAAACACATTGCCATGCATCGGTTGGTGCAACTTTTCAAAAATAATATTTTACAAGGTAGTGTAGCGACATATTTTAGATGTGATGGATGTGTAATGATAGCTTTGTGAAAAAATTTTCCCCAGTCTTTCAGTGAAAGTATTTTGAAAATTGGCCACACTTTGGCAAAGGTATGCCAAATAATGCGAGATATTGTTTTTTTATGTGAAACGGTGTGTATGCATTAAAGGAAGTCAAAGTCAGAGAAGTTGAATAGAGAAAAGCATTGTGGTGATGTCCTATCACAGAAATCGGTTGAACTTTCTGAGCAGCAGGCTGCAGTTCTAGCAAAAGATCGACAACAGCTAGAGCAGGTAACACTTCAGTTGTTTATACCAGCACCACCACTGTTATCATCACAATGGTTTCTTTTTATCTTCGCCAAAGTGAACGCAGTGAACTGGCAGAGGTTATGTAATCACTTTTTCTGTTTGTCTGTGCACATCATAGTGACTCACAGTGCATGACGTCATTGCTATTGTGACGTCATGCTGACATCATTACATTACCAGTACGCTGTGTAAATGTTTCTGTGATGACACCAGCAGCATAATGGGTACGTGCTGCGAGAGTGCTATGGTTATAGCTATAAACATTAGAAAAGAAAGAATTTTGCTTCATTTTACTACTTTGACTTAAAGATTCACAGAACGCAATTAATTTGCTACTTCGTAGAAATTTATTTGGCAGAGATATGCACTCTCATGAGCATCTTTTAGTTTCTTTTTGATATTTTTGTCATTAAGGAAATGATAATGAGGCTGCTGTCATTTGTACTTGGCTCTGTCCTGTGCAATGGCTATTGCTTCCTTAGAATGTATTTGTCTTGTGTCCTTATTATTATGTGTATGTGCAATTTTGTTTGCGAAGGCCATTCCTGAAATGACCTAGACCTATACTGTGTCGGGCGGGACTTTAAACCCTACTCACTCACTGTGTCCTTGTCTGTCTTCATGTTTATCTATGCTTTGGTTGTGTTCAGCACGGCATAACTGTAATTAGTTAAGTTTTTTTCTTTTATTTTGTATTTGTTTGCTACCTTTGATGGTGAATAAAGATGTATATACATATATATATATATATATATAAATAATGAGCATTATTTTTAGGACACAACTGTAAAATGCAGGTCTGAGACACCCAGGCGGATATGTAACCCAAAAAATCCAGTGGGGATAGGGGGCAGTTGCCACTCCTAACTTTTGGGCTGTCCGAAAATTGTTGAAAAATCTTTTACCTGTTGGAACATTCAAAAATGCAAAATTTGAGGCTAAAAATTTAAAAAATTACATTTTTGGAAAATTTAGAGGCGAAGTCGAAATTCTGAGCACACATAATCTCTGTGGTTGGAAATTTGCAACTGTTTGTTGCAGTTTTGTCAGAAATCTGCAGAGTTTTTTGGAAAATTGCAACTTCTGGCTTCACCTACTTTTTTAACCCCCGATGCCGCTGATTATCTTAACTGTTTGAAAGGACCTTGAAAATGCTTTTAATAAAGAACTGAGAGAGTTATTGTCAATAGATGGATTAGGAGTAAAGCCAAAATTCCATTATTATGAGGTATAGCATACAGTTATATATGCAGTTAACATCTGTTTTTGCAGTAATGTGAATGTTTAACGTGCTTGTAGAAAATGCAACATCTTGCCATTGCAGGACAAAATGACAATCAAGTGAGCAACTGATTGTTTCTATTTTTTATTTAAAATGTATTTACAATAATTTTCTAGGCCATAATATTGGCTGTCTATGCGAAGCCTATAGCCACCCTTATTTCTGCTCGGATGCAGACTTTGATCGCAAATATCTCCAGAACGGATTCAGATATCGACAAGCAGAAAACAGCATTATTACCCACAACTCCTTCCGCACTGGGCAAAAAATCTGGTGAACTTTGGTCCACTAATAGCTCAGCCCCATTACTTGCAGCGATTCTGAAAGCGTATGTCTGTCTGTGTGTGTATGTATCTGTCCTCTGTCTGGCTGAGCAGCAATATTGGCATGCGACTATCTATATTTTTGTCTGTCTGCGGCTACACGTCGCTGCTGCTGACATCGAAAGTACAAGCATTTTTCTTAGTGCTGCGATGTCAGCGATAACAGGACGTTCATCCATGGTTGGCATCGCTCATCGACCATGATCTGTTATGTCAACAACATTTGATCTGGTCATCGCAGTCTCCATAGGTTTATTGCTTATCAACCATCATTAAAGCACAACTTCCATTACGCTGATAACTTGCAGGTGCAAACCATGCAACACGTTGTACAACAAGTCCACAGAAATAAAGTAGCAGAGTTTGGGTCTTACTCTTTAGTTTATTTCAGTCCTGTGGCCAACAGACTTGGCGTCACGTTGAAAATGTGGTTGGTTCCAGATGCGTTTTACTAACAGACGGCCATATTACGTTGTCTCACTTGTCTGCAGAAGTATAGAGCAATGCATAGACAGCCCGCCAAGCTATTAGCTTGCTACAATACAACTTACATTCCCACGTGAACTGTTGTGCATTTCATTATTTGCTGTTTGTAGATATTTATAGTTTGCAGTTGCATTGCAAATCAAATATTATTATTGTCTTCTGGAGTAACAACAACTGCTGCGTTGGAACCTGATGTAGTAAGTGTAGGAAGCAAAAAGATTTTTCTCTTTGATGTGAAATTTTTTTCGTGAAAATGGGGTGTATGTAATCACGAACATCACTGCCGTGAAATATGAATAGACTTACTGGTTTTGTTTTTTCGAGAGGCACTTTTTAACTCAAGAGTACCAAGAAAGGGACAAGCTCCCGTGCAACGGGCCTAGCTGTCTGTGCAAAATCTTCTTATTCTGTGGGCGCTCCTGTTAAGCGTCAGTGGTGTTATGTGGTGATGTTTAATGCAGCCAAACTTCCAAGTATGAGGCCAGGGCTATAACCATAAGGCTGAAGTCAAGACAAAAACCAGAAGGAGGAGGCCAAGATCGAGGCCAAGGCCAGTTGTTCAAAACCAAAACCAAGACCGAGCTAGGTCAAAGGTAAAACTATAAAAATGATTTGACATGATAAGCTAGAAGTGCCAAAGCACTGCAACCGAGGTCCGACTGAGGCCACGTGCTTAAGGCTTAGGCTGAGGCCAAGGTTTTGAGGCTATGACTGAGTTGGAGGCTAAAATTTTGGCCTTGAGACCACTTTGACCTCGAGGACTTGACATCTGTGGTGTAACGGTGTATAGGCAGACAGCAGCAGTGCTGGTAGTGGTGAAGAGAAGGATGCATTGACATCAGAACAGGCTGCTAGCAACTGGTTGAAATCAGCCTCTGAGTCTGAGAATACCTCAGCCACTTCATCGACTCACAATGCATTCGTTGTACGTAAACCATGCTGCATTTAAAGATTCTGTATAGCTTTGCATGGGAAACCCATCGCAGTGCCATATGGAGTGTTGTCTGCTATATGGGATTCCACAGTCGTCTGCCACCCGACACAAGGCCAGTACTCGATTTGCCTACCCTGAAGGGATGGAAGCTTGAGTTACTTTTGTTCGTTGTGCACAGTGCTTTGTACTGGGCTGTGAGACAAGAGTTTGGGGTTGAACCCTCAATGGGGTTCAGGGCTGGAGCTCGAGTACACTGTAGCTGAGTATCGGCATAATCGTTGCCTGAGATTTAAAGGTCCATGGCCACCGTCAAACTCACTTGTGAAATTTACATAGAGCTCAATTAGACATTTTACCTTGTATATATAACATGTTGATTTGTGCTTTATAAGTGTATGAAATTTATGTCTGAATGTAACGGAAAATGGCGTTACATTATGTTATACTGAAAAATCTGATCTTGGCAAGTGGCTGGAAATGATGTCAGCAGTTGAATACAGTCAGTGTTTACCAATGAATTTTAATATTTTTAATGACAAAAAATACTGTGTCACATGACAACTGCAGCAGTACATAGATAGAAAATAAGATTTTATAATGCATATGTTTTTATGCGTATTTTACATTGATGACATGTTCAACCAGTGACGTCATCAGCATGTCAACATGGCGTCTCTTTTTCTACAGCATTTTCGTCCATCGACGATTTCAAAGGTAAATTTCTTCATGTTGACAAAACGCTGGCAGCCAATATTATGATCGTCATTATCAGAAAGGTATGCTATTTTAGGAAAATGGAAAAAAATATATATGTTAATTTTGGTGTCCATGGACCTTTAATGAAGTGACACAATGGTGGTTTGGCTTAGTTGGCAATGTTGTTGGTTGTATCAGCGAAGTTAGTCAACCCACCGCAGGCCCAGTTAGTACTTGGATGGGTGGCTCTCATTAGTGATGGCGAGTGTGGATTGTAGGCTGAGTTGACCCGTGTGTGTGTGTAGGCGAGCATGTCTAAACTGAGCGAAGCTGAGATACGTGAACGCCAGCAGTTTCTGCGAGCTCAGCGAGACAAGCTGCTTGCTATGAAAAAGGAAGCTCGTGAGAAGCAGTTACAGGCAGGCTTGATAAGAATCATGATTAGATTTCTTAAAATTTTCGTCTGACTTTTTTTCAGTCATTTTTTTAATTTTTATTTTTATTGGATTTTCTATGCCATTCTGTGATAACCGTTATGAATATTTTTATCTCTCAGTATATGGATGACAATATTGGCATTAATTTGAATAGAGTTCTGTTTTATAATTATGTGTTTTCTTTTTTTCGTAGCAGCCAGTCAGAAAGCCATTTATAATTTTTGGTTGATTAAAATTTATTGTTGTTTGGTTTAAATCATGATTTTGAGATGATTTAAAATATTGATTCAAATCAGTTGATTTACAGGATGGCCACAGGTTTTTGAAAGTTCTTGAAAAAATGTTTTCCTTTTTTTCTTGCTGTGGAAAGTTTTTTAAACCAAATTGAGTTTTGAAAATTTTAGAATTTGATGTTGGAGGGTTATAAAAGTCCTTGAATTTTGCTTATTCAAAATCATCATGACTGCAATGTGAATTTTTTCCTATGATGCCCGAAATGCCAATTAATGTGACACAAGGTAAAATAACATGGGAATGGGTCTGGAAAAGGTACTTGGAAGTCCTTCAAAAGTCTGTAAAAAGTTCTTGGATTTTTTGCCCCAAACTGGCTGCCCTTGATTTAAATCGTGGTTGTAAAAACATTGAAACAAATTTTAAGAAACATTTGCAAACACGTTTCTACAAAAAAAATTAAACAGCATTTGCAAACGTTAATAAAAATGTTACCTCTGTTTTACTTGTTTTATCATATTGACGTAGACCAAATACCCTGTTGTGGTGCTGTTTTGAATACAAAATAGTATTGTTTTATCAGCAGCACTTGTAATAAATATTTTCGGTTACCATTATTTTTACGCATGACCTTTCTACATTTATAAAAAGTTTAAACGTTGGAAAATGGAAAAAAACGTTTGCAGTTGTATTTTTTATAATAAATAAAAAAACCACGTTTGCAAATGATTACTACAGCTATGATTGAAATGGCATCAGCGCTGGTTGTAGGGTGAGCTGGTCTCAGAGCGTTCCCAGCACCGGCCTGTGTCAGCCCGGGCAGCACGTTCAGCTCTCCACACTCAACAACAGACTCCGCAGACCACCCAAGAAGATGACAGGAAGATGGCGATGCGCAAGGCGATTGCCGAGAAACTGCGCCAGGAAGTCATCAACAAACAGTAGTAGTCAGCCGTCGATACTACAGTGAAGCGCTGTATAGAACGACTGAACTCAAAAGATCTGAGATCAAGTGAACCGAAATCACAAAACTATACCATTTTGTTTAAGTTTCTTTCTTTTGTTTTGTTTTAGTTCGTTGCATTTTTGTTGTTTTGAGCGCATTTTAACATTACTGTAGGCCTAAAAAATGCAGCACTTCTGGTTGCAGATAATGAAAAAATAGGGATGAGGGGCAGAGAGTTCATTTTTAAATTTTTATTTTTTACACTGTGACATGCCCTGTAGAAAATATTACACAACAACTCATTTAAAAGCAAGTTGCCTGCTATCTGGCATTTTAAAATGCTGAGTAAGTCAAATTTGGAAGTTTAAAGAAATTGGTGTAAAAAATTGGTCATTTTTTTGGCATTAATCTTTGAATTTGGCATTAACGTTTATTCTCATTTTGCAGCAAAACTCGATTTTTGCTGTTACTGTACACAGTACCGTTGAAAATATGGCATCTTTTGTGAGTAAAATATGCTCTATTCGGTATTTTTAGCACATTAGAAGTTTTTTAACGTTATGCGCCATATGTGTTCATAGAAATTTACGTTTTGCTCGTTTTCTTCCTCAGCCAACTAGAGTTAGCAACTTGATGCTTCTATCTCTCCAGATCAAGAATCGAAATCAGGCTCAAAATTTCCCCTCCCTCTGTTTATTTTCCTTTTTTTCTCAACTCTCTTTTCCTGCCTTTTATCCCCTTTTTACTATTCTTTCCTGGTTTTCTTTTCTTTCTACTTTCTGTCCTTTCCATCCCGTTCTATTCTTTATTTTCCAACCCTTTTCCTTTTTTGCTGCCCGGGGGCCACGCACCTCCAGTCCGGTTAAAATGTCTGGGGGAGTGCTGTAAACTTAATCTCCCCCAGCTGATTCAGGCTGAGTTCGGCCGCCAAACGATGCTTCTGGTGATGGTAATTTAAACCTATATTGT
>Ga0209367_1004836_pt1 | contig 18698 bp, 15 predicted proteins | sample WorMetLIZISLAND2_FD_187412 | JGI IMG/M metagenome (GOLD analysis project Ga0209367, IMG submission 187412) | Marine gutless worms symbiont microbial communities from Max Planck institute for Marine Microbiology, Germany - Olavius geniculatus... ... | reverse complement strand
ACTCGTTGTATCTCAGTAACGGTGCGAGATAAGGCCTAGGTTACTATTAATCACTAATAGGAAATCGTACACTGGCTGTCGATTGGCGCCGAATTCAATGACCTTGGATGACCTTGAACGCCAAATAAAGGGTTTTATGGATTTTTTTGCGATTCGGGCTGCGCAAGTTTATATCATTCACAAAGTGGCGCCACGGTACTGGCATTGGTGGCGTGGCGTAGTTGGTAACGGGTTTCGGCTGAAACGAAGTTACTCTACGCCTGGCCCGGTTAGTACTGCGATGGGTGACTACTGAACCGGAACTGCTATAGGCTTTCGCGCGTCTCGTGAGCATTAGCTCAAATTTTTTGTTATATAGTTTTATAGCATCATCGTGACAAACCTTGTTTAGAAACAACGTAAAACAACTCAGTTTTTTATTTCTTTGCAGTAAGTCAAGAGTAGGTAAGTACGAGTGAATTGAGCACGGCTTGGCAGGTGTTAAAGCGGGGCGCGTTCACCCGCGTTGGGTGACAGGTAACACTGCGTGATTTCATATGGGAGGCGATGCTCAGTATTTATGCAGTTTCGTACACACAGATAAGCGTTTTAACATTTTAAAAACCACGTAACAACCGCAGTTACCTAGTTTAACATCGGTTTCGACAGTGTCCTCTTCTTCACCGATGGCGAACTCTATGACGTTAAGCCGGTACACGGCAGCCGGTAATACAGTTGTTGCTTCTCCAGTCGTAGAGGGTGTTGTCATCGTTCCATTTGTGGGTGGCGTGGTATTATTCGTAGTTGTAGTCGCAGTTGTTGTTGTAGTCGTGGACTTTGTCGAATCAGTTTTGGCTGACATAATTGAAACGAGGGTAGACGACGACGTTGAAGTGCTACTGTCGGTTGATGTTGTCGAGGACGTTTCAGAACTCTCGGCTTGAGCCACGGTGATCTCGGATGACGTCGACTGGACAGTGATCGGCGTCGCGGCAGTGCTGCTTGTCGACGTACTGGGCTGTTGCTGCGTCGTCGACGAGGCCTCAGGCGTGGACGTGCTAGTTGAATATCTCGGTCGTTTTGAAGCTGTTTCTGCGCTGACGCTGACGGCTGGAGACGCCGAACTGCTCGCAGGATCTACCTCGTTTGCGTCTTTTTCTTCCAGCTGCTGCACGTTGATGTTATCTAAGGGATTTGGCGGCACCGGACGCTTGTCGTCGTCGTCGACGTTATTGGGAGCGTCTGGGTCTGCAGAGGTTGAGCTTGATGTGGTTGTAGTTGATTCACCTTGTGGTGTCTGGGTGGTATTGGTGGTAGACTTTGTTGTTGTACCAGTTTTGGAAGAACGCATACTCAACGTCTCTGTAGTTCCAGTGGTGCTTGAAACAGCAGTTGTCTTAATTTGACCGGTAGAATTGGTCACGACGGTACTTGACTTTGATGGTGATGTTTGAGTTGTAGTAGTAGAAGGCGTGGTCGAAACACTCGTCGATGAACCAGTGGAGACCTGCGCAGTTCCGGTAGCGCTTGGAACAGTCGTTGAAATAGTTTGAGCAGCTATGCTAGTTGACATTCTGGTGGTTGATGTGGCAGTTTCCGTCATGTTGAGACGAGAACCGGAAAGCGCATAATCTTGGCGACGTTTACGAATCGGCGCCTCAGCAACCTCATTAATCGACGGTTTTTCGGTGGTGGAAGCCAAGGTGGTATCGGTGGTCGGAGTGCTAACTGTAGTGGTAACACTCGTAGTGGTAGTAGGAGTATTGGTAGATGAACTAGAACCGGTGAAGGTCTGCGTAGATCCGGTAGTGCTTGAAACAGTCGTAGGTGTTGTTTCGCCGTTTGTCTCGCCTGCACCGGTTGAGGTCGTGGTCATAACGGTACTGGGTGATGATGTCGCGGTAGACGCCGTAGTCGACGAGCTACTAGAACTCGGTGTCGCTCCAGCAGTACTTGGAACAGTCGTGGAAGAAGCACTAGTCGACTGCGTAGTACTGCTGAGTGTCGTTTCCGTACTGGACGGGACAGTTTCGAATGCAGTAAGAGTAGGGTAGGCGTCGCGACGTTTACGAATCGGCAGTCCAATTGGCAGTTCTTCAGTGGTGAACGCTGTAGTAACAGTGGTACTGCTTGACAGCTCGCTTGTCGGAACGCTAGTGGTAGTAGAAGTAGACCTAGTCGTGGTAGAAGCTGTAGCTGGGGTGGTCGGCGTTGTTGCAGTACTTGTCGACGAGCTCTGGGTGGTGGTTCCGAAAGTGATCGAAACAGTCGTGGAAGAAGTCGGTTCCGTTGTCGTCGACTGAGTAGTAGGCCTACTGCTGAGTGTCGTTTCACTGGTGGACGGCACAGTTTCCGGTGTAGGGGTAGGAGGTGCATCCGTCGGGTAGGCGTTGCGACGTTTACGAATCGACAGTTTTTCGGTGCTGGATGCCGCGGTAGCAGTGGTGCTACTGGAAAGTTCGGTTGTCGGAACAGTAGTGGTAGTTGTGGTAGTGCTTGTTACCGTTGTGGAAGAACTGGAACCGATGGAAGTCGGCGTAGATTCCGTGCTGCTTGGAACAGTTGTTCCAGTTGTTGCAGCTTCACCGGTAGGCGTTGTTGTAGTGGACGTTGTAGTGGTGATACTGGAAAGCTCGGAAGCCGGACTGCTAGCGGTGGTAGTAGTGAATGAACTCAAGCTAGTGGAACTGTGCGTTGTTTCAGCGGTACTTGGAACCGATGTGGACGGTGTCGTCTGTGTAGTTGTCGTTTCGGAACTAGGCGGAACAGTGGAAGAAGAAAAGGTAATCGGATAGTCGCGGCGAACGCGATTCCGAGCTGCAAACTCGAAGTGATGGGGACGACAGCTGCAGAGACAGATTACCATAGCAACCACGTAAACACGCGCCCAGAACTGAACACCGAAGTATGCCATGACTGCGTACACGCTATACAGCTTTTTACGTCTCTAACGCAACGGTTGACCACCACGTTATCTAGTGTTGAGTTATTTATATCTCGACTGAAAGGTCTCCAAGTGCACCATCTGTTTATCCCTGCTGTCTGATGTCCCAACGACGAGACTTTTGCTGTTAATTTGTACCGCATTCTCATTACGTAGCATAATATATACGCTAAACAATTAAAGGGCGTACTGGCGAATCGATCTGCAATTTGCAGGAGCACCACGGCTAAGCTTTACGTGTATGTTTCCAGCGCAATCTCTGTTATCGGTTAATTATAACACAATGCCGAACGTCAATTCGATATAGATCCTTACAACGACTTCATTAAAGGTATGTGTGACGTTCATACGACGTTTCGCGTACGGCCTATGCTGCTTCCTTCAGCGCAAACCAAAGCCGCTTCACCACAGTGGTTATACCTTTATTGGTTGTCAAAAGTTTGCTAATTTTTCGCGATCACTGTTCTTTTACTTGTTCCAGCCAACCATAAGGCTCCCACGTTAATGCATCACTAGGTCGACCACCTCATCACTCATGGAAACGTGGACCAGGCCGCCATCGCTACTGGCGAGCAAATCCATCGGCACTCCTGCAGTTGATCTATAGCTCAGAGTCATCGAGAGCATGCAGATACGGAACGACGCTACGGCCGCAGCCGAAAATCACCAAAAAAAACTAAAAGTCGCCTATTTTTGGAGTTTAAGGCCGTTCAAGGTTATTAATGTTGGACGTTTGCTGGATCGTACAAACACCCCATACAATCAAAAGTTGCCCCATAAGGCAACTTAAAATAAAGTTAAAAAGCCCTTAAAAGCCCGTCAACAGTTTTTGTTACGGTAAGCAGCAAGTCTATGTCTAGCTGCAAGCATTTTCACGCTGAACGAGCCAACAGCGGAAAAATAACGACTTCTTCTGAGTTACCCCTCTTTGATGCTTTCGCGCGCAGGCCTATTTCAATCTAGAAAGTCAAGACTTAAACCGTTAAAATTTACGTTTAATGCTGCAAATTTCAAACACTGCTTGTTTTGTCTATCTTTACAGGGTGCGGCAGAAAAAAAGTGGACCCCTAAATTTTTTCTCTGTTTTATCAGCAACCGTTTCGGATTTTAATATGAAATTTTACAGCTTCTCTTACTGAAACCCTCTACATCTAACTGCCAAGTAAAGTGTGATTCTGTTGAAAAACGACGAAGTTATAGACTTTTAACATGATCATTTACCGATTTTTCAGCATTAAAAAATGTTCCGGCTACAACACCAATTTAATAACATCGTTGAAACAACACAGTTAAATAATGATCAAATGCCAGAATTCCATTGTCACTGCGAATGTTCGAAGTGTTTACCACCAGCTCCAAGTAACAACATTAGCCTCCAGTCGCCTTATTTGAGAAATTTTTACAGCCTTGTCGATCGGTTCCTGTGGCAGGTTATCCCAGATAACCTGAAGCGCTTCTTTGAGTTTGGCGCTTGTTTTCAGCTTTGTTTTAAGCTTGCAGTTAGCCTCCAACATTGCGCCCCATACGTTATAGTCCATTGGGTTTATATTGGGTTTATAGTCCATTGGTCTTTTGTGATGATATCTGGACAGCTGGCCCGCAGCCAGTTCTGTGCGCTGCGCGGCGTTGCGCGCTGTGTGTGCTGACGCGCCCGGCGCGCCGTCCTACTGGAAGATGAATCCGGTGGGCAGCCGGCGACTGCTTTAAAAAAACGATAATTTAGTGATAATTTATAAACAATATAAATTGCTGTTTATCAAAACGTCACTGTGACGTCAACCAATTTTTGAAAATTAAACAGCATTTTAGCATGAACATTTTTAAACGCCGAAAAATCGGTAGGCGGTCATGTTAAAAAGTCTATAACTTCGTCGTTTTTCAACAGAATCACATTTTTGCTTGGCAGTTAAATGTAGAAGGTTTCAGTAAATAAAGCTGTAAAATTTCATATTAAAATCCCAAACGGTTGCTGAGAAAACGGCGAAAAAATTTAGGGGTCCACTCTTTTCTGCCGCACCCTGTAGTGATTTCGGCGCTTTTAAAATGAGTGTCGCAGCCCGAAATCGCAAAACAAAATCAATAAAAAAACCTTATTTTAGTGTTCAAGATCATTCAAGGTCATTGTTTTTCATGTAATATTGAGGACCAACTGACAACCAACGACCGACCGACTGACGACCGACCTGCCTTCCTGGAAGAGCCTTCTTAGAAGAACTTCAAATGGCAATATCTCAGCAACCAATCATTCAATCCACTTCCGGCTTGGTTCTAGGGTGAAGTTATCGGGGTCGGCCAATTTAACAGTGCCATTTATATATACGCCCGACTGACCCCCGTCACCATGGCAACGAAATTTGTGACAAAATGGTCTATAACTCGGCTTCTGTAAAAGATATGTCGGATCTTTAGTTGCAGTTGTAGCAGTAGCAATACTGTGGTAGTAGTAGTAATAGTAGTAGTAGTTGTTGTTGTTGTTGTTGTTGTTGTATCGGCGTTTAGTGTGCGCGGAGTATACATTAGATTGGTTACAGTATATAAAGTATTTCTTGTTACCGATACAATCTGCAGCGAATTTGCACTGAACTATAGTTACAAACAATCTCGTCACAATTTACACTCGTCGCTGCACTACCTTGTGACCTCAAATGTCACTGCTGCAACTGCTGCCAATTGATGCGGCTGCTTGTTCGACTTTGAGTTAGGCTGTCATAAATTAATGCATTGGATGCTTTTCAATAAATAAATCAATCAAGAGTTGCCTTATGGGGTATTTACACGATCCGGCAAACGTCCAGCAAACTTCCAGCAAATGTATTTAAAATACACGTGCTAATGCTGGACGTTTGCTGGATCGTACAAACACCCTATTATTGGCAGAACTACTTCGAGGTCGGACAGTAACTGCAGGTTTGGATGATGATAGGCCTATCTGGGTATGATGTTCTGAAGACTAGCAAAGAGCAATGTTTAAGATGTTGACAGAAGGTTGAGAGTGACTGAGATGTTATGTTCTCCGGCAGAGTGCTCCAAACACGGAGCCTATAGCAACTGTGAAAATCCGGTTACCAAAGGTAACCACAGTGTAAGGGCCTAATACAGATCATAATTGCTTAGAGCAAAATACTCTGCTGTTTAATAGTCATGTTGTTAATATTTTTCTCGTTCTTTATGTAAATGCCCTGCAGATATGTCGGTATCTCATAAATTATACTCATATTAGTCTGCTGGTGGCTTGGTGGCCTAAAAGTTGCTAGAGTGGGACGTATATAAAAATCGGCGATGCAAAACAACGGTTTACTCGCAAAAATACCAAAGTCGGACGATTGACGTGAATATTCGTTAATTAATTCTTTATTGATTTCGGCGCCCCTGACCACAGCCTACTGTTTGAGTAGGCCTGACACACATTCAGGGAACAGTCTGCCAAAGTCGTAAATATTTAACGTAGTTCGGCACAGTGCACGAACGCAACACACTCCAAGCCTGTACACAGTAATTTTCTTTCTCAACAGTGATTTGACGAACAATGCGAGTCTGCGGGAAATAACGTTGTTTTATTTTGGACTGCAGTCTAGCGACATTGTGCGGCCTGCAGAGGTTCGCTGTAGCTCGATGGAAGTTCGGATTAGATATAAACACAAGGTGGGTAACGTAAGACAGTCTGCCGTTTAACAATTTCGTATAAAATGCTTAACAAAAAAAACCAATTGTCGCTAGGGAAGACGCGCTATAGCCTATACATTTTCTGTTGCAGTATACTGACCTTCAAAGTCATTTGAGGTCACTATTTTTATGTAATCTAAAAGGGCATATGCCATTTTCTATTAGTAAGTAATAGCAACTTTGGCCCTATCTCTGACGGTTTCCGAAATACGACTAATTATAGCTTGGAACCTTTCATTAAAAATTGCGGCCAAACCGCTACAGACGGAGACTTGGTTACTATTGACAGCCTATAGGAAGTTGCCAGCGTTTTATCCGATGATACCATCGCCGACCACCTACGAGTTACCGTTTAGCCACAATACTGCACGATTGGCATACCATAGTGCGTTATGACCCATCCAAGGTCAATGATTTTCATGTCATTTGAAAGACAATATGTGACTTCCTATTAGTGATCAGTAGCAACTCAGGCCTTATCTTGCACCATTTAGCCACAATACATCAGCGACAGACGACAGACAGACGACAACACGTGCCAAAGACGCCCTCGCGTCAAAAACCGTTTTACATGTCTATTACTCGGGACAGTTGCCCGTATTATTGTTGGCGAATCAATTGAACAACGCTTGTGGTTCAGCGAACTGAAAGACTGGTAATACCATTTTTATTGCTGTATGGAAAGACTCTGCATTACTTACTGTTTGCGGGATATGCCCACATGCGTGTACCTAAGAATAGCACTACTTACACTACAGCAATGGTGGTGTACGTGATGCACAGAACAAGGGAGAGGGAGGTGGCGGCGAAGGTGCTGAGAGTAACTCGGACAAAGACCGACTCTGGATGCGGATGTACCACTTCAGCGGCGAACAACTTCACGGTAAACTACTCGCGACGATCGTCCCAGTATCACATTTTTTTGTTGTTATGTCCGACAAGGAGGTCGTATAAGCTTACGACACCTCACGCTTGTTTTTACGTTGGTTTGTCAACAAAATTGCACAAAAAGTTATCGGCGGAATAAGTGAATTTGGCTGAAATTTTCAGGGAAGATTAGACTTGGCCCAACTTAGAGGTAATTAGATTTAGGTGATCGATAATCCGAAACAGCATCTGGATCCAGAATAGGACCTAGGGATTCCTGGCCATTACCTGATGAGGAAAACCTCGATGGTGTATAGTGCTGCCATTCGGCGAACACAGCGGAAAAATGGCAGAGTTCCTCGTACTGATTTGGAAGGTTGGCAGAAGTTTGCGCTCACTGAGTGCACTTCTAGTTTTTTCAGTATTTTCACTGTTTCTCGGGCAGGTGCAGTGTACTAAACGAATTTAGTTTTCCTCTATGCAGTTCAGTTCATTTCTGTCGTTTTGTACACGCTTCTAACTGTGTGTGTGCTGTGGTTGATCATCGATGACGTCGTAAAGCTCTGAAAGACGCTTTCAGTGACTTGGACTACAGCGGTAACGGCGCAATTCGAGCACATGACCTCGGCACTGCTCTCAGAGCGATTGGACAAACGCCGACAGAGGCAGACATACAGGAACTGCTGCAGGACGCTATACTTGACGGTTAGTTCTACACTTTCAGTAGCAGTAGAGTCCGGATGTAGATGTTCTTCGTTTCCCGCCTTTTATGTTGGCTCGCGAGCTGCAAGCTATAACGGAGACCCTTAAATTCAGGCAGCATGTCTGTGGCTGGAGCATCTGCGCGTCCGCGCGTTTGTCCGCTATCTGCCGCGGCCAGTTGCTTTTCATATAGTAGCAGTGCTGAGCACAGATGCCGCTTTTAATTGCAGATCGCGACCACGTCGCCTACCGTCTTGGCTATTATTTTTCCTAAGTTCTGTCGTCTCCTCTGTGCTCTGTCCAGTGGCGGATCCAGAAGTTTGGAATAGGGGAAAGGGCGGAAGGGCAAGAGGTGGGCCTGGGGAGGGGGTTGTGCCCCTTTCCAAAAAATTGTTGAAAAATTTATCCAAAAATCATGCACTTTGGTGCAAAATTTTTCCTTGTTTTAAGATGCATTTGCTCAATAGGACGAAGGGGGCGGCCGCCCCTCTCGCCCCCTCTTGAATCCGCCACTGGTTCTGTCTACAACAATTTAAAATTATGCTGTCTTACATCTTTATCGGTTGACGGTTTTATTGTGAACTCTGAAAACTAAACAAGTTTTCATGTGTTTACAGCAGTTACGAAATGCATTTTTTAATAATCTGTTTAGGCTACATGTTTCTAAGGTGCACATTCTATTTTTGTTTTACAGGGCGTCAGAACAGCTTACTATGCAAAGCCTTGTATTAGGGACGTCCGTCTGTCCGTCCGCCTATCTACACTGTGTCTGAAAAAAGTACCCCCCTAGACATCGTACAATAAAAATGTCAAATCTTTAAGCAACTTTAAATATAATTTCGTACGCCTCATCTGCGTAACTGAAATTTAAAACTTTGATTGCCAATATATGGCGCATTGTTGGTGTAAAATTTTGCCCAAATTAGATGTTATTTGTTAGAGTTAGACAAATGTACAGTAACAGAACGGTTTACTTATGTAACGCCATATTGGTAACGGAGATATTTTGCTACCGATATTCAACAATTAATAACTCCGCTATTGTATAATATTTTTCAACGAAATTTAACGATCTACTCCGCAATTTACTGGTTATTAAATGTACAAAATTTTATTAAGATTCGTTCAGATTTGACATTTTTTCCGGACACAGTGTATTTGTCTCTTTATCACAAAAATGTTATGCAGATACCGGAAGCTTGAATCTGGACGAGTTCATGCGGCTGGTCGGAAGTATCGGACTGAAAAGCGAGCCGGAGATGGAGCAGGAGTTTGAGGACGCGCTGAGGTTCTTTGACAAGGACGGTCGAGGACTGATCAACGCCCAGCATCTCAAGTCCGCTCTGCAGTCGTACGGCGAACCTCTCGAGAACGAGGACCTCAACGAGCTGATAAGAATGGCCGACAGCAAGGGTGACGGAAAGATCGACTATCTCGGTAAATTGGGCCACAAGAGCCGAATTTTCTTTTTTTTTCTTTGCGCAATTTTTTTCTTTTTCTCAGCTCCCCCTTCCCCTGTCTGTCAGTCTGTCATTAAAATGTTGTTCTCTCTTCTTTTTCTCCCTATCGCCTTTTTTTCTCTTTTTTGCATGCATGAAGTGGCCCCATCAAAAATAGGCTAGTAGGTTTTGCTCCCCATGTGGGCTCTAGGATGGAACCATAGCCAGTAATGTAGTGAGAGTGAGTTCAGAGCCCAGGAAACTCGTTTTGTGACAGCTTAGCTAGTCACATTCATTGTCTATTTAATAGGGGACACTAGACATGTACATTACTTGTACAGCTAACAGGATGCGTAGGCCTATTCTTTTTCATTTAAAAGCCAGGTCGAAATGATAGTATGTTGTTGTTTGGGGATGTTTACCAAACATTTTTCAGCGTCTAATTTTTGTTTGCTGACGGCACGTAAAGAGAAACCCGTATCTCTTCACCTGAACACGTTGGTATTAGGTATACAAAATGTCGTCGAATGTAGGCCTATGCCTGGTAACTACCATATTCACCATCTTCTTCTTCTTCTTCTTATGACTTACTCTTCCAGAGCGTAGCCGTGTCCACGATGCTTTTTCTCCACGCAGAAGAAAGACCAATGTTCAGAGGTCTCAGGTCTGCCTCCACCGAACGTAACCATGGCGTAGGCCTATTACGTAGAAATGCAGTAGGGCCTAACTAGTCCTACTAATTGAAATTTCACACACCAGTCTATAGTCTATACTAACTAAAGCGTTGATTTATGCTTTCATTGCTTTGTAGAATTCGTGAGAAAACTGACATCGAAATAGATGCCACATTTTTAACGTCTGTGCATCGACAGTGATCGATCGATTAATTGATTTGCACAGGATTATTATCCGGCAATTATTATCCGGCAGCCGTCTATTGGACGGCCTTAACCAGTGGCGTAACTACGGGAGGCAAACAGAGGCACAGCCTCCGGGCGCCAGCTCAAAAGGAGCGCCAAGGGGGCGCTAAAGGGGGCGTCAAAAGGGCGCTAGATTCCAATGCTCTATTTTTGAAATAGTATAATAATTCTCAATTTTTGATTATATTTGCCAAGTATAATGCAGTGAACTTGGCGGATATAATGTTTTCACTCCATTCTGTCTAGTGCAGTCGAATAGTGAAAAAATATTTCACTTCTGGACCTAAGCAAGCCACTATGTGTGCTGTTATATGAGGTAAAAAAAACAGTCAAAAATTAACAAGACACAAGCTCTGAAGTCATTTCGTTAAGCTACAGTTACATCTAAACATTGCCGCACATGTAACAGTAAAGTAATAGCGCAGGTCGACATGTCCAAAAAGTGCTGCCGTAAGACTTGCTTGCTAAAATGATTTTATTGCATTTCCTGTTGGATTTGGTGACACTGTTTTGAAAAATAATGGGATGCAAATGTTCCTTACTCTCGGTGACCTTCTGTTGCCATGGCAACGAAAATGCCTTAGAAATAAACTTCGTGTTGCTATAACAGCAGTATCAAGTGTTTACATGTGTTAACAACCATGGCTGTAGTAATCTATTCGTGTGTTATTAACTACAAGGAATCTAGTGCTGTATCTTTTACATAGCAACGGTTGCTATGGACGGAGTTTTTGCATAGCAACAGCTTATTCATCAGAGATATAGACATGAGATCTTAACCAAACCTTAGTTACCATATGAACTAAGGTCAATTGTTATAGTTTTGCTTAGCAACCATTACTATTGGAGCCATGGTAGCCTACCAACAAAGTTTTCGTGTCGTAATGTCACTCATAACTGATTTTATTCAGCTGAAATAAACAAAATGTTGCTTAGCATGGTGCCAAATAACCTAAAACATAATGTTTGTCATAATACTTGACGTCTTTAACTACCTTTTAAATTAAATGCCATTAAATATCAAGTATTTCAAGTAATACATTCTGTGCCATTATACTGCATAATAATTGAAGGTTCCAAAATTTTTAGTCATTTATAACATAACCTTTTTGTTTCTAAGACTCGCAAAAGCCCCTGAGCATAAATGAATGAAATTTGCAGCCAATCTAACATTATTGACTTTCAAAAGTCAGGTGGCGGTAGTTTTTGCATAGCAACAGTAACTAAAGTCACTAGATGAACTTAGCAACAACTCATTTACTAGATATATGGGATCAATAATTTTAGTAAACCTTAGTTTTTACATAAAATAACTCTAATAGTCGTTGTTTTTGTCCTGGCAACCGTTCCTGTGGGACCAAAATATCCTAGTAACAAGATGTGCCATTACACTGTCATGTGCCATGTGCCACTATCACTGCATCTCTTTGTGCACCTGCAGTTTTAGCTGACCGTACTAACAGTCATGCTTATGGCATGATGTTGTATCTGTCTGTCTGTTTGTCGTCTGTGTGTCTGTCTGTAACGTATGTATTAAGCTAAGCGATACATCTTTCTGAGAATGGTCTGAGCAAACAACTAGCGTTGCCCGACCGCTTCTCAGTGGTAACAGTTTAGACCCACTACAAACCCTGCCCCATTCCCCTCCAAACGGAGGTACTGACTGTACACCAATATACTAATATTGCAAATTGCAAGCAAAAAAACTGCTTCAGATAGCGGCATGGCTACTATTCAAGGCCTTCAGGAATATACTGATGCTCTATCTAACGGTAACAATTCGCTGAGCCCTTGTTTCCCAAAATAAAAGTACCGATGAGAGAGGAGTCGGTATTTTATTTTGGGAGAACAGTCGACTACACTAGCAATAGATGGGCTTCTTTTTATAGTCAACACGCAGGTTGTACTATAGTCGTTTTGTCTGTCGTTTTTTGTGTGCACAGTGGCATATAAGTGACGACACAGTAACAATGACCCATGGATAGTTTTACAACAGTTATACCTACGAACCTCGCATTTTGCTTGCTTGTTCACAAGAACAATTTGAACATAACGTCTTTAATTTTTCGACAAGGAGTTGTGGTTAAAGTTACATGTGACCTCTAAATTTGTCAGCATTGAATGTCAGTATCTTCAAAACCGTTAAAGATATGGACGTCAGATAAATTTTACGTGCACGTTTACCGGGACAGTGCGGATATGACCGTTTTTTAAATGAGTATGACTAAGGTTAAGGTAAAGAATAACTGTATCATCAAAGTATTATCAATATGGAGTCAAATACATGGGAAAAATTATGCAATTTTTGTTACCACCAGATGTCATATTTTAAGGCTAAAATGCATAAAGTTTAAATGCGGCTGGGGCTCCGTCCCAGACCCCACTAGGGGAGCTTACAACGTTTTCCCAAATTCCCTAGCTGGCTCTAAGAAGCCTACTTTTAACAAAAGAGAGGAAAACGGCAAAGGAAAAATATATTAGGAAAAAACATTCGTGTAAATTGATGATTGATCATCATTCGTCTAAATTTTGAAAGAAAGTAGAAGGGTGATTTTTATAAAACACCGTAGGTAGAATAAATAAGCTGTTTAAAAATTAAGTACAAATGTCGGGCGTGGGGAAAAGGGGGGGGCGCCATGCGTCATTTTGCCTCGGCTGGCGCCGACGACGAAGTTACGCCATTAACTGGCAACGATCAACGTACCTGCGGTACGACGAGCTCAGGTCTGACTCGGGTGCTCGTTTTACTGTTGCAAACCCACGCTCTCACGGCAGCCGGCCAACTGACGACCTCAACCCTAGCAGCTAGGGTAGTGTTTTTTTCAACTCTTTTGCTGCAGCGGAACCCTACATAAGTGTGACGATCACTCGATACGGAACCGGCCCATGCAATGATTCGTGAATCTAGCGGCGTATATAGGCGAAGTGGAAGTTTCAGGGTATACGGGAACCGATGTCCCCAGCGAAGTCAAGAGGCAAAAAACCTGCGGGGCCTCAAAGCAAAGAACCCAAAAGACGACGCTAAATCAGCAGGCAACATATATGGGCCTAGGCCTACTTGTAGAATTTGACCGCATTAGATAATTATTTAGCAATTTTATTTCACTCGTAGACAGCAATACGCTATTGTATTTAAGCAAAAACACTCGACGAGGAGGTCGTCAACGGCCCAAAAATTATCATCGGATCTTTTAACGCTTTACGTTCACAGATCAGCTCAGATCGAGGTCTGGACCCCCAGCCAGTTACGCTAATGCGCGAGGCTTTTTATATTTTTCAAGCAGAATGTTCCAAGAATTCCACATTCCACAATTTTCATTCCGCAGATTATCCACCGCATTCCGCATTCCACATTTTCATAGATTACGAACACCCGTTTCCATGAGTACTCGTTAGTCGTTACAATAATATCAACCACAATTCATAAGTTTGCGCAGCCCGAATTATGAATCGATGTCAGTGCGTGACCCGACCTTGACCAGACCTTCTATGATAAGTATACAGCTGTTTATCGTGTCGTGGACGGAAGCATTCGTGCAAAAGTGAAGGAATATAGATAATTCAACGGTTGAAGAATAACTGAGTAAAATGGTAAAGAACATTACGACGTTGCTGAAAGCAGCCGAATATTTGGATCGTCGCGACAGAGGTGAATGAAGCCGATTTTCTTGTGTTTATATGGTGCTATCGTGCGCTGCCCGACGTGAGTGCCACGTAACGGAGCTTTTTTATCGTTTGGTGTAAAAAATACTGTTGCAACCCGACAATAATTAATGCTTACAGTTTGTCTGTCTACTTATAATTATTATGCTAGCTGATTCGTTTAACGTGTGGTAGGAGAGAGATCTTTAGTTAACGTTATACGGGCTAGTGCATGTCGACGGATTGCATGTAAAGCAAAGCAGCAGCCTAATTCTCGCCTTCGACTTCTAGCGGGAAGGTGTACTTTGCGGAATGCGGAAATTTGAAAAGGTGTATTTTGCGGAATTTCACCTGCGGAACGTTCCGCAAATTAAACCTTTTTCTGCATTCTGCATTTCGCAAAAGCACGTAGCTACAGTGGCGGAAAATCCGCCGTGCTAAGTGCCGTCCATTTGCTGGAGTGGCAGAATTTTCACTTAGCAGAAAAAATGCTGCAGCGGCGGAAATACCGGCCAAGGCCATCCATGTCTGATGTCGCCGTATTGAGCGGCACGGACACGGCACCACTGCTCGATAGTCCACTTGCTTAACTATCAAAAAACACAAAATCGTGCATTTTCTGGATAAAAGCATAGATGGAACTTTCGCTCTCTGGAACTTTCATTCCCGGGAGCGAAAGTGACGTGGAACTTTCGCTCCCAGGAACTTTCGTTCCATGGAACTTCCATTCCCACAGTCAACGTAACGTGGTTTCACTCCCCAACACAAATTATGATTATTTAATTGATAAACTAACGAAAATTAAGGCGTTATAGCTTGTTCGTATCTTTGTACAGCTTCATTATAGTAAAAGATGGCAGGATCTAGCAAATTATTTTATTAATTAATTTATCTCAATTTTACTAAGTTTTCGAAATTTTTTCTCAAATTATATTTGTTTAGAAATCCTTCCTTTAATTATTTTTTTCGTGAAGTTCTTACCAGTATTTTAAATTTTAGTGTCTTCCCTAAACCTTAAACCAATCTTTCGGAAAACCTTTATAGGCTAGCTGTAGCACGTTCCCTAGCAACAGCTGGGTTTTCTTTTTTTTGAACATTGAGCATTTACACTGCATGCTGGCATTCTTTGATTTCATCTGCTTCTATTAAGTTTGTAGGCCTATAATTGTTAACTCTGAGTGAGGAGCGAAAGTTCCACCTCATTTTTGCTCAAGAGAGTGAAAGTTCCAGGGAACGAAAGTACCAGGGAGTGAAAGTTTCATGTATGGAACTTTAGCTCCTGGGAGCAAAAGTACGTGGGAACGAAAGTTTCTGTTACCAAGGAGATTGGTGAAAAAAATCAGTGCTTATAGCACCAAACTTTGCACAAATGTCCAAAATAACACTCTGAACATTTTTAGATATAGTATCATAATAAATTTTAACTGCATAGCAACGGTTGCTAGGCAACATTTTTTCCTTGGCAACCAACATGTAAATCTGCTATAGCTATAGAGCGTTTGCACAGTGACGTTATTAGTTGCGCGGGAAATGCTCGTCGCTATATTTGATAACAAGCAGTGGGTGTGCTTGCATTTCGATGAAGTAATAATCTGATGTTTGGCTAAATAATTAACAATGCAAGTGTTGTGTTTACTGTTATAAAAACAACATCTACAGTTTGTGTGTTTTCGGACAACATTAGACTTTGATCGCATATATCTCTAGAATAGATATAGATATCGATAAACGGAAAATGGCATTTACAACTTCGATCAATTCCACGTTGAATGCAGAAACATTGGTGAACTTCAGTTCACAAACAACAAAGTTCTGTTGTCTTATTTCAAACCACTCAAGTTTAACATTGCACTTGCTACACATGTGTATGATAATGCAGTTGCGTTCGGGTGTCATGACTTTGCTGCGAACGAAATTGCAACCATTCAACTGTCCCCCCCAATCGCACTTACGGCGCCGGGTGGCCTCACCTTGGTCTCTTCCCCATATTTCTACTGTTATGTTATGTTATATCACTGTGCCTATTTTTTACAATGTGCCAGTTTCGCAGTATTAATCTTGGCACTGTGCGATATCTCTCAGGTTTTTGTTTTCAATGGAGCAAATAAAGGCTGCAATTAAGAAAGTATTAGTCAATTTGCAGATGTGTTGATCATGGTGAGTTGATCAGGTTTTGTGTGTTTTAAATTTCAGAGAGTGAACATGGGTATGCAGCCACTCGGCCAGCGACGTTCGCTCGTGCTACACACTTGCGGAGGAAAAGAAGCGGCAAGATATTGACTCAGTCAAGGTCACTGTTGTTCAGCTTACAGCTATCACTGTACGAGAGGCAGTCAAAAAGTCTTAACTCTTGATATATTGCATTACAAATTTTTATTGTCTGTGTGTCAGTAAAACAGTAAAAACGCACTTTCCTTGCATACTTGTGTGAGGATGTGGTGCATGTGACATCGCTGTAATTTATGACATCATGGAGCATTAAACAGAAATGATTTAAAGTGCTAATCTAACTGCGCACAATTCTGCCTTATGCCATGTTACCTTTGTTGTTGTTAGGGTTGGTGTTGGAGTTCGTTCAACACACAATGAACTGGAGAAGAGTCGTCGGGCTCATCTTCGCCATTGCATGGACAGGTTGAAGTCAGTTGTTCCACTGCCAGATGACGTCACACGCCACACAATGCTTGGGCTTCTGATCGATGCACGCCTCTTTATTGCTGTCAGTTGAGCTGCGTTCTTGCTGCATTTAAAACTAGTTATGTGAATATTGTGTCAGCTCCTTTAAGCCATAAGTACTGTAGTTCTACTTGAGCGTTCCCCGATTACGTGGCTTTGTGGCTTGGTAGTTATGGCGCTGGATTCGTGATCAATAGGTCACAAGTTTGACTGCCAGTCCATTTTGCTGCCAAGTAATAACTATGGCTAACAACATGTTAACACTATGTGCCTGTGTAGATGCAAGTGATCTAGTAATTAGACTGCCCAGAACGATAGCGCGGGAAGGCCTTATGTTTCACTGCAGTTCTTACAGAGACAGAGATTTTTAAAATAAGAATGTTTTACAAAGACAGTTATTAGCCAAAAGACACATTATGGTACTTGATTTGTTTGTATGCTTTCAGTGTTTTTTAACAATGTACCCACACATTTGTTGCCTGTAAACAATAGTTTGTTCAAAGTGGTTTTGTTAAAGTTGCTTTTTTAGTTTTCATGTAAACTAGGGCTGTACCGAATATTATATTCGTATTCTATTTGGACTGAACACTAGGTTGAATAGTGTATTCGTATTCGGCTGAATAGTAATGCAGAAGACAGGCCGAATATGAATAATAACCACTGTACCACCACTGCTGGTTGTTCCTGATTTAGCCTTAAACAGCTGCTGCTGCCTCAGCCCACACGTGATGCTTTATAGCATTTCCTGAACACTTAGGTTGCTCACTTTCAAGAGTCTGTTGTGAATCGCTGTCATGTTTCATTAGTATTAGTAATCTTTGTTGTATCAAGTGTCCAGTTTGAAAAATTTTCAAATGTACGATTTGGAAATTTTTCAACGCACCGCAACAAAACCAGGGCATTGTGCAATGTTTGAATTTGCATCAGCTAGCTATTTGTATTCTATTCGTATTCGGCTGAATAATATCATAAAATATTTTTATTCAGCCAAATAGTAAAATCTACTATTCGGTACAGCCCGGATGCAAACTATGAGACGTTTGTCATTTTTTGTTTGCATACTTTTAAAAAATGTATCTTGTGCTTGCGTTGTTGAAAGTTGCGTCTCAACTTTACATTAAACGAATATATGATGATGATGATGATAATTATGTATGGTGTTGATTGGCTACTAGCGGCTGGAGGAGGATGTCAGAGCTAAGACAAGTCTACGCAACGAGCTGGAGTTGCAACAGCGCAAGCTGAGACATCGACTGTCACAACTGACCACTGACCACATGACTGACCATGCCACTGACCACGCTGGACGCTATGGACAGTGGCGCCTCCATCGTCCTGTCCACTCTATCAGTGAGTCTAGCAACTCAACCAACATCTCATCCACCAGCTCTGAACAAGGTATATATATGACCTGAAGCACTGACTAGTATAGCCCAAATTCCATTACGTCGACTTTGCGACAAAGTCTGCGACAAGTTCCCAACAAAGTCGCGGACTTGTCGTGGACACAAATCATAAAAGTCCGCGACACAAATCACATCGCCGACTTTCATGATTTGTGTCCGCGACTTTGTCGGGAACTTGGCCCAGACTTTGTTGCGGACTTTGTCGCCGACTTTCGCCATGCATTGTAACGAGCTAAATTTCATTACAAACGGGTTTGTTGCGGACTTGTCATGGACTTTGTCGCAAACATCTCGACATGTCGAGGGGGCGACTGAAAACGCGAGACTGGAAAACCCGGCACCATCAAAAATACAGGGGTGGAAAACACGGAACTGGAAAACCCGGCACCAAATCGCAGGGGTGTAAAACGCGAGACCGGAAAACCTGGCACCAGCTTGCAGGGGTGGAAAACGAAGGAAT
>Ga0209367_1004835_pt1 | contig 18701 bp, 12 predicted proteins | sample WorMetLIZISLAND2_FD_187412 | JGI IMG/M metagenome (GOLD analysis project Ga0209367, IMG submission 187412) | Marine gutless worms symbiont microbial communities from Max Planck institute for Marine Microbiology, Germany - Olavius geniculatus... ... | reverse complement strand
ACTCCAACGAACCAACAACGTCAGTTACGAAATCATTAAATGTTATAACGCCAACGTTTGAAGTTGAACGAACTGTTGATTAGCAACATCATAGTCAGAAGTTACAGCAGATGTTCAAAGTGCTGTTCCTTTACTCGAACACAGGCTCGGAGACGTCTTCTCCATTCGTCGATTGCGTCATCGACAACGGTCTGCCGTAGGCCAGACCAGACCTCCACCAAGCGCTGCTAACCTAAGCTGGTACCCCGTTTTATGAAATATCGTAAGCCCGTAACACATTACGATATTGAGTACCTTTTGACGATTTTCTCAGCTAATCATTATTATTATTAGGCACAGTTTGTTAGAGTTATTTCAAAACGTAATAGGGGTCCGGTTTTTTTTGAGACACAGTGTACATAGAACCAGATTGAGATTTCTCCGCACATCAGAAACCTTCATTCTGCTCCGGTCTTTGGTACAACTTTCAAGGCTTATCTGTTTCACTTTTCTTCATTATCATGCACTGCCGCTCTCGCCGCTGTAGATAGGTCATTATAACATTTTCTATTATGATTATAATTGTAATTTTACAAGTAAGATTTTCAGCGGCGTTGTGACACCAGGGCATGGAAACAGTTGTCCATCACCTTAATTTTTGGTTGTCAGAAAATTGTCGCCCAAAGGTGCAAAATCAGGGCTGATAACCTTATTTTAAAAAAAATTAAAAGCAAAATTAAAATTTTGACTGCTCATAATCTCCTCTGTCGGAAATTCGTGACTGTTTGTCGGAATTCTGTCGAAAATTTGATGTGTTTGACAGTTCGTCAAAAAACTGCAACTTTCCTCACCGCCTACTTTTTCAATTCACGACGCCGCAAAAATTTTCATTTATTATTTATTCGTTTCGTTGTTTACTGTTATGCGTAAGGCACAGTAACATTAATGGCACATTAATATAATGCTTAATACACATGACGGCAAAACTGTTGGATTAAGGTATGGTTAACATTTCAACTATTTCATTGGTTTCAAGTTTTAACATCAATTTAGAGTTAGTATTTTGGCGTTTAGAATGATTGCTGATTAAATATTTTTGCAAGTCAATGCATCGCCCTATTAGAACCACGCTTATCAAATTTATCATCATTATCAGCAGCAGCAGCGGCGGCGGCGGCGGCGGCGCTTTTATCTGCTCTGCATGACCAATAATATCTCATCACTTTTTTCTGTTTCGGCAGCTGTTCCATGCTGTCGCTATGCTTGGTTGTACTTGACAGAATAGCGTTTATTATTTGCCAGTTTTTTATGCCTACACGAAACCTTCGACAAGTGCACATTTCAATACATATTTATTTTAATTTTGGGCAATGGAGCCCACATATTTTAGATTCAAATACAATTCTATCAAGTTGTATTCGGACTCAAGTTTAATGCTTGAGCACATAATGAATGAAGAGCAAAACATTGAACAAAATCTTTATACATAAACGAAAAGCAAACGATATTTTTATACCCAAAGTCAGCACAATACTGGTAGTAACAAATGACAATGACACTAGTCACTGTAACTGTACAAACGTAATTGTATGCAATAATCATAGTCAAACTTTGGATAACAGGCAGTGCAAGATACCTTATTGTTAGTGTCATTATTATTATGCTATTCTGTCTCATCACAGGCAATAAACTGTTTCGTGTTGCAGTTGATACTGATAGCGTTCAAAGTGCTAAAATACATTTCTGTCAAAAGTCAAAGTGCAGTAGATGTCATCGAGACAAGAAAAGATATGGGTGACGTGATGTGCGGCCGTCTGCTTATTATGCCGAGCATTTCATGCATGCGCTGGCAGTAAACAAGCTCAGTGTGTGAGATATGCACCATTCTCTTAAGATTCGAGAAGTACAGTGATTTTTGACTTTAATCTTTTAAACTAAAAATTGGCAGACCATATTTACCCCTGCTCCAAAAAACGTTTACACCAATCGTGGCTTTTTACGCCCTTTAACTTTCAAGTTAAGATCTTGTGCAGGACATGCCGACAGATAGAGAGGGGGACCGGCAAGAAAAAACATAGCACAGTCTATAGGACGTCCGCACAAAAATATGCTAGGCCTATATCAAAATAAACAAATTGATAAAATATGTGAAAAGCAGCTACGTGACAATAGCAAGTGCACGAAATGTCACTTAGCATTAAACGTTACAATACAAAAAACGTCATAATCGGTTGACGGCATGAGAATATTAATGTACTCTGTGCAACACGTAAACGATAACTAATTGGTAGAGAATAAGAACTTACTTATTTTTTTACGACCTTTATTTATTGACTTATTGACGTTTCGGCAGCTGTTGTTGCCTTCCTCGTAAGGATTTCTGCCGAAACGTCAACGAATCAGTAAATAAACGTTGTAATGAATTCTTATGGTTTATTGGTCACTGTTTGAACGTACGAGCTTATTCAAAGGTGATCTAATCAATCGATGCTGCAACTGTGAAGCGCTGCTGAGCGTATGGCGGCTGCAGTTGCTGCAGCTGATGCGGCGAGACAGCAGTGGGTGAGTGATGTGACCCGGCGGCCGTGGCGACGTAGATGCTGTGAAGCGCGGCCAGACGACACTGAGGGCATGGACAGCCAGCTGACGGCGAATGCTGCCAGGGAGCTGCATGCTGGTGGGCTGATGTTACCGGCGGCGACACGGTACATACCGGGGGCATCGGAGGCGGGGGTGTTGGCGTGGCCGCGATGGGGCTGGAACCGAGCAGGTGTTCCAGCGAAACCTTTTGGATCGGCGTTGACGACGACGGGCGCTCGGCTGATGGCTCGACCGGCACCTCGACGGGCACCGAAGGACCACCGGCGGCGAGACGCTGCAGATACTCGGGCGGCAGCAGTCTGCGCATCTCGTCGAGCGATCGGTTCAGCATCAGGATGTAGTTCTTGGCGAGCAGCAGCGTCGCGATCTTGGACAGTTTGCGTACGGACGGCCCGTGCGCGTACGGCATCACCTCGCGCAGAGCGTCCAGCGCCGAGTTGAGGTCGTGCATTCGACGCCTCTCGCGACTGTTCACCTTCAGTCGCAGCTGCTGCAGCTCATGGTCGTCTGTCGCCGGCGCTGATGACGCAGTCCCGGGAGAGGCTGTAGTTGATCCTCGGTGACGTCGGTTGATCGCCGACTGACCGCGGGAGCGTGGTGACGGTGACGTCCTGGCCGGGGCGCCCTGGACTCGTCTCTGACGCTGGCGTGCCGTCGACCCACGCATCATTCCCACCGCACTGTCCTCCATCTCATGATGATGGTCCAGCCTCGTGAACGACATCGAAGAACCATTGACCGACGAGTACGCCATAGCAGCCAAGTTGGTCACGAGTATTCTATTTTGATAGTTCAAAAACTGCGTCCGCTCAGTGTTTAGCTATCGGCTTGTCGTTTCCCCAAGGTGCGACAAAACCTCAGTTCGATCTGCAGTCACTTCGATCGTCAAATAATTGCGTCTCCGACTCGATGCGGATCGTCTTTACGGGGCGCGACCAAACCGACAGGTATTCAATTAGCGCGCTGAAATCACTAACTTAGCAATCAGCTACTAGCAGGTGCCCGTTGAGATCTGAGCGACTGATAACGTCAGCGACGACCGGACGGTCTTGAGCCGTGCTCCCATTGGACGTGAGTAAAGCTGGTCGTTGCGATCTTTTGGCCTTTGCTCGGCGCCGCTTGCTAGCAGCCGATCCTCGGGGCAGCGCCCGGGACTCGTGCAGGTAGGTAGGTGGGCGGGTGCAGAGATCACGCACGTTGTTGACGACCGTCACTCCGGCTTCACGCCTCGCTGAGCAAGAGATGCGCTCTTTTAACCGAGTCATACGTCGATAATAAGGTTCAACAAAAAATTTGAGCTAATGCTCACGAGACCCGCGAAAGTCTATAGCAGTTTCGGTTCAGTAGTTTAGCTGAAAATTGGGGTGTTCACGCTAAGTTAATATACAAATACCAAATTCCCTATCTGGATCGCATAACGATAGTTCTGTGGCGCCAACTTGTGAATGATATAGACTTGCGTCGCAGCCAAAAATGGCCAAAAATCCACAAAACTTTCTATTTTTGGGTTTAAAGTCATTCAAGTTTATTGAATTTGGCGCCAATCGAGAGTCAGTGTACGACTTTCTATTAGTAATTAATAGTAACCTAGGCCCTATCTCGCACCGTTACTGAGATACAGCGACTTATTGGCCAAAAATCGCAAATTTGCCCACCCTCCTTTCATTTAGCGCCCTCGTTCGGGGTGACCCCCTTCGAATTTATGGAAAAGCTTTACGGTTCCTGAAACTAGAGTCTTCCAGGCAGCCGAGGTGAAGATTTGGTGATTCTAGCTTGCACTACTTTTGACTGATCCACCCGTGTGACAGACGGACGGACAAATTGCGATGGCTAAGACGCGCTGAAAGCAGTAGCTGCTTTCGCGCGTAAAAATGGAAACGGCTATATACGTTTCAGCAAGAGCCAGCGTAATTGGTTCAAGTTTTTTGGTCTTAGCTTGTTTGATACACATCGGCAATTACCGTAAATTGGTGAGGAGTTTTAAATTTGAATTTTAAAAATGTGATGAATGAAAATTCAAGTTTAAATTTGTGTATTTGCTATTTTCTGCATATGATAACTTTCAGCTTATACACGTAGTGTACGAACGATATCTGTATATCTGTATGTTCTCTTTGCTATTTCGTTTAGTTTTTGTTTGAAACAAACTTTACGAATACCTTACTAAAATCGCGTTAATCAATCCCACGCATTTAACGCTGTGTAAAGGATACATGTAAGTTCATTCGTATTTATATTTTTATACCTACATCGATATTTTCATAATAAATTACACGCAAAAATTTTAACTGCAAAAAAATTATTTTGATTGCCGTACTTCAAAATGCAATTTTAACACTTTCCTGTTTGCTCAATCATAATTGCGGCACAACAGCAGCGCTTTACAAATTTTTATGGCTGAAAGGAACTTTATCTAACTGTAGCAATTTACTGTTGAATTGAACTGAAACTGAACACATACGATATAACGTTTAAGAAACTGTACGTTCAGCACGTGCCTATGCCAAGAGCGATGGGTCGTCCTTATTGCGGGGATCAGGTCGAGCGAGCGATTGCGTTCTGGTCGTCAAGGCTCGTGGAGAGAAGTAACAGATGTCGCTAACAGCGGCCAGATGGACGTTCCACCCATACAGCCATACAGAACTAGGCCTATAGGCTCTCACTCTTCATAGCGACCTGACCGGACCGACACTTTGCAGTAATCGCCTCGTCCAAGTCTGCAGTTTGCGTCTGTCGGATCAGGCCGTCAAACGTGACGTCTCTGTTAATGACGGCAATATAACGAATTCATCACCCGGGCGTCTTCAGGCTCCGGGATGAATAAACCGGGGAAAAGTAAAATGAATTCGAACAAAAAATACCTTGTTTGTACAGAATGTATACCGTATGATTTGCACTTTGCAATGCAGTCAGTGCAGTCTTAGGCTACAAGCTTTTTATTTAGTTTGTGCATTGTTTGTTTCCATTACATAATACTTTCATGATATTTGTGCTGCTTTGTGACATAGGTACTTAAGATTGTGTAATGCGTGCATCTGAGGCATGCGTACTTCATTGAACTTCATTCATCATGTATCTAACAGTGAAGTATAGTATTCCGCTACAAAAAAGTTGTGCACATGCAGAAAGCAGTTGCAACCACCGTCTACCTCCAACGGACGTTCAGCATGACATTGTTAAAAATGTTTCGCAACACTTTTGCAAATGTTTATGTCCACACGACCTTACAAAGAAAAAGGTTGGCGAAGCAGAAATCACGTGACTATAGCCTGCTGGACACTGCTCCACAACGGACAGAGAGAATCGAATCAAGATAGAGTTTCGTTAGGCTGAATGCAAATTGTTCACGGTCTAGTGGCGTACGCGGATAGATGCGGCAGTTAGAGGATGACACTTCAGTGTGTCAGTCACAGATGTTAATTGTCACGTCGAACGCACACGAAATCATGCTCCGCTCTTCACACAATTATGGCACCGGTTGTAACTCTCGCTTCATCTATGATCTGTAAGATCGTCACTGGCCCCAAGCTACGATACACAAGTAAATGTATACGTCTTCGTTTGTTTTATGCTGACCGCCTTTAATTCGCTAATCACTAAAGCAAAATATCTGCTCCATTCCACCGAAACACGTAAATTCGTAGGACTAGGAGCAGTGGCACAACGAATAGCAAACCTCGATGTTGCAGCCACCAGAGACCAACCAAACGTTCACCGTGTGTATACAAGCGTGAATAAAAAGTTTTAAATTATATCCAGAATGGTCAAGTTTGTTTAAGACTCAGCATATAGTTCTCTCCCGCTAAACACATAAAAACATTAGAAATATCACAATTGTCATTCACGTCGACAGAAAAAAACCAGTTACGTACTAATTAAACAGGAGTTCAGTTCGTCTTGGGTAACAAATCAAGTTTATAAACAAGTAACTTGAGCAAAGCTCACGTGACGCACCATAGCAGCGGTCCTGCCACCTCGGCAATCAGTATACAACAATAAGATATTAATGCATCATAAAAGAGTATTTAAATTTGAGGCCTACGTATGGAAGACTCCTTGAATTTAAGAGATTAAAACTTAGATTTTTAAAAATGTATGTTCTATGCTAAAAATGTCATACGCAGGTTGTCCAAATCCATCTCCAGCCATTTCGGTCCAATTCACTCTTAAAATGTCTGACGAAGCCGGAAATCGCCAAAAAATTATCAAAAACCTTTATTTTGGAGGTTTTAGATCATTCAAGGTCATCGACGTTGACACCAATGAAAAGATTATTGCTTGTTGTGATTAGCAGCATGTCTGTGCCTATCTGCAACCGTTTTCACGCTACACGAGCCAATAGCGACAAAATAACTACTTTTTAGGGGAGTAACCGTTTTGACGCCCGCCTGCGCTAGCCTCCTTGAACCTAGGGGGTCGCGACTTGAACTGCTGAAATCTACGTTCAGTGCTGAAAATTTCATATACAGGTTGTCTTGGTCTATCTCTAGCCATTTCGTCGCAATTCAGTGTTAAAATATGCGCTGCATCCAAAAATTGCAAAAAGATTCACTAAAAATCACTTGGGGGGGTTTAACGTCGTTTAAGGTCATCGATGTTGATAAATCTAAAAAGCCTGTCATCAGTGCTTGTTATGATAAGCAGCATATTTGTACTTATTTGAAACCCACGCACCCAGAGGCACGAAATTTTGTCGTGAAAAACTAGAGACCTTCAGACAGCCCATGGTGAAAATTTCGTGATCCTAGCTTGCACCGTTTTGACATTATACAGCAGTGTGTCGGACAGACAGACAGACAGACGGACGGACGGACGCCCAGGTCCTGGCTAAGACGCGCGAAGCATTTTGCTATCGCGCGTAAAAAGTACGGCAGCACAAATGCATGAATTGAAGCAGTTAATAACGTTTCAGTTGAATTAGTAACAATACAAAATATATGAAAGACAAAAAACAATTAAAATTAAAATTTGAATAAAAATTGCAATGGTGGATCTAGATTATTACTGGAAAAATGACGAATGATCGAAACCCGAAACTTTCGAGGGCCTTTTTGACGTTTGAGTTTTCTGACGGCACAGACGGCTTAGATCCTGGAGAACGGAGCCGCGGAGTGAGGCTCGGTGTCGTCATGGCGTGGCGGTGGAGTTGGAATGCCGTCGAGGCCGCTAGGTGAAGTTTGAACATCGAGTTCGTGGTAAAACGGTAACGTCGGGTTGGCGGTGTTGTCTGCTGGTGTCATGGCGGTGTCGGTGTCTGCACCCAGCAGTGGCATGTCGTAGATGTGCTGGGCCGGATGACGTCGACTGTACGTGGTAGATCCGTGGACCGGGCACGGCGTCGTCGTCGTCCAGAGGTCTGGGAGCGTCAGCTGACTGCCGGCGAGGCGTGGTCCCGCGTACCCTCCGACCACCCAGCCACCTCCGTACTGACCCGGGACTGAGCCGTTGCGTCGCATTTCCAGCGTGGTGGCGTAGGTACCGGGCGGACAGTGACGACTCGACGGCACCCAATGAGGGGTGCTGCCGCAGAGATCTCCCTGACTGCGAGCCCGTGAACAGGTGCCTGATGACGCGGCGTCACAACAGTCTACACCACTGATCATGCCTCCTGGCGGCAGCGTGTGAAGTCCGAAGCCCGCCGTGCCGTAGAGGTACTGGTCAAGTCGCCCCGAGTTCAGTTCATGTCGACGCCATTTACTGCACACGTGACAATAATTTCCACAACCAACACACAATTCAACACACATAAAAACAAACTATGTAACATTAGTTTGCAAATATACAGCTGTCACAAAACACGTTTGTAATGTATAAAAAGCCAAACGCGAAGAATAGCATCATACATACGTTAAGGGTCGATACAAACCGAAAATGTGTATAGCCCAAACACACGAAGTAAATTAATTTTTTCACCATAAAAACATGGTAGAAACAAGTATTAAATGCAAATAATAAAAAACACAACTTAAATAAATTTAACTAACAAAATTAAACAGATAGCGTGAAGTCTAAAGACTGACAAGTTTTGCGGAATAGACTGAAAATCAAATATAAGAAACTTTGATCAACTAAAAGAACTAATTTACACGTAGCCTATTGTAAACAGATGGCGGAAGATCTGCTGTAAATTAATTTTGAAAATCTCAGATAATCTCAAATGTTGATTTTGCTGCTGTTTTACTTGTGGATCGTGCTGAAAAATCAGCACCCCCGTACTTTCATCTCCGTTGTGGAGTAAAATTTCTTGAAATACGCCCTGTTTTTAGAAGTGTTTTGTGCATATTTATTTGTCTATTTTGTTTGTCTGTTTGGCACACGCTGAAACTCTTGCTCTTGAGATATTTTGGGTGTACAATGACATTCTGCTGAATGTGTGCCATCTCTAAGTGCATAAGAGTGGTGCGAGTTTCGTATATTTCCGACTAAGAACAATTCCGGCGAATAGAAACAGTATATAATAGCATTATCACTTCGATACCTGCGCAGATAGACGCCGACACCAACTACAATGATGATGACTGTTAAAGTCAGTGCGACCGCCAGAACGATCACAATTGCTAAGCAACACACAGGCACTTTGCAGAATAAGTCTTACGCACTGGTTACACGTAAAATTAAAATGCGACACAAATGTTTTATTTCTGCGAAAAAAAATAAAATGTTTCAGTAGCTAAAAATCTAGCTCAAATCCTGTAGTGTTCTAGTGAAGTCGCCTCTGTTGGAATAGGCCGACGGGCCGTTATGGCATATGAAATATAACTACTTGTACCGGTAATTATACGTCCGAAGACTTGTGTACCATGTTACGAACAACTTAGCGAACCTGTTGATATGCCAGGAAAAAAAGCAATTAAAATACTTGCCGTTTTTGTCACTGTTACAACTGCTACGATTACCAATTAGGCTAACCTTAATATGCGCGCGTTTTACATTCTGCATATCGACGTTAACCACCTTTGTCGTCCATGCTGGACGAGGTCGCAAGATTGGAGCCGGCTGACGACCGACAGTCGGGTGGCTGATCATCTTGTGTGGTCCACCGTCCATCGATACAATTCAACGTCCAAGTCCGTGCGGTGTTTGAGCCGCGGTAGCAGCCGAGTAGAACGCTGTTGTTGGTTTGCGATATGACGCGTTGGTCTCTCGTCGGACTGTACTCGGCGCAACCGTACGTCTGACGTAGGCCTACTTCATGCCACAGAAACGCCGTCATCAAAATCGACAAATAAACGGCGTAGTTCAGACAAATTTTTATTGCTCATTAGCTGCCGTTTTGACTTACTTAGTTACATTTATTTAAATATGACAAACTTTCTTTAAAAAACGGAAGTTTTTCAACCACATCTTTAGATCCTAAATTACGTCAAATCTGTGGTAAATTTCAGACATGTGTCAGGATTGAATTACTTGGATCAGCTCGTTCAAACTTGATTTTTAGCCCCTGGCCTGGCCAGCCCTGTCCGTTTCACTTAACTTACGTTAGCAGTATTTCCATGACTGTTTTCCAAAATCAGAAGTTATTGATCTAACCATTATAAAACGAACTAATAATAGATAAAAAAACTAGTTAAACAGATATCGTTCTATACTCAAGCTCAAATGCGTCTTTTGGGCAAACTGGAGTAGGTCGAACGATACTCAAAATTTTCAACTGTTAATAAATAAATAAGCATACTAATTACTTAATTATTATAATTGCTTAAGCTAAATGTTTACCTTTAACATGCAGAAGAAAGTATAAATCATGACTGGAGCTATCGCTTCTGACGGCAACTCGTATATCTTGTTTACCAGTGTGAGTGTGAAGAACCCTGCGGGGTTTATTGCGGCTACGGATGACTTGCGGGTCAGCAGCTGTATCAACAACAAATACAGTGCTGTTATTTACTAAAAGAACATTTAATTAGCACTATATGGTGTAGTCAGCATTTGGTTAATTTTTGCCATTAATTAAATTACAATTAAAACTAGCGTTAACCGATTGATAATTGAAATTACAATTGACAATTTTGTTTTGTTAATTAGTAATTTAATTTGATTACCGGTACTTAGATGAATTATATAGTTGTTAGCCATACCGTCCCCAATGTACATCTCGGCGTAAATGGGACACGTGTTGAACTGCGGGGTTTCATCATCGTCTTCGGTAGACTCTCGCACTGAAATCCTCGACGTGAAATAAATCAGAGTGATGTTGATCGTTTGACCGTGCGTCACTCTAAACAGCCAGGGGCATGAACTCGATCCTCGTCTGGTCTCTGACGTCACGACATTTGCCAGGTGCGTGTTTGATGACGTCACTCTGAGCGGACCAGAGCCTTCGCACTGACTACCCGTTCCTTCGTACACTGCCGCCGCACGGCGATAAGATACGCAACATACACAAATGTACAGCAGATTCGTATAAGCGGCAAAATGTAAATATATTCTAGTGGCGAGAAAGTTGTTACAAATAACAAAAAGTCCCAATCACGTTGCTATTATATTACTGTATAACGTGTACGTTTTGAGAAAATAATAACTAAAAGGGATCAAAGAACTCAAACCGCTGCCGCCTGGCGAGTACAACGGCCTAATTCGATAGAAAATTTGTGGATCCGGATCCAGATACGGATTCAAGAACCTGAGATCCGGATACTAAAACGGATCGCCAGCACAATGTTTGTCTTTGGACCACTAGCTCCGCCACTCCGTAAAGTTTCATCAGAACCCGTTCACAACTCTTTGAGTTATTTAAAATGAAAGACAAACAAACGGACACAGTAGACACACATTGTCACATAACATCCGCCGTCATTAATGGTGATAAAAGATTGGGAGATCACGATATCAGTAATAACAGCGTAGAACTAGTTTAAAGTTTGCTGGGGAATAAGTTACATACAGGAGTTATCGCAGGTTACCGGGAAGACAGTAGTACGTGACTTGGAGATATCCAAGCGCATCAGTCGGGCAGCCGTGGTTGTCAGCAACCCAGGAACGAATGTCATCGGAGACGGACATGTGACAGCGACGTCGCCCTGCGCACCGGCGTTCCACATACCTCGTCGCATCGCCTGAGCAGCCAACGCTTGACATCCCGCATTTACCGCCGATTCGTCCGTAGACGGCGCTCCTGATCATTAGCACGGTGCCCGAAGTACAAGACGCGTTGAACGTTGTGCCCGAGCACACCTGCACCGCTGTTGTAAGCAGTCGCCGCACACAATAAACCGCAACGATAATGACGATTTATGCAACCTACAATTTATTCAGATTTATTATACTTACATTGTCTCATTACACTGGCTCATATGGTTCTTGTTCGAATACACATGTTATGCTCTCTATTCGTTTGTTTGTATTTCTGTTTCTCTCGTTACTTATTGGATTTTTATTGACTTAATTCTCTTTGCCTTTTTCCACCGTTTGCAATTTTTGCATAATAATAAACATTAATTAAGATTATAAACATTACTAGAAATACCTTCTGTGGAACGAGGCATTTGTCCCATTGCCACGCTATATAGCCTAGCAGCTGCGTTTCAGCGTTTGACGCTCTTGTTGTCACTGTGACGTCACGCCACCAAGCGAACACGCAAACAAAACGATAGACTAAAATTCAGACATGTCTGGACGTGTCTTTCTACCATGAACATTGGCATTCACTGCAATATACGTGGTGTCGGCACTCAGCACCGACTAGTGTTCTACCATTTTTTTCGGCTTGTGATTTTTGTCTTTGTATTTTTATTTCAAGTATTTAGAATGCGCAGTTTTCTTTCACGGGAGCCGAGTTATAGTCAATTTTGTCCCAAAATTCGTTGCCATGGCAACAGGGCTCGGAAAAGAAAAAAATTTAAATGACACTATCGGATAGCCTAGACTCGAAAATAGGGGGTAAGTGCAAACAGCGCGCAATCATTTTTTTACTGGGACCGAGCTATACCGCTTTGAAATCTCTATTGGCTGTAACGCAAAATTTTGCAACTGTTAAATAGTTGCTATGGCAACAAGGGTGGTTACGGGGTAAATTTAAATAACACCGTTAGATTGCCTGACCCCGAAAATAGGGGTAAGTAAACACAGCGCGCAATTATCTTTTACGGAGACCGAGTTATACCGCTTTGAAGTCCCCAAGTCCCCATAGGCCGTAATGCAAATTTTTAAAAATTTGGGGTAAAATAGGAAAAGGAGTTATCAGATTTTTATCTCAAACAAACTCCATCTTACTTTTCGGGCCCCGAATCACTGTGCAAAATTTTAATTTCATCAAAATCGAATCAAAATTGCGGCCGTATAGAAGTGTTTACAGACACTGTGACAGTGTGACAGAAGTGATTTTATAATCTGTCCCATGCTACGCTATAGCAATGGGACAGATAATAAAGATTATTACATAATGATATAGCTTAAACCAATGATCACTGCGATATAAGACGAGTCTGCGACAAAAAGCAACACAACATTAACAGAACATCTGAGCCAAGAAAATGGACAGCGTGCTTCTAGTAATCAACTTGGTTAAACGAGGGATACCGGGGCTGAACAAAAAGTAGGCTGAACAAAAAGTAAGCAAGTAATTCATGGCCCTGTAGGACTACAGATTAGGCCTAGGGTGGACATAGTACTCAACAAACGAAAACGGCATATAAAACCAAAAAATAAGCATAAATAAAAAAAAACAAAAGTGTTGATATTTTTGATAAAAATGTAATTTAAAACAACACAGAACTGGCCTGGTTAAGAACTAATTTACATCGCAAAAATTTTTAGATTGCTCGGTTGACAAGAACTAAGCCTAATTGTCTCGTTCTCGTCACTAATGTACTCTTGCAAACATCATTGTAAAACCGGATTTGAGTGCATTGTTAACTGGCGTTTAGAGGATTAGTTTGTGTTATCGTTTTTTATCAACAATTCTGTTTAACGACTGTACTGATACGCAACATTTTAATTTCTTCGTTATTAACGTCGACTTGTCGCTAAACTGCTGCTTTGTTAAGCTTCTACGGAACAGTTGTAAGAACAGATTCAATGCTGCCTTACTGTCATTTTCACATAGGCGACATACTGTTCTTTTTTTTCTAACGTGTAAACATATCACGATGAATAAATAAATACTGATTACTAAAGTCGGCTGCAAGTGTATTGCTAATGTGTCTAACGCGGATAAAAACTACTGTAGCCTGTGCTATAGTTTTCACCCTGATCATTTACGAAGAAATGGTCTGGCAGTACCAATATTTAGTTTTTAGCGTGCATATCCAGTTTTGTTAAACTGACAGAAATCAATACTACTGAGGTATGTTGCGTGGAAGCTCATCCCCCTTTGACACTTTACGAAAGCGAAAGTTTAAAGCAATTTATTTGCATCCACTCTAAAACTTTGCCGAAGACTTTGTTTTACTATTGGACGTCTATGGAAATATCAATAATAAACCATTCTATTAAAAGCTTAATTTCTTTTACAAATTTGTATTTGAAATAAAAGGTTGGAACCCGGATGAGAATTCAGAAACTAAAATCATAATTCTTAACCGAATCGCCACTTAAATCCAAGTGGCATGGTTTTTTTTAGCCATTCTTCATCCTTTCATAAAATTTTATCGAAATCCGTTCATAATAATGAGTCACTTCGTAATGTGTTAATTTATGCCTAATTAATTAATGTACCTACGGTATTGCTGAAGAATACTGGATTGTGATTAAGAATACACAAAAAAATCCGGATCGCATCGAAATCTAAATACGTCCTTTTTAGGCAAGGCCCGATTGTTCCACGAAATGTTATCAAAATTCGTTTATAATTTTTAAGTAATCCAGTCGATCGGCAGTCTGAAACAGACAGAATCGGTTCCACCATTTTTTTGGAAGCAATAAAGTGATGATGAAAATAATGTGGTACTGATCAATGAAGGCTATTTGTATTGTGCTACGTACTTGAATTCATCGCAGCGGCAGACTGGTGTTGGATGCAAACAAGAACGACAAAGATGCTGACATAACTCAAGCGAGTTAGCCGCTTGTCCCGCCATATGCTTCTAAACTCCATCAGCATCAGCATCATCAACATCAACGTGAACACAACTGTTGCTGAATCCTGTCTGCTCCCGATGTCATCATTTCATCTTCCTTGTAATCGACTGGGCAGCGGCACATCCTATTAGCTAACAGCTACATGTAGCTAGCTACACGACAGACTGTTTATAGGCCTATCTAGTCTATATTGTTGCGAAAATCCGGTTTCTCATTTTCCAATCTCTACAGGGTGCGGCAAAAGTGAACCCCTAAAGTTTTTCGCTGTTTTCTCAGGAACCGTTTCGAATTTTAATTTTAAATTTTACAGATTTATTTATTAAAACCTTCTACATTTAAATGCCATGTAAAATTTGATTCTGTTGAAAAACGACGAAGTTACAGACTTTTTAACATGACCTCCTACCGATTTTTTAGCATTCAAAAATGTTCCGGTTGCAACATCAATTTAATAACATCGTTGAAACAACACAGTTAAATAATGATCAGATGCCAGAATTCCATTGTCACTGCGAGTGTTTGAAGTGTTCACCACCAGCTCCAAACAACAACACCAGCCTCCGGTCGCTTTTTTGAGAAGTCTTTTTCAGCCTTGTCGATCGGTCCTTGTGGCAGGTTGCCCCAGATAACTTGAAGCGCTTCCTTGAGTTTGGCGCTTGTTTTCAGCTTTGTTTCAAGCTTGCAGTAAGCCTCAAACATTGCACCCCATACGTGATAGGCCATTGGGTTTATATTCGACGATTTTGGAGGTCATTGGTCTTTTGTGATGATATCTGGACAGCTGGCCCGCAGCCAGTTCTGTGCGCTGCGCGGCGTTGCGCGCTGTGTGTGCTGTGACGCGCCGTCCTGCTGGAAAATGAATTCGGTGGGCAGCCGGCGATTGCTTTAAAGGAAGGATAATTTAATGATAATTTATAAACAATATAAATTGCTGTTTATCAAAACATCACTGTGACGTTATCGGCAGTAACGTGTAACCAGTTTTTTCAAAAATTAAATAGCATTTTTAGCATGAACATTTTTGAATGCCGAAAAATCGGTATGCGGTCATGTTAAAAAAGTTTATAACTTTGTTGTTTTTTTAACAGAATCATATTTTACGTGGCAGTTAGATGTAAAAGGTTTCAGTCAAAAAAGGTGGAAAATTTCATATTAAAATCCCAAACGGTTGTTGAGAAAACGGCAAAAAAATTTAGAAGTCCACTTTTTTCTGCCGCACCCTGTACTACATGACTTCAGTTTGTCTCGTGAAGCAGTTGTCGATAAACGTATAGGCCTATATAAGTGTGTCCGTACCGATATTTATGTTTGCATTTCATTGTGTGGTCGTCCTAATAGGCCACAATACAGATCTTGCCCGTCCGTCTGTCCTGTAGTGGCTCCTAACTCGAAAAACAAAAGGCATAAAACCAAACAAGAAGCCCAGCCATCGCTAGGACAAGCCGACCGTACCGTCTACGTCCAAAGCCCAGCTTCCGATTTCCAGTCACATAAAGAAAGCGATTTGTCAGAGGTGAGACAGTTCCATGCACGCTATGTTAACGGTACACTGTCTCGAAAGCTACAATGAACGCTAGTATAACAGACATCGCACGTGGTCATTTCGCCAAGCGATATAAACAGCTACAGAGTAATAAGGTGTTTACACTATCGAGCAAACATCGAACAGCTAGCTCGACGTTCTATGGCAATTAACATGCTGATTAGGAGGGCGGGCGGGTTGTAATTGGAAAGCCTATATAACACGTGATCAGCTGTGGGCTAAGAGCCTAAGCCTAGGCCTACATTTAAGCCAGGGGGCGGGATTCCAATAGTCCTGCTTAAGCCAGGTCAATGTTGCTTGATGTTTGCTCGATCGTGTAAACACACTATTAATGAACAAAGAAAATATCTGATGCAGGTTTCACAAATATTTTTTTTACAATAAAACGCTTTATTTGGGAAACACGCTACAGCCTATACAGTTTTTCTTGCAGTACTGACCTTCAAGGTCGTTCAAGGTGAATGATTTTCATGTCATTTGAAAGCCAATATGCAACTTTCTATTAAGGATCAATAGCAACTTAGGCCTTATCTCGCATCGTTTAGCCGCAATAGTGCGTAACGGCCTTTAAGGTCATCCAAGGTCAATGATTTCCATCTAATCTGTCATGGCGTACGCCACTTTCTATTAGTAATTAATAGTAACCTAGGCCGTATCTCTTACCTTTTGCGAGATACGACCACTTATAGCTTTAAACATTCTATTCAAAATTGCGGCCAAACCGTTGCAGATGGACACATGGTTACTATTGACAGCTTATAGGAAATTGCTACCGCTCTATCCCATGGTACTATCGTCGACCTTTTACGACTTATCGTTCACCCACAATACTGCATGATTTGGCTTACCATTTGGCGTTATTACCCTTCAGTGTCATCCAAGGTCAATAATTTATATCGCATTTGAAAGCCAGTATGCAACTTCCTATTAATGATCAATAGCAACCCAGGCCCTATCTTGCACCGTTTAGCTGCAGTACATCCGTGACGGACAGACGGACGACAACTCATGCCAATAGCTCGACCTTTACCAAAGTACGGTCGGCTAAAAATTGACATGGACGTTTCTCGCCGCAGAAGTAACCGGTATTTCAGTTTTCAGTGTAAGAACTCAAAGATCAGGGTCGGGATTAAGATCAATCTCCATTAGGCGAACTAGTTGAAAACTAGTTGATAATCCGGATTTCTAACCAGTTTGCGAATGTTCAATTCATGGCATGGAAACAGACTTTCAAAGTTTTATCGTTTTAGGTAGATGGCCACAGAATATGTCGGCAATGTACACGCATAAATGACAAAGTTGACCGTTCTGCAGCGAAAATAACATAACGACAACCAGCATGCATGTGGTCCGAACATCCGCGTACGAGCCAGGCAGAAACGTTACCCGTGAACAGGCGTAGGTCAAACCGTATACACACAGCCGGGTTCATGATCATCGCAGTTACTAGAACACCAAGGATGGTAACTACTGAAAAATTTTGTTGCGTAAAAATGTCAATCACGTTATTTTTGACACCAAGAATTAGTTACACGGAACCGAGATCACATATAAAATATAAAAATCTTGCCAAATATTAGCAGAATCGCGATCGTGCTGCAGAAAATAACGACCAATTAATCTTTTTTTCGCTCAGTAGCAATTATAATTGTAACAACGACAGTTTACATTGCCATTAATTTGGCGAAATATCGTAAGCTCAAACTTGCAGTGACGAAAACGTGGCATGCTTATCACAGCACTTTTTCTACGGTAAATCTGAATAGCAAGCTGTGCGGACGTCCCATACAAAAGTTGATGGATGTTGCCCAGAATACAACCCTCATCATACAGTTGATAGTTTCCAGTAATAATGACTACAACTCGCTCACTGCACAGTGTCCATAGTAGGCCTACAATACCGCGGTCATCCGTTTGTGCGTAAACTAAGCTTTATTCTGTTTTTTAAAAAACTTCAGTTTTTGGATGCTGGATGGTGCTCAGTTATGCTAGCAATATACAAAGAAAATTATCGATTTTTTTCTTTTTAAAAGTGTGATTTGTCAATTAGTCGCATTGTGATAATTTGCGATTGTGTCGTATACGATGGTAATTATTAGTAAGGACGCAGTTTTACGCAGTTCAGTTTGATTTTACGATCGTACTAAGCATCAGTCATTTCTTAACTTCTGTAAAATTCCGCGAAATCCCACGGCAATATCAAAATTCCGCGAAAAAGAGCAAATTTCGCGGCTCGACTCAGAATTCCGCGACCCGCGGAAAACTGTGGGCCCTTACTTAGTGACAAGTGGCATCGAGTTCTGCATGTCTAACCAATTTAAGCCAATATCAGCTATAACTTACTACAATGTACAGGGTGCGCCAAAAAATTTTACCCCCTAAGGTTTTCTAATAATTTTTCCGAAACGGCTAAAAATTAAAAAACAAAATTTTACACATCTATTATCCATTCAGACTTACGCTAACCTGCAAAATTTTATTCAATTATCTCCAACTTTGACAAAGTTATGCCGTATTAAGCGCGACCACCCACCGAATTTTTACATTTCACAGCACGTCC
>Ga0209367_1004834_pt1 | contig 18702 bp, 9 predicted proteins | sample WorMetLIZISLAND2_FD_187412 | JGI IMG/M metagenome (GOLD analysis project Ga0209367, IMG submission 187412) | Marine gutless worms symbiont microbial communities from Max Planck institute for Marine Microbiology, Germany - Olavius geniculatus... ... | reverse complement strand
CTGGCAGCTGGTGTAACTGAAACGAGACACGTGTGGCAACATCCATATTACGCTTTGTGCTGCAGTGTGGTTGTGCTGATTTTTAATGGTATGGGCAGGTGCAAGGCCCAGGGCTTGGGGTTTGCACCTGCCCAGGGCCAAGGGGGTCGAAACTCGACCCACCCAGCTTTTCTGTCCAGCGTTTACCGTGGGGGTCATTTGTTTTACCGATAAAGCTGCTCAACTGTCAGAGGCGCGGTCAAAATCCTTTACAAGGTAGTATGGCAAGACATTTGAGGTGAAATCATGGCAGCGTTTATTCCACCCTGTCTCGCTGTTCATCGCAAAATGCGAAAGTGAAAGAGTCACAAATGTCGATACACACGGTACACGCCAGTCCTGCCAGAATTATCATATTAATAACGCTGCCGGTACGCTTTACGAGAGACACGGTGTATATTCAACGATCAAGATAACCACGCATGCCCTAAACTGTTTCTAGCCAATCCGTTGAAGTACAGTTCTAATCTGTGTGCGATGACCGGCGGTTGCCGGCGATGTTCTGATGGCGAGACTGTCTTTCAGTAACGCTGCCACTACGACGTGGCTACTGTGGCTACACGCCCTGCTGCTGCTGCTTCTGCTGCTGTTTGTTATCAACTGATGTGCGGCGTAGATGTGATGATACCACCTGGACACGCACGGGTTCCATCGGACACTGCTGTAAATGGCGTACCAGCCGGTCCTGTCCACTCGCTCGTCAACGCTAACCGACCACGTACTCTTCTCACTAAACTCTGTACATAAATTACACCCAGTCACATCAACGTCTACTGACAACTGATTAACTGCACTGCAATGTAAAAAGTGTCATATCTAGTCCTTTAGTATTAGATCCAATTAGGCCTTCACCGTGGTACAATTATTCTAAACGATTAATCTAATACGTTAGCTTGCTAGAATATTTTATTTATTTATTTATTTGTCTTCAATGGCAGGCTCGAGGCCCATGAACACACAAAACACACACATATGATAGTAACGCGTTTTTTACAAAAAAATGTTTATAAACGTTTATTACAAGTATTATAATTAAATACTGCTGCAGCCTACTCCAGTTTCTAAAGTACCACGACTGGAATCTCACTCGAAAAGCTGGTAATTTGTGCACAAATTGCAATTTCAGTACGTTCTGGATGTAAGTCTAATTACCTGCAGGGGCGCAAGAAAGTTGTCTGCCAGATACCTGCAACAAACATTTTATACGATAGGCTACGTCAGAAACTGACTCTAAGTAATAACTCAATGCAATTTATCACATCATACCAGCCGGGCACGACATTTAAACTGACATTTTTAACATTCATGTCAATGCTGTTCCTATTACGATTAACATCATCGCATGTCTACCATTCGCCAGCACATAGCGTACATAGCATGCTAATTTTCGAACAATTATACTTTGCAAGGTAATGGACCGACACGTTTTGGGCGAGATCCTTAACAATAAGTACCGTATTGCAAATTTTTTGGACATCGAGTCAGTTAAAAGATTTAAAGGTCGGTCAGTTTAAGAAAACGTTATGACAAAACCCGGTACGGTAGTCTGCTTCACTCGAGGTGTAAACTGTACATGATCGCTCTGGCATTAGAATAAATAAGATCTGCTGGGTTGACAGAGTAAGAAATGTTGAAGTGCTGCAGAGAGACCAGGAATGAAGAAACATCTTCGACACAGCACAGCAACGCAAACTCAGATGGATAGGACATCTTGAGACACAATAGAAAGTGGGATATCGTACGAGTAAAGCAACAAGAGAACGAAAGCGCCTGCAAATGTTTAGGGACTCCACAAGTACAGATTACGTGACTATGAAAACAAGTAAAGCTCTGCTAACGCAAACAGAAACGCGCAACAGCGGTGCACCATCGTACGCTAGTGCTGCGTACTTCATTTGCCATCTTATCCGTACGGCTTTTGGCTAGTTTCAAAAGTTTTCAAAAGTTTTGGCTATCTCGCTCTGGCAACGCCATATCTGCTGGATGTCGCAGATTTTCCATACCCCCTCCCATTTAGCGCCGTCGTTCGGGGTGACCCCCTTCGATTTTATGGAAAAGCTTTACGGTTCCTGAAACTAGGGTCTTCCAGGCAGCCGACGGTGAAGATTTGGTGATTCTAGCTTGCACCGCTTTTGACTGATCTACCAGTGTGACAGACAGACGGACAGAATTGCGATGGCTAAGACGCGCTACAGCAGCAGCTGCTGTTGCGCGTAAAAATGCAGAAGACAGAAGTAGCTGGCAGAACAGTTTGTCATAAACCTGCCGTGTGGCAGAAGACCAAGGACAGTAAACTCTGGTAATGGTATAAAGAGCAGAGCGATGAAGAAACAACTGTTAATTACCTTGGACGCGGCGTGGCAGAATCGGTCGTTGATAACGGCACAATCCTGTCGCGTTCGTTTGCTGTCAGTCGCATAATATCGTCTGCACGTCATCCACTCCTGCGAGTCGTTGGTCATCGCCGACACTGCCTCCCAGTGTACGTCCGACGGCGCTGGCTGCTTGAGCACGGCAAGGACAAGCACGGCGACTGATATGAACAGATTGACGGCGAACAAGATGGCGAGCAGAGCGTAGCGATAGCGAGTCAGCGCGCCGTCCTCGTGAACCAGTAAACTGTAAGCGTCCGACGTCCCAGCGACGTCTCTGTTCGTCAGAAACTGCGTCTGAAACCGAGCGGCATCACGGTCTGACCTGGCCATTTACACCTCGTCCGTCACACATCTACGCCACATCTAGTCGAACTTCAGACTTCCTCGAACTGGCTTCGTCGATCTTCTGCGATGTTAGCTGAAGTTCGTACATGCGCAATCGTTCTTTGTGTCGGTTCCTGGGCAGACTGAGCTGAAAAGTTGTCAATTCAGGGCTCAAAATTTTATTTAATCAAATGTTGATTTAACGAACGCATACCGTGGAAAACGCGAATTTTAAGCTAGAAACGTAGATGCCTGAAAGAAACGAGTAGTTAGTTACCGGTGACCCACAACGCACAGTTGTTGATTTTGGCGACTGTGTACAATATGTACGTCCAGCAAGCGCGTGTAAAGTAAAGCATTACAGTTCCGGCTGAATGTCACGAACTTGCAAGGCCTAACCGATCGTGCCACCACCGTTAAATTCATACGGTCTACATTAGAGAGGGGTGCATTGTTTACGATGCGAATGTACTCGTATGTCTAGGCTAAAGCCGTTTTACGAAATACGACCACAGAAACATTTCGCACAGCATTGCAGTTATATCCACATCTCAGTTGAATGTTGCAGCCACCAAACGCACTGATTATTGTTAGTTACGTGTATTTTTGGTGACAAATGTAGGCCTAACGTGACAGCAGGAAATAAATGTATAGAATAAACAACAGCGGTGCAACAGCAACTGCGATGTAAAAGACAAAATGAATTGAAAATAATATCATAACCCTTCGCACTGATTAAAAATTTTGTTAATTCTCTGCAAATAAACTCAATCGGAATATACGACAGTAAAAGCTAATAATAAAATTTACTCTTATACACCAAGCTTGTTTACATTTTTCATCGTATCGCATTGAATTGTTTATCATGTCTGGTCGACATTTTAGGGTAGTTTCCCAGCTTTACCAAATTTGATTATCCGAATGTAAGCATTAGGATAATAAACGCGCTATAATAATGTCAGATCAGCTGATGCTGCAGCCGGCTTAGAATAAAACTAATTCGTCATAATTGATCGAGGTTATACGTTTCGCGGAAATTCCGTGTTGCAATACTTACCGGTGGTGTTAATTTGAACGTAGTTGCATGAGTAGCATAGGAAGTCAGGAATTAATGGCGTGGTTTTCTCGCTATCACTCTGTTCCAGCACAGAACTCGCTGAGTAGTCACAACTTCGGGAGCTTTAATCACACTCTGATCCGCTGTCTACGTACAGCTATAAGGTCTAACCAAAGCGTCTCGTCTCTTCATCCCAAGGACACGTGGCGACATACGGAGCAGTGTGGCAGTCGCAAGCATTTACAACAGTCTATACCCACCGACTTCCACAACACCAGCCATCTGCCAAACTTTATAGCAACAAGTTGAAAACTTACTTATTTCTACTGCATAGGCCTACTCGTAAAGCCAAACCCGCCGCGTCGCCAGAGCCTGTCCGGATCCGGATACGCGGACAATACCTCCCCCGAACGCTTCTATCCCAAACGTTCCCCACCGCAGACATTTTCCCGTCTTTTTTCGAGTGCTTAGGGCACGTCATTTCCCCAGGTCAGTAATGACACAGAATTAGAATCAACATTCAGCATAGGCCTATAAGCTTAAATTCTATAATGCTGACTTTGCGACGAAGTCCGCACGTTGTCGAGGAATTTCTCGCCGACTTTCTCTGTGTATTGTCACGGACTAAATTCCACTAGAGCGACACAAACTGGTTTGTCGCAAATTTGTCACAGACTTTGTCGCAATCATCTCGACATGTCGAGTTGGTTCGTATCCGCGATTTTTGCCGAAACTTCCCGGCGATGAAGTTTTGGTGAAAGTCGATGTAATGGAATTTGGGCTATACCGAGCTTTGTCTAGTTTGTGCAACACCGTTAGCAAAATGCTGGTCACCGGTCTAAGTGCATATTGTTATTCATTGCTTATATAGCCTACAACGTACAATTTCAGTTTCGCTTCTATAGTACACGATGAAGCACTCGTGATCGCGTTAGCCACGTGACTTGTTCATAGGATGAGCAAAGCGTCAGTTTATGAACCGAAAAACCTTCAAACTATTAATACTCCGCAGCGTGTCCGTCTGGTAGCTTATTGTGTCAATGATAGTAGCGAGAGAACCTGTTTGGCAGTAGCGCACCAACGGCTTTATTTAGCGAGCTGGTTTTGAAGACAGGTTCTAATGCTGTATAGAATATCAAATTAAAGTGCTAACGTCTTTTTCGTTTTAGCGCCCGTCGTTTAATTGATTCATCTATTGCTGTCGCATTTCTGTGAGTCCGTCCGACTCTCTGTCGCATGGGAATCACTGTGAAACGGTACAAGATGTATACAACATACGCTTTTTACCGAACGATGTAGTAACGATTTTGATAATTCAGGTTCTTCCTCTGGGCCTGTCAACCGCGGACGTTTCCCCTCGGACATTTCCCCCGCCTGGACGTTTCCCCTTGTTCTCCATTTCCAGTTTTGCATTTTCAGTCGTCCCATTGCATGCGTGTAATTCTCGATGATGTAGAAAAATTGTATAACCTCTGAAGGATATTCTATTGATAGTCATCTGTGGTTTTTCTGCAGTAATTCCCTATGTATACTACGTATTGTCCACTTTCAAGTTGCAAACTATTATGATCGCAAAAGAGTAACTTATAACGCCTGCATATGAACGTGATCTATTTAATACCGTCTACATGTAACATACTCGTTACACTTAGCCTAATGGCATTTTGTATTTGTGTGGGGTATATTATTTATGTAGACCGCTTTTGAACAAAAACGGTCTACATAAAACATTTTGGTGCAATATGCAACAAACAGTTTGAAATTGTCATACACAATAGAAGACATGAAATCGTCATGAATTATAGGTCTTTATCAAATGATTCTATGCGGAAGGTGGTTTGCGAGAGAGATATTAAGCTAAGTTGTCTAAATTTAATAAATACCATTCAACTTTATAACAATGTCGACACTTAAAACTTCAAACTAGACTGAACAGCTGCTACAGAAGCGGCGAATTAATCAAAAAGCTGGAGAGTAAAATGTCGATGTAATAAGTGGCTCAGAAACACCAAGTGGTGAGAAAACAAACGGGTTAGTACAAAACTCCGTAGAACCTGTCATGGGTTGACATTTGGACGACGTGATTGCCTGTGATGTGTGACACGCAGCGACGTCGCGTGCGAGGTGTCACACAGTAGCGTGGACGCAGTGCGTGGGGCAAAGAACACATGCATTGCATGGCGCGGCTTTCGGTCACTACTGGCAGCATCAGTCGACCAAATATTCGTGGGTTCCATTGTGTAACGTCATGGTGCCCTATGGCTGACCCCAAAGTCGACATTTATTGTCGACTTATTGGACCTTTACCTGCGGGGAGGGTGACCACATAAACGGCCACCCAGCGCTGAGGCCACTTCATGGGCCCAGTGCGCAAATGACTTATCGGACAACAACTTTGGATAACCTTGAAGGTTACTGACAACCAGTACGGTCGGCTATCTTAGCGACAGGAGGGCTTCTTGTTTTGCAGTTGCAGCTAAAGGTTTAAGCAGTTCGTTAATCTTCGTCAACTGTGGATGACGCCGCGCAATATATTGTGGTGTATGCCAGAGCGATTATTATTGTTAGTTATTTTTTCGTTTTTCGTTACATTATTTGGTGGCGTTAACATGATGAATCAACATTTAACTCCGCACGGCCGACCGGCCAATCAGCTGTAATCTACGAAGCTGTCTCTCTCTCTCTCTCATACTAAATACCAATTCATCTCAGACCAGAGCTACCACGCGTGTCGGTGCGACACCATGGGTTCTTGGCAGTAGTCAATTTCTGACACATTCAGTAGTTCGCGTCAACAAAATGGCGCAATTGCTAGCTTGCCCTAGTGTCAGTCACGTGTCGTTTGAAGTCCACGCGCACACCTGTTGAACGCTGATCGCTGATTGGTTAGCAGCTCAATTCTCACCTGGTCGCCGTCGTCAATTATTAGCCTACTTACCGTCACTCAGAACTCGCCCAACAGTTGTCCATCACTTCGTGATCAGTTAATTTATTATCATAATCAGCTAATTGTAGTTTTCCATTGGTTATGATGACGACATCAGAAGATGCGTCGACGTCATCATGGTGTGTGATGACTCCGTCGTTGTGGCCTGCAGCGCAACATTCCGTGATGTCATATCAGAGGTAATAGTGTCTTTTACTAGTTAAAGATTAACGACAACAAATAATTAGTTACAACTACGCCTGATATTAACGTTAATTTTTAATTGATATTTTTAATCTTTTGAACAGATATGCTACAACTGAGATATACGGTAGTATGTTTAAACAAGTGTTATAAATTCCCTATAATAACTGTTTATTAACTGGTTGCAAATCTATAATGTTTTATTTTCCACGTAACCATGGTCTATCTTTAGGCTGTGCGCTATCCTCTAGACTGTTCGACAATTTTGCGAGATTATTTTAACATTATGAAACGTGTTTGCAAATGTTTTAGTGTAATTGCGTGTCAGACAATTTCGCGACTCTAATTACGAATAGGTTACTGTGTTTGTTATGAACTATTTAGAAATCAGTCACGTGCGAGTGACGTCATCGGTGACGTCATTCAGCTGTCGTCAAAGTCAGCGGACATATGCGAAAAATTATCAGCCACTACGTGTACTAGCAATGCTAGTTGTAATGACGTCACTCAGCGGCAGAAGCGTACGGCTGGGCAGACTTCAGCGGCAGTTAAACGCCGAATTGAGTCGTCATCATCTTCATCATCATCATCATCCGACATCACTCGTAAACGACAGCGTTATGAATACAACGAAGATCAGCGACGACTGCTAAGTGACGCCTTCGCCCATAGTAAGTCGACCAAACAAATTCCCTTTTTTCTGCGCCTTTTTTATTTATTTGTCAGCGGTTTAAAATATCTGGTATCGTCTTTCTCGACATGAATTTTTCCAGTAAACTGTCTTACAAAATACGCATTTAGTTCGTTTCATCTTTTACATTAATTTTTGAGTAATTAATTGATTTGCAGTTTGCGTTTAATAGGCAGTTGATTTGAAGCAGTGACATGCAAAGTAATAAAGCACTGTATTTAGGGTATTGTGTATGGCTTTGTATGATTTCGTTCCTGTCATATTTTTTGTTTCGCCGCTTCACGGTAATAAACCAACGTTGGTGGTGGGTAACACTGACGAAAGTAGCCAAGCGAATAGTTAACATTAATGCCGTTATAGCAGATTTTTTTCTTTCTTATGTGTGTTAAGTTTTTCCTTGTATGTTTTGAAAGTCTTTATTCACCGCAATATGAGAAATAACATTAAAACAAATTAAACATAAAACAACCTACAAAAATCGTTGACATATTTTTAGTCTTATTTTATATTTTTATTACTTGTGTTATGCTTTTGAATTTTACTGCAGCTTTGGGATTTGTTCTAAGGCAGCCGTAAGTGCTCCGACGGGCCTGACACGTCTTGCTTGTGTAAACTTATTTGTTGCAAACTTCTACTGACATATTATTAAGTTTTATTGAGTACGTAGAATGACTGATTGATTAACAGATTTAAATCACGGCTGGGAAATACCATATTTCGGGAAAGTTTTTAGGTGTTTTGGTTTTTGGGATTATTAAGTTTTAGCTGTGTGAAGAAAAACATCTTATGCACCATTCTTCATGCAATGTTGTTTTGTGTTGTTAAAATGACGTAACGTCAAAACTAAGAAAATCGAGATTAGAATGCGAAATGAAATTTGATTTTTTTTAAATTGCACAACAAATAAAAAAACTTAAAAAGAAAACTTTTGGGGTTTTAAAGGGGGTTTTAAAATTTTAACTAAAAGCTCAGCTGTTGCTAGGATAGCCGACGCCGACCGTACTGGTTGTTAGTGACCCTCAAGGTCATCCAAGGTCACCGTCTCCGAGATATAGCCACTTATAGCTTAAAACATTTCATTAAAAATTGCGGCCAAACCGCTGTAGATGCAGATATGGTTACCATTGACAGCCTATAAGAAGTCGCCAGGGCCCTATCCAATGGTACTATCGCTGACCTCCTACGACTTATCGTTTAGCCGCAATACCGCACGATTGGCGTATCATAGTGCGTTATGACCCTTCAAGGTCATCCAAGGTCAATGATTTTCATGTCATTTAAAGCCAATATGCGACTGCCTATTAGTGATCAATAGCAACCGAGGCCCTATCTTGCACCGTTTAGCCACAGTACATCCGTGACGGACAACGACAGACAGGTGACAGTAAGACGACAACTCGTACCATAAGCTCGACCGTTACTTAAGTACGGTCGGCTAAAAGCTATAGTTTTTTTCTGACCAAATTTCCATTCATGATTGACTTAGATAATACAGTAGTTTGATCGGCAGTGTTGATAATCGTGGCGCATAAAAGCTCACTGTGTTGATGTAATTTATCTAATTGCTGCTAAAAGTGCGCCGTCGTCTAGCGTAGAATAAGTGTTAAGCCGCTGTATATTAAGTTTATTTAAAACTCCACACTTATTCCACTGCAGACTCCGATTTAACATACCGAAACAATCAATGCTATGCTGTGTGTTTATTCTATAGAGAGTACGCCGACGTCAAGCGAGTTAGATGAGCTGACTGTGAAACTGCGAACGGTCGATTCGGTAGGCCGACGTCTCGATAAGTCAAACGTCCGCATTTGGTTCCAGAATAGACGGCGCGAGCACAAACAGCAGTTGGTGACGTCATCAGCTACGCCATCATCAACGTCATTATCATCAGCAGCAGCAACTGAACGAGCCAGTGACGTCAGTAAGGCTTATGATTGGCCAGTGTCCTGCAGCGTCACGTGGTTTTTGACGAGAGACAATGTAATGGAAGCGGTCAGCAGACTGGCCAGATATTGTATTACTCCGACAGATATTAGCGACTGCACGCTCTTTAATTACTCCACCTATACGGCACTTTGACTGTTCCCGTTACAAAATCGGTAATTTTTTTTACTTAACTCAGAATACGCTCGCTTATGTTCTACTGCTCCAAACAGGCTCTTTGACTTTTATTTTTGTTTGAAGTTTTTAAAAATTTTTCTAGTTAAACTTAGCAATGGCATACTCTTTTTTCATCAGAAGTATATTTTCTGCCCTTTATATGAACTGTGATATTATTTCTTTACTAGGTATACAGGGTGCGGCAAAACAAAGTAGCCCCCTAAAATTTTTCGCTGTTTTATCGGCAACCGTTTAAAATGTTAATTTGAAATGTTACACATTTATGTACTAAAATGTTGTACATCCAACTGCCAAGTAAAAATGTGATTCCGTTAAAAAAATTGACAAAATTATTGGTTTTTAACATGACCGCCTACCGATTTTTCAGCGTTAAAAATGTTCAAGCTACAACACCAATTCTGTAACATCGTTGAAACAACAGGCTTAGGCCTAACTAATGTAGTCGCTTAATTTGATAAGTTTTTCGCAGCTTTGTCGATCAGTTTCTATGGCAGGTTGCACCAGAAGATAACCTGAAGCGCTTTCTTGAGTTTGGCGATTGTTTTCTGCTTTGTTTTAAGTTGCTCTAAACCTCCAACATTGTACCCCATTCGTCGTAGTCCATAGGGTTTATATCCGGTGAATTTGGAGGTCACTGGTTTTTTTGTGATGAACTCTGGACAGTTATGTGCGCTGCGCGCTGTGTATGATGCTGCGCCGTCATGCTGAAAGATGAATCCGGTGGGCAGCAGGCGATTGCAGTCTTCGAAAATACTTTAAAAGAACAAAAAGTTAGTAATAATTGACAATCAAAACAAATTACTGTTTATCATTCGTCAATTTGACGTTATCGGCAGTAACCTGATAACCGGTTTTTGAAACTTAAACATTTTAGTTTAAACATTTAATGCTGAAAAATCGGTAAGCGGACATATTAAAAAAATTATAACTTAGTCATTTTCCAACAGAATCACACTTTTCTTGGTAGTTAAATGTAGAACAGTTTGGAAAATAAATGTGCAAAATTTCGAATCAAAATTTTAAACGGCTGATGAGAAAACAGCGAAAAACCTTAGGAAGCTACTTATTTGCCGCACCCTGCATATTTACTGCCCGCGAAAACGACGGTAGTATTGTTTCACCATCGTGCTCTCTGAATACAATAACTCTTGAACTGATGCACTTAACCTGATAAAATTTTGCATAGCATGTGTCTTGACAACCTCCAGAAGTCTGCCGAATATGTAGGTCAAAGGTCAAGTTTTCGTGCGTTTTGTCTGCAAGATATCCACGGGCAGTACTTAGCCTTGAGCAAGGAGTGTTTTAATTGTTAATTTATATTTTTACACATGTGTGCCACGCAGCGGATAATATGCGACACGTTGTACATTATCGCTTTTAATCTGGCCGTGTGACAAACTGTGACATATTGCATCGTTTATCATTTGTGATATACTGTACTATATGTTTATGGATGTTGGCCTACGGGCGTCAACTGTGTGTGTGTGATAACATTTTGTGTGTGACAATGTTTTAACGTTGTAAGTGAGTAACTAGCGTTTTACTTTTACTGCATACAATAAAATATATACTATTACTTTTTGTGTTGATTAGAATATCGCATATTTTTTTGCAAAGCGCCAAAAATTCACGTAATTTCACGTAGGCCAATAATATAACTTGGACATGACGCAAAGACCACATCACAAAGAGTATAGACTCCTAGGTGTAAGACGAACCATATGATGACTACCTATAAAAGCCTACAAAAAAATCTTTAGTTTTTCTATTTTGTCCAACGCAACAAGTAGCAGTTTGAAATGTCGATACTTTTCTGCACTAAAGGCTAATGTTAAAATTTATTTTAGTAGACGTAGTAAGCGTCTTCTAAGTAAGTGTTCTAAGACGGTGGACTGGATGCGTAAAAGTCATCAGTTCTGTCATCCAATTCGCTGTCAAAACACAACGTTGTTTTATGTTTGGTCATTTTTATTCGCTAATTGCGACACTCGTAGGCGGAGCAGCAACAAAATGTCTCCTGCTATTGGTTCAACGATTTTTTTCTGTTCCATAAGCCCATTAGACGCCTGCATGGATCGCACTAATACGCGATACCTTCATTAATCTCAGTTAACAGTAAAGTGATTAACTCGAGTTGTGTTTCAGTTGTGCATGGATGCAAACATTAATTGCTGGTAAGATTTTTTCCAAGTCTTAAGAACTGTTGCAACCACTCAGTAATAGCATCGTAAGAGCTGGAAAGCATAGGCAATTAACTCGTGTAATACCGAAAAAGTGATACGAAATAGCTACTACTTTATATGTTGACATACAAATAGGCCTACGTTATTATCAGCTTTAAAATGTCATTGGTTTGGCCTGATTTAAATGAATCAGTTAATCAGCACATAAAATGTTGTTACTCGCCAGGGAAGTAAAGGTCACACCGTCACGGTAGCATTAAGTGATTAGGCCAGTTTTTTTATATTTACTGTATTATTATAATACGGTGTGTAATAATAATTATGATGTCAAGGAGTTCAGTTATTATAAATTACACGTTTAATAAATAAGTGAATAAGTAAATAAATAAGTAAAATCTTTGTAGTGCACAGCGTCAGCCAGTGGCCGAATCTGAGACACTAACTGAAGGTAGCTTGCTCGAAACAGTAGGTTTTTTTGAGAAGACCAGATTTAAAGGTGGCGAAGTCTATATACACCGTCAGTCAAAAATGAGTAACCGTACACTTGACCATATCTTCATCAAATATTGACCGATTTTAAGCTGTGTAGCGTTAACTAACACACGCTGTATAAAATTTGCAATAAAGTATTATTACAAAAGATGTCATCACATCGCAAGCCCGTCGTTACATTACCATGTAAAATCTTAATTTAAGTCAAGTAGCGTGTTTTGTACATTGGGGGCAATGTGTGATAGGTTAAAGTCACCAGAGACCAAACGTAACCTATAGCAGGCGGCATCTATTTTTTTCGTTTCTCTGAGAGTAAGATGCCGAGGTGGTCCGCCCGTGAACACACGTTATGACACTAAGAGTCTGTATTTTTACTGTTTATAGTCCACGTAGCGTGAAAACATTTAGACCTACAGACATGCAGCAGTTATAAAACAATGAACAGGGCGTGTTGTGAGAAAATGGCTGTGTGAGTAGTATAGAAGCGATGCGATGTTGCAGTTGTGGCGGATACGAGGCATCCAGTCTGAAACTGGCGGCACTGCGACAGTGCGCTGCCAGTAGCCGTGCATCTCGTCATGACGTGGAAGATCCGGCAGACCTAGCCGTCAACAGTGCATTCACCGTCTACTGCCATTGCACCAGCATGCAACATTGTCCAGTCCCATTCACAGCGTCGCATCATGTCGCTCCCTTCATCCCACGAGCTGCTGCTGCTGCTGCTGCTGCTGCTGAGTTCGTGTTCACCAGGTGGTGCTACTGGTCGCTGGTGCTTCATCAGCAGTTTGTCCGCCACTTCACGTCCATGAATAATAATAATAATAATCATCATCATCATCACTTTCAGCGTCAGCAGCAAAAGCGGCTGCAGAGACAGCAGCTGTTGCCTGCACGGCCAGTCTTTGGCGCACCTGCCAGAGTCTCTAAGACGTCAGCGCGATATTTTTCGTGCTCCTCGTGCTCCTACTCGACCGACCGGAAGAATAACCTAAAACGTCACGTAACTACGATGCACCGTGGTCCGGCGGTGACGTCATCGGGTGGTATCCATGACAACGGCGAGATGCGGATGAGAGGTTCAAGCAGCAAGACAGCGCGAACTCCAGATCTGTGCCAGATGCGCCTTGGACACCACGCCATACGCTGAAAAACGGGAGAGACTCACCGCACCGTAGTTGTAATAAAAGCTAATAAACGTTTTTTATTACTCTGTCCAAAAATTCGTGTTTTGACGGTAATTTCTGCAACTTTTGTCTCTAGTGAACGTTGAAAGACCAACCGTGACTAAAAATAAGTTTTACCCAAAAAATATCGAAGTGCTACTGAATATAGAATAATGACAGATTTTTCATTTAGATTTGCTAGCTGGTGTTTTACTTTGTTTTACATTTTGTTTGGGTTTTATAATGTTTTGTTTTAGGCATGCGTGGGACATGTGTTTAATAAACTGCTTACTTACTTGCAAAAGTTTACTGAATGTGAAAAAGCTCTGGCCTGAAACAGTGGATTTAATCTATAAGTAAAGTTGAAAGACAGTTTGGTTTTTTATTTAATGTTTAGCCTACAAACCTATAAAATAAAATACATATACATTTTTCTGTTTAACAATATTTTCACTAACATTTATTGCATCTATGCTTACTATTGTATCGTGCATACTAAGCTAGGCCTATACGTCTAAAACTGAAATACATAATTTTTGTTAGTAAGATATAATACATTAGGCCTATTCAATAATTAAGAACATGACATTCAGTGCATGTAAACTGATTAGTTTCAGCTGACAATTAAAATCTCATAAATCGATGCCGCTTTCACCTTTTCCACTATTGTCAGCGATACGCCGCAGCCTGCGTAAAGACAACAATATGGAACGAACTGTAATGAATGAATATTGACAGAGAAGTAGGCCGCAATTGAGTCGCGTGCCGGATATCTGCGCTCTGGATGCCTTTTTATTGATTGCATTTCGCACTGTTCTTGATTCACTCAAATCGGCAGAGTCTATTTACGCTTCACATACCTTATTGGGCATGCAGAGGCGTTTGTGGGACAGCGTTTCTGAAACAGCAATTCTAGTTGCAAAAACGTAACTCGGTGATAAACAGCCTTGATCAATTATTCGTAAGCATTAAAGCAAAGAATACAATATGCAATATGCGATATATTTTGTATACGCTGTATGACCAGTTTATGGTATTTACATTGCACTGTGTCTCAATAAAAAGTAGCCACAAAACCAAAAAAATATAATTTAACATTAACATTAATTTTGTCTAAACTTTTATGCATAATAACTGTAAATCAAGTGAAGAAGAATGAAATGGCATAGCTGCTTAAAAAATAAACACACGACAACATTAATTTTAGTAACATTTACAGTGCATTACTGAAATTGTACAGTTTACAACACAGCAGCTTCGATCATACGCAGTGCACTGACGTTTTCAATCTTTGTACAATTTGATATTAACGCAAAACATTGATTACAACTTTAGCTTTTTTAACACCATTGTTTGTTATAGTTTAGGCCTACACAAAAGTGAAGTGACAATCAGGTCAATATAGAAGGCGCCCGCGAAAAGCTGTTTGTACTGGTATAAAAACGACATTCTTTAAAATTCGATTTTTTTATTTATGGTTTATACTTTTAAATTATTCGTCGTGTTTTCTATTTAAATTAAGTGTAAAATATCTGACATTAACAATAACGACAGTTTTAATTTAACGCAGTTATTGATGATGTTCTATAGGGGCCACTTTTTATTAAAACACGGTGTGGTTAGTTGCCGATGCATGGTAAAAGTCTTACGTATGTACATTCGTTAGTAATGCAGCTAAGTAATAAATTAATTAAAATCAAACCATTACGAGTGTCACATATCACAATCGGTATCGTTATGAGTTTTATCGCCGAAAACGCATTAAATATTCAAAGCAATTGAGGCAGACTGGCTGATACTATGATCGCAAACACTACATCACGTTGATTAGAAAAAAACGCCGTCGTCAAAAAGTCAAAAAGGGTCAACAAGAGGCTGGACAATGATTAGTCAAATGCATGATCGTGTCTGCTGACAAGAAATCGTTAACGCGAAGGAAACCTGGTCACTGTATCGAGCCAGCTCATACGACGAAGACGCTGAATGTTCTTTGACTGCGCATGTCTTTTTATTACTCTCACTCATTGTTTTATTTCTCTTTACACAAGCACTCTTTGGTGCCTTCAATTTTGATCCATGGTGTCAGATATACCTTAATAATTTAGTATCTTTTTAATACGGGGATAGCTAAAGTGTCTTACATTTACTGACCTACAACTTTTTCAAACTGCTGCGCTTATCGTTTTTCCCCCTTTTTTATTACGCGCGATAGCAGAATGCTTCGCGCGTCTTAGCCGTCGTCTAGGCGTCTGTCCGTCCGTCTGTTAGTCTGTCTGTCACACTTCTGATCTGTATCAAAACGGTGCAAGCTAAGATCGCGAAATCTTTACTGTAAACTGTCTCAAAAACTTCAGTTTTTAGTGACGAAATTTCGTGCTCCTGGGTGAGGGGTTCCCCTCGAACAGGGGCGTCAAAGAGGGGTACCTCATAAAAGACGTTATTTTGCAGCTATTGGCTCTTATAGCGTGAAAACGGTTGCAGATAGGTACATACATGCTGCTTATCATAACAAGCACTGGTGACAAACTTTTTAGATTTATAAACATCGATGACTTTGAACGACCTTGAACCCCAAAAAAGAATTTTAATGAATTTTTTCGCAATTGTTGGATGCAGCGCACATTTCAACACTAGATTACGACGAAACGACTGAAGATAGACCAAGACAACCTTCATGTGAGATTTTCAGCACTAAACGTAGATTTCAGCAGTGCAAGTCACGACCCCTAGATTCAAGGAGGCCGGTGCGCAGGCGGGCGTCAAAGACAGCGACCCCCTAAAAGTGGTTATTTTGCCGTTATTGACTCACGGAGCGTGCAAACGGTTGCAGATAGGCATAGACATGCTGCTTAACAAGCAATAATGACAAACTTTTTATTGGTGTCAACGTCGATAACCTTGAATCACCTTGAACCCCCAAAATCGGGGTTTTTATTGATTTTTTGACGATTTCCGGCTGCGTCACACATTTTATAAGTGAATTGCATCGAAATGGCTGGAGATGGACCTGGACAACCTGCGTATGACATTTTTAGCATATAAAACAAATATTTTAAAAATCCAAGTTTCGATCTCTTAAATTCAAGGAGTCATCCATACGGAGGCCTCAAATTTAAGTACTCTTTCAAGACGCATTAATATCTTATTTTTACACTGATTGCCAAAGTGGCAGGACCGCTGCTATCGCGCATCACGTAAGCTTTGCTCAAATTACTTATTTACGCTGTCGTGTAACCTATGCTTGTACAACTATGCTAGATTCACGTGAAATGTGTCGAGTCTTGTATGGGGCAAATCTTAGAAAAAATAATAATAAATTAGAATGTTGTAGGCAAAATGGACAATACACGTGCATAGTAAACAACAACTAAACAGCACTGAACTTCCATGAAATATTTTATCCTTGCTTTGGAAAAATAAACAAGTACCAAGTTGTCCTAATTTACGTCAGGGCATCGACACCCTGCCGAGTCACTTGCTGTTTTTGTCGGTCATTAGAAGAATGATGGTCTATCCGCGCAGTCAGTGACAACAGCGTTTACTGCAGGTCTCCTGTGGTGTCATCGTTAGTCGCATGACGGTCAATGAATTTTGCTTTGTTGGAAGTAATATGCACACCAGCCGTCACGCGGCCCCTTATTTAACTTATTCAAACAGACCGGCTGACGCTCATTCAACACGGATTTCGCTATTGACAGTTCCCAAGGCGCCTGTGTTGGTACATGTTTGATATTATAGGTTTGTCTTCTTATTAATCTCCCATAGGCCATCTCGATGACTTCTCGGCATTGGCGTCACCAGCGGGTGTGAAAGTTGGGTTGACGGAAGTCCCCAGCGGGGGGCTATATGGGTCGAGACAAGGAGCCCTGGATTATCCAAAGTAAAGGCAAAGATCGCCGAATATAAAATATTATCCCTACGTCGAATTCATGCTGCTGAAAATTTGCTTGCTCGCATGCTATGACCCTTTTGAAAAGCTAAGAATTAGCAACAATATATGGCATCTGTTGTTTGAGCACTTTTTGCAGTGATTGAAAAATTATAAACTTATCATATTCAGGCGAATCTTATATCAACTCTGAAACGGTTGAGCCGGAAAATGCTGCGGATCAACTGAGCACATCCCCGTGCTGACGCTATACATACACCGTGTCCGGAAAAAAGTAACCCCCTAGACATCGTACGATAGAAATGTCAAATTTAAACAAATCAGATAGGTTTAAATCAAATTTAAACAAATTCGTACACTTAATGCTTAATTCATTGCTAAAACAATCAGCAAATTTTATTGAGAAATATTATTTTTCAGCGAAGTTATTAATTGTTGACTATCGATAACAAAATATCTTCGTTACCAAAATGGCGTTACACAAGTAAACCTCTTTGTTACTGTACATTTACACAATTCCAACAAACAATATAAACTGAGAAAATTTTGCATCAACAATGCATCATTTATTGGCAACCAAAATGCCATATTATAGTTAAATTTGCCAAAGCAAACGTTATCTACAGCGGCTTTTGTGAAATCACCCCCAAACACTTCAGTTTCGCGTCTTTGTGGATAACGACAGACCTGAAACTGGAGTGTGTTGGGGTGACTTCACAAAAGCCGCTGTTTGTGTGTTTGTTTTGGCCGATTTAACTAAAATTTGGCATTTTGATTGCCAATAAATGATGCGTTGTTGATATAGAAAATTGCCAGAATCAGATGTTGCTTGTTGGATTTACGGAAATGTACAATAACAGATGGGTTTAGTTATGTAACGCCATATTGGTAACGGAGATATTTCGGTATCGATATTCAACAATTAATAACTCCGCTATGTAATAATATCTGCTATCAACGAAATTTGATAATAAAAGTACCAACTTATTTTTACGCGCGAAAGCAGCTCTGCTTTCAGCGCGTCTTAGCCATCGCAATTCTGTCCGTCCGTCCGTCCGTCTGTCCGTCTGTCCGTCTGTCCGTCACACGGGTGGATCAGGCAAAAACGGTCCAAGCTAGGATCTCCAAATCTTCACCATCGGCTGCCCGGAAGACTTTAGTTTCAGGAACCGTAAAGCTTTTCCATAAATTCGAAGGGGGTCACCCCGAACGAGGGCGCTAAATGAGAGGGGGTGGTC
>Ga0209367_1004833_pt1 | contig 18705 bp, 10 predicted proteins | sample WorMetLIZISLAND2_FD_187412 | JGI IMG/M metagenome (GOLD analysis project Ga0209367, IMG submission 187412) | Marine gutless worms symbiont microbial communities from Max Planck institute for Marine Microbiology, Germany - Olavius geniculatus... ... | reverse complement strand
TCTTTTTACCCTTTCGTCGTGCTTTCTCTGCTATCAGTCTCAGGGCTAGGATCTGCTGTACTGTACTCCTGTCTTTTCGAAATCCTGCTTGTTCGTCCGCCATGTGTTCTTCTATCTGTGACCTCATGCGCATTCGTTCATATCATAAAAACTTGCGTGTAGAAACAGTTAATGCTACAGCCATGAAGCATGCAAACTTTATAGCTGTCATACACCGCAAGGTGGAAACGCAATAAAAATTCGATTATCGTGATCACAGTTATTATCCTATAGCCCAAAGTGGTTTGCAGTAGAATATAATGCAGAGTTGAGATTTTGCAGAATTTTGTCACGTATGCACTTATCGTCTGACCGATATGTCTATTTAGAAACAAGATAAATATATGCAAAGCAGATTAATAGAAATAGTGAACTAGTGTAGCCATAATCTCACAGGTCACAAAAAGCCACAGACTGCAAAACAGCATTAAAAACATTACACATGGAAAATAGCAACAATTTATAAGAAAAAATGTAGACTACTGAACAAGTATTTTATTGCGTATAATTTACTGCGTATATGGCTTTTTTAAACTTTTGTAAATGCTGGCAAAATTGTCGTAAACGTGCGATCTGAATGGCGTGCACTGTGCGCCACTGACACTGCCAAAAGAGCCTGTTTTTTCTTTCGTTTTGGGTTTAACCGCATTGGGTCACTGTTTACGTGATTCTGGTGAACGAAGTTGTGTGCGTTATGGTTCTGTGCGAGTGACCTTGTCATACGCCGGCAGGTTACAGAGTTCAGAGAGCGGAAGAATGTCATTATATGCTGATGATTGGCAATAATGAGGCATCGACATTAATGAGACGTCATTCTGGCGACACAGTGGCGGTGGGCTATGGCGACACTGTACTGTATGTATGCAGGCAGGGCAAGCAGCATTCCCGAAGCGCTTTCACAGCTACTGCGGCACGACGACGTCGACGCATATTAATGTGCGTCGCCCGGTCAGCTGAGCACAACACAATTACTGTAATTGTCAACAGACAGTCATGTAGGGCATGGATACATGGTTCCAGAACCACAACAACTGCAGCCATTTAGGTCTAAATGTTCATTCTTGTCGGTCACTCCAGTAATTACATTCACATGAACCACAAAACAGAACAGTGATAAATACACGAGCGCATTTCATTTATTCACGGATCTCATCAAAAGTCGGATCGTCATCACCATGTAATGAATGCTTCTGTAACCGATGAGACTCGGTAAGCCGCATAGTGCATACACAACAACGGCGCAATAGATTCTCTTTTTTTCCACAGTTGCCGACATAAAGCAGATTCCTCAGACGCCAGTAATAATCTGCAGCCCGTCAGTTTCGCCGTAAGTCTGCGACGGCGAATACCAGTAACCAGGTAATTTAGAAAAATGTCACGTCAGCAAAGGCAGTATATCTCGGTCAGCCGATGTAAAGCTCTATAATATATGCTATCGACCGACATATTTATCAGCACGTGAATATCGAACACAAAATTTGCCGAATTCTGTGAAACTGGGTAACAGATAAACAGACGCAATGACGTGTTCGGCGACACATTAGCGGATTATCGTCTCACGTGTTCAGCGGAAGGCGACGTGGCGACGATTGCGCGCGGATCCGTTGTTCTTAATGTAACAACATTACTAATCGGCATAATGATTTCTCAAAAATCAACCACAGCTATATGGTCTCGTCTTAAAAAGTCTCGTGCACATCCCTGATCACAACACCTGTGGTGGTCCATGGAACTCTACATAGATAACAGCGATATCTATATAAGACTTCCTTGGGTGGCCGCACTCGACCGCCGAGCGCGTCCATCATTAAAGTGTCGTTGATTTAACTGTCGCTATCAACGAAAGACGACGCCACCGCACTGCGTCGTTACTGGACCCGTGTCAGCTTTACGACCACATTACGACACGCAGCTATACGGTGTCAAACACCGCGGGGTCTCACTCTCTCCATGGTGACCAATATATTTGGCTAATTTCAACGCGACAAGAAGATACTGGTGCGACACTGGTGGTCGCTTCTCAGTCAACTCGCAGCAAGCGTCGACACGACAAAAACTGGATTTAACAACTTTTGAAACAGCTTTCAGCTTGAAGATATAACGAAAATCGACAAGCAAATACCCATAAGCCTTTGTAAAGATTATGACATTCGCTCTTAAATTCACCTTGGTTCGGTTGGGAAGTGTTCGTTTGTCCTGCTGACATTGCGATGATGAACGTCTTACATGATAGAATATGGCATCAGACATAAAGCAATAACTGGTCCCATGTGTCCACTTTTAGGCTTTGCCACGAGTAGGCCCTACAGGTATAGGCTTATACGTCTGGCCGTCAACTGGTACGCATTATATAACAGACAGACAGGTAATATTAATGTTGGCAGGTAGGTAGGTAGGTCAGGAATGACGACCAGAGGCCGGAGATCGCTGAACAGCTGCGGCTGCAGGGCGAGATATCGACTACAGCCAGCCAGACTGTGCTGCAGCCAGGCAGGCAGGTGCGACTGATTGGCAAGGAGTCAAGTATTCGGCTGCAGTGACAGAAAAATCATTGAACACCTTTCTCTGCTCGGAGTGCATACCGGTACGTATGCTTATAAGCGATCAGGAATCGTTAGCACGTCATGTGTCTGCGATTTAACTAGTACGCCTATACCAAATATACATGTAGGCCTACAGGACTTGGATTAACTGCCACCAGGCATACAATTTTTAGTACACAACGGTCCGTAAAAATTGTAACTTTTGTTTTTACGATAACTTTTATAGCTCTGGATCAAAATTAGTCATCCTTTTACTATTGCAATAAAACTGAAATAAAAACTGTCACTACATCCACGATTTTGCATACATTTTAAAATGAAATTTTTATTGCCGCACACTGCATAGTCGCACTGAAAAGAATACGCGTACGTCGTTCAACGATGTTAGCACTAACAGACGCCGCTCAGACCTGGTCTCATTATACACTCGAGTTCTCTCACACGGCATGAGCCATGCAAAAGCCCGGTACCCGTTAATCAGGAAAAAGAACATTGCTGAACGACTCGAAAAATTATTTGAGAGGTTTGCGCCTGCTGACACTCGACGGGTGAAATTATGCGGCATTATACGACTCTCGGTACAACTGTGTGTACGTGCAAAAAACGTTTCGGTACGGGCAAGGCAGTGAAGCGTTTCTAATGCAAACTATTTCACACGGTGCGGAATAAATGCAGTTCTCGCCGGAAGGCCATGCAGAGCTGTGCACAGCAGCTGATCTGAGATTGCTAACTGCTAAGTAGGCGTATCGCCACTGTCTGCAATGTGCATAGCATAACTAGCTGACAGAGAACGTCCCACGACACCGTATGCAAACCAACTGATGTGTCCTCCATTCATCAAGAACACACAGTAGCCTACACAAAAGCAAATCTACCCCAAACAAGAAGCACAGCTGTCGCTAGGATAGCCGACCTTACTGGTTGTCAGTGACCTTCAAGGTCATCCAAAGTCGATGATTTTCATTTCATCTAGAAGAGTGTATGCAGTCACTTACTATTAGTGATTAATAGTAACCTTGCATGGCCGTCTCTCACCGTTTCCGAGATATCGCCAGTTTTCCGTTTAAAAAACGCACATTTTTTCTACCCCCTCCATTCCACCCTGAATTTGAAAATGTTCCCCTTGCACTAGATCGCTGAAGTTTTGCATGCCTAAGTTCATGACGAAGAGCTAATTATTCGTGTAAGTTTTCTCCTATGACCTACCGTTTAGCCACAATACATTCGTTACAGAGGGACATACGGACGGACGGCGACGACGACAGACGACAACCGTTGAACCGTACCATGAGCTCGATCGTTACTTAAGTACAGTCGGCTAAAAACTATAGATCTGAAAGACTATTGGACGCAACAGACTCTGACTGCTACGGATACTTTCAGTTTTCTTTTTTCAAAAAGTGAACATTTTGGAATAGGGGGCTTAATTGTCAAAGTATGCAGGACATTTTACCGCCTGGGTGTCTTCTTTGTAACCAAGTCAACAGCTTCAAAGTACTGAGCAAAGCACGGGTGAAAACATCATGTTAGTCAGCAAAAATGAATAAAAATGCAAAACTAGCTAAAAACAAAGAGTAACGATGAATTCTACATCTCTCAGCGGCACGAACGATACAACAGCAATTAACTTAAGCGCTAAAAATTAGGCATGAGACTAACAACTCCAGCGAACTTTTATGTTTATGTACCTGGATATTCTACAACAAAAATTGACTCTAAGCGTTACAAATGACTAAAAATGAGTCGTTGGTATACGTTAGTATAGGTGCAGCGAGTCTCTGCCCTGATCGCTGAGCAGTGTAGGCTGTGTCGCTGCTGGCGCCGGCCTAATTAACGATTCGATAGCGATCGAAAATTATTGATTAATGGGGAATAAATAGAACGGTCGATAGTGTGACAAATGACGACGCAATGTGTCGGGTCGAAATCGATAGATAACGCTGCAGTGCGGGCGATGAGGATAAACGCAAAGAAGCAGCGTTGAACAAAGGTGAGTCGAATCTATAACAGCCCCCGCAGAGCGTGCTCTAAACTGTGCTTGCGAAATGCGCATAGCAATTCGTAGCCCAGCTTAACTTTAATGATGCAAAAAATACTGGTAACTGCGGATCTCCGTCCCCTCAACATTGGCACAACTTTGTGCTTACTACGCTCTAGGCCCTATTTAAAAATGAGGAAAAATTAGGGTCTGCATAAACTAACTTAATATCACGTGTACAACTGTATCAAGAAGCGCACTATTTATCATCACAACGATCGTCATCATCACGGTAACTGGAACTTTCGTACACGAGAACTTTCGTTCCCGGGAACTAAAGTTCCATAGGTGGAACTTTCGTTCGTTGGAACATTCGTCCCCAGGAACTTTCGCTCCCTAACATTAATTATTAAGCCTATACTGTACACAATTTTACTGCGCTTTTTAATTACAGCTACAGTGTATGCTGTAGGCGTCGATGGTACAATTGTCGTCTGTCTCTTGTCCGTCCATCCGTCTGTCCGTAACGGATGTATTGTGGATAAGTGTTGGGTCATAGAGAAAAAACTTTTTGCACGAATAATTAGTTCTGTGTCAATGCTCTCTGCGTACAAAATTTCGGGGATGCAGTGCAAAGGAAACATTTTCAAATTTGGGGTTGAATAGACGGGGTAGAAAAATGTGCGTTTTTTCAACGGAAAAATAGCCATATCTCGCCCTTTCAGATGAGATAAATATCATCGAACTTGGACGACTTCGAAGGTCAGTACTGCAACAGGAACTGTATAAGCTGTAGTGCGTCTTCTCTAGCAACAGCTGGGCTTCCTTGTTATTATTACATCCTGTTGAAACTCTAGCTATATACCTCTAGCGAGTGACACAAAATTGGAGCTTTTTTCGCTAAACTCTATATATGCACTACGTAAAGATAAGGGGTTCAGTAATCAGTGTCAGGGAACGAAAGTTCCAAAGGACGAAAGTTCCCGAGGACGAACGTTCCACCTATAGAACTTTCGTTCCCGGGAACGAAAGTTCTCGGGTTCGAAAGTTCCATGAATCGTCATCACGGGATCTAACGTGGCCTCAGTGTGCATTATTTCTGGGACTTACGTTAACGACTGCAGGTTTCGTTAAAAAGCACAGACGTACCTGAGAATGTTCAGCGTGTTCGCAATCAATCGTTATCACATAAGTCAGAACAAAAAGGTCACCATACTAGCACACGTCGTCGGCCAATGGATCATAAAATACAAATATACGGCTGCTGTGTTTTCACCGCTTTATGACGGACGCGCGTCGATGGCACGACGACAGACGCCTGCGATCCAGTGGAATATGAGTCCGGGTCATTCCAGAGACCGACTGTCTGTCCGTATACACCTTTCAGCATAAACATCATTTGACATCACTCGTCTTCCAGCCTCACTCGTCAAAATGTCTCGACTTCTCAGTCGACAGCAAGCGGTACAGATATATCGCGGCGCTCGTTCCTGGCTACACCCTGCTTCCTTCATTCGCGGCTCAGCATCACGTCCATTCTTATCAACATGGATGCAGATTGCAGTAGCAGTGTTCCAGGGATTTCCGTCACTTCAGTATTTCCAGCATTTAAACACAACGATCGACGCTGCGCAAAAGAACGTATACGTGACAGTCAGCTAACTAAAAGACAGTGTTCGGCTTATTTATAGGCTACTCCCGATCCAACGTATATTACAAAATCTACGCAGCAATATAATTATTAGAATAGTAAACCCATAATAAATTTTGTAAACAACGGGAAAACGATGCTATTTTCCGTTCGCACAGAAATAAGGCCTCTAGCGCTATACCCTAACTCGCGGATGGAAAAATAGCCAACGATGCACTGATTGCACGTCTGTGCAAACGGAAAATAACAACAATTACGGTGTTTTGGCCATGTTTAACATTTCCTAAACCGTCACATAATTTCTTCGTGCAGTTTGACGGATGAACCAGATGGAACCGCCTCCGATTCCGAATACCATCATGTCGGCGTAAATTTCTTATACGACTGACTCTGTACCACATTCATTCACACACGCAGTGACCGGCGGCGCTTTCAGTTCACCGCCCACTGCAAGCAGTAACGCTACCTGCCTTTGGCTGTTACTTACGTTACAGTACTTACTGACGGAAAAGCACATATTCTCGGTGCTGAACGATATACGCGTTTCTTCGTCTTCATAACAGCGATGTAAAACTAATCTGCAAAAAAATGAATATCCTTCTCACAACATTATTCGTTGCAAGTCACCTCCTTCCAAGTTTGCTAATCACTATGAAAATTTGCCGTCTCCTACTTGACACGAAGACAATTCGCTTGTGTCTTTTATATTGCTGACATCTTGAAATAAATAGGCCCTAAAACAGCAGAACGCCGTTTCGCATAAAATGCTTCATTGCTGCTAAAAAAATCAAAACACTATTTGACAGTATTTGTCGGTGTCGCATTGCCAAAAAAGCAGTCACACAGACAAGCGGCGAACATGAAATGAGAGAAAAAATTCGGCAGTGAATTAGAAGCAGCAGCAATACAGAGTAAATTTATGTGTTCAAACGGAAGCACGCCGACTATAGCAGCGAGTGCTGCGTGTAATAAATGAAGCAATACGACGTCGTAAAGTGCTCGTTTAACGCAATATGAATACGGCTGGAAGCCACAAGCAAGCACGCGATCGAACGGCAATCAGACAGGATCGGTTTATAGTCATTTATAACTCAGCCTCCTCGCTAGTTACTCCACTAGCTTTCCGTTCTCCACGTACTCCAGCCAGCAGATCCGCGCAGCGTTATAGTTACTCACGCCGTCATCAAGTTCGTTAGTTCAAAGTTAGCAAACAAGTGGTCTCGGTCTAATAAACATTATTCGGATTCCGCCGGCGCCGAGTTTGAGCGCTGCGGTTGATGAAATTTATGGGCACTGTTGCAGGAAGTCCGGTTGCCTGGTAGTCGTGTATACGTCGTCGAATTCTTTGCAGTATACGTATTCAGCTGCCGTCCAGTAAAGTACGTTCCCAAGCAACGTTAACGTGAGCGAGAAAGCACACCTGCCGACCGGCAGCAACGAGCAATGTCAATACTGAGCCAACGCCGGACCTACAGCAGAGCCGTCAGCTACATCATGGCGCAGCTGTCATGGACGAGAACAGCTGCTGGTGATCACGACGAACGCACAGAAGAAACCTTGTAGCGTCACGCTTCAACTCGTGGTCTCTGTCAGCCTGCGAGTAAACAATACGCTCTTATTAGCCTCCTTTGGCATGCTGTTTGTCTACATTTTGTTGGCATATCAATTAGTTTCAAAAGTAGTTTCAACGTATGCAAAATAACAAGATAACATCACGGGTACAGTCGCGTCGAAGTTATATAGTAAAGGCCACTGAGCCAGTGATCGAGTTTTCTATATAGACCTAGGGTCATTTTTCCAATAGCAGGTCATAACATCCCCTTGCCAGCGCCACTGAATACAGGTGGTGGACAAAAATGCCATGTACGCATTGTGTGAATGAACCCTCCACCAGTCATTGACTGGAAGCGAACGGCTGGACGAGAGTTAAACCTGCGAGCTCTGCGACCTCCTGGTCTAGACTAGAGAGACAAAGACGGAGACAGCGTTCGGTGCCCTGATTGCTATAATACAGGCCTATGCCATAACATCAAACTATCGAAGCTTTAGAGAGTCTGGCAGTAAAACATTGTTTGACGTCGTACAAATGAAATTTTTCAAAGTAAATAGCTTCTCAATTAATCAATATGACGTAGTAGCCTACCGACGATTTGTCTGTGAGACTGTGGCACGGCAGTGGCTGGCGCAGACTACGGAAGCCAAGAGGCAGATGGTAGCCCGGAGTGCCCTGGTCACTCAACACTCCGCTCACAGTGTGTGTGGCCTAGCGTAATGACCACGCTGCAGCTGCATCTCTGAGGTCAACTCAGGTACATTTTACACGGCAGTCCCATCGTGCGGACAATTGACAACAAGAGCGATCAAGCGCCCTCACTCACTAACTCATTCAGCAATCAGCGTCAACCAATCAGCGTTGCCGGCGCCGTATTCAAACCGCTCACCGAGACCAAGACTCCACGGGAGCACGACCTCACTGCGACGACTGCGAGTGCTGTACAACAGTCCTACACTACAGTAGTCTCAGTCGCTAGTCTGTCACGAGTAGCAGGCATTACTCTTTCGTTTTCCCCCGCGAAACCTTCCAAACCGAATATTTCTTTTAAAGGACTTCAAACATTTTCCTCTAGGCCTATTCTTCATCTCCCCTTTCCATTTTTTCTACTGCCGACCAGAAACCAGGCCAAACGTATTTTCTGATCTTTATTTTTACAACCTTACCTTCAAAAATCTGAAGGATTTCGGCTGCCAGTCATCCGAAGTTTAAGACTGGGATAAGCTCCAAACCCATGATAAAGAACGTATAGTGCTGCAAATATTTCTCGATGTCTGCGACATGAACCATATGGGGTGAACTATACAGAAATCGTCTGCATTGACAAAAATGAGTTTTATACGAATTCAAGCATGGCTTTGAGCAGCAACCCGTAAAACATAGCCTACGATTCTACGAAGAAGGAAATTAACCAAAAACACACGCTTCAATTTTTTTTATTTCTCTCTGTGTTTTATTGTTTTAGTGTGTTTTTCTTTTTTAGCATTGATTTGTATTGTGTATTACTGCTGCACCCAGAGTGCGAAAAAGGTTCTTAAATTCTGTGTTACACTAACTGATATTATACATAAGCTGTAATCAAATCGATAATTAGTTACTGCACAATATTTTAAAAATAATATTCTTTTCGCAAATTTCGAACACCTGCCGATCTGCACTGCGCAGACATTCGCTTGCTGTTTACACGACCGCAACGACACAGGTGACACCATGGCGTGCGCTGTTGATTAATTTACCTGGTGCAACACGTAAGTTCGAGCTCCGAAAACAGGTCGGCTGTGGTAAGTCAAATCGCCAGACGACTAAAAAACGTTGAACAGATAACGGTGAGGTGTCCGTGCGGAAAAGCAACAGAACTGGAGTAGCGATCGGTCGAAGTGCTCGGTAAACAGTAAACACAGTAATTCTTGTCCCGCGGCAGCGCTGCAGCCAAGCCAGCAATACTTGCTAGTCGCTCGCTTGCCCGTGCAATGACTGACTGCGTGAGAAAAGCTATAGATACTGAGCTGCAGCCCGCACCAGCAGGCCGTCCCATACACAGTGGCGGCGCCAGCTTTTAGGTAGCAAAGCCACTCACATTTTTCAGTCGGCGGTCGGCGCGTTTACTCGCGCAAAAGCAAATATTGGTCTAAGCGCAGTAAGCCAGTGTTCCGAGTTTGTATATCTTCATCATGCACATTTTAATTTCAATCTGCTGTCATTTTCCCTGGGTGAATTGCATGAGAATGAACTGCGCATTTTCTGTCTCATTTAGGGAACGAAAATAACACATAAAGGTTAAAAGGTAGATTAGTCCTTCTAATCTTTTTGGACCCACCATTGCTGTCATGACCTGAGCGCTCCGGCCACTCATCAGGTCTCTACAGCTGTCATTAGCGTAGGACTTCATACTCTGAACAGTGAATTAGTAGAAACAAAAGACAGAAGCGAGGTCAACCAAGGTCAACCAAGGTCAGCCAATTACATGCAGGATTGACCTACACACATACACACAGCTGTCGGTATTTAAATTGATTAATTAATTATTTATTTACTAATCAAATCAGTGCAATTAAATATTGCTGCTCCGCACAGAACTAGATTTCACCTTTGTTCGACGTTGTGTTTTCTTTTGTACACTAGCCTATAGATAAATAATCTTTAAATAAAATTATCGTGTGGTCATAATAATCTGATATTCATTGCACAACTTACAAAATTACATTGGATATAACACACTACATAATATACTTTGATGCATTAAAACAGTTTCTTTCCTTCTCACCGTAGACCAACATGACCTTAAACGACCTTGAACCTCCAAAATAGGAGGTTTTCGTGATTTTGCGATTTTCGGCCCCGGCTTAAATTTCAAGAGTAAATTGCGCCGAAATGAATAGGGATAGACAAAGATAATTGCATATGCATTTTTCAACATTAAACGTAAATTTCAAATTTTAAGTTTAAGTTTAAATTAAGTTTAAATTTCGTCCTTGCAGCTTCAAGGAGTCCTCCGTACTGGGGCGTCAAATTTGGATAGGCCTCCCGCTCAAAATCAACGATCTCTGCTAATATCCACTAATTTAGCGTGACTGTGTCAAAACGGCTGCAGATAGACACAGATTTGCGGCTTACCGCAACAAGCATTATAGGCCTACTGACGATGTTTCAGGGGGTACTAACGTTGATGAACTTCAACGACTTTGAAACCTAAAAAGCGGGTTTTAGTGATTTTTGGCGATTTTAGGCTGCGACGCATATTTCAATAGTACATTGCACCGAAATTACTGGAGATAAACCAAGACACCCTGCGTTAGGCTGCGTATAAAATTTGTTGGAATAAAACTTACATTTTAGCTATCTAAGTCTCGACCTTCTAGGTTTAAGGAGTCCTCAGTAGAGAGACATCATATTTGGGTACCCTTTCAAAACGCATTTCCCAGATGGCAGCACCGATATTGTCACGCGTCAAGTGAGCACTGCTCAAATTACTTGTTAGGGTCTAACAGGACGCTAGCATAGCTTGCGATGCATTACATAGGTTTCACTGATGACGTGTTTTGTTTGCCAATAAATAAAATAAAACTATAAATATGGGGCAGAGCCCAACGTCAACGTGAGGCCGCCCGGCACCGTAAGTCCGACGCGTGAAAAAAAATTAGTGGATTAAAATTCCCCTCGTAGCAAAGTCACGCGGCCCGAACTCAAATACGTTACCTTACACAGAACGTGCATCGTCGACTTGGGGTGAGTCAACATTCGCGCGCTAACCGGCCACTTTTTCGTTGGGAGATGTCAAAATTTTATTGAAGGGAGCTATAAACCCCCAGAGAGCTAAATAATTTCCTGAAGTCAAATACTTGACTTTGTAACGACCTTAAGTTTTATGCAACGACTTTGAATGCCTGGCTTCATTAGTTCAACCAACTGCACTCAATCAGCGACTCATGTAGGCCTATGATCGGATCAATGCACCGAGACCAGTGGCACGAGACGTTCGCCAGACGCCAGCACGTGTGTGTGATAACACGCTGCCAGCATAGGCCTGTAACCATACCTAAGTTACGATACCCTCTAGGCTGTACTATGGCATTCTGTCTGTCACAATGTATAAACACATTGTTCCAATTTTTTTCAGCACTTACTGCTGAAAAGCTCTGTTTCTCAACTTTCTCTCGACGTTATGTTTACAAAATTCCGACGAGGTAAACGTTGAATTCTCCGCTCTCGATAGTCCTACAAGCCTAAGTCTTATGCTTTTTACACGTGATTCGCCTTGTGTCAAGGCTCTTTGCGTGCAAAATTTGGGCGATGCAGTGCAAGGGGAACATTTCCAAAGTTGAGATTAAATGGAAGAAGTTAGAAAAATGTGCGTTTTTCAACGGAAAACTGGATGTACATGTATCTCAAAAACGGTGAAAGATAGCTGATAATCACTAATAGAAAATATCGCATAAGCCCTTTTACGTGGCACGAAAATCGTTGACCTTGGATGACTTTGAAGTCATTAGGCACTCTGCTATGCCAGTCGTGCGGTATTGTGGCTAAACGTAAGTCGTAGGGGATCGGCGATGGCGCTGTTGAACAAAGCGACGACGAGTTTCTATAGGTTGTCAATAGTAGGCCTAAACATGTCTCCATGTGCAGCGGTTTGGCCGCAATTTTCAATGCAAGGTTTAAACCTATTAGTCGCCGTATCTCAAAAACTGTCGGCCCTTCCTAGCGAGAGCTGGACTTCTTGTTACGCTATAGCAATGTGTAGTAAATGATATTCAATTGATACGGCTGTTATGATTTGTTTGAAGTTGAGCCAAAAGCCGAAATGTGTGACAACTAAACTGCCCACTGTTGCCGGATCAAATACGCTGGAAAAGATGTAGGCCTATGCTATAGTTTCGACCAGCGTCGATTCAGCCTTCTCTCTTCTATGGGACAGACCTAATAATATGAGTATAAGCTTTCGGGCAGAGTAATCGTAAAGTGCGATGGTGGATAAAAGCTATACGGTATTATAGTCCGGTGTGATGGTTGACTATATTATTAGATGTTCTTTTTAATAACTGAATCAACATGCAAATGACTCTTATATGAAGGAGACAAGACTTTTTCACAACACTAACAGACTGTATTTCAGATAAAGTGAACAACAACCTGACATGTAAATAAATGCAAATTGCAGTCACCTGAAGAGAATATTTGAAAATACAAACAGCATTTAAAGAAAAAGAACTTCTATACCAAAAACAATAAGCTCAGTTGAAAAATAAACAACTAAACATTGTATAAAAATTTACATCAGTAAAACGTTAAATAGTGACGAAATTAAATTGCATTGCTACTAAACATATCAGCCACGAAAAATCTTGCACTTAATTTTCCAAGACCCTCGTGCGTTCAGTGACGTTTATAAGAAAGGCATAATTCAAACAACTGCTTTTATCGTGCAGCATTCGAGTATACGAAGCTCACTTGGCACTAGCCAAAAGTTGTACTAACGCAAGGCTTTTTAGAAACTCAACAGTACAAAACTAGCGAATGACATTTCAACAGTTTGCTTCCATATTTTTAAACGTAACAACCGACTGGAGAAAAACAACAAACGAAATAAATATCAAAAATACAGCTAGAAGAAACCAAATTATAACCGTTGCTAACTCTATAGTCTGAAATAGATGTATGAGCACTTCTAACTCAGTAGTTCGATCCCTCATGTGCCACTCAGCATCAGTTTATATAGCATATTTATGTCATTATTATAAAAAGACAAACACATACAGACACAACGACAGATGGCTGCTGACAACAGTTCCAAGATGATAAGAACGTATATAGCAGTTATATCGGCATTTAGCCCAATAATCGCACAGTCCCACGTTTTGTTAACGACTTTGCATCAAAGTAATTATTTTTGCTTCTACCGTTCTGTGCAACGTAGCATCAGAGTAAACCTAAACTTATGAATGCATGCTTGCATCCATAAGTTTAGGTTTACTCTGATGCTACGTTGCACAGAACGGTAGAAGCAAAAATAATTACTACAGGCTTTGCTTCCACAAAAAGGCAATTAGCCACAACACATGCAAACTGCCCATGTGGAACTGTCGCAACTGTATCGCTGATATTATGCAGCAAAACGGTCGGCAGAGAAACCGCAGACGACACATTAAGCAAAGACTGGTCACATTACATCAAGATGAGAAGTTATCTGCGTGAATAAACAATGCAAAAAACGGCAGTTTTGACATCAACAAGCCACGATGAATAAACGACGGCGACTGACACTGCACGGCACAGGTATCTTAATCTTATACGTACTACCAGCACAAAATGTACAGACAATGTATCGTACAGTGAACAGTCGAAATATTGTGGATTCTGCTACCGACAAACCTGCATGATGCTCCAGCTTCGGTAACTGCATCCAATGAACGAACTAATCACCACCGACAGCACAAGACAACTATTTACATTTTGCTAACTCATTGGACCCATCAGCTTGTGTCTGAGTTTCAAGGCTGGAAAACCGCTAGATTTTTTTAAACAAAAAGTTTTTAGGTTCTTAGTTATTTTTAAAGTTTTCGTGCATAACGAAGACAAAACAAATTTTAAGACGCAGGAAGAACATTCCATACACCATTCTCGATGTTATGTGGTTTTTTTCTTTGCTGAGTGAATGCCGTAACGCCACAACTCAAAAATCACGATAAATTAATTAATTAATTTCATTTGTATTAATCTATAACATGCACAACAAGTAAAAACGTTAGAAACGTAAAATTTTGACTTTTGAATTTTTAAAGACTTTCAAAACCTAAGAACCTTGGTTTTTCGAAGTAATTTTCCAGCCCTACTCTGCAGTTCGTTTGAGAGAACAGTGAGGCTAACTGCCAGCAGTGACACCAACACGCAGACCGACCGACACACAGACAAACATATAATACAGTTCTCAATTCATTCTTTATTCTAATGGCGCGCTAAAAAACAAGTTCTACTCGGCCAGTCAATCAAATTGCACGGACAAGACGCACGTACAGGCATATACAATAAATGCAATGACGCACTGTACAGAACAATGTACAAACATACACGCACGATGATAGGCCCTACGCCACGGCAACGCTGTAACGCATCTGCATCTTTGCACTAGGAGCATCGCACGTATTATAGCCAAAAAAATATAAACGACGTTGCACGTTTTCTAATATTTAAGACCGTACATGCAAGTAAAGCAAAAAAACAAACAAATTAACAATAATATCATACAAAACTCAAAGCAACGTGACCGAAAGACAGTTTACTGACGCGTTTTTCTTCTATGCAAGCTGCACAGTTCATTTTGACGTCGTATTTCGAAGCAATTTTTACATATAGCGATAAAAAATAAGCAGTTTATTACACTTAATATTTTTGCATCATTCATGTCTTTTCCAACAAAAAACTAAAATAAGTATGATATGTACAGCAGAACCAATTGTGCCACGCAAAGCTGGTGAAAACAGGAGAAAACAGTTCTACAGCTGGGTGATAGAAGTTGCGTTATGCATCAAGCAACGAACACTGTGACATTTGTGCAGTCAGTGCTAACTCATATGAGTAAAGTCATCTACTGAACCATTGATCCCGTCGATCAACACTCGGATGTCGTATCTGGTCTAACATCGTAAATAGTTTAGATATAAATGTTAAAAATATGCTCACATCATCTGCTTACATGGTTGGCGAAATGTACAAAACGTCGTACATAAAGGGTGGGCCAAAATGGCACCATTTTTTGTATACCTCATAACTTCACCAAATATTAACCGATTTTCAGAATTCTTTTACTGTCAGAATCAGAAGACAATTTGCAGTAAAAATCTCACTATAGATCCCACCACACCCTAAGTGTGTCACTACACTACCTTGTGAAATGTCAGTGTCTTCAGAATAACAATTAAAAACAAGACAACTTTTGTAACAACTCATTTTAAAAAAATTAACAACAGAAACAACGCGCTTGTTGTCTCAGTTATTGTCTAAAAATCACATCTTTACAGTTTTCACATCAAATTTTCAATGTGTCCACCTTGCTGCTGGACGACGCATCGAAGCCGGCGACGCCACTGACCAATGGCGCGATCAACCAAACGCTGCGGCACTTTGCCCCACTTAGCGACAATGGCTTTCTTCAGCTGGTTGACTGTCGTGAATCGTCAACTTTGATAGGCCATCTGTTGAAGGGTATCCCGAACAGCATAATCAACTGGATTTAAGTCTGGGTTGTTTGGGGGCCACATGCCAGGCACGATCAACGTTGATCACGCAACCGGTCAGTGGCATCGCCGGCTTGAGTGTGTCATCTGACATTTCACGAAATAGTGTAGCGACACACTTAAGGTGTGGTGGGATCTGTAGTGACAGTTTCATTACAAATTGTCTCCTGATTCTGACAGTGAAAGCATTTTGAAAATCGGTTGATATTTGGTGAAGTTATGAAGCGTACAATAAATGGTGCCATTTTTTGGCCCACCCTGTATATATTACATGTATATAGCGTCGTAAGAAACCATTACGATTTTACGAACTGTAGATGCAAACTACCAGCAATAAAAACTGATTTTGCGATGTACAAATAAAGAAATGCAGTATTTGTGTTGAATCATACAAAGATGTGCAGCAAAAATCAAGCACACGTTAACGTGCACGCACGGTCAACTTCACACAGAAATTCAAAATCAATCTACTCGGTACATTTGCAGCTTACAGGTAAAATTCATTATAACTGACACACGCCAGTGCAAACAGAACTCTGCCAAAATAGAAAAAATGGTTCGTTCAGTTCAGTATGTTTCACATATCTTTGCAAGCGTTAGTTATAGCCTATACAGTATACAGAAATAAATAATACATAATTAAAAACTTACGATAATAAGAACGCCAAATCCCACTATTTAACTGCTGCACTGGTTGCTTGCAGAAGTAGCTAAAATCGAAGAAAAGACGACGAAAACAATGATTGAGGTCTGATAATCAACAAACAAGATACAGCACTCTGTCCCCAGCCCAAAACAACTACACTCCAATAGACTATCATATCCTTCAATAATGTACATCACACATGTTACGTACAGAACCTCCCCAGCTACAAACTGGAAACCACGAAATAAAAGGCACCATCGTCCAGTTGCAAGAAAAACCATATTTCATTTACCAACTACGCTCAAAATCTGGACATCTATGCACTAAAACCACCACATGCAATTCATGCAAAGCATTCCACTTTGGTAAATTGTGTTCAGCATAATTACTAGGGCCTATGTCTAGTAGATTATCCAGTGTCAGCAACCTAGTGCACTGACTCGGAAGATGGCGCTTGTGCACACTGCACCGCGGGCTGAATGTCAATAGCTCAGGCAGTGAGCAGTCCGCAGAGACGGACAAATCTTAAAACAGCTGCTATTGCAGACTCTGACAGCAAAACGAAAAACATGTTGGCGTCACATGCGACGCCACGGATGCTTAAGCGATCTCCGTGAGTATGAAACGTTTGAAACAGACGAGCAGCGGATGATATTTCGTGGAATCTGAGATCACGCATCATCACAGTCGTCACATATACCGACCGACCCCCGTGCACAGAATTTCTCTACCGGTGGTTCTGCAGCGTGTAACACAGGGCGTGTGAATAGAAATCCGCAGAATTCCATTCCAGCCAAGACTTTACTCGCCATTTACCATCTCAACAAAAACGTAAAGTCTTCACCAAGATCAAAGTTTTGATAATAACAAAACACAATATTACTAATCTGATCTGCTATACAATACGTACGATGCACAGAGAACAGCGCGCTACGTGTCCATGCATCTACAGCCAGTCGAGCGCTTGCTATTATTTTCTAGAACGACAACAGAAAGCAAACGTCTGCCATCACTCGCAAGATGTGACAATCGACAGTTCACATTTTATTCGACAAACGCTCCAGCATCCAGCACGACATTCGCCAACTACTGTCTGTGTGACAGAAATAAAACACTGAAACAACTGTGCTCTGTTTCAGGCTCATTAGCATATTTATTCCTGTCGCGACAGACATGCAAATGCTAAAACAGTTTCAGCCAGTTAGGGTTGAACGATTTATTAGCACTGCGAGATACGACCCAACGGTAAAATCGGCACAGCGTTGGCGAAGGTTTGCACTGTCTCAGTGCCCTTCCTGGTTGTTCATGTTTTTTTCTGTTTCACTCCACGTGTGCGCCGGACGACGGTTGTCATCGTGTGTCGCTGCTGGTGGTGGGTGTTGGTACTGACTAGTCGTAGAAGTGCGGCTGAGGGGGCAGTGGCTGATGCAGTGATTTGGTGACGGGTGTGGATGTGTCTGCGCCGCCGCCCGTCCCATGTCTCCCGGCGCTACTGGCACCACCCGCCAGTGAACTGTCATGCAGTCGGTCGTAGCCGGCGCCGTAGCTGAAGTCATGCAAGGGTCCGTACTGGTTGCTGGCGTACGAGCGATTTAACGAGCCAATCATCGGTCCTCGGTTCACCATCACACCGCCGCCGGCGCCGCCAGTGCTGCTGCCCATGCCTCCAGCGCCCGATGACGACGGTAGAGCTGTGTACCTCACGCCCGTTCCACCGTAGCCGTTAGGAACGTGTCCGAGCGTCATCCCGCCGTTCACCAGTGCTGGTTGGTTGGGGTGATGGTGGTGAGCCAGCCCCGGAGTGTGGCAGCGCCCGGCGGAAATCGTGGCGTACGACCGGTTGATGTTTGCCGTGGTTGATGGAGCGGCCATAGAGGACCCGGGTCTCACGACGCTGCCGGCGTACGCTGCTGACGACGGCTGGTGCAGACAGCGTGTTGCCGTGCCGCCGCCGGAGACCGTGGGTGTGGGAGCAACACGACGAGGTAGCGAGTCCACGTGATGACTGAATGCCGTCAGTTCCACATCCTCGACGTCGTGCAGAGTCCGGTCATCACCCGTCGAG
>Ga0209367_1004831_pt1 | contig 18706 bp, 12 predicted proteins | sample WorMetLIZISLAND2_FD_187412 | JGI IMG/M metagenome (GOLD analysis project Ga0209367, IMG submission 187412) | Marine gutless worms symbiont microbial communities from Max Planck institute for Marine Microbiology, Germany - Olavius geniculatus... ... | reverse complement strand
CACTACGATATTGAGTACCTTTTGACGATTTTCTCAGCTAATCATTATTATTATTAGGCACAGTTTGTTGGAGTTATTTCAAAACGTAATAGGGGTCCGGTTTTTTTGAGACACAGTGTATGGCGGCAAACTATGCCGCGCCGAATTCAGCAGAAATTGGGTGTTTATCTCACCTGCAAGAAACCATCAGGTGAAATGGATTGTTTCTTCATCCACTTCTTTCCGAACTTGGAGTGGTAAACAGCGACATCAACATCCGCAATCTACAGCAATCGACAGTTGGGCAATAACTAAAAGCGATTTCAGAAAATAATCCAGAATTAACAGAAGAATCCGAATCGTTACTGAAATTTTATCTAGGCCCGACCCCTTCACAAAATGTGTTGAATATCTGTTTATAATTTTTGAATGACCCCGCTTACATAAAATCGACTAACCCAAAAACATAACCTCCTTCGTCGCTTCGCTATGGTGCCGCACCATTCAATAATAATTCAATCTCACTAGTGCAGTCTATGTATTCGAAGTTCAGTTATCGCAGCCTTAAAAACATCCTAGCAAAAATTATTTCGGCACGGTAACTTACCTCTGTAATAAATAAACGGCGATAATCTGATTTAGAAGCGTATAGGAAGTTACTAACTTACCACATTCTGATAATTCTGCAAGCATTGCTCAATCGTATTTCTCATTTCGCGCGTTAATTCCCATTCCAGCCTAAAATGAAAAAAAAACACCCGAAATCAATCAGTTAATCAGTCCAGGATTTTTAAAATAACCCAACTAATACATGGTATGCTATAGTAGGTACACTAGAGATAAGTTTCAGATGGAGTTCAGTCTAAGAAATAGTCAGTAAAAGGACTTTGTGAACAGGTAAGTTGAGTCGTCGACGCAAGCTGGATAACGACTCGGCAGACGTCACGTCGTCTGGCAGGTCGTTCCAGGTCCGTGGGCCGACAACCGAGAAAGTCCGGTTGGTTGGCGACGGTTGTCAACTTGATCGGAGGCACTGCCGGACAATTGGTGGTAGCAGAACGGAGCGGTCGGCGGCCAGGTAGGTCGGCAACGTAGTTGATTGGACAGAAATATTGCGGCGCGAGTCCATGCAAGTCCTTATAAAACAGAACGGTCTTGTTGGTGGGTCTGTCTGTCCGTCCTTACTCGAAAATAAACTGGACGTAGGCATATATGGAATTATGGGTCCATCTATCGATTCATAGTTCTTATTCGTACGTGATAAAGTCAGTTTCTAAAAAAATGTCTGTACATACGGTTACTTATTGTTTGGTCTTTCACTAAATGTTATCCGTAAAAAATAGCATTGTTGTTATAAGAGTTAATTAATCGTTTGCTTTGATGGAGACAACGAATAACGAACAGTTACCGTACAATGAAGAAATTAAGTAAGTAAGTAAGTAAGTAAGACGTAGATTTATAGCGCATCAAATTGATGCTTAACTTTTAGGCGGCGGCAGCGACACGGAAATGCGTTGTAATTCATCGACAACGATATCACCGTCAGAACCGTACTCTTCCAGTTGAAGAATATGGTCCCACATCACCGTAAAGTGCTGTGTGAAAAAAAAATACAAAAAACGTCACAGAGTGCACCAATGCGTCGCCGAAATACATCAACAATCAAAAGTTTTTACCGTTATACTTCAACATAGTTTCATAATTTTTGAGTATGCATCATCCTTGTGTCTTATGTTAAGAAAAGTACGTAATTGTCCCCGAAACTTCCGTATCATTTAGAGTTGCTCACGTAATTATCGCGTCATAGAAAATGTCGTTTGCTTAAGTATGAAGTATGCCTATAAGTTTCGGCCTGCCTTTCCAAAGGACCATCACGGTTAGGGATATGGTAAGGAATACGGTTAGAAATAGGGTTAGGGTAGGGTAAAGTTTTAGGGTTAGGGTCACGATCAGTGCTGCTTTTGAAGTTGGTTTAGCGTTTAAAAAGTACGCGTTCGTCGTCTAAAACAGGTTTTTGGCGGCCTCTCGGAATGGCGGATCCGAACTAAGTTTCTAAGTGATGAGTAGCCCGATTATCCTTCAAGCAATGAGTTAAGCCTTAAGCTTCTATCGTTTAGTACGTAATAAGTTACAATACTGACCGTAGCGTCAGTGCCTGAATGTTCCATGTTGGCCACTGCCATCGTCGTGTTTTGGAACATTTCAATCGTCAGACATTTGTCAAACCACAGCGACGATCCGTCCCCAGTTAGGCCCAGCTTCGCTTGCTCGTCTTCACTCTAAAGTATACCAAGCACCACAGAACGGATTAATAAAACGACGATGACGTGTACTCGTATAGGCCTTTAATTACCGCCCGTTACTTGGGTTATTTTTGCGTCCATTTGTTTGTTGTTTGGTTAAGGCTCGCACACAGAGCGACGTAACTAAACTGAACTGACACGGTTTAGTTTTTTTGACGAACTGGCGAGCAGGGCGCATCACCGACGCCGTTAAACGGTGTCCTCTGTAATACATTACTGTTTGCCCATTGGTCATTTACGTCGCTCTGTACGCGCCTTTATTCTCTCTTGTAGATAGTTTACGGTACTCGAAACATTACGATGCATAGATTCATATTTAAAATGTTTGCAAACCGTAGGCCTGGAGCACAAAATTTTCATTGGGGGTAAATTATGGGTGTGTTCAGGAATATCTCGTTATGTTTAAAAGCAAGCGCCAAAAAGCTGGTACTATTTCACGAGACTCGTGTAATTTCCAAATGGCGCCTCGTACCAGTATCAATTAAACGTTGCAACTAGCGTAATGTCGACTGGCATACTGCTCAAATAAACGTTAAATTTATACACTTACTTGCTGGGCGTTTTCTCCTAGCACCAGCACAAACAAAGCGGTCTCGATCTCTCCTAGAGTTGCCGCGTTCACTGAACTCTCCAGTAGCTGTTGACGATTCTACAGAAGATGTGATGAATGATCAGGTCAAACTTAAAATAACCGAATAATAGCCTGGGAAAATAAACAAATCACTGAGTCATGATTTTTTATGTCGTGGACTATGTAAACTTTTTTCACGTGCACTAAACTACTATTAGTCTACTACTAATACCACTACTGGAATGCTACCACTTTTTCCTGCAGTTCGTTTAGTTTAGCTGGTCTATTTTGCGAGTTGCTTTATGTTAAGCTAGATTTAGAAAGCTCTAAGAAAAGGTCGCTGAAAATTGTTCCAGTACAGGACATCTTACGTATCAGTTGCTATTTCTGATGTTCCCAGTGGCGTTGTGGCAATCCCCTTCCCTAATTTGGGGCTGTCAGAAAAATTTTTCTTGTCGGATAATTATCTGTTTTTGTCCAAAAGTGGGGCTGAAACCCCTCCCAATTTTGGGAAATTTAGGGGCAAACGTAAAGTGTTGAGTTCTCATAATCTCCTCTGTCGAAAATTTGCAGCTAGCAGGCGAAAAATTGCAACTTCCCGCTCTTCCTATTTTTTCAACCCCAGGACGCCGCTGGCATATTATCAATACGACTAACGGCAATACACGTCACTCACTTTAGCCCAGTCCGTGCGATTAGCGGACGTCAATGCAGCGACGGCGTTGACCTCTTTCTCACCTTCGTACAAAATACGCACACAAGCAGATTCTCACGCATAAATTAGCTCGCAAGGCGACATCTAAAATTCTTGTTGCTAGACAGATTTTTTGCGGCGTTCCGTATCGGTATGTTTGGCGTCCGCAGCTCGACATTTTCAAATGGATGTATTTCAGCAACCGATCGACTTCCGATTTGGTTCTAGGTAAGGTATTCGGGGCAAGCGGATCCATATGTCACATGACCGATGACTTCACGTGATCCCAAAAGGTCAAGGTTGTGACCCCAATATCTTTGAGGCTCCCTATCTTCATAACGATGCAAGATAGAGGCATGATCCTCATTGACCACCAATAAGAAACCACATAGACCAAGTCCACTGGTCATATGACTTGATTTTTAAAAAAATACCAAGAGCAGTGGTATACGAAACGTGGTCGATTAACCTTCGGTCTGTTCGACTATGCGCACGAGTTGCTTTTTCAGTTCCTGTTTGCTGCAAGGTCTTAACAATCGTCTGTCAGCCTCTGTTATATACAGGTCTAGTCTAAAGTACACCCATTTCCTACAACAACAAAAAACAAATATTTTTACATTTACAATCAAATCTAACATTACATTAGTATTACAATTAAATGTAAAAGAATTGCACAATAATCATATAAAAATTATGCAGTAGGCCTTTAGAACATCGACCACTCGTGGCATGAACGTACACAGCCTTATCATACAATATCCGGAGAAATGCCGCAATATTCAGGCCTAGGTAAGGGAAGTGCAAGACTAGTGTTGGTATTTACCTTTAGGTCCATGTCGATATGCATTAAAACGTTTTACTAACATTTATCCCTAAACTCTTTTAGAAACACATTCTAAATGTTTCTTACATATTCTACACGGGTTTTGTGTTCAACTCGCCAATGTTCAAATTTCTGTGTTTCTACTCAAACTTCTATCAAACTTTTGTGCTCATCTCTCTTTAGCGTTGGCAACGCTTTCTTTTCTAATATGTGTGCTTATTGTTTTACGTTGTATTTATGCGTTTTTTGGCCGACAGTACTATCGCCCGTGTTTAAGGCACAATATTGTGTCTGTCGTCTCTCTGTCTGTCTGTCTGTCTGTAATGCATATATCAAGCCTATGGCTAAACATTATGTTTTCCCGGAAAACTGTATAAACAAGTAAATAGAGTAAATAGGCGTGCCCGTCGGCTACCCTGTGGTACCAAGTCGAAATAGCATTAAAGAAGCATTTATGGAACTGTCGTCACACCGAGGTAATCGCTTTCTCTCGGCGACCGGAAGTCGGATATAGGCGATATGGCCGTCGGCCTTCCCTAGCGACAGCTGGTCTTTTGGTTAGGTCTACTTGTTGGCTTTGAACCTATGATTAAAATAATATAAAATGTCTCAAATGACCTGACGACGACGACATGGCGACTGTTGCTGGCTATCGCGAGAGTATCGGCGGTCAGTCCGGGAACTCGGCAACTGCCCAGCATGTAGCGCACACTGTCCATGCAAAGCGGAACCACGTCCATGATCATGTCCGGTGGCAACGTCTCCTTCTCAATCATCTCGTAATATCTGTCAGGCATTCGATCAATTCATCAATCAAGAGCAAACACTGCCAAAAAATAAGAAAGTAAGAAGAAAGTAAGAAAAGAAATTACGTATTATAGTTTTTGCAGTTAGTTTGGTTTTTAGCATACTGTTCTCTTTTCAAGTACATTCTTGACATTCTTATCTGCCATTATTGAGAAATAAGAATTATACTATAAGCACACATCTAAAAATTAAATTATTCTATTTTTGGATTACCATGATAAATTCCGACGAATTAACTTTATTTTATAATGCGAAATTTTGTGATGATACGCTGGTATTTTTAATATCAGTCCGCAAGCTAAGCCTTTAACATTAAAAACTGGCCGTGCCTTTTTCTGTCCATGGTACTGGTCACCAGCTTGTCTCAGGTTTAAACTGTTCAAAATGTCAACCGTGCCTTAGAAACTATCTTCCCACTCCATTAAGCTTGCTCAAGCGAACTCAGTTTCGTGGCAAAAAGCCAGATTCCACCTATAAGACCATTATTCCGGTACTCATGGATATGTGAACTGTGATCTGGTCATTGCCCAGATAGAAACACATTGCATACGTCTGTGTTCAATAGAAAATAAGCATCAGAGAACGCCACCTTGCGACGTTGTACAGACACTGCGCAGCTCGCGCGATGTAATTGGTCGACACTTGCGGGTGCACGCAACTCATCATGAAGAAATTCACGTTCACTGCACACGCGTGAAAAAAAGTTCAAAATTAAAACTCAAAACCGTTAAAACTATATAATAATTATTAAGAAAAACAAATCCAGGCTTCTGTGCTTGCCTGTTTCAAAAATGTAAAATTTGAAGACCAAAAAATATCTAAAAAGCAAAGAAGTCGATAGCGAGACGCCGCAGGGGCGACTGAAAATACGATACTAGAAAATGAAGCACAAGAAATGCAGGGCACTACATTTCTTGTGCTCCATACTCCAGTCTCGTATTTTCCAGCCTTGAATTTTTGTGCTCCATTTTCTAGTCTCGCATTTTCAGTCTCCCAGTCGCTGGTGTCGATTGGAGTGAGTAATTGGGAGTATCCACAGCCGACAAGGCGCATTTTAGCGCATTTGCATTTTAGTCAGTCAGTACACTTGTTAATTTTTTTGCTTTTCAGCGGGTTATGGTTTTTAGTTGGAGGAATATTTGCCTACCTGCAATAGGTTCGCGACGGGATAGGTAGGCAGAGTTCAGCCACCAATCAGCCAACCAACTTGATTGCGTCGCACGACTGAAACGCAAGCACCGTTGCTGTCAAATATTGTAGGCTACACTATAACAGCAGAACACCTGATCTGTAATAGCGTAATGCAGTTGCAGTCTGCGCTGTACCTGTAGTGACTGAAAAAAAACAGTACAACGCAAAATAACTTTGGACCCTAACCAACATATTTATATATCTTACTGATCCTGAAACAGCTTCGCACTAATGTTACACATAATACAAAGATAATATTTAATATTTAATTACCAGATTCGTAGTGACTATTGATAGCAAACGCAGTGCCCAAGGTTATTCACCGTCTGTGTAAATATTTTTGCAGTGTTGGGCCTTCATTGGCGATCAGCGACTGTACAAGCTGCTGCGTTCTGCTGTAATCTTCCTCTGACAGCAAAGGCTTCACTGACTCCAAATACCTGTATTAACCAACCTGTGCACGCTTTACTGTGATACCTTTATAATTATCTACATTTAGTGAAAATAATCGACTTTTTATTTTTCTATTTATTTGATACGCCAAAGCGAAACATATAGATAGCAAAATACCGTAGTACTAACACACATTTTACAAGAGAATACAATGCCTAGTTTTATGTTAACGAAAAAACGTATCTGAATCCCGAAATTCCATAAACATGGAGACTTTCGAGAAACATAGAAGACAAGAACGCGTCTCAGGAATTCGTTAATAAATTGATCTTCAGTTTGGCAAAGACGGAGTTGGTTCCACATCGCACCGTTTTACAGCTAGACTCCAGCCGCGGGTCAGATCCCGCATTCTGTTCATTTCCTATTTGCCTTTACATTGCGCTTGGTGTCAAATCTAATAAAATCAAACAGTGTAATTCTTTTCAGATACTGGAAACAAACCAGCATTATGCGAACACGATGCTACTGACTTTGTGCATGTTTGCTGCAGTAATGGCAGAGGCAAACGAGGCAGAATATTCTCGAACTCGTACAACTTGTGAGGTCCAGGACCAATCAGCAGCTTTAATAGCATACCCCATACCTGTCATCGCGTGAAAAAAACACCTGCATTTTAGCTCTCGCGGATTAAACAATTTTTCACATAATACGTTGTCTAGAACTGGATAAATTATTTCGAACACACACACTCAACGTAGGCCTATACAGAATAATGTGTAGGCCTATAATCACAAAACCCTGTAACCAAAAGTACCATTTTGTGTCAGATTAATAACGCAAATACTGTTAATGTGAAACTTATTTTTACTAAACATTTTTGAGTGTCTAAATAAGCGAATTTGCATCTAAGTAAGTAAGTAAGTAAGTAAGATTATTTAGAAGGCGCAATTTAACAATAGCCACGATGCATCTTAGCAGAATTTACGGGCGCCTGCAAACGTGGACAATGGGCGCACAAAACAGAGAAGCGATTAGATGCATGGAGGATAGCCGTGGAAAATGACTGAATAAAAGAAGTCAGTAGACTATAAAAGGTAAATACAACAAATCTATACAATGAATCAAAATAAGTGGATTTGGTGCATAATAAAGAGACCTTGGTGGTCAGCGACGACTGTTGGAACACCCAGCCGGTGTAAGCTAGCAACGCAGCGATCGTTCTCTGACGCAACCAACTCAGCAGAACTGCGAGCACCACGCCGGCAGGTAGCGCCACCAACATCGACAGAATGTCCAAGGCGCTGATTGGCGTACCTTCCTCTGTCTGTAAACAGTCAACCGTCACCCGCTATAATACAATAAGAGGATTATAACAGTAAAAAAACTATCAGGAAATTTGTGAAAATATCGTACGGAAAACTTGTAGGCAATAGGCTTAGTATAGTCGTATTCGTACTGTAAGCTAGCATGGCTGTGTGTCCGTCCACCTGTCCCGTATAGGCCTATTGCTTTGAACTCTGTCTACAAGTCTACACGCGCAGCGTCTGCGATCGTGTCTGTTTTGCCCGTACAGCTTTGCTTCAGCATGAGTTCCCGTCACAAAAGAGCCAGCTAGATTATTCCGGACCGACGGGAAACGAACCAGATCGCGTCTCACTGGTTCCATGGCAGAGCGGCAAGTCGTTACGTTGGGACGTCACGGTCACTTGCCTACTGGCCGAGTCATACGTCGACAGAGCATCTCATGCTCCTAGCCGATAGTGAAAGGATGATCTCAATCAATACTGGCGACACTAGAGAGATCATTTAAGAGGATTTCTGTTCTGGTGCACGACTTCAATGCTGCTTTGTTGCATGGTTTTATGTCACTTTTTTGCAATGTCTAGGTCACACTTCCATACAATGCTATATACGCCATACACGGAGCATGTATGCCATACAGATGCTTTGCCTATATGCGTTTTTTTCAGCTAAAGGTGAAAGATCCACATATGAGATTGTTCTTGCTAATAAAAGTTTTCTGTGTCAATGCAATGCGACGTCTTACTTCACGTTCGCTTCTGCAATCCTCAATATGTATAACAGTCTCTGCAGACAGACAGACAGCAGATAGCCACAGCCACAGATACGCGGACTGAATTTAAGGGTCGCTGTATAGCAGTCGCGAGCCAACAGCTTAGCTTCTGCGTGCATAAAACTTAGACATTTCGTATAGACATTCACAGAAAGTAATGTTTGACTTACCTTGGCGGACGAGTCGCATGAAACGTGATGTAGAAAGACGTTTCTGAGGAGGCTGGCAGACAGCGCTGAGAGAGCCGTGGCGATGACGGGAAAACCGCACACCGCACGGTATACTCTCACCTTCCGTGGCACCGTGTCGTCTTTTATACCACAGTTTGCCATCTACAGACAAACCGGCGTATAGAATCTACGCTTTCAAAAAGATGCTAACTGTATAGTTTGCGCTTACAACAGACGAATCTGTTAAATTATTTTTATCACGCCACGTAGGCCTACCTTTCACGGTCCAGATGAAAACGCGAAATTCAAATCATGTTACTCATTAGCCTATTCATGTCAATTACAGTAACAGTAGATTGAACCCGCAGCTTCTCTTTCAGTTTTCATGTCCCAATTCTATACCATCTTTATTCATTTTACTTACTATCTAGAAGAATGTTAAAGCAAAATGTTCGGTATATTCGTTCACAAAAGCAATTTTTGTCGTAAAACTGCAACTGCTCGTTCGCAGGATTTTTTTATTTTTAATTTCGAGGCGTAGCGGCGAACATCAACTTCCGATAGGTTAGGCCTACCGACACTATTGCTAGGGCCAATTCGCTGAACACAATGACGACAGTGATGACTGGTGAAGTACGCAAGCTTACCATGCAGTAGCCTGGCCTACGATGAGTTGGATACGCAGATAACTGTCTCTTAGTACATCCCAGGCAAATAAAAATGATCGTGTAGCCTACCGCGTAGGCCTATAGACTGCTATGACGACTAAACATCCGAGCCTTCAGGTCATGCAAACAAACGCCAGTGGCAGCAGCTAGACATCCGCCGGTTATGAGGTAGGCCTAAACCTAAGCTTACTCAACGTTTGTTTTAGTTTTTTTAGTTAGTTTTAACGTTTTCAATAAAATTAGTACAAGCGATTTTACAATTTTTGGCTGCAAGACTAACTAAATTCATAGCACCTTGACAGTTGCAATACCAACTGTATTCAGAACAGTGATTCTGTAATTTCTGTAAAACGTCACTATATCTAGCCGATAGCCCAGTTAGGCCCGTAGACGCCGTGACAATGCTGTACAAAATGGCCCGTGGTTCAACTCACTGAGCCTATTATGTTGTTATGAGTCAAACAGAACGACATTTAACACTGGTGCAAGGTGCATAGTGCGGCTGAACTTGAGCGGTGCACTCGGACATTACGAGTTTTTACTGGAAGCCCTGATCAGACACAGTCGTATTGCGGTAATTACAGCACTGGCGTATGCAGGACTTTGCGTCGGCGACATTAGAAACTTATCTCCTTTGGTAGCTGTCTACATTTTTCTCTATTTCAAGCTAAAAATAGTCACATAGTATTTATCGGGCAAGCTACCGGCTATTCATCCAGTTGTTGGATAAACAGCCGGTCTTAGCTGGCCCGGCTATTTATCTGGCAGCCGTATTCGGCTGTTATTGTGTTATTTTTTAACCTACGAGCACCTAAGTGTGCTCGCATAGTTACCGTCTAAGGCCGTGTCTCTGATCGTCGTACCGCTGCAGAAACACGCACTCACGGCAGCCGGCCAACTGACGACCTCAACCCTACCAGCCTGGGTATCACGGGTAGTGCTAGTCGGCAAGTAAATGATTGCCTCCAGTAGACTAAAATTAATGACCAATGTGACAGCCTTTGTTTGTGTGTCCATCTATGTACACATAATCCACTGAAATACGCTAACCCTAAGCCTAACGCTAACCCTAACCATAACCCTAATATTAATCTTAATTCTGCTGCATTACGCATAACGCTAGCGACAGCGAGCGACACTGGTGCCGCTGCGTAGCGAATGTAATTGAATCCATGACTGCCGTCCAAATAGCTTACAGGCACACTATATAGCCAGTGCGAAAAAATAACAAACAATTTGAAGTCTTTCTGCTACAATTTCTGAGGTAGCCTGCAATTGCACGTTCATCTGTCGTGACGTTACATCCGTGATGACTGATCTGGTCAGCAAGTGCAACTGAGGCCAATAATAAACTGTCACACAAAGCATCGTAGACTATCACTGACGTTGTCTAAAGCCTCTGTCACCTCGACTGATTAGAGGTTAATTTTAGCGTTATGCGCTGTACAAATTCACGTTTACTTACTTACTTATTTACTTACTTAGTTACTTGCTGTTGCAGCCGTTAAGCCACGCAGTTTGTCATTGCCATGACGCACCGGGTCTCGATGTAGACGGGACACTTAAGGGTGTAGTGTGGAGACAGGTCTCCCACCCAACTAGAGGAAGGGTCTGCTAAAATAAAGCTTTTAGATGCATTTTTGCTCTATTTTGAGTAACCAAATAAGTTTTAAAGGGGGCACGTGCCCCCAGTGCCCCCCACTATGGCTACGCCAATGCCATGAAACCAGCATGGTCTATCTCTGCCATTAGACTACCATTGCTGCATATCAACACAATTCAGTTATATCATTTCCGCAAGTTCCGAGCCTGAAAAAGAGAGAAAAAAAACAAAACAGTAAATAGTGACTGCAGTGACTAACGCGCGTTCTCGATAGTAAGTTATGTAGGTACTGAATAGGCCTACACGAGACAACGATCGCCGCAAGCGATCGCCGCGACGATCACCGCGACCGTCTCCTACTGACAACTGGCGATCGCCTGTATTAAACATATTTAATACGAGGGATTATCGCGGCGACTGTCGCCTCGTGTATTCACTACAGGCGACCGCAAATGAGTACCAGTCACAGCGCTACGTTTTGCGGGAATATATGCACTGCGGTACTGTGAAAACCTGATTCTCAGCTCTGAGTTGCAGCTTGAAAGTTGTACTGTTTTGAAGCTCATGCGACCTGGTAATTTTCCTTTTTTATACCAATCCAGCGACTGGCTGCTATACGCAATATTATTATCGAACATTAGTATGGCCGTCCAGGCTTTAGAAATCAAGCTTATTGTTAATTGATTAATATAATTTGCATAACGGCGACGATCCTCAAACGGGTTGCTTGAACAATCGCCTATTCGATTGCGACGATCGCCTCGTGTAAACACTACATCAGACTGTTCAATGCAGTACGTTTATTAGTGTGCTACTGTAACTTTAGTCTACGGCGCAGCATATAAAGTGCAGAGTAAAAACAACGAACAATTATTAGGGGCCTACGTACAACGTACACCGTATAGAGGGGCTTACCGTCATTCAGTCACCAATGACAGTTCACCTAACAATGTGATGTGTGAATAAACAACAGTCACGAACGCTACTGGTGTGAACGTACTGGTGTATATGAATATTGATCACCAACAATCGAACGGCAGTTTTGCATCATTAGGCCGTACCAGGTAGGCCTCGTAGGCCGTTCACATGATTCAGACATCATGCACGCATTCGGCCAAACAAGAGCTTCGCGGGGCCGTAGAATGTCCGGCTGTGGTTCAGGTTTTAAAAATTTCATTAATTCTGCGTATTGTATGTGACGCCTATCTTCTTAATTCGTCTTACAACTGAAACACCAGAAAGGCACATTTCAAATTACACCAGCAAAAAACATACAATGTGATGACAATGAGATTGACAATATCTTGAGCAAAAAACCGTTTTTGTCGAGCACGGAACCACCAAGTTTGAATGCGGCTCTCTTTCTTGGTCTATCAGCACGAAATGAAAAATGGGATAAAACTACAAGTGAGCAGATTACGAAAAAATAGCCGGCAATTATTGTAAACGTTTCAAGATCAGGCTACACACTGCATCAAACGTTTTCGATGTTGTTTTGCGCAACACGCAATGAACCTCAATCTATCGTTGTGAACACAGCAACAACAGACGGAAATGTCCCGAGCAGTTCAGGGCATTATTGCAGTCATTACGACACATGCATAGGCCTACAGTTTTTATCACAGTCACCAATGGCAAAGTTAAGATGCACATAAGGAAGCGCCCCGCCAGACTACTTAGAAGACGGATGAATAGACTTAAGAATTCAGTATGAGACTAGCACAGTTTCACTGAAATATGGCACATACAACAGATTTTTGAGAGGCCAGCATGACCCCAATAGCATGCACATGATTTTGTTAACGCGGCAAAATGCAATTCTATAGCGAAGCACGACAATATTAAGCTATATCAAAGTGAAACTCGTGCACTACATGAGACTCTGAAGATAATATCTATACATTCATTGAGCTGTTGACAACGGAACGACGTAAATACTGCAAGTGACGTAGCCTACGTGACTAGAACGTAAATACTGAGTGACAATAACGCCACAAACATCACGACATGCAGCAGCCGTGGATCACTAATACTCAATACTCAAATCCGACAATGCGAGGACGTCGAGAACCACAACGGGGCCCAAGGAAACATTCCTGCGGGGTCCCTCTGGGGAGAAAATTTTCGAATTTTTCTTTCTAGAACGACGGCGGGGCCCCAAACGTCGTGGGGCCCGGGGTAACTTACCCCTACCGCCTCCTCTCGACGGGCCTGCGGCAATAGACAACAGTCTGACTTGTGTTCTTATTTTTTCAGGACTCGGATTTTCATGACTCGGGCTCGGACGCACTAGTATTCATAATAACTCGAAAGTAAGAAAAAATTTTCTGTCATGCTTTGTTTTTTTTATATTTAATTGGAAAATTATTGCACGGTTTATGTGTGTTTTTGTGTATTTGTGTTTGCTGTATATGGATGTATCCACGCAGCCATGTAGCACCGGTCTTTATTTTTAGGACTTGGACTCCAACTCAGACCGTCGTGACTCAGAATCGAACTAAGAAAACTCGATCACATCACTGATCACTGAGCATCTAGTCAACAATGACTGTAACGAACGGTGGTTGAAAAAGATGCTTAATACTAAATCGACACGTACAATTACTGCTACTTTCAGTTTCTGTTGAACTTGGAAATCTTTTGGGCTCAAAAATGTTCAGGTACCAAAGTCATCCGGACGGAAATCGTTGACGACTGCTCCGACTAAAAGTGTACAAGCCAGATCCCCCCTCCCCCAACTAAAGAAATTGGCGTAACGAATTCAACGTGTAAATTCTTCAGTAATGTTTTGACACCGTTGATTGGGCGTAAGAACGGGAGCATCTTAAATGTAAAAATGGGAACGCATACTGCTCGACAAAAATTTTAGGGGCTATTCAGCCTAACCCGGAGTCACTCTAGAAAAAATAGACTGTGTAAAACGGTAGTAGTAGGTAGCCTAACATATAAAAAAATCATAACAAATACAAGTGATTCTTTCGGTATAAATATCAGGCATAAACTGCAAAAAGCGGCACCAATGCAAATGATATAAACGCTATTGCTGTCTGTCGTGGTGTAGCAGTACTGTCAGTACAGTAGGCGGTTTGAATACGTAGCAGCCGAGCAGAGTATCACAACTAGAACGGACAAAGACGCATGCCAGAAGCCAGCGGTGAAAAAGGGTTAACTTTCGCCCACATGACCGCCTCGTTAACTGATATGGCCGACTGACCGTCCTCCAAGAAGAAACTGGGACCCTACGACACAAAATGCGCACACTTTTGGCACTCGTGCGTTCACATTCTTGTACATATTAACGGCTGTTAACAGTAAATTTATAATCGCTGTAAACACACATACACATTGGTATTTCTCTACCAATTTTATTTTGCCTGCGCCTTTTTCTTTTCCAGTAAGAAGCCCGCGACAGTCAAACGGACGGACAGACATACTATCGAATATTAAATACCTTTTCTAATTTTTGTTTTGTTAAAAACTTGACGTTTTGACGTCAACTGACGCCTTTAACCTGAATGTTTGTCTAATGGATACAATCTTCGTCGATCGTGATTCTGTGCTTCTTGATAAAGCTAACCTTCTAACTGACAGTGGTTTTATTATTCGTATGGTGTATAAAAATGTTATTATGCCTCCTTAACTCTATTGCTGCAATCTATTTTGCTCTGTGTTAACTGTTTTGCTTTGCGGATTGCCAAAGTTTTTATTAAACGAATATTTGATTCGATTCGATTCGATTCGATTCTTCAGAAACAGGTGTCAAAGAAGGCGTCGGTTGACGTCGAAGCGTCCAGTTTTTTTTAACAAAAAAGGTTAAAAAATATTTAATATCCCATAGTAAGCTATGTCTACTGTACAACCAAGTAGGGTACACTGAATGGCCTATTTTGTGCTGACGTGCCGTTAAGAAACTACTCACTCACTAGGGTACAGAAGGGGAAGAGAGAGAGAGAGACGAATGGACGGACGGACGGACGGGCAAAACGCGTAATGCACCCTAAAGAACGACCGCAGAATGCAATGAATTAGTCACCGGGAGTCTGCGAACCGAACACACACATTAGCACAAATTACTTAAATACAAAGTGACCAGTGTCGCTTTTGCGGGTATTAGTTCTTTTATATGTTAACGTACATTCTGCTACTTATACATGATGGTCCAAAAAACCGGACCTGTTTCAGCGTTAACGACGATTAGCGGCAGAAAGGCGCGCTCGTCCCTCTGTCCATCCGTCCGTCTCTCTCCTTACCTTATTATAATGATAGATTGGACATTATTGTAATAAAATTTAATCTTAGCAACAAAAATACCGACGCTTCTTTTAACACGGACTGTAGCAAACTGGTGGGAGAAACAGATTTCCTCCGTGAAAAGTGGGAGACGGCATAACCCTGACCCCTATACACCGCGGACCCTGACGTAAAGAAAATGAAGCCGAGAAGAAGTGACGCGACCGACCACGATGCGTTGATTGGTAAGACACGATTTGTTGACGTCTGAGTGACTGGGCAGCTGCGAGCCTGAGACGCAGTCTGGACCAGTCTCAATGTCATAGCAGTCGTCATTGTGGTCACTGTCTCTGTGGCAAGACGTGGCCGCTTTCTGCATCAGTCTCGAGTAGACGCGCCGCTCCGCAGCACTCAACGCAGACTGCTTCACCGCTTCGTCCATCGCGCCTCCAGCCGAGTCCCTGCAGCAGAATACAGACCCACAGCACTGTACAGTAGAGGTCTGCATGATGTCAAAGTGCTCCCGAGCTTTCATGCCATGACCGAGCGACAAAAATAGCAGCCAGCATGCCAAAAGTCCTCTTACAAGAATTCTAGCCTAAACGGAAGTCTGACTTAAGACTTATGTCATCCTGTTGCCGCTGGAACGCTGGGCGACGAGCGATCTTCAATTTTCATGCACTCCTTGCAGTCAGTCGCCAGCCTCCTCTCCTCGCAGCTGACATCCATCGCTTGTAGATCATCACGTAGCGTATCCTGCCATGTTTTCTCAGGTGTGCCTCAACTTTTCCTACGTTTTGTTCTCCAGTGAGTGACAGGTCGTGCTGCCGGAAGACGTAGAACGTGGCCAATAAATCGTTTTCGCCTCTTGTCGACACTGTATCGTGCAGGTTGTCCACTTTCGTTCTGTCTAACAGGTCCTCGTTGTTGACATGACCTTTCCACGAGATGACCAGGATATTTCGCAGACATCGTTTGTTGAACACATCTGGCGTGTCCCTGGTCTTGGCCACAGATGTCTAGGTTTCTCTAGCATATACGAAGAGAGTTTATTTTCCAAAACACACAAATATATAGCAACGAAACAACAACATAGTCTGCACTCTGCATGGCCAAAAGGGCACATGCCCATCAACGCTGGCCACCCATTTATTGCTGACAAAAATGCCCGAGTACACAGATGAAATCAGATTGCTACTACTTTCAGTTTACGTTTAACTTGTCTACTTTTCCACTGTGATCATCAGCGTCCGACAGAATCGCTATGGCATGCCAGACGCTCTTACCGTGGTTCAAACCAAAATGGTCAAAGCAAGATATGTCTGTCAGATATGTCGGTTACTAAACAAACACATCAGCAATAAAAATGCAGAAATTTGTGCAAAGCATAGCTGAAAAGATTAAACGTACGCGGAAGAGATGGGATGCGTCAAATTCCAGACATTTAACTCGCTCGCAATCAGCTCCAACGTGACAGGAATGTCCACGTTTTTGCTTTGCATCAGCCATCTGAAACAACGGCGTGCCACACAGTTACAATACACGTCTTACATCCAATCCAACAAGCATCAAGTAAGCGACAGAGATTGATGAAACAAAACGGAAAACAAGCTAGAAGCCCAGCTGTCGCTAGGGATAGCGGACGGTACTACAGGGTGGGCCCAAAAAACAACCTAACTTGTTTTTGTCAAAACTTCGTCAAATCTCTACCAAATTTGATAATTTTTGGCACACAGATAGCCAAAACGATTGTCCACCTCACCTAGTTTATATCAACGCACTACGGCGTAAAACGCAGATGCTCAAATTGATACATTACGCGGTGACTATCAGTGTCAGATTGCTCATCTTTTCATTATCAATTCGACAGAAAATGCCACGTGATTTAATAATTTTGTGGTATTAAATATTTTACGCTGAAAATAGTAGAGAACAAAATAGCTGACTTATGAGCTCAAAACACATCTAATCCATGAACGAGTGCTATGATATTGATCAGTTGATTTTTAATGCCACTATCAGCCGTAGCATCACGTCTAAGCCATTGTGTACATTTTGGACGTAAATTCTAAAAATTTGAAGCATGTTGTTACACAAACTTATAATTCTACTAAATAAATTACATTTTAGTTTATCGTGTGCTTAATTAAGTATACTGCTGCCTGTGGCTACCTAAAGAAACTGTCTCCACGAATATGGTGCCAATAATTCAAGGCAAATGTCACTCTATATGCAAAGCAGCACTGTGCTTATTTCGAGCTAACCTTCTGACATATCTTGCACGAGAACGACAACAATGCTGGCTTACCTAAATGCAAACCTAAAAATTCTTAATCTGGCAGCTTTGAACATAATTAATTTGATAATGTATCTACAATTATATAAGCAGGAAGCATCTGATTAATTTCTTTTTCACTGCTGTGCTTTAGTCTGCCAGCAGAGATTAAAAACAGTGTTGTGATACTGACATGGCGTGTGTGAAGAGGCTCGAGACGATGCTGTTGTACTGTCTGCTGATTGCCACAAGTGCTCCAACGTACGCTGACAGCATCAGCAGATCCGACAAATACCTGAGTCAACAACCAGCACGTTAAGAACAAGCCCAATTCACGGCCTTTATTTCATCCGAAGCATTCTGGATGAACTGGAAAAAGATTTATCTGATTAATCATTTAGTGACTCCAACTGATAAGCCAGACTAACACGATTCATTTGCTGTGAATCACTATACCTCCTGTATCTAAATTCAAACCTGCAAATTCTTTATTGGCTAGATCTTCAAATGTGGCCTGAGCATGTATCTAGGATTCTAGGCTAAGGTATTTTGTTAGACCAAAGCTCATCAATAGAAAGTAGAAATTAAATATATAAATAATAACAGCAAAGTTAGCTGACAAAAATTCCAGAAAACAAAATAATAACTGAGAACACAGAAAAAAATAACCTGCTACCATTAATATCTGGCGTAGCTTAAGGGGGGCACGTTTAAGGGGGGCACTGGGAGCACGTGCCCCCTAGAAGCCAATTCAGTTATTAAAAATAGTGTCAAAAATGCATTAAAACTGTTCATCTTACAGAAAAATTCCGAAAATTTTCTCAGAAGGGAGCACAGCCTCTCCCCAGACCCTTTCCCAATGAAGAGAATAAAGATCGTCAACTTGCATAGCGCATCGTCGCGTATACACGCCTCTAATGACACC
>Ga0209367_1004830_pt1 | contig 18708 bp, 8 predicted proteins | sample WorMetLIZISLAND2_FD_187412 | JGI IMG/M metagenome (GOLD analysis project Ga0209367, IMG submission 187412) | Marine gutless worms symbiont microbial communities from Max Planck institute for Marine Microbiology, Germany - Olavius geniculatus... ... | reverse complement strand
GGGGGGGGGCGGAGAGATTAGGAAAGTTGATATACATGGCGTACTGAACCTCAGTTTGTAAGACGCTGTTCTCATGATTTACGGTATCTTGCAAGTGCAACCGAAAGTGTTCTGTGACGCTTAGCTAGAATGCACCAAATTCGTTTTTCGCTGGGGTTCTGCCTTGGACCCGCTGGGGGAGCTCACGACGCTCTCCAGGCTCCCTAGTCGGCTGGGGAAGGGAATACCCTTTTCCCATTCTCCAACTCTTTAACGTCTACGGCGCCTCACTTTGAGTTAGGAGGGGAACTTGCTCCAAGAACTTAGGAGGGTAGACGCACTTAGAGCAGAAACAAATTAACCAATCAATCGACCAATCAATCAAAAAATATCCACTAACAAAATGATTGGTGGTTTACAATATACAAGGTGGGCCAACAAAAAACGTGGCACTCTATTTTGTTCATATCTTCGCCAGTTATTGACCGATTTTCAAAATTATTTCACTGGCACACTCCGCGAATAATTTGCAATAATGTGGTTATTATATATCCCACCACATCGTAAATGCGTCTCTACACTACCTTGTGAAATTTAAGTGAAATATACGTATATAACGATTGTAACAAACAAACACTTTGGCAAATAAAAAAAAGACACCTCAGACTAACAATGCGGTTAATGACCCATATAACATTGGACTGTATGGGTCTGATACAGTCTAGTGTCATACGGATCATTCACCACAATGCTGGTCTAAGTGTTTTTATCATTTACCTAAATGTTTGTTATTATCGTTAGTTTTTTCTTACATTTATATTTCACAAGGTAGTGTAGAGACGTACTTATGGCATAATGAAATGTATAATAATCACATTATTGCATATTGTCCGCAGAATGTGCCAGTGAAAGAATTTTGAAAATCGGTCGATAATTGTCAAAGATATGGGCAAAAGCATAAGTGCCACGTTTTTTATGGCCCAGGGTGTATAAGGTGGCCCCAAAATTTCTCAACTTGTTTTTGTGTGAACTTCATGACTTATGTAGATTTGACAAATCTACATAAAATTTGATAATGTTTGGCATACAAATGGGCAAGACGATAAAATTGTATGAGGTGCACTCATTTTCCACCTCACCTAATTTATGTCAAAGCACTACCGTGTAAAACGCACATGCTCTAAAGTATTACACTACGTGGTGATTATCAGCATCAGATTGCTCGCCTTCACCCATTCATCATCAATTTGACAGAGGCCGCTGCCTGACTTAATAATTTTGTGGTATTAAGTGCTTTACACTAAAAACAGCAGACAACAAATAGCTGACTGATGACCTCAAAACACATCTAATCCATACATGAGCTAATGCAGCTATCAGCCAGTGGCGTCGCATCTAAACCATTGTGTATGTGGGGCACAAACTTATAATCTTGCTAAATAAATCACATTGTAATTTATTGTTGCTTAATTAAGTCATTACAACTTTTACTGGGAAAACAACTCAATGTTATGCAACAATTTAGAACATATGCATTTTACATGGCAGTGTGTCGACATAAATTAGGTGAAATGGAAAATGAGTGCATTTCACACAGTTCTATCATCCTGGCTATCTGTGTGTCAAAAATTATCAAATTTGGTAGATATTTGATGAAGTTCAGACAAAAACAAATTGGGATTTTTTTTGGGCCACCCTGTATGCCTAAAACATAAGACAAAAGCTAAAAGATATGTATGAATTTTTAAAACTAAACTGGTGATAAAATGCTCGCTGAAACAGCACGTCAAGCTAATTATTCATGTACGTGCCGCAAACAGATGATTGAAAGCAGTTTTCAACGACGTTGTAGGACCTTTCTCTGCAGACTTGTTTAATTGACTGTGAATAAATTTTTTTATACATTTAGTAAATCTTGTGCATGAGAGACTAACATGTTTCAACGCTGTGTCAACTGACAATAAGTACACTGAATACATAAACAGATTTACGTAGTTAATCTTGCAGAACAAGAGTCTGGCAGTATAAACAGTGACAATGTACCTCATAGCAGAAAACGTACATGGGTCTATAATGCAGTTTATTTTCCATGACTTTCCAAACCTGGTAAAAATGAATTTTGAATTCCATCCATGACTATATACGATCTGTGACAGCAGGGTGAGGGGATGGGCAAATAGGGGTGAAGACAGACAACGTTTCAGAATGGCAGGTATGGGTAGATGCAACTTCCAAAGACGCTGCATTGTACTTCCTTCACTAGCTACTTAATATTTAGCACATTGTAGCGGTGCAAGTTTTCTTCAGATGTCATTAACTGCCTAATTATTTAAAGCACAAGTAACAAATGACAAAAAACAATATTCAGAAGATCGTCTTAGTCTTGTGCATGACTCAAAGTGGCTTCATAATGCTACAATTGCCGACAATAAACAGTTCATATATACAAAGTTCATGGCTGAGCAGTACCACAGATAAATAACAATTCCGTGGTAAAACCTACCAGTAAATTATTGCAGACTAAATCAATTCACGCAGATCTACTAGAGGTCTCCACAGTTGATTTGCGGATATGCACGATAGTGTGTATGCACAAAAAGGTGTCAGTTTTACTTTTATGACAACTTTAGCAAATGAAGACTGATAATAATCAGTTAGCTGTTGCATTCTGAGATAAACAGCACAAAAAGCAGGAATAAATTGAGAAATTTGAATTTTCAACAGTACAACTTTTCATTCACATAATTTACTGCAAATACATGATTCTATAACTGCTGTAGAGGTACATATTTAAGTATCCATATAATAGTATAACGGGAGGTGGTTATGTTTAATTCCAGATTTATATGCAGTGTCAAAGGGCAACAACAACAAAACGATGCAAATCAGCCCAGCTTTGCCAAATTCATCTCAAGAATAAAACTGACACAGAGGATTTGTATTCCCTGCAAATTATCAAACACTTACTAATCACGAACTGAAAACAGCACAGTTCAAGCCAGGCTAAGTAAGTAAGGCACCAGTGACAGACACCATTTCTTGTTACAAAATTCTGGCTTCTAACCAGTGCAGCAGAAATGCAGCCAGTCAAAATGCACACAATAGTTGCCACAATTCAGCAAGCATTCTGTGAAAAGTGCTGTGACAAAACTTTTGCCCTCTGGATTGAAATGTCTCGGACTCTCAAAACAATATGCCCACACTACTGCAAATTTTCCCTTGCGTAACTCAGTTAATGTTGCACGCTGACTTAGCCAACATTTGATTACTGAAAGGTAAAGCATTTGCTATAGTGCAGCATACACGGTCAGACTCGAGACCAGAAGCACTTTGCAATATCGGAAGTGGCAGCTGATTGGCATGAGCTAATGATAATGCAGTGCATTATACGGCCATCCATTGCCTGCAAACAACTGGTATTCATTTTCTATCTCGCTGAGGGTAAAAGTCTGAGTAGACCTAAGCATGCAACAGATTAGCACTTAGCTTAAGGCTGCATGCCAATGACCCCAAAAAAGACTCAAGCTGCAACTGCAAAGTACAAGTCCGATACGTTAACAATGACCACTTGCACGTGTTAAGGAATTTCAAAACAAAAATAAAATCAACAGACAAATAAAACGGACTACCAAACAAAAAACTGCAGGTTATTCTACTCACATACAGGGTGGGCCAAAAAAAATGACCAAACTCGTTTCTGTCAGAACTTCGTCAAATCTCCACCAAATTTGACAATTTTTGGCAGACAGATAGCCAAGACGATAAAATTATGTGAGGTACATTTGTTGTCGACCTCACCTAATTTATTTCAACACACTACCGTGTAAAATGCAGATGCTCCAAATTGTTACATTATGCGGTGATTATCATTATCAGATTGCTCACCTTTTCATTCTCAATTCGACAGAGGGTGCCACGTGATTTAATAATCTTGTGGTATTAAATATTTGTGCTGAAAAAAGCAGACAACCAAATAGCTGACTCATGAGCTCAAAACACATCTAATCCATGAATCAGTGCTATGACACTGTCAGTTAATTGTTAATGCCGCTATCAGCTGTGGCATCAGGTCTAAGCCATTTTGTACATTACGGGCATAAATTCTAAAAATATGGAAGCATGTTGTTACACAAACTTATAATTCTGCTAAATAAGTCACATTATAGTTTATCGGGTGCTTAAATAAGTCAATAGAACTTTTACGGCGACAATAACCAAGCATTATGTAACAATTTGGAGCATATGTGTTTTACACGATAGAGCGTTGACATAAATTAGGTGAGATGGACAATGAGTTTACTTTGCACAATTTTATCATCTTGGCTATCTGTGTGTCAAAAATTATCAAATTTGGTGGAGATTTGATGAAGTTCTGACAAAAACAATTTGTGGTCTTTTTCTGGCCCACCCTGTACATATTATTCATCCAGACATATCGCAGGAAAGCAGCTGGGACAAAAAAAAACAGAAATAAAAATATATCAGGACAAAAATAATTACAAACAGGTAGAAAATCTTTGAATCTAGTAACTCAGTATACTAATCGACAAATATAACTGGAACAATGGGTGCGTGGACATTAAAGTCCAAGTCGCATCATTTTACGTAACTGTTATAAAGCACTAATTGGCTTAATCAAATGTTAATTTGTCAATATTCATTTATCTTCTGGTTGCTAATACATTATAATACCCTAAAAATCAGGTTTAAAGTACTCGCTTTTCCTTTTCACAGAATCGGCAATTTTCGAAACTGCGACATCATCTGCAGGAAGGTTGCTAACTAGCTTCATTGCCTTGAGGTCAAATGCAGCTTAATTTACGGCCAAATAACCTCAAAAAAGGCCAAATTTTCCACCAACAGTTTAACCCAGTAAAAATCCACAATATGCCAGCAAATCGTTAATTTTACAAATTGCACAGCTCTAACAGTGAACCGATAAACAAATGACGTAATTTCTGATGTCACCTATGCGTCATTACTTGTACTGAAAATCGAACATTATTCTCAGTAAAAATGACAGATTTACTGTGTTTTCAATGCGAATGTCAGTTTGTCAACCAGCGTCCTGCGAGTGACGTCATCAGCACTTGTGGCACGTTTGGGTGCATTTGGCTGGCACAATTTATGTAATGAAATTATTTCAAAGCGATGTTTTCATTTCAACTGATTAGCATATTATTAAGTAGTGTTACATTCTACACATATTTAGCCAATATCATTTTTTCGTGCGACTTGGCCTTTAAGTAGCATTTGCTGCAATACAAGCATGAAAATTAAGTTAACATGCAGTCACAACTCCAATGCCAACAAAAGACAACTGGAAATCAACAACATCGCTGTAAGAATAAAACCTATCATGATGCAATATGATCAAACTAATGAGAGGTAATAAGATCAATTAAACTAACAGACAACAGCAAATATTTTACTACCAACAGCTGTCGCCAACTCATCGTTCAAAATACACAATCTACTGGGCTTAAATATGTACAAATTGCTGCTGAAGTGAGCAAAAAAACTTAGAAGAATGGAGAAAAAGTAGCTACCAAAATACACGGAATATAACTGCCACAGATGCAGAAACAGGTGTTATGGGCCGTCCGCAATGTACAAATACAGTCCTATGATAAATTCAAGTGTTGATCAATGAGATAAATTCATGATTCTATAACAACGGATTTTCTACTATCAGCTTTAACTGTCTCCCTGTGTCTACGGCTTACTATGACTTAACAAATAAAACACTTCCATTAATTAATAATACTGCATCAATTTATGATACACATACTGTACATTTCTGCTAAAAGAATGAGGTGATGATAGTTTCAGTGACAGGAGAGCAATTCTCCCTAAATTCTGGGCTGTCCAAAATTGCTAGGGAATTTTCTTCCAGTCCAAAAATCTTCATCCAAAATGCAAAATCAGGGAGATGGAAAAACCCATTTTAAAGAAACTTGGAGGCAAAATTGAATTAACTCCTATGCCAGAAAATTGCGACTTCCTGCATGCCTTCTTTATTAACCCACGTTGCCACGGTATATTTTCACCACTGTCTGACTGTATGCAAGATAACTAAATTATGGATTTTAAAGAATACTTTTATCCAAGAAGTGGTGCAAAGCTAAAAAACAAATTATATTCAATTTTTTAGACCTTAACTTGGATCCAGGGTCCCAATTTTTCAAAAACATAATGCATTTAAATGGGAGAACAGACCAATACTTGAGTACTAGCCACCAGATGGCAGCATATTTATGCCACCTGTGAAATAAAACAGAGATCTCAGTGGAGATTTGCACTCTCCGAGAGCCTCTAGTTACCACAGTAATCATCCAAATAATAATAAAAGTGGCAAAAATATAGTTTCATGAATGACCATATGAAATGGATAAAAAAAGAACAAAGAAAACATCGATGGCACGAGAATTGCTTAGCAGCTGGCAAACACATTTTGCACAAACTCTGCAGAAAATCACCACCCAAAGAATAACAGCGGTTCATTCACACCGCAAAGCCAGTGCGGCCAGTTGTCAGTCACTCAGTCGACTCAAAGTCCGAAGAGTTTGTCATCAGATTTCCATCGGCGTAGGTGCAGGTGCTACAAAGTTGAGAACTTCATCCAGGATCAGCTCTAAGCACACAATATACACTTGTTCAGAGAGACACCATGCCAGAGAATCACCAGTCAGATATAGCACTGACAAAAAGTAGAAATAAATAAACAACTGCTGTAAGTCACATGTTCTTTTGGCTGCATCGTGCAATGCAATTCTGACCAGCAGTTCAACTTAAAACTAGGGCTGTTAACAATTAAATTCTCTTAATCGTTAACTTTACAAAAATTAAAAATACATCAGGCCTTAATGTTGCTTAGAAACAAACAGTGATAACTGTCCAAAAAATGTTTTTCTTCCACGCCTCTACAAACCATATCAACAAACAGCTGTGATAAATGCACTGTGCCACAATTAGTAAGTCTTTTTCATCCCGTCCTGTAGACTAAAATGTTCACGGTTTCACTAGAAAGTAATTATCATTTTTTATCAGATACTTGTCATCATACCTATTTTAATGCTTTATCACTGACACAATGTTAACTGAAAATTTCACAACAGAAATTATATTAACTGCTGAATTTTTTTAATCATTCATCTCTGCAGCTCTACCAAAAAGTTAAAATGTATCTGTGTTCACTACCATTTACCTGACTTGAAACTGAGAAGTGACTGAACTTTTTTTAGCTATTTACTTGAAGTTTAATGTAATACAATTACAACGTAATGCAAAGAGTGGGTGGCCACAGTTTTCAAGAGAAAAAATTCAAGAACTTCTCAAGAACTACCCTGATATTCAACAACTTTCAAGTACTTTTCCCAAACCTATTCCAGCGATAATTTACCACGTGCTGTTAGCGTATTTAACGGTCCCGGCATCAAACAAAAACTGGCAAAAGCATAAAATTAGTACGACTAAACAAGTAAATAAGAAAAATCTGAAACTGGAGAGTTCAGTACTGACTGCAGAGTTTTCACAATTCACATCGTGGAAATGATAATTATCACCTACTGAAATTCAAACTTGCAAGCTAATTTTACATCGAGTTACAAAAATTTCAAGGCCCTATTTGGTTTTCAATGACTTTGCAGGTCATGGAAAAAATAGACTTTCAAGGGCCTGTGACCACCCTGAATAGTAATTAAGTAACATTATACTTTTCCAATGTGGCACATCGAAATCCTTCTCTTCAAAGGATTGGTCGTACGGCTGTGAGGTTGGCTCGTCGGTCGGGTCGGAGTATTGTCGAAGGTATTCGTGGCTTAGAGCCTCGTTGGCCGTGATCCTTGTGTCTGGGTCTAGGTCCAACATTCGCTCCAGCAGATCAACGGCTGTCCAACAGACACAACTACCATTATACTAGACAATATAATGTTTAAACTATGTTCTCACAGAACACAACCTCCACCAAGACTAACAACCGGCAATAAAAGAAGGTGCATATTAGACAAGACATGCACACTTTCAGACAGTTTCTGAAATAACTAGAAATACGTTCTGTGGAACGAGGTATCTGTCCCATTGCCACGCTATGTAGTCTAGCAGCTGTGTATAAGGGGGTAAGTGCAAACAGGGCACAATTATCTTTTACGGGGACCAAGTTGTAGTTAATTTTGTCCCAAAATTCGTTGCCATGGCAACAGGGGTCGGCAGGGGAGAAATTTAAATGACACCATCGGAAAGCCCGGGCCTGAAAATAAGGGGGTAGGTGCAAACAGCGCACGATTATCTTTTACGAAGGCCGAGTTATAGTCAATTGTCTCCCAAAATTCGTTGCTATGGCAATGGGGATCACAGGGGAGAAATTTAAATGACACCATCGGAAAGCCCAGGCCCAAAAATAGGGGTTAGGTGCGAACAGTGTGCAATTATCTTTTATGGGGACCGAGTTATACTGCTTTGAAGTCCCCATAGGCCGTAATGCAAATTTTAAAAAATTTTGGGCAAAATAGTGGAAGGAGTTATCAGATTTTTATCCCAAACAAACTCGATCTTACTTTTTGGAGCCTGAATCACTGTGCAAAATTTCATCAAAATCGAATCAAAATTGTGGCCGTAGGAGTGTTTACAGACAGACTGACAGAATGACATAAGTGATTTTATAATCTGTTCCATGCTATGCTATAGCAATGGGACAGATAATTAGCCTCGATCACTGCAGCAAAGGAGAGTGGTCATGTTAAACAAAACAAATAAACACCGTGTTCAAGTGTTCAACATGGCCATCCTTCACTGCAATGATTGAGACTAATCGTTGAATTATTCAATTTACGTAAAGCATGCATGTTCCACTGTTTATCAGCACCTGGTATATATATATATACTGTAAAAATTTCTGAATCAAAAGCATAAAAAATTCTTATCAAATCTCAGTGGTTGGCCACTTGGACTACTTGCCACCCTAAGCAAATATTCATCCAAATTCATTCATATACTGCAGTCTGTTCTTAGTTGTACAAAAGCTATACAGAGTAACACAAACCAAATAACAAAAAAGCAAGCCAAAATAGGACACTGTTACTTCTCAATGCATACCGAGTGGATTGGTTCCATGAAAGAAACGGTAATAGTCGGCTTTGTGAACCTTTGGCAGTGTATTGATGAATCTCTTTGCCTGACAACAAACAAACAATCCTGCAGCCCATATCAATAACTTTACAATAATAACTAAATATATTTCGGTAAAAAATACTGCAGTGGTTAAAACAGTCAAATTTAAAAAAACAAACACTTGGTTTCAAAACAAAATAACCAAACTTTTGCAAGTCTGATATACACTTTTATCAGATATATTATATTAATAGTTGTGAATTCTGTCTCCCACTCTCAAGCGACAATATCATTTGAATTATGTTTTATATCCTGGCAGATTTCTCCAATGTATCCAGTTACACCAAGGAGCATTGATAAGCAAATTTTTGTAATCAAGAATTAGCCATGTTAGCTGAGGAGCCTATAGCAATCCTCCAGACACCCTAGCTGATATCACATTCCCACACGTTCTCTGCATTCTGCCAACACCAATCTGCTGTCGGTTCCACGTGTCCGCACAACCTTTGCCTCCCGCGGTTTTAGCATTGCAGCCCCCACAGTTTGGAACTCACTACCCTCTAGCATCTGCAGTTCTACCTCTGCAAACACTTTCCGTCGCCTCCTTAAAACTCACTGCTTCCAGCAGGCCTACTGCTCCCCCTAATGGCTCAGCCAAGTGCCTCAGATTCGGCCATTGTGCACTTTAAATATGCACCTACTTACTTACTTACATACATAGTCTCACTGCCCCTCACCGACCACACACCAGCTCTTGGCCATTGGTTCATATCGAAACCGATGTGCAAACTCTTGTATTCATACTGGGACAGATGCTGCTTCCTACCCAATATGAATACGGGAGTTTTCATTCTCACAATGACTGCATCTGAGTACCTCTTCACTAGTGATCTTCTCAAGAAGAGCAGGACCCGGCGTTCCAGTGAGAGCCATTGTCTTCTTCAGCTGATCAATATCTTTCACACAGTGGGTTAACAGACAATGTAACAATATTGAAAATGGTCTGACACTGAAGCAAAATACTACGAGAAATGTCAGGTCTTGAGCAGCACAACAACAAAATCAAGTCACAAACGTCACTAACGTCGCCTGACTAACTTCTGCAAAAAATGATAACGACAATGATATATAACTCCCATTTCATTTCCATTTCTAACAAATGTCCTTCATCAGCATGCAAGTGACACAACGTTCAATGGCATGCACAAAAACGTAAGCCGATCCTAATAGTAAACACTTCGAATTTCACTTATGGCTTTTGTGGAGTTCACTATTTTGATGGCAATTGTGCAGACTTCGCTTTTTAGATTAGATTCTATTTATTATTTTATTATGTGCTCCCTTTGAGAAAGAGAAAAGTAAGTCATTGTGGTGCAATGCATGTAAATAATTAATCAACAGCAGCGCAAGCATACGATCGTTTCCAGGAAACAGTGGCCTTCCAGTCAACAGCTCGGCCATGATGCAGCCCACTGACCACACGTCCACTGCAGCATAGCACATGTTACACAGAACTACAAAATGGGCCATAAAAAATGTGGCACTTGATAAAAACATGCATTTTTTGCACAATGACAACTGTTGGTTTTAATCGAAATGAAGTACAATTTTTAAAAAGTTAATTAATAGAAATGTCTTAAGTAATGTCTTAACTTTACATGCAACATTTGCATAATTGCTGATGCCTCACATCCATGCCCTTACTTAATCAATCAGAAAGGTTTGAAATAAAACCCAATTAGACATAATGCGAATAACTTGTGCAATCATTTATGCAGACAATAACATTTTCAGTAAATTATGAACTGTTAAGAATCTAAATCACCAAACAAGTAAAGAAATGAAAAAAAACTAAAATATCATTCAACAGAAAACAAAAAGCCATAATATTTCAACGCTAGTTTCCAAAGAGCCAGAAGGCAATTATAAGGACAAAGTGGTCAGGGGGGCCAGTTTGATGGTTGTTAAGCTAAAGTACTAGGTACATGTTTGTACAAAGAATGTGTTTTATGTCGAATATTCTACCTGTCTGGCTATAATGCATCCAGTTGAGCATTATCTCCGGAGCACGGTACCACCTCGTAGCCACATAGCCGGTCATTTCATTCTGAGCATTCCGTGCAAGACCAAAATCCAGAATCTACATAAACATAAAATGGCTGCAGGACTGCTGAGTGGCACAAAAAGAAACAATGTTAAGAAATAGCCAAGACCCATAGAGCAGCGCATCAGTTTCCGAGTGACTTCCTGTGTCATGGTCTCATTAGGGCCAACAAAACACCGACTTTTTAATCAATAATTTTTAGCTTCAAGCTTTAATTTTGAATGAGAACTTTTTATCTCACACCGTTTAGCCACAATACATCCATGACAGACACAAACAGACAGACAGACGGATGACAAACAGGTGACAACCATACCATAAGCTCAACCGTTACATGGGATAAGTACACTTAGCTAAAAATTGCAGAAAAACAGGGTTGATAAAAACAAAAGTAGTATTGTAAAAAATACTAAAAATAACACTGTGCAGCATAACAGATAACAGATGCATACCTTGAGCTCACAATCCTCATTTACTGCAATGTTGCTTGGCTTGAGGTCCTGCACAATGTGTACACAACATCAGAAATATGAAAAAATTATAAATACACATATAATTATATCAAAAGTACAAGTTATGAAAGTTACCACTTGGAAAATCTGGCCATATGAACAATAATCACGCAAGTGACACCGTTTGCTATTTTGTAACATACAAAACATGACATCTAGATTTTTTGTGCATTTTGATATTTAACATCCAACTTGTAAGACACAACTTCTTCAAAAGCTGTATGGTCTAAATCATGTCTGGGACAAGCATCGCATTAATAATCCAGTGTTAAGCAAGTAATTATAATAATAATCAAATAATAACTAAATGTACTGTGCAAAAAATGTAAAAACAATTACAAATGAAAGAGAACTAACTCTGTGTATGATTCCGGCAGAGTGTATGTACTGAAACAACAAAAAAAACAAAATGTCAGAATAGAGCAGCAATAATACTTGTACATGCAGCAACAGTTGCTGCAAATAAACACAGTTTACTCGTTAGAAAATCTGTCTAAAATGCTAAAATGCACCGAAACAAGAAAGTTATTCTTTGCCCAGTAACACTTCCACATTATAATATAACTTGTCGTCTTGTATACACATACCTGAATAAATAATGGTCAAATATAATCAATGCTAATATGAATTTTTAAAATGTGTTTCAGCTATCAAATACAAAAAAAACTAATGAACTCAATGTGCCCAGAACACAGCAAGGAAAAAAATAGTATGGAAGTATGCAACAAACATAAGAATGCAAACAAGACACGCAAAAGCAAAAGCTTATAGCAGTTTCTGTTCGCAAATTGTCTTAGTCTATCTCCAGCCATTTCATCACAATTCACTCTTGAAGTGTGTTCCGCAGCCAAAAATTGCAAAAAACAATAAAACCCCTTATTTTGGGGCGGAGCTCATTGGCGATAGAACCACCTCTGGTCTAGCATTGTTACATAAGTTAACTGATTGCTGACGCCGCTGACGCCGCCGCTGCCGACCAAGAAGGCCACGCCGCCACCGCCGATGAAAACTGCTCGGCGCGCCACTGCTACTGGTCGTAAGACAACCAAATACTACCGACGACCCTCAAATCATCAGCACACAGCTCTAGCTGCTACGACTAAAAAGATCATCACTATTGCTTGTTGTGATAGGCAGAATGTCCATGCCTATCTGCAACCGTTTTCACGAAAGACTGGCCAACAGCGGTAAAATAACGACATTTAGGTGGTACTTTTCTTTGTGTGTGGCTCGGTAGTCTAACGGTAACATGTCGGACTTGTAATCCTGTGGTAACTCAGAGGCGCAGGTTCGACTCCGCACCAAGAAACTGCCAGGTAACGATGTTGAGCAAGTTGTTCACACACACGTGCCTCTGTCACTAAGCAGTATAATTTGGTACCGGCTTCACCGCTGGGTCGTAAGCAGGCACACCATGCGATACACTGGCCCCATATCCGTGGTCTCGCAGTGTAAAAACTGGTGTCTGGCTGATGGTCTTAGAAAACGGAGATCAGCGCCGCCCTATGGGCCGTATGGCTCGGGCAGGACTTTACATTTTTACATTGATGTTCTTTGATGCCCTTCTGCACAGGTTTTCTTGAACCTAGAAAATCAAGACTTGGACCATTGAAATCAACGTTCAATGCTGAAAATTTCATACGCAGCTTGTCCTGGTCTATCTCTAACATTTTGGCGCAAGTCATTCCTGAAATGTGTCTCGCAGCCCAAAATCGCCAAAAAATCCATAAAAACCCCTATTTTAGTGCTCAAGGTCATCCAAGGTCATTGATCTCAGTGCTAACTGATAGCCTGTATACGACTTCCTACTAGTGATTAATAGTAACCTAGGCCATAGGGATGTTAAATTCGTTTTTCTTCCAAATTTGAATTTCGACCTCTAAAATTCGGATTAAATTCAAACTTCATTTATATATTTGTGGAGAAACTTAAGCAATTTGCGATTGATGTCTGCACTGTGGGGCGAGATGAAGGTCACAGCACGCATGCCACACGCCGGGAAGCAGTCTATCAACAGTGCAATCAGCCAGGACGTCAAGCCATGTCACCAATTGATGTCTGCTCTGTGTCTGGGCCACCAAGATTTGTCACTTTGATAGCTTGCCAGGGGCGCAGTGCAAGATTATGCAGGGAGGGGAGGGGAGGGAAGGGGTAAGCAAACACCCGGCGGCGGGCGTCACTTGAATTGATGGCCGGCAGAGAACAAAGAAATGGTCACACAGTGCACTGCTGCTGAAGTAACAGTGCTCCACTTTCAAGGCAAAACCATTTGCGTCTAATTAGTGATGCTTGGATTCGAATATGAGGGGATGAAAAATGAATACAAATTCAAACTTGAAATTCGAAGTTCGCAAATCCGAACTTCGTTTAACAACCCTACTAGGCCATATCTCGCACAGTTTCTGGGATACAGCGACTTAATGGCTAAAAATCGCAAATTTTCCCTACCCCCTCTCATTTAGCTCCCTTGCTCAGTCTCCCCTTTTGAATTTATGGAAAAGCTTTACGGATCCTGAAACTAGAGTCTTCCTGGCAGCCGACAGTGAAGATTTGGTGATCCTAGCTTGCACCACTTTTGACTGATCCACCCGTGTGACAGACAGACAGAGACGGACAGAATTGTGATGGCTAAGATGTGCTTTAAACAGTACCCACTTTCATGTGTAAAAATGATGTGTCAAAACTGCTGATTGTCAACTACTGATGGTCAACTCAACTACTGACCTTAAGGCCTCGTAGAAGCTGATAGACAAGAAACTGTACATGATCGTCAGTCAACTTCTGAGTTTTGACAATATTACTGAGGTCAGCACCCATCAGATGTGTTACAAGATACCTGAAAACATCATCAGTCAATCCAGGATATGATGATCACTCAGCAGATTTGCATTACAGAAACAACTTCACATTTTACCAGATCTGTCGCAAACTGGAAACTACTGCAGCAAATACCAGAAATTACAGCAGAAAGCCGCATATAACAAACTGAGTAAAACGACGGGACTGTCTGTCCAAGTGACACTTGGTCTGTCTCGTTATCTGGCTTAATTTAATGTCTTGAGAGAGTGGGATTTTGCGTGACTTCATGACCAGTACCACACACGCACATACAGTAGCTATTTAGATTTTTATATCCACTTTGTAAGTACTATTTGCCTGATAATGCCACAAATAAATTAAAACACGATAAAAGTCACAACTGACTGACTCAGTACAAAGCAACGACTGACAAGTTAAATGTCGACAATGCACAGGATATCGTAACATTTTTGAACGTTAAAATGAGGTTTGTTATTTACATAAACATAGTAAACATAACTTACACTTCAAAATCATCGACTGTCTCATCTGGAGTAAATATATCGAACAGCCCAATCACCTGCAAACAATTATTAGAAAAAATTACACAAAGTTCAAAAAACTAGCTTGCAGAAACATTCTACCACATTTCATAATTCACTACTTTCAACTGCAATGCAACCAGCCAAGTTTTTCTGCAGTTACTCGCAATCAGCCCTATTTTCTCTTTTGCGCACCATTTCTGAAAGAACCACTAAGCATCGGCTGAGATGAATTCCTTCCTGATACCCAACTGTAACTGCATCATTTGCACCAATGCTTGTTGTGAATTTTCTTGGCTAAAAATATGAAGCACAAATCCTGCCCGTAACAAAACTGATACAACAATTCCAAAATTAGCACTTCTCAAATACGATGACGCTTAAAGTGCTCAACAGTGAGCATGAAGCTTTACATCCTGATTGACACATAACAGAAAAAAATACAGCAGCTCACATTTTCATGGTGCATATGCTTCAACATTCGGATCTCTCGGTATGCTCGTTTGGCATGCACTGGCGACTGAAAGGGCCGAGCAAGTTTCTTGATGGCAACTCTGATCTGTCGCTCGCTATCATATGCTGAACTGCACACAACAGCAATTGACATATAACAGAGGCAACTGAATGCTGGATTAACATGTAACTCCTGCACGTAAAATACGACTGGCTCCACACACTTGCAAGTCTGCTGAAAATGTAAAGCTATATTTCCAGTTGCACCAAACTAACTATCAGTGTTCAGCACAGAATTCAGTGAAACAGCAAATAACTGTTGTCAACAGCTCAACTTAAACCCAAATTCCATTACACAAAGTTCCCCATGACACATGTCATGGAGATGTCTCAGTAAAGTCAGCAACTTGTCATGGGAAAGTTGCAGACGTGGACCATGAAATGGAGATGTCACCGGGAAGTTTTGGCGTTTCAAACCACTGTGACATGTCAAGATGGTTTGGAAAAATCCTGCGGCAAGTCAATCACAAACCTGTTTATGTCATTCTAATGGAATTTGGGAATGACCATGACACAAAAAAATAAACTCTGGCACATCACGAACTTGAGATGGGAAAAAGTGCAAGAAACAATGACGTTGCAGACTTCACCATGTCTTGTCATGGGAAAGATATGGAAAAGTCTAATAAGACATGGAAGTTCTTTGACTTCCAGATGGAAAAAGTCCTCAATGTCACGAACTTCCCCGTGTCTTCTCACAGGCTTGCCATAGACATCGGAGAAAGTTGGCATGATGGCATTTTGGCTGAACATAGACTGAGACCCAGGACACAAGTGGGGCAGGAAAATAATTTCAAACTGATTATATATAAGCAATAAAAAGATACTGTTGAAAGATGCAGTAAGCAAGCATTATCCAATGCAGCATGACACACATTGTCATTCTCAGCGCTTATAATAAATGTTAATTCCATTTTCAGTTCGGCGAACTGATAGAAGCAATGCAAAATTTGCTACTTTCAGTTCGGGGAAAATGGATAACGCCCGACGCTGCCGGGCCGCTGAGGTCCTGCCGCCGTCACTGTTAGGCACTAAACTGGTCTGATGTCACTGCAGCCACTGATTCTTCGTCGGAAGTCGACGGCGTGACAAAACTAAAATGTAGGAGAAAGTTAATTGACTACCTAATAAAACTGAAATAAATAAATTTAAGCTGCGCAGTAAGACTTTAGGTTCATGCTGTAAAATCACGAGCAGGCCATTATGGTCCAATTTTGCCATTGTACAGCTGAGAGTTAACTGAAAAATTTCAACCTCTCAGTATTTTGAAAAGATATGAATAAGAATTGTGGCACTTAATCACCTTTTTTCAGTTCATCTTGTATAAAGAAAGAACGTCGCCCTGCACAATTAGCCTAGTCATAGTAGATCGCGTCACTCTCCACCTGCGCAGATTTCATTTCAGCAGCCAGTGCTGGTAATGAGGAGTTTATTAGAGCTCAGAATTAAAGGTCCTCCTAATATTTTTTTACTTCAGAATTAGTGAATCTATTCACCATTTTTAATGCAGTACTGGTGACAGTGTGAAATAAACAGCAACGCGGCTGAACTGATTTTAACAGCCCAATTAGCTGCACTTCAGATCGCCAAACTTCTTTTAGTAAATTGATTCTTTCAACTCAGTTCGGCGAACTGACGATAGTAATTTTGGTCATCAATCTCTCAGTTCGCCGAACTGACCGTAGCACTGAGCTATAATAAATGGCAGTGCTAACAAAAATCACTAATATACTACCTATGCTCACGCCAAAACTGTCATCGACTAAAAATACTAACCATACTTGGCCATATGCGCCTGAGCCGACAGGAGTCAATTTCTGGTACCGTTTGGGCACCTTCCATTCAGTCCTGTTCAGCTCCACGGAGTAGAAGTTCGGCTTTAGCGACTGAGCCATGATGATCGCACGAAACCTTAGAACTGGTCGTGCAAACAGAATGCTAATCAGAACGCGCAGACGCGTTTAACCGACTATTGCAACTTTGCAGACTAGTACGTAATCGCAATAAATCGATAAAATTATCACCGAAAACAAAAAAATTCACACAACCACAACTTCCGGTTTCGCCAACGAAAAGATGACGACACAAATCAGTAAGTAACCCTCCGTCAGCTCAGCCTCAGCGATTGTCAATCTACGATCATTCATCAGAGGATTTCGTATTTCGACAACGCGTGTGTGAGCACTGAGCTCGTTTTAGCCGGCTAATGTCGGCCGCATGACACATCGGTTCCATGGTTAGCGTCTTAGCCGACTGGCCCGACTAGGTCACTCATCGTCAGTAAGCTTAGCTTGCAGTCCTACTCCTATAAGAGCCTAAAGCCATACCGGTAAGCTGAACTTGCTGTTTCTTCTCTGGCGGCAGTGGCCCAGGGCCGTAGCCAGACGGGGTCTAGGGGGTGCTCAGCACCCCTACTCAGATTTTTCAGCACCGGTACTAAGAGAAGCCCTTAGCACCCCCATGCATGCGCAGCACCCACTCAGCATCCCTCATGATTACGTAATTACAAACAAAGTAGCAGGTTTGATCAGTTACTTGCATGGAAAATAATTAAATTTGTTGCCACCAGATGTCACATTTTAAAGGTTAAAATCCACCAAATTCGATTTCGACTGGGGCTCCGCCCCAGACCAAACTGAGGGAGCTAACGCTCCCCAGACCCTGTAGCTGGATTCAAGGGGTCTCAATTCTAAATGGAGGGAGAGGAAATAAAGGAAAGAGAAAGACAGAAGAGAAAAAGGGAGAGAAAAAAAGAAAAGAAAAAGGAAAATGTAAGAGGACGGGGAAGAAAAGGAAAGGAAGAAGAAGGGAAAAAAGAGATAGGGGAGAGTATCCGAGTTTATAAGCGAATTTACGGGGGGCAAAGGAGCCATGCCCCCAAGATGCCAAAAGTCGCCCTTTTTGCCTAGCATATGCAGTGCATTATTATGTGCAGTTTTTTCCATTTATTTGAAAATCAGTCCACAAGGGACCATTGACACACACAGCAAAAACTAATAAAATTTATACCCACTATATGTATTTTTGGGAGTTTTTATGCCCCCAAAAACATTTGCTTCCGGGGCTGTGCCCCGGACCGGCCCCTTTATCGCATGCAAGTCAATCTCCATGGCAGTCCTTGTATTCCAGGTGTATTTCCATACTGTTTTGG
>Ga0209367_1004829_pt1 | contig 18710 bp, 13 predicted proteins | sample WorMetLIZISLAND2_FD_187412 | JGI IMG/M metagenome (GOLD analysis project Ga0209367, IMG submission 187412) | Marine gutless worms symbiont microbial communities from Max Planck institute for Marine Microbiology, Germany - Olavius geniculatus... ... | reverse complement strand
CTGCAGTGCAGTTGCCTCTACTGTTGGTGCCACAGGAAAACCTCAGCTGGTACTCTGTTCTTAAAATTTCTTGCAAAGTAACACACGCTATTAAGTGCTGATTCTCTAACGATTATTTTTGTCAAAATCTATTGCTATTGAACCAGGACTGTTGGAGTTATTGCAAAAGGTAGCAGGGGTTCGGTTTTTTTGAGACACAGTGTATAAGCCAGGGACGAGTTCACCTGTATCGGGTGGCAGGTAATACTCTGTGATCCTATATGGCAGGTGAGGCGTCTGCAGCACACTGCCGGCTCGAGGCCTTAAAACGGAAATGAGCACTGCTTGCATTGGTCACAGAGCTGTGGAGGGCCTGTTGACTATCAACGATTTAACCTTAACCTTTACTTTTGGCAAAAGCACTGACCAGTGAAAAGTGAAATAGCCTTCCTCTCAGCCAATCAATGCTAACTGTGTCAAAATGGCAAGCTCTATGCTAGCTGCAGAAATATTCCAACTCCAATGCTCATGCAGATGACAATGTAAAATATACAGCTGCATTAAATGTCAAAATCTGTAAAGCTGTAACACAAAGAAATAATTAAAACTAGCAACAACACAAGAAAAGAATAAATGAATAAGCACACTGAAACATACAAACTTCAGACCAAAAAAAAATAATACTACCGAGAAGTCACATTGCTTTCAGGTGCATCTAGTTGGGCAATATTCTCATCCTGTCTGATATCACCATCATTAGAAGAACGTTGCTGTGACTGTGAGCTGCCTGTCTCCAGACCAGTGCTCTGTTCTGTCATCTCAGTATGTGTTGCTGGTGATGAACTTGCTGGTGGAGTGGAAGTATCATACAAAGCCTGACGATCACATAATACATAAGAATGAAAGAAAGGGTGTTTTTTTCTGTTGCAGCGAAAAGCTAGATTGTGATAATACATACAATGCAATACATGAATACAATGGTCATAAAATGTTGCATAAAATGTCTAATACAAGAAAGCCTAGCTAACGCAAAGGAAACGCGCAACAGCAGTGCATGTATGAAAACCCACTGCCCACTGGGGTGTTCACGCCAAGTTAATATACAAATACCAAAATCTCCATCTGCATTGCAGAACGAGTTAGTTGCATGGTGATACCTTGCGAACACTATAGAGTTGTGTCGCAGCCCGAAATCGCCAAAAAATCCATTAAAAAACCCCTATTTTGGCGTTTAAGGTCATCCATGTTCATCGAATTTGGTGGCAATCAAGAGCCAGTGTACAACTTCCTATTAGTGATTAATAGTAACCTAGGCCCTATCTTGCACCACTATTGAGATACAACAGCTTACTGGCAAAAAATTGGAAATTTTTCTCACCCCCTCTCATTTAGCACCTTTGTTTGGGGTGACCCCCTTCGAATTTATGGAAAAGCTTTACGGTTCCTGAAACTAGAGTCTTCCATGCAGCAGATGGTGAAAATTTGGTGATCCTAGCTTGCATCGTTTTTGACTGATCCACCCGTGTGACGGACAGATGGACAGATGGACAGAATTGCGATGGCTAAGACGTGCTATAGCAGTACCTGCCGCCGCGCGTAAAAATGCGGTTGATGATCGCAACATTAAAATGCTAGATAAAGTGTTATCGAGGCTTACTGATAATTATTAATAGAGAACGAAATAAACGATTTTCCGCTATAAGAGTTTCCACTATAATAAAGCTAAAACATGCTGAAAACTTTACAAGAAGTTCTGAACCTAAAGGTGATGACTCAGCAGGTATAATATAAAGAATTGTTTGGCCAGTATGGTATCATTTTTTTCAGAATCCTAAACAAACATACAATAAAACACTAACTTTCATTTATCTCAACGAGTTTACAACTAATGTTAATGAAACTTTTATAAAACATGTGTAACATTGGCATGTAACTGAGTATATCCAGGGCACCAGAACAAGTGGGGAGTCCAGCAAAAGAGAATTCACTGTTAAGTGCTCCAAAGTTGATTCTGATGTGAATAAGACAGCAGTACCTTGATCTTAACAATTGGAGCCATGTGAATCTCAGTAACGTGAACAGCCATCGGCTTGTGCACATGGTCTGATGACGGCATCACCAGGCTAAAATAACACAACCACCAACAACGTCTAACAGGACTGCAATACTTCCAGTACCAGTCTTATGTATTACAACTACAAAAGCAATACTGCTGGAACTAGAAATTGGAGTATAAGGTACAAATAATTTACACAGTTAAATAATCAAATGTTAATAACAATAACAATAACACTGACACTGACAATTTCTACTGTGCTGTGTAACATGACAAATCATTACAAGGGTGCAACATAGTTTACTGGCAAATTTTGGTAAGAAATCCATCAATATGCACAAGGGAAATCACACAAAAATCAAACATGGTATTATTGGTCTAACTGCGAGCTTAACCTTTGACCTTTTAACCTTTGACCTTTGGGCCCAAAATATAATACATTTAAGTCTGTTCCCAACAAAAACATAATAGACTCACTAGTTCAGCTGGATTTTTTATTAACAAAAGATCATCTCTAGAAAGAAACAAACAATACAATCTCTCCACATACTGAATGAAAAACATTCATGTCTCATTATACTTTTAAGGGCTGATGATGTTGACAAACAATAAATACAAATATTTTAAACTATCAATGATCAATTTTGAATCAAAATGAACAATTAGTTAAACAATAAAACGTTTAAAGTCAACAATGATTTTTTTTCAAATGTTATGAGCACCTACCGTTGATGGTGCTGTGCTGCCTTGATCCTGTCCAGATTCATCGAGTGTCGCTCGTAGCTGTAGCGTGACAGTGGCTCCACGTACGGCGGAGGAGCCTCGTCTTCATTACCTCGCGACCAGCAACTCCACTGGTCCTCTCTGTCACATAACAGTGAGTGAATGAGTAGGGTTTAACGTCCCACCTGACACAGCATAGGACATTTTGGGGATGGCCTTTGCAGGCAAAATTGCACATACACATAACAACGAAACAAAAAGTTTAACCTTTACAGAAAGTTTAGCCTTTATAAAACACAAAACACAAAAAAACGACAGAAACCTAAAACTATAAGAACTGCCGATTATAATTATAATTGAGAATATGTATCAAAAATGGCAGTTCTAATAATCTTTCCCGTTATCCTCCAGACAGTCATCAATCTCATAATGCTGCCTATTGAAGGACAGGGGGAGAATGATGATGTTATCAAGGACTGTGTTCCTTGACAGGGACATTGAACCACTCTGTGATGACGGCATCTCTGAAGTTGAGCAATAATGTACTGCTCGATGCACCCTTCACAGCCAAGCAGTTGTAGATGCACAGTCGAACTTTGTACCAAACAGAGTCCTTGGAACTACTCCGCCTGAATTATCATCATTTGAATGCTACCTTTCTAGATATGTCCGCACAACTGTTGCTCGGTTATGTTCGGGTTCGGGTCAATGCCGCCTCCTCAACTCTTACAGTTGAAGGTGTGACAAATGTTTGCCCAGACTATGGAGTGGCATCACACTCTGTTGCCCCACCTGCCCGACACAACTGACAACTCAAGACCTATGGGACAATCCAGATGCGGTGGCTGACTTTCTCAAGCTCGATGACAACTGACGAAAGGAAGGGAGCTGTGGGCTACAACAACAACAACTGTGTTTGAGGCCAAGGCCAAGGCCAAGGCAAAGACATGACATTCAAGGCCAAGGACTTACAAGAAAAGCGACTCCAAGAACAAAAAGAAAGACTTACGGCCCAGAACAAGGCCAAGGACTTGGGACCAAAGCCAAGACCAAAAAACTCAAGGCCGAAACCAAGGACATCCAACAACTGCCACCACAGCATCAGGGTTTCAGTAATATCAGAATCTAATGTTCAACAGCTTTGAAGTTTTAAAGTCAAAATGTTAGTAATAATAAACAGAATTTATTAAAGTTTTCACTATTAAGGTTGAGGACCAAAGCCAAAGAATTGGGACTAAAAACACATCAATGCACAACACAGCCGGGCCAACTCAGCCTCCTTCCCCGCACGAATGCTCAATCAGCACCAGCTAATGACTCACACACTGAAAGCTGCTGCCAATAACAGGGAGAGTGAGTGAAAAAAGGTTTACGTCAAGCATTACACATTATACGGTAGGTCACTTTGTTTCATTCCAGGCAATCACTTGCACTGGTACTGACAACAAAAATCAACAGCAAAAAATCAAACCTAGCGACTCAAAAAAAAAACTAAAGCGTGATAATAATCTACCCGCATACACATACACACAAACAAAATAATACTAACAAGCAAAAGATACACACACTGTGACACATACAACCTTACTATAGCAACACAATACCACAAACATGGTTTAGGCAAATTCTGCCATCTGTGAGAAAACAGATCAGGTCTATTCTACAGCTCCCGGCACAGACACAGGGCTTACCAATAAGGACTGAAGAACGGAAGTTTTTCAGTAAGAGAGTCAGCTAAATAAAAAAATAGTTAGTCAACACTCACCGAAAATCAGCTCGGCTTGATCGAGACCTTGACCTTCGCCTCACACGATGCATGTTCTCCATCCCCGCAAAATCACACCTAAATGTCATCCACAAATAAACTACAACAACTCATTTAATTATAGCTGTTTAAGAGAGAAAAGTTTTGCAGCTTAAGCTGACCGTTCATCGGACAAGCTGGTGACATTGGCTGTTTCAAGTGTTTCGGCTGCGCCAAGTCACACACCCCGCCAGCTGGTACCAAAAGCACCTTAGCAAATGCCCTCAGCCCACGAGGATGATCAAAGGCTGAAATGAAGTGAAGAGGAGGCATGCTATTCCAAACAGCTGCTTAACAAGAAACCCACTACTCCAAATACTGCCTCATGAATGAAACCTGATAGATTAAAGAAGCAGACCTCTAACACAAGTGAGTTGTATATCAAACAAACATTACTTTACGCAGAGTATTTACCTGACTGATGTGTAAGGAATGTAGTGTAGTATCCCTTCAGCTGAGTCGCCCTCGACTACATCAGCATACCTGTAAGACAGATACAAATCAATAGTGGTTATAATTCTAACTGACAGTCCAATACTTAATGATTACAAAAATATGCCTGCTGCAAAACTGTAAGAAGCTAGCCACCATTTAAGACTCAGCAGCTCCTACAGTATCTGTAATATGCTAGCTTCACTTGGTTCAGTTTGACAGTGGTAAAAATGTTCAAATTAGCTGAATCCAAAAACTTAAGAAAAGATGACAAACTGCATGCATCTATTCTACATGAGCAAAAAATGAAAAAAAGAGACATCTGACTAAAAAAAGAACGATGTGACAGTTGGCAGGTAAAAAACTAGATTATTTTGGTCTGCATTTTTTTGGCAACGACCACGGCCAGCTATTAATCATAATTACTGATAATTAATCCATAATTTTTGTAAAGTTTACTAAGAAAAAAGTTTTCATCCGTACCATGTCTACTTATTATAATGACTTGCATTGATATACAGATACTGCAACCAATTTCACTAATCACAAATTTACTGTCTTATCCACTTATTTGAGTAAAAGTAGCTGATAATCTGACTAACCGAAAATGTTCGGCTAACTCCTTTGGTGGCCTAACACCCGACGATCTGCGTCTTCTGAAATATAAACACTCAGAACTCAGCAACAACATCTAACTGCAGACTAATATCTATGTTCTGTGCAATTCCATGCTAAACTTTTGTACAAAATGGATGAAACATACTAAGCCACAGTGACACAGACAAAAAGCAACTGAAGTCACATGTAATTCTCACACACACTAGTTTTAATCACAACCGATAACAATAACTTAGGATCTACTATCGACAGCATTAATTAATGAAAAACTGCCACTCCATTTTATAGTTCAACAGTCAATAAACATAATGTAAAAAACTACTCTAGTCACAACATTGTTAATTTTCCTGAACTGATAATGTTGCTAGGTGTGCAGCAATGCAAGTGTTGCTTAGTGGCATAATGGTCGGGTCACAATAAACAAGCAAGATCAACTCAGCCTTTCATCCCCTCAGGGTAGGCAAATTGAGCATCAGCCTGACTGGCCTGGGTTAAGGCAGAGCATGTTTACCTGAGTGGTGGCAGGTAACACTGCATGATCTCATCTGGTAGGTGATGCTCCATAGCTCTGAGATGTATCACTATTAAGACCTATAGTTGGGGAGCTGACAGGGGTTACCATGCACCCCCTCTGGGATTAAACCTCATGCATATTTTATTGTACTTTAGAAAAATTATGTTACTATAGACAACCTTTTAACATTGATAACGTTTACAGGTGTGTAGTAACAACTAGGAAGATGTCTACCTGTGATGACGACGCCGGCATGACTCTGGTGCCGAAGCAACTGACATCATTGACCTTATCAACAACACCACAAATCATACAACATTCCCACTTATGCCATTCAGCTGACTATCAGTCTGCCTCATGAAACAACCAGTCTGACTCCATTTTGTCCATATGTGGTGCCTCGTGAGCGAGTCTAAGTCCTTATCTTGCTTGGTCTTGAGGCAAAATCTTGGCTTTAGTCTCAAGAAAAGTCCTGGAACAGTTCTTTTTACATCAGTGATACACAACAGCTTGTAGAAGACCAAGTATGACATGGATGTGATACATATGGCAAAACCGAGCATCGTTTAATTCATCATTAAATCAAACTAGAGAAAAAAGCAACATACGTTAAATGAAACCACTGACAAATAATGTATATGTCTGCAAGATATACTTCAAAAGCTGTGTTTGATAACGACACACAACCAGTCTCCACTGAGCCTAGTACTGCACAAACAATTTACTCTACTGTATTGTAAATGGCAGAGTTTCTAATAGACAGGTTTGCAGCTTAAAACACAGACAGCAAACACAGCGAACTATGTGAGCCTCAGGAGAAAATATGAGTGACTGACAGTCTACATTCACTTTTTAAAATGACAAAAATGTCCGTATTTTTTTACAAGAGAACAAGTAAAACTGAAATATGATAAAAATCCACCATAACCTGCGAAGAACAAATTAAGATAAGTGAACAAATAAATAAAAGACAGACCAAGTGTTCGGGATCATCTACAGTCTTAACAGGTTTTTGAAACAACTAACGTTAACGTACCCACGACAGCGACAGCAACAGCTGGCTCGAGACTTTTGACTGCAACATTAATAAGTGTCAGTCATGCTAAAAAAGTACTGGCTATTAGCTACTGCAGCTCAAATGCCAAATTCACTAAATGGTACAAATTTTTCAAACAAGAGATCACCCTAAAACAGTGGACCGTGGTGCACAAACTTTCTGCCAGCCAAGAGCCACATAACACGGTACTGGAATACTGTGAGAAAAATAGATTAGCTTGGCATCAGTGAATGCTATTTTCATCACAAAAAATGCAGCCGAGAAAAATATAAAACACAGTAATCAACATAAATATAAAATATGGCAATATGAAATATTCACATAAAATCAATGCAAGATGTAAATAACGACATAATGCAACGTAAGTAAGCCAAAAAAAGATCACATTCATCTTTAGCCAGTAGTGAAAGTGGAAGGAGCATAACCCAAGTACTAAGAAAAAAACAAAATGTAGTGGTAACTAAAGAAATACTACTTTTTCTAGAAAATCAACAGTCTGGGGAGCATTATGAACCCCATTGGGAAGAAAAAGAGTTCAGGGAAAAGCCCCAGAGACAATTTGGGCAGAGCCCAAAAACAAATTCAGCACATTTTAAATTATACAGAACACACTGCTAGTAGAAGCTTGTAATTTTCAACAGATGTAGATGCAAAAGTCCTTCGCCGTTGATTTCTTGACTGTTGTACGTCACGGGTGACATGCAGGCCACCAGTGAGCTAGCAAACAGAGTCAGTCAAAGATCTGAAGCACTCATAGTACATCAGAGTAATCAATGCATCTAAAGCAGCCAATGTATCAAAGTGAATTATCCCAGCAGCTACTCAGAAAGTGTCAGACAAAGACCACATACTAACCTGACAACACTGTAGGCATCATCGTTGTCGTCATTATCAATGTCGGTCCAATCATCACGAGCAAAAGTCGAGGAACGCCGATGACGATGTCTTGAGCTGTGCATGCACACACATACCATACATATCATATTAACCATTAGGCTGAGAATTCACTGAATAGTAAATGTGGCCGTTTACCAGGAATCTTAGCATCTGCTGTGATTGGTTGATTTTGGGCAAAATCACTCTTACAGTGCAAGTGACTCCATCCATTCAGATACATTTCTCTGCAGCGTGGTCTGTCACCCTGCTTCAACTGTTCAACAGTTTCAGATGCCATTTGATAGCTACTCTTGCAAGGTTCCATGACACATTCTGTCAGCCTGAACATGCAACTGCTTCCGACTTACAGAAAAAAAAATTATATATGATTCCCCAGGTGGCAGTGATGATCTACAACTTTGCCTTTTACCAAATTACTGTAGTCCTTTTTAATATATGCTGCAATTGTGTAAAATTCAAGAATCAATAACGTTAAACTTTATAAATTAGATGACAACTGACCATCATTACCTAACTATTGAAGCCTTGTCAGTGATTCACATTTTCTACATGGAACACAATATCAGAAGCACAACTGATGTTCGGCTGATGTTCCTTGCTAAAGTGGCAGTTGTGTACAAATTTATTACAAGAAGCCCAGCTGTCGCTAAAACAGCCGACCGTACTGGTTGTCAATGACCTTCAAAATCATCCAGGGTCGATGATTTTCATTTTATTTGAAAGCCAATATGCAACTTCCTATCAATGATCATTAGCAACTTAGGCACTATCTCGCACGGTTTAGCCACAATAGCGAGTAACGGCCTTCAAAGTCATGCAAGGTCAATGATTTCTATCTAATCTGACAAGGCGTATGCCACTTCCTATTAGTGATTAATAGTAACCTTGGCCCTATCTCACACCGTTTCCATGATATGGCCACTTATAGCTCAAAACATTCCATTACATAGTGCGTTATTACCCTTCAAGGTCATCCAAGGACAGTAATTTATATGTCATTTGAAAAAAATATGCAACTTCCTATTAGTGATCAATAGCAACCTAGGCCCTATCTTGCACTAATTAGCCACAGTACATCCGTGACGAACAGACGAATGACAACCATGACAACAGCTCGACCATTACTAAAGTACGGTCAGCTAAAAACCATTAGCCTGTCGCTAAGAACAATGAAGCCAAGCTGATACTAATTTTCCGCCCTGCTGAGAGTAGGAGGCTGAGTACAAAGAGATACAGACCGATGAAAGCTTCGACTTGCGGTAGACATGTTATCAACAGCATCATTGTCCATATCAGCAAAGCAGTGATCTCTTCTTCTGTACATTCACAAACTTAACGACTCAGTCGAACACTGATTATGCAACAATTATTCACTGCTGTGCATCATGAGACTGCCTCATTCAGTGCTTCAGGTTGCTCTGTGCCAGATCCAATTGCCATTACCCACACACTTAGCAGCAGGCAGGCTATATTACACTTTTTCCAAAAATACCCGATAAAACATTTAGAAAAACCATGACTGCTCACTATCTAACAAAAAAAATTCAATTTATCACTCACAGCAATTCACGAAAATATCTATCAAAAATAGTAACGGATTTTCGAAAATTCTGTAAATTTTATGTTATAAAAGGTTAATGACTAATTTTATCGAAATAAAGCTGTGCTGCCAGTCATGGGTCCATCCAAAAAAAACAAACAAGCCACCATACCTCAACATTAAATCCAGACTAGTTGTACGAAACTGATAGGCCCTAATTATAAAATAACAATGCTGATTAAAACAATGCTAGAAACAAACCTGCGATGTCTGCTGCTGCCATCAAAACGTCGCCGAGGCGCAAACTCACTGTGAACAGAAGTCGGCGACTCACAGCCGACATACCGACTAACAGACACAACATGCTAGTTCATGCCATAAGTGAATTAAATCTCCACAGTGTTTCATAACAAAGCATCCTTTTCTTTCTTTCATAATTTAGTCAAATTACGATCAATTTACACGAAATTCTTACCAGACGTAGCTAAAGAAATACTAATTCAAAATGTGTGGACAAGATATGGCTTCTAGTTAAACATTCTTTGCTAGTCGTGACGTAATGCTGACGTCATAGTGTGCTGCAAGTACAAACTGGCTTGTTGCAACCGGTGCTGACAGACTTGCTGAATAGCTGCTCTGCATCGATGGCAAACTTTATCTGGTTCACTGATGACAAAATGTTAAAGTTTTACCATTGTAGCCACAAAAAATGCCCAAAACAATCACTTTCACACACTTGTCAAGATAGCTTGACTTTTACACCTTCCAGCAAAACAATGCACCAGCACACATCGCTTGCGAAATGGTCGAGTTTTTGGATTGCGAGATGCCTGATTTTATGCCCCCATGTTGCTTAGTGCTGATACGATAAACATTTTTCATCAGTGAACAAGATAAAGTTTGCCATCGAACAGAGTAACAACTGACAGAACCAGCGGCGATAAGCCAGTTTGTACTCACGAAACACTATGACGTCAGCATTACATCACGACTGGCAAAGAGTATTTAACCAACGGTCACATTTTGTTTTTTAATAAATCTTGAATTAGCATTTCTTCAGCTAGATCTGGTAAAAATTTCATGCAAATTGATCACCATTCGACTGAGTTATAAAAGAAACAAAAAGGTGAGGCCTCCATATGGAAGACTCCTTGAATTTAAGAGATCGAAACTTATAGATTCTTAAACATGTACGTTCTATGCTAAAAAATGTCATACACAGGTTGTCCAGGTCCATCTCCAGCCATTTCGGCGCAATTCACTCTTAAAATGTGTGTCGCAGCTGGAAATCGCAAAGAATTCACTAAAGACTTCTATCTTGGGGGGTTCAAGGTCATTCAAAGTCATCGACGTTAACACCAATAAAAAGCATGTAAGTAAGTAAGTAAGTAAATGATTTATAAAGCGCCAAAATCTCAGAGAGAATCAGGGCGCATAGGATGATGGACGCTAGGTGGCAGAAAAGGCTGACTGAAAGTAGTGGGTCTTTAAGTGACGTCCGAAGGTAGCCAAGGTTTGACACTGACGAATTTGAGGAATTAAGCAGTTTCCAAATTTTCGGTGCAGAGACACGAAAAGAACGATAACCAAAGGATAAGTTATGCCGTGGAATTGCAAGTAACTGACTGGTAGAATAGCGCGTGAACACTGAAGATTTATGAGGATTTATGATAATTTATGAGGATTTATGATACTGCAGAATTCACTATTGCTTGTTATGATAAGCAGCATGTATGTACCTATCCGCAATCGTTTTCACGCTACATGAGATAATAGCGAAAAAAATAATCACTTTTTAGTGGGGTAGCAGTCTTTGACGCCCGCCTGTGTCAACCTCCTTGAACCTAAGTGGTCGGGACTTGGACTGCTAAAATCTACGTTTAATGCTGAAAATTTCATACGCAGGTTGTCTTGGTCTATTTCCAGCCATTTTGTCGCAATTCAGTGTTGAAATGTGTGCTACATCCAAAAATTGTGAAAAATTCACTGAAAACCCCTTTTTGGGAGGTTCAAGGTCGTTCAAGGTCATCGATGTTGATAAATCTAAAAAGCCTGTCACCAGTGCTTATTATGATAAGCAGCATGTCTGTACCTATCTGCAACCGTTTTCACATTATACAAGCCAGTAACGGCAAAATAACATCTTTTTAGAGAGGGTACCCCTCTTTGATGCCCTTGTTTAAGAACCCCTGGAAAATTTTGTCACAATAAACTAGAGACCTTGAGGCAGCCCATAGTGAAAATTTTGTGATCCTAGCTTGCACCGTTTTGACACAATACGGCAATGTGACGGACGAACAGACGGACGGACGCACAGGCCATAGCTAAGATGCGTAAAGCTTTCTGCTATTGCGCGTAAAATTGATTCATCAAAAATTTTTCAACAATCAAAACCAATCCTTATATTACCACATATTAATAAAAACCATTAAACTAATTTTTTAAATACTTAACCTTAAAAAAGTTGATAATTAATTAATTGTCAACTTCAATTACAATGATGAAAGCCCACCACTACTTTTTGCATAATTTGTTTAACCAGTGTACATTTCTAGAGGCACTCTAGGTTAACTGAAGCCTAAAAGCACACTTTACAACACAGAAATGAACACCACAATTCTCATTAAAATAAATAAGTAAGATAGTAACAAGAAAAGACATACTGCTGACGTGAATCATCAAACGCTGATGCAGTGTGAACACGAGATGACATGAAACCTCAACACACACAACACGTGCTCAATAGCATAATTTCCATAACAAAAATACAATAAACTCCCATCTACAGCTTTTATTTAAGAGGCAGACTTTTCCATTTTGCAACACACAAAAGTGTATATCTACAAACTTTGTCTACAATAGTCTGGCAAACATTGTTAAAAGTTAGACTGGCTTTCAACGGACTATCAGTAACAGTATAACGGAACATATGTACATGCAGGCAACAGAAAAGTGGTTTCTAGAAAGTATTTTGCATATTATTATTTTGGACTGGCAGAGTATCAAATAAACAGGTGTCGGAAAAAAATTGTCACACAGAGGTGCTATTACTAGCAGAAAAATGTGATTGCACTGACTAGAACTAAAAGGCACTCGTGAGAGTGCATATCTCTACCAAGTAAGTAAAGTAATTTAAACATTACTACTAGGCCTAATACTACTACTACATCTACAATGAGGAAAGGAAAGGGAGAAGAAAGAGCCGCTTTGCGACAGGGAAAAGGGAGGGAAAAGTAATAAAACAGGTTGCTGCTTGCGCTGCTGGTGACGGCATTGATATTATGAGTCATCATGTACACAGAAGGAACGACAGACAGAATGAGTGAAAACAGCATCTCCACCAGTGTTCACTACATTCACCTTGGTGGAGATAAGTATCAGCAGTAAAAGAGCAACAAGAAGATATGAGAATACATTTTTGGACTGGCTGACAACTGCAAATGAACAAAAGTAAAGAGCTAAACACTATTACCAATAATGTCACACTTGCTGTCACTAAATGCAGACAATCATGGCTGTCTCTCCCTAACTACTTGAGCATTCGCAACATTCGCCAGTCAAAAATCACCAACAGGCAAAGAAGATAATGTGGCTGCATTGCCGTGTGCTGTACATACTGTCACAGTGGCTGTCGCTACATGCTGACAGACGTCGTTGTCTTCGTCTGCTTGGACGACGTACGAATGACGACTGAGATGACTCCACTGATACGTCCAGACTAACACACAAACAAACACATGCTTGTTCACAATGTTTGCCGAATTTGAGTTCAACAACCCAATATTAAAAGTGGTGTTGCAGCCCTTAATGGAAGCCCATTCCAGAGATACAGTGCACACCTGCCATATGGGATCACACCTGTAGTGTTATTTGCCACCTGACACAGGTGAACGTGCCCTGCCTTAACCCCAGTCAGATAGGCCAGTACTTGATTCACCTGCCCCGGAGGGATGGAAAGCTGAGTTGAGCTAGGCGGCTGGTTACATACAAATATGGTTTACTGCCTGCAGGCAGTCACCCATCCAAGTACTAACCTGGCCTGGCATAGAGTAACTTCGTTGATTGAATGAAACACATTACCACTATGCCACGCCGCCAACCAGTACTAGTAACAGTAAACAAAATACTGTCACCATGGCATAGCCACGGTGAAAGTTCACCTGGTTCATCAGACACATGTAGGACAGCACTCCGTGACAGTAGCCGACGTTAGAATTCAAAGACCAGTAAAAAATCATGCAGACAGATAGAAACAAATTTGATGAAACAATGCAGCAAATACAACACTTATATAGAATAGACGGTGATGCATCTAATGCAATACCTAAGTAAATACCAAAGACAGAGGTCAGTATTGTTACTAACTTTATTAAATTATCATCCAAGTGATGACATGGTTAGACTATGATAATGCCTCTGTTGATCTTTGTATGTACGTACAAAAAGGTGCATACAAAGTAGAACATTCTAGCAATCAGACAGTTTTAGAATTAGCTTCAATCACGGTAACGGGCGATATTGCTAACACCAAAATGCAGCGTTCAACATGACCGACAAATACATTCACTCCAGCGATTGATGTTAATGTTTCCATAACTGTCTCAATTTATGCAAAGCAGTATGCTCCACATTGTTGTGTGCCACACAACATTATGTACCAAAATGACAAAGCTCTCGGAATCAATGTTATTATGTGCCACCTAAAAAGCAAACTGCTTACATAATACAGTGTCAGTTAAACTGCTACAGTGGCATGCTGTTGATAGATACATACAGTACCTAATGGCTGGTATAAAGTCATATATTCACAGACGTAATTATAATAACTACTAAACAGATTACAATTCCAGTATTAAAAATAACAGTAATATTCCACTTCAATGGAAGTCATCGCCATCATCGATCACACTCATCAGTAGGGCCCAAAGTTTTCCGTGGAAAATTTAGCCAAATTCCACGGCTCACCATGGCAAAATTGTCCAAATTCCGCGGCTTAGCGTGGCCTTCCATTTGTGGTAAAATAAGCTCTATTCCGTTAAAAAACTTACTTTCTGGAGGCTGGCATGGTGCTCAGTTATGCTAGCAACATACACAGAAAATTATCGATCTTTTTTTCTTTTCAAAAGTGCAACTTGTCAATTAGTCGCATTGTGTTTATTTACCACTGTGCCGTATTACAATGGTAATTATTAGCAGGGATAAAGTTTTAGGCAGTTTAGTTTGATTTTTCTCCACGGTATAGTTGGTCTAATTATGTTATCAAGCCGATGATTGTACTAATCATCGGTCATTTCTCAACTTCTGCAAAATTCCGCGGCAATATCAAAATTCCGTGGAAAAAGGAAAATTCCGCGGCTCGGCTCAAAATTCCATGGCCCGGGGAAAACTGTGGGCCCTACTCATCAGCATGAAAGTACCTGCGAGGATTGAACTTGTTGGCAGCGGAGAAAAGTCGACTGGAGGCCTTGTAGCTGTGACTCGCAGAGATCCTTCTACACCATTAACACACACCACACACAACTCTACATCAGTCTTCTAACTAGACACTTCAAAAAAGACAAAAAAATAAATGTTCATTAACACCATAAATGTCTCTTTTTTTTATAACACAAATAGTGTCAGTGACCCAGAATGTTATTCGGTGCACGCAGCAAGTTTGTCAAAGAAACTGGAGTAACTCTTACATTGGCTAAGACAATCAAGACAGCATACACAATGACAAATTAGTGCATATCAACAATGTCATTACATTTATTATCATCGTTACAAGATCATTAGCATTACAACTTATAACTCCTGCAAAAATAAAAGCACGTTCACCACTTGAGAATGCAGTCTAATCTGAATTAACTGCAGACAAATAGGCCGGTTAAACACATACTGAACGTGTTTGTGCATGCTAACTAAACATAAGCACTAAAAACAAAAAAAACGAAACATTAACTGATTAGTCAATACAAATAACAAAACAAGCACAATATGTCAGAACAATGCCAGAATATATGTCATCAAATACCGATAAAAGACGAAATGCTCCATGCATTGCTTGCTCAGCTGTTTAGCAGCTTGCTTCAGCAGACAGTCAAAGATACAGGTGTTCTCAACGTTCTACGAATACATCAAATTGCATCTATAAATAAATCAACCATCAAATAAATATAACACACAATCAACTAATCCACCAACACATGTATATATTGTAATATCCTTAAAACTTTAGCCATCTGTTGCAATAAATAAATAAATCAACATAAACAATCAACAAATATACATATCATAACATCCTAAATGCTTCAGTTTTCTGACAATGTTGGTTAAATGGCAGGAAAAATGGTCAACTCGCAACAAAAATCTGCTCCGGCAATCTCAAAAAGTTAATTTGACAACATAAATACTGCAAATTAACTACAAGTAACAGATAAGAACTGACTACAATATTTACATGAGAAAGTTTAATAAAGCATTCAACAGATGAAAAGACAAAATTCTTTAGTTCACATGCAAGATGGATGAAAACTGAAAAAAATCACAGTTGTGAATGTTAAATGCTTCAAACAAAATACAAAAATAATAACTTACTGATTTGTCTCGTACACGAACAACAAACATTCGTCCTTTGCATGAGATCTTCACGATTCTCGGCCTGCAGCAAACGACCACAAGTCACCCAGTAATAAACCACTAGCAATCAGAGACCTCAAACCTCCCACAAACTAAGAGCTGCCATCTGGTTAACACAATGGAAGCTGTTGAGATTTAATCATAAAAGTAATTTCATTTACCCAAAATCTGCATTTTACTCTACGGCATATTTTCTACACCTTTTTAAAAGTCTTTCAATGTCTCAGAGAATTTAAAAATCACAAAAAAGCAACTAATGCCAGTTATTCTGTACATTAATGCGCAGACTGTCTTATCATCTGATTAAAAAATTTCCGAAATTAATGCAAAAAAGCTACCAGAAAGTATCAGATGTTCACACACCGATAGATCAATCTGGCTAAAGTATCACTAATATTACCATACATCTTATGGAACATCTTACCAGAAATGACTGACGATCTTTGTTTTGTTGCGGTAAATGACAAGGCCAGTGGGCGCAATGCCCAGCAAGTAGTCTATGCCACCATCACCCTTCAACACAACAACGTGACACACAATCAATCAATGTACCAATCAATCGATTGAAGTTGCCGGAGTTTCACAGCTAGTTCAAAGTGAATAGTAAGAAAGGCACATATAGATGATATATGGGCATGACTTTCTGAAATGCCAAGTTTTGAAATGTTACAATACATGTGAAAACTAGGAATTTGGAGCAAAGCCAAATGTGAGTCCGCACGGCACCCTAAGTCTGATTGGGGGAAAATTGTGGGGTAGAAGGGGTTGAAACTCCCCCGATAGCAAAGTCCCTTAGCCCGAACTCAAATGCATTAGCATACTCAGAATGCGCACTGTCAACTCAGGGTAGGTAAACATTAGGCACGTGATCTCTGGTGTTAGTGGACCAAAGTTCGTTTCTTTTGTACAATACATGTGAAAACTAGAAATTTGAGGCAAAGCCGAACGTGAGTCCGCATGGCACCCTAAGTCTGATTGGGGGAAAATTGGGGGAAAAGGGGGTGAAATTCCCCTGGTAGCAAAGTCACATAGCTCGAACTCAAATGCATTAGCATACTCAGAATGCGCACTGTCGACTTAGGGTAGATAAACATCTGGTGTTAGTGGACCAAAGTTCATTTTTTTTGTTCAATGCGAGAGGGATCGCAGTTGATAACGCCGTTTACAGCTCGTTGATATCTCTATCCAGTTCAGAGGTATTTGCAGTCAAAGTAAAAAATTTCGGACATTTTTTTGCCCTCCCAAATTTTAAGGAGGTGGTGCCCCCATAAGTTGTACATGGCGTATCACCCCCACCTAGCTGCACGTCATGTGGAAAATTTTTATAAGGCTACTCCCCCTGGCTCCAAAGATCTTGAGCCTAATACACTAAATTTTAAGCTAATTTTGGACCCCCCTTTAAAAAAATTGTAAGAGAGACCCTATCCCCGGTGGGGGTGCGCTAGTAAGACTTGGTCATTCTCTAGCACAATGCTGTCCAACCCGCAGCCTGCGGGCCGCATGCAGTCCACAAGGGAATTTCACGTGGCCCGCCATCATCCCACATAAATTGTAATTTTGGCCCAGTGATTAGTCATATAAAATCAACTTGCAAAATTCAACAATGTTTGATGGTCTTTTGCGTTTCCAAATTTCAGAAAAATGGGCGAATGTGTGGTTTCCATTGAACATTCGGAAGCAAAAAGTGTTTCAGCTTCAGGGGGGCTTTGCCCCCCTGATCCCCCTTATAGGCTCGCGCACTGCGCGCTCGCCATGGCCCTCCTTGATTGCGGCCCGCCAGCTGGTGGAAAATTGACTAATTGGCCCGCAGTGTCAAAAAGGCTGGACAGCACTGCTCTAGCACATGTAAAAATCTGGGGCTGCAGCACCCCTTAGGGGCCAAAATATGGTCTTCCAAAAAAGACAATTTGGGTGGGATGATTCCACATCGAGATCTCTGCAATTAGCAGACGAAAGTTCACCAAACTTTTTGTCGCCAAACGTGGAAGGAATCGTGGTCAATGATGCACTTGGCTGATTTTGACTATCTTCATTTGTTCCAGAGATATTCGCCATCGAAGTTTAAAGTCAACAGAAATCAAGCCAAATTTTGCGTGTTTTTGGCCCCTAAAATTTTTGGGGGGAGGCACCCCCACAATATTGGACAAGCATTATAAAATTAGGCCTAGGTCGGTAGTCTAACGGTAACGTGCCGAACTTGTAATCCTGAGGTCACTCAGGGGCCCAGGTTCGAATACGCACCAGGACACTGCCGGGTAACGACCTTAGGCAAGTTGTTCACACACGTGCCTCTGTCACCAAGCAGTATAACTTGGTACCAGTCAAAGGGCGGTGATGCCCCGAGGCTGGGAAGGTAACCGTAGGTCTGGTGTCGCACTGGCCATGCGTCACGGACTCTAGTGGTTTATCCACCTACGGGCTCAACGGCCGCGAGTGGGAGATGAGCACCCCGCCTACGCCCCAGCTGGG
>Ga0209367_1004828_pt1 | contig 18711 bp, 11 predicted proteins | sample WorMetLIZISLAND2_FD_187412 | JGI IMG/M metagenome (GOLD analysis project Ga0209367, IMG submission 187412) | Marine gutless worms symbiont microbial communities from Max Planck institute for Marine Microbiology, Germany - Olavius geniculatus... ... | reverse complement strand
AAAATTTTGCCCCCCCCCCCCTTCCAGTATAGAAATTTGACAAGTACAGCTCTGGATAGAATGGAAATGAAATGTTTCGCGTTATTCTGCGTCATCCTGCACATGTAGGAATTATTCATTCGATTACTGTTATCTACCCGCACTCTACGGCATTCCGTAAATTTGTTTGATAAAAGATGATATGGATGTAGAAGTTTGTAATGCGTTTCACCATCGTCTAAAGTGTAGTAAAGTCTATTTTACGAGTGTAACGAAGGTACATTTACTACAGTGCATCCGTGCTGAAACGTGTAGCCTACATTTCATGACTGTGAGTCTGTGATCGACGGTGTGTTCTGCGTGGACAAAGGCGAGACGTTTAACCGTCACGCTTGACAGGGGTGCGATGATGGGCGGTTGTAACTCCGCAGACACGATGGCGAGATATAAGAGGACGAAATAAGTCATGAAATAATAACCGTTTGAAGTTGAATCGTATAGGCCTAGTGTCTACGCGCCCGTTGCAGCGTAGCAGCAGCGCAAATAGCCGCGACCTGTAAGCTTAGACCGCTGACGGCTTTCATAACAATCGCCGCTCGCTCGCTGCTACCGCTCCAGCATCTAGAAGATGCTGCTGCTGCTGCTGCTGCTGCACACGCGCGCGCCGCCGATGCTGTTTAGACCTTCTGTGAAGCTATCTGCCTGTCCATCTGTCTCGGGGCCGGCGGGATGCTTTCCTGCCACGCGTGCAGTTAGTTACCTGGTCGGCTGATCTTCTTCTCTCTCTTTCTCTCTCGTAGCGGCGTGCACCAAAGCTATTTTCATGCCGCGCCTTGCTCCGCCGCGTGGTCGTACATACAGAATCTCACCAAGAACTCAACTCCGCTGAGCGCACACACGCTAAGTCGTGCGTGCGAATCTCCTTCGTACCAACACGCGACGCAGGCTCGTCACTGCCTGAAGCGACTCGCCTGCTGCTGTAACTATCTCACAACATGCTTGCTTCAACCGGATGAAAACCGATCAACCGTGCCACGCCTAGCGCTGACGTCAAATTTCATCTTTCGGAGTAAAAAAACGTCTCTGGATTCGTGAATTTGTATTGACTTTTAGGTCATTCGTGAGCACAAAGGTTTGATTTATAAACGCATACAGTATGCGACGAAATGATAATGTTGACTCGAACTTTTTCTTGATTTATGTGTATTGCTAAAATAACTTTCATGCACGCATCTCGACTTTCAAGCGGCGGGCGACGCGGTCCGTCCGTCTTAGCCAACGGCGTCGTCGGTTAAAAAAGTAAGCGAGACAGGAAGTGGCAATTTTTGACAGACACTGCAAATTTCCCACACATTAGATTATGGGTGCTTTAATTTTTGATTTTACCCTTAAATTTTTTTACAGTAAGTTTTTAGTACTTTTAAAGAAACATAAATGAGCACAGCACCCGTCAGTCGCAGATCTGTGAAATAATTTTTTTGACTCTAAATTTTACTTTTTACCTATTACTTGCAATGTTGACTAAGCTGTTAAATGTTGGCGTGTGGTGGATTTGTTTTTTATGTTTCTAATATTTACAAGACAGCTGTTGTTAATCGTTTTTATTGTGTCGGGTCGGATGGCAGGTAACACCGTATGATACCATATGGCAGGTGACTTTCCGTAGCTCTGCGATTGGTTTCCCATAAAGAACTATGCAGAATTGCACACCCTTTAACTTTTTGTTAGCTGTGCTTTACGATATTGCGATGTTCGTGTGTTACTATAGCCGTTGCTGTCCAAGTCTTGAAATCTCACTCAACATGGCAGACGAAGCGTAAGTAAATCATTGTGTTCGAAGTGTCTGTGATAATGTTAAGATTAATTTTTGTACATAAATTGTTTTATGGTTTTTAACTGTTATAGTGCAACATAGTGATTTTTCTAGATTAAACTTTAAACCTAAAATTAGCTCTTGCAAGTTTTCGATTTGGAATTCGTATTCATGGTTTCAAGTGATGGAATTATGACAAAAAAAGACTGAAGTTAAACAGAAATTAGACTTAAATTTGCTGCAGTTAAGTGTAGAAAACGGCGATATACCGAGTTTACTAAAACTTTGGATTTTGTTTTATTTTTATTGTTTAGTCAGTTTTTAGTTTAGCACTTTCTCATTATTATATCGGTTTAGGCTATAGGCCTCGTGCTAATTGACAGCTAGTTTTGAGAATGGGCAGTAGGTATTCGCTGGCATATCTTGTATGACATATACGTCATATCAATCACACCACATACTGCATATATTCGTTAAAAATACGGCATACCATATCACGACAGGCTACCATGTTATGGATATGGCCTAGGCTACGTCTAGTGCAGGGTGTTGCACATGCAGAGGTCTAGAGGAAGCTGACAAGGAATTGTTGGCGAACAACCGCGTGGAGCGAGGTCAGATTGAAGATGAGATTCGTGAACTGAGACAGCGCAATGTGAGTCAGTTCAGTCATTCTCGCCCATGCTCTTGCATATGTCTGTGAATGTATTCGCCTATATTACCACGGGCTTTTTTTGCTGATGTGTAAACCTAGTACATAGGAGTCCTGTCTGTATGCTCTTACTGTACGTGATCTGCATTCCACTTGGTTTCCGTCTCTCTAAAATATTACCATTCCTGTGAGGAGTAGGCCTAAGTAAATGTCAGACGAAGCTACTTAATGTGGCGCTGCTTACACGAGTCGGACTCGAGATTAGCAGCGCTTTGCATTTTCGACAGAGGCGGCTGATTGGCATGAACTAGTGGTACCTGGCAGCAGCTCACTGCCTGCGCCATTGAGCAATGAGACCCGCGGTGCAGGGCGTAGACATAAACCGCTTTAGTGAGCCACACTGGATTTTAGTCCCCTTAAAGTGTGAGTTATGCTACTCATTTCTCGTCTCGCTGAGAGTAGGAGGTTGAGTTGCTCTGAGCATACACCCATACACAGTAAAACTTGCTTAAGGTTGTCGGCAAAAAGTCGTTCATTAGCTGATTTTTTTAATGATGCCATCATTTGACCTGCTTAGTCCTAGTTTGTTTAGTTACTTTTTTTCTGAGTTGTATTTCGGTTTGTATTGCTTCTATTGTGTCTACGTAAATGCACTTTAATATTATTATCGTTATCGTTACGTGAGCTTCGATCAGCCAGTCGAACAGCAACTTTGCGGTTAATACCAGTTCGATCACACTCTGACACCGCGGCGACTGCGTCTGCGATGTTGAACTGTAGGAACAGCGCAAGATAGAAAGAGCGGAAGAGGAAAAGCGTATGGCGGAGCAGAGAGCTGCCGAAGATGCGCGAAGAAAAGCCGAAGAGGTGAGTAGACTAGTTTCGCTGTAACACTCCAGCGTTTCTTCATACTGTGCTGACGACATCCGACTAGCTTGCTGTCAGATGATATTATATTATTATGATCAATAAGATTCGAATGCAATTTATGAAACGCCGTAATTGTTTGGCTTCAAAGTCACAGACTTAATGAATACGAACGAATGAATTTATGTATGCAGTTAATGCAAAAATAAACAGTTACTTGGTCTAAGCGTGCGTGTTGATATTTTTTCTTAAACTTTTAACAATCAATGATACAGTTGAATATTTAAATCTTGTTTGCTAATATCTGTGCTTTTCGATGCGGAAATACCGTTTCTGCATAATTAACGTCAAAAATGTCTGCTTTTTATAACTAAAACTTTTTTTACTAAACTGTTAAAAATTTAACAGTTTAACGATAACAGGTTTTTGTTGGAAATGTTTTCATAATTTTTTACGTTTAATAAGTAAACTGATTGTCCGTTTAGTTTGAATTAAGTTAATTTAGTTCTGTAGTTTTGTACATTTTTAGACTCAAGACAAACTGCGTAAAATATAATAATCAGTATATTGTTACAAACTAATTAACAGGAAGAGAGAAAGAGAAAGAAGGAGGAAGATGACCAGCACAGGCGAGCAGCAAGAGCGCAGAAAATGGCGGAGTTCGAGAAATGGAAGAATCCGCCAAAAGCGAATTTTGTTATATCGAAAAAAGTAGCCGGCGAGGAAGGAGCCGAGGTGTGTATGATGCACTGCACAAAATTAAGTTTGAAAACAAAGTAAAAAAAAATTCTTATGCAAATCTAAAAACAACAAATTAAAAATAATGGTTATAGCTAATATTATTGTCATTTTGTTTACTATACACGTATTTTTGGCGTAAACGATTGGATGCTCGTTTCATCAGCATGACTGAGGCCTACTACACGTGGCGTCAGAGCATTGAAAGCTGCGAACTAGCAGGAATTAGTTGTTTACTATCCACTTTGTAAAATTGTAAATAAATTTGGATGAATGTCTGTTCATGGTCATTTATAGGCTGCATTGCCTACTTCCTTACAAGGCAAACAAAAAGCAAACAGTAGACTAAGTATATTTGTAACGTCCCTAACCATCGCTTATTTTTACGGACATGTTAGATGAGTGTACGTCATGTTCTCTGCAAAGAACAACAATATTTGCCCGGTTTCTTTGTATCATCTAAGGATTTTTAGCAATATTATATCGAGCTAATATTATGCACTAAATACTACTAAACGAAATCTTGTTTGCTAATATCTGTGTTGCATGGTAGCGTAGAGTAATCACATAATGTGTGTTTGTGCACTTGTAGGCTGGCGAAGAAGAGGTTTGTATCTCTTTGATTATATTTGATTTTCACAGTTTTATGTTTTTTTTCTGTACATCAAAGTAATTATCATTGTCATTTATTGTACCAAAAGCAGCATACCAAAAATATAGTCTACACAGTGAAAATTCAGGAGTCTCGAAACATGTACGGCTGGGACAGTAAATACCGTGCCATATTTTGCGTACGTCATCTCCAAAATGCACCAAATTACACAGATGTGCACCTGTATTTTCCAAAAAAATTCGGAGTGACGGCCCAAAATTGTCGAGTTGTGGTACTTGATGTTGGGTTTATGGTGCGGGTTGGGGTTAAGGTTAAAGTCAGTGTATTTAGGGTTAGGTTTCGAGTTACTTTTTTCCGTTAAAACTCAAAACTCGACTGGACAGTGTTTAAATCTGGCGTAGGGCGAGGGCAAGGGGAAGAAGTCGAAGGAGCAGCTGGAGGCGGAGAAAAAAGCGATCCTGAAACAGCGACTGAAGCCGCTGGAAATAGACGGCATGGACGCGTCGCAGCTGGCCGAGAAGGCGCGCGAGTTGCACCAGCAGATTCTCCGCCTCGAGGGCGAGAAATACGACCTCGAGAAGCGCTTCAAACAACTCCAAGTTGAGGTCAGTGCTGATACATTTACTCTGCGTCACTTCGCAACCAAACCGTGTGGGGGATCATGAACACCCTTAATGACAGAACCGGCTGCCCTGCTCGCTAAGCATTTGTTTTAATTGCTAAAGAGTTTTCACTGTAGTTCCGAATAAAGAAAACGCGTACATTTTCAACTTAAAAATGGCTTTTGGTCGTCTTATTGCGCGTCTGTTTTAATAAGCATAAGCTGCAAAGCATGCAATAGGGTTTTTGCCTCATTAATCTGCCTGCCCGGCCTCTTAACTCAAAAACGAAAAGACTTGCAGAAACGTCGTTAGCGTGGTCGTTTATCTTCAGGACAGAAGGAACAAGTTGCCAATTTTCAATTCAAAAAGTCAACGGTCTAGTTAAGGGTCAGGGTTACTCGGCTAGCTTTAGGCGGACGGCTGCAGAATAGGCTCATGTCGGCACTTGTCGTGACAGCCGCATATTGTATCCGAGACTGGTCACTCAAGTGATGTGCGTCTTTTGGCAGCGGCATTGTCAGTTAAAACGGTTGGATGGCATTAAGTTGCCAGATGAAATATGGGTGTTCAAAATTTAAATTTTTTTCCCACTAATTATTGTTAAATAGAGCATTCAGCTCCAAGTTCTGTATTTTTCTGATAGGAAATCAATTTTAAGGCTAAAATTTAAGGGCGAGGCATTTGCCATCCTCTGCCCTCCTCCACGAAGTTAGGCTACTGTCTGTTATAGGTATAACTTTTTTTCTATTTTATTTAAGAAGGTGCATATTTTGTAATAATTAGGGCACAACCTAGCGTTGATATTAACTGGATTCATGACTGATTATTGTTTGCTATGCAGATGATGGATTTGGCAGAGCGCGCGCGACAGGCCAACAAAGTCGGGTAAGACATATGCATTGCACCATTAGCCTACATTTGAAATCTTTGGAAGTGCAGGCTTTTATCAAGCCCGAAAATTTTCAGAAACTTAGTTGTAATAGTTGTATTTACGGCATCAACTGATAGGCCTAATTTATGATCTGTAATTGCAGACATAGTCTGTTATAGACGTCAGTGGCGTCATTTCAATAAATCGTTGGGGGGGAGTCTCAGACTCTTCGGGGTTTCAGTCTACGTGGCGTATTGTTTTTGCAGCAGTAACATTGTTTCAGTAGTACAATTTACAGAGGAAAAATTATAATTTCAAATCCTTGGGGTCAGTAGACCCCTCCACCTCCCGCTTTCTAAATGACGCCCCTGATAGACGTTATACGTAAAATATTGTGCTTTTTATGTAGATCTGTGTTACTTGAATGTAATGATAATCGATTAATGGCCATAAGCCAATACGGTGTATTTTATTTGTATTTGACAGAAAAGAAGGCGGTTTGAAGAGAGTCCAGGGCTCAGAAGAGTAAGTATACATGACGGATTTCATTAAGCATTTTGTTTAGAATAAGTATGTTGCTTCTACTGAATATTGTTACGTTTGTCAGTTAAAATAATTCTTATATTAAAATTCGTTAAGTGACTAGTCTAGTTTTTGATTATCTTTGAAGTGGTTTTTATACAGAACCATTCTTTCAAGAAACAAGCTCAGTAGGTTAAAACAATCATATAGTTTACTAAATACATTTAAATTACAGAGAACCTAAACACTGATAGGCTCTAATGCGATAAACACTGATTTTGCCGGTTGTTTTTGTGTTTTTTAGCACCGTCGACAAAATTCAAGAGCGTTTTGCCGGAGCGCCTGTAAGTATCAGCAGTAATTTGTTATGCATAAAACTGCATGTACCTTTAAGCCGTATTATATTTAAGCTGTATTATGACTAGCAGATACTCGCTTTAGTTACCCCGGAGGGATGGAAGGCTGAGTTGATATTGGTGGTTAGTTATATAATTATTCAGATTTGCAGACAGTTACCCACCAAAGTATTAATCACTTGATAGCGACCTGGCCGGGAATCGAACCCAGGACATCTTGATTGTATTTTTCCGACTTCCTACAGTTGCGCTACCAAGCCGATATGTGTGTATATGTGTGATAAAAAATTATATTACAACCTCTATTGTAAACTAATTTATTGGATTTGATTAATTTTTACCGTTTATTAGTTACCGTACTGTTTCAGCCTATGAGTGTATTCAGCGAAAACCGCGGGTCCACGTGCGTGTGTTGCAGTCGAAGGTTGAGATGTACAGCAAGTACGAGCGCCAGAAGGACAAACGATCGTACGGCGACCGCAAGGTGCTCTACACCGGCCCGCAGTACTCGCTGCCGGCCGAACGCATCAAGCCGACCAAGATCGTCAGATGGAACGAGGAAGGACTTCCGATCTACGAGGAGGGAGGAGCCTACGAGCAGGCGCCTGCGCCGGCGCCGGAGGTCGTACAGGCAGCTGAGGTCGTCATCGCCTAGAACTGCACCGCTCAGCCATCAGGTAGCCCATACGAACATACGCTGACTGTTTACCTACATGTTGTTATGATGTCATGCCGTGGCATCGTTGACGACATTGGCGACCATGCGGTGCCAGAGCACTCTATCTTCCAAAGCCCTGTTGAGCTGTGTTGGACTCACTGTTCTTTCACAATGTACACAAACTATATCTAGATACTCCAGTCTCTGACGCCCCTCTCCTTGTTCTTCGCTTCTTTATTCTTCCAGTCACTACCAAATTTTCAACACCGTGCTTTTTCAAAACGTTCCACAAAAGCGAGCTGTTGTTTAGGCCTACCGATTTTTTTCGTTAGTGTACACTCTACCTACTTAAGATCCAGACGTGAGACGCCGTTACGATAGGCCTATGATACGATTATACATATGCGAAAAACCTGACGGACAGCCAGTTAAGAGCTGGTTTATGTAGGCCTACATAGATATTGCTCGTAGCTCGAACAAAAAAATTAACGAAAAACAAGCTAAAACAAAATCGATAATGCAGTTCACCATTAGTCCTCGTAGTCAGTCCGGTGTTGTCGACAGTAATGGCAATTGGCGATGTTAAAAGATTAATGCCACCCGACACAGGTGAACGTGCTTCGTCTTAACCCCAACCAGATAGGCCGGTACTAAAATTATCTGCCCCGGATGGATAGAAGGCTGAGCTGACCTAGACGGCTGGTTACACACCGAGATAGTGTACCTGCTCGCAGGCAGTCACCCATTCAATTACTAACCCGGCCTGGCGTAGAGCAACTTCGTTGATCGGACACAACGCGTTACTGCTACGCCACGCCATTAAGGTGTTATGCTATATGTGTTTACCTCTAAACTCTGAGGCTTACTTATGACTTCGCGCGCTTAGTTCGCTGTGTTTCGTTATTGCATTTTTGTAAAAATTAATATTTTTAGGTGTGGTGGGATCTTAAATGATTCTTTTGTTGCAAACTGTCCACCGAGTTTGTCAGTAAAACATTTTAAAAATTGGCGAATATCTGGCGAAAATAGGCAAGAGTTTCGTGCCATGTTTTTAAACTAAACCGGACTGTCATGCTTATTGTACACGTTGTCATTCTTAATTTTACGATATTTTGTGGATGTCGTGTGCAGTGACGACAGCAAGGCCGACGCGTGGAAGTGCTTTGACATTGTCTACTGTTTCTTTTACTCGCGTCTAGACAAAAATTGTCATCTTCCAGAATTTCGTTACGTTTTAAGATTCGAGAAAGACGTCAACAAATGATGCTATTTTCTTTAAATTTTATGCAATGTTTGGCAATATCACGCAGAAAGAATTTCGTCATAAGCTAACTCTTTATTAGGCAACATGCAAAGTTTGCTGTTTTTGGTTTTGAATAATAATAATATAGTACGGACGCGTTTTTGACTTCATATTTTGCTATCTGTATCTGTGTTAACAACAGAGATGTAGGCCAAGCTGTATCTCGAGACATGACGTTAACTGAAAATGCATGTTGAATGTACTTTATCTCAATGCGCGTTCGAAACACAATACGATTTCTTTCGACTGCTTCCTAAATACAAATATTATCGTCACCATCAGTAGTGTAGACTATTGTCCATTATTGTTATACTACTGTGTGTTGTTGTTGTTGCCGTTGTTATTTAGTAGTCCAGGCTTATATGACGTATACTTTCGCCAATGCAGCAAATGCGAGCCCCAGTATCCAATTAATTGTGACTCGTGTCTTTTGACTACAAATTAGCGAGATAAACTGAAACATTTTGTTATTAAAGCAAATTAGTTTTGAATTTTAGTAATTCGTCGGCAGTAGGTTTAAAGAGAATTTTTCGCTAGTGCGATGAAGTCGCGGAGCACGCCGAAGCAATTTTCGGATCGTCAGAAATCCACAGAATATGCCAGCGAAACATGTCGATTTCTGATGATCCGCAAACGCCACGGCGATCAACGTTCTTCTCGCTATAAAACGCCTACATATCCTTGTTTTAGCAGTGCAAAAGGCATCATACATATTTTATAAACAACCCCCATATCACTTTCTAGGGAAATGTACCATTCTATTGAGGAGATGTTCTACTTCTGCAGCACAACTCAACTCCAATTTTGTCGATAATAGGCTAAATGCCTAAACAAGAAAACAATAGAATAAAGGCTACGAGAAGGTTCGCAGTCACAATTCCCGCTGCCTCCTCTATGGTTCGTAAGAATTTCTAACGTGATTTCATTAATTTTATTACATGTGCAACGGAAATGCGTGTTGGGCTATAAACAGATACGACTGAACTTAGAGCACGCAAGCAGTCCCGATAGTAAGGTAAAGCAAAACGCTGTTTTTTGTACACATATCTACCAATACTTACTGCCTAGCAAGCTTTGTCACGAATACCGAGCTATGACATAAACGTAATTAAGAATGTATGTTTTCAGTAGAATTTTTTTCTGTTGTCAACGTGGCGTCGACATTGTGTTTTGATAAGTGCTGAAAAAAGCAAAAACTGTTGGTTAACATGTACAGTTGCAAAATAACTTTAAGTTCTGAGCCGGGCTGAATATTGACTCAGTCTAACAATGGTGTCAGCATTGACTGATGTTATACCACTGATGTTACACAACAGCCCAATGTAACACCAGCGTCAAACCTCGTTTATACTTTTGGCTTATTTTGAACTGATTGCTTTAACTGTGATCACAAAATAACTTCACATCATTATCGTCGTCGTCGACATGATCACATTAATTTTTATCATAATAATAAACTAGAACAAACATCACAATGCAGCTAGACAAGAATAACAAGTAAGCATAAAACTTATTGTTTTATAAAATCAAAACTAAAAGCATCTGTCTTTATACCAATACTCGTCGTCCAAAGCCCGCCCCAAGTCTCTGCACAACTCTGAACATAGGCGTACAGTAATTACGTAATGTATGCGAAACAAAAGCGTCATACGGCAGCAATGATCATGAGCCGAGTATCAGTGCTCAGAGATGCTATAATTGCTATATATATGCTGTGTTGACGACTTGAAGCCAGCTGCTGAAGTCGAAGACGATGACGCGTAGCAACGACGAAACCCAAGCGGACGAATTCCAGAGTCAGCGGCAATCTTAACCCTGGGACTACGTCAACTTAAGTCTTGTCAGCTGCTTAGGTTGGCTATATCTTGCAGGAACGTTTTCTCACGTACTGATAGATAAACAATGTGCAGCTGCGCGGTTTTCGATTTTACAGTCTATACTAATTCACTAATTAACTAATACCGAAAAACCCAAACTTAATAAGTACTAAACAAGGAAGTAGCACATTACGTAAAACGTAGTTTACAAACTTTAACGACGGTAAGTTTGTGATTATACTGTTTTTCAAAGAACGCTGCAGTAATTAATTATAATTTTTTTTAGTTTAAGCTCAATACGGTATGTAAATATTTGTTTTTCGACGTATTTTTGTGCTATTGTTGGTTGTTTTTATGTACTGGTATCTTTTATGTAGTTAATACGAGCTTTCGAATCTGTACAATTTTTTATTGCTCAAGATCCATTTCAATTTTACTCTCTATTGCTGCCACTGCATGGCAGTTAAATATTGTTTTTCCACATTACGTTCACGCAATTAATAACTAACGTCAGACGGTATGCGGCGGTGCAAAATGTGCCGCGAACTTAGCCAATAGAGAACCGAAATTAATGTCTTTTAATTCACCAGCCGAACTGGACACGTCTTCACTTGGTTCAGGCATCCGATGATACTTCAGTAGCTAAAATATATGCAGAGGTAATTACGTTGAATGAAAGCAAGAACCTTGGGGACACGGTCACCACACCAGCTGAGCTAGGCGACATGCATAATTGCTTACAGCCCCTGGTGTGTGGAGGTGGCTGCCGCGACGACGCCGCCAACTGGGACGACCATTTAATTGCGTTCTCGACACCATACAGGATGCTGTTCAACGTTTGAAAAACATCACCTGGTCTGAAAACAAGCATTGTATAGGCTACGTCAGCTTGCTGCGGTCTTTTGTAAGTCAGGGCTAGAGGGCTTGCTGCTTTTGTCGGCCAGTGAGCTTGCTTGTTTGAGCTCTCAAAGAAATGCTGGGAAGTGCGTTATTGAATAATTATTATGATTGCATTGTGTAAAGACAAGCAGATAGCCGGAAGCGTTAAATGGTTGCACACAAAACGACTGGACTGGATCAGACCTCGTGGCCGGGGAAATATTTTCTGCGCTCGCATAGATCACAGACAAAACTGAATTTTTAACTTGATTAAAACTTTACGCGTAAAGTCAAACTTGTAGTAGACCTACAATACTAGAACTCCTGCTTCATATAATTGATATACGTGCGTTAATTTTTCAACGGCATTATTTTTAATGCGATCAATTCTTCAACGCGTTAAATTAACTCGTTAAATTGACAGAACTAGTCTTTTTAATAATCCTTGCAAGTTTGCGTAATCAGTATCTACGCTGAATATTTCTGTCGTAAGCTTATACGATAGCCCGATTTTTAAAGTAACAGCGACTAAAACCATCAAAAACGCCGTTTTTCGGCAATCCGCCATCGTTTGACGCCTCTTCTGCAGCGAACTCATGCCAACATCCGCAAAATTAAGATTCACATTGCCAGAAACTGGAGCCTATGTGCGATTTTACGTTGCTGACTTTATAAAAATACCTTTATCCTCTTCCACTTAGTTATCTCCGAGAGCCAGGCAAAAGCGTTCAGTCAAACAACACAGTAAACAAATTGCAGCATAAAAAAGCATTTCAATGTCATTCAATGTCAAACATTGTAAGGTCATTAGAAAGCCGATAAAGCACCACATGTCGTCGTATACTAGCAATGTTTGCCTTATTTTTAAAGGGTTTGAAGAGAGGGCGACCGACGGAAATTACAAAACCTGTGCTTTCCGACTGCAACAGTCGTTGACGACGTTGAGACCCCTCGTCACGAAACCACACGAATATTCGAATATTCGCGTGATCCGCGTAATCTACCGTCTAAAATTAAAACCCTTGGGCTACATTATTGCCGCTAACGGTGTGGAGTCGATCTTCCAAATTTCCGTGATGAGATGCAAATTATGCATGACTGGTATAGCAAAGTGCGTAATGACCCTCCAAGCTCATGGTAGGTCGATGATTTTCATATCAGCTGAAATGGCTTATGCGACTCCTTACTACAGTAGAAATTAATCAATAGTAATCTTGGCCGCATTTCTCACCGTTTTAACCGACCGTACTTAAGTAACGGTCGAGCTATTGGTACAGTTGTCGTCCGTCCGTCCGTTTGTCCGTCCGTCTGTCGTCGTCGTCTGTCACGGTTGTAGTGTGGCTAAAAGGTGCAAGATAGGGCCTAGGTTGCTATTGATCACTATTAGAAAGTCGCGTATTGGTTTTCAAATGACACGAAAATCATTGACCTTGGATGACCTTGAAGAGTCATAACGCACTATGGTATGCCAATTGTGCGGTATTGTGGCTAAACGGTAAGTTATAGGGGGTCGGCGACGGTACCATCCGATAGGGCAGTGGCGACTTGAGCTGTAAATAGTAACCATGTCTCCATCTACAGCTGTTTGGCCGCAATTTTCAATGAAAAGTTTCAAGCTATAAGTGGCCGTATCTCGAAAACGGTAAAAGACAGGGCCAAAGTTGCAAATGATCACTAATAAAAAAATCGCATACGCGCTTTTAAATGAAATGAAAATCATCGACCTTGGATGAACTTAAAGGTCACTGACAACCAGACGGTCAGCTAGGCTTTTTGTTGAGATACAGCGACGTATTGCTTAAAAATTTCCAAATTCTTCTATCCCACCTCTGTTTTACCATAAATTCGACGGGCGTTCCCTTTGTTAGATCGCTAAAGTTATATCAGCAAACAGCGAATACGCGTAGCTAATTATAATACCTAAAATTCCAGATAACACAAATTAGCGTATATCAACGTCGTGTACAGACTGGCGGACGGGCAGACAAACAGACGACACTGCGACGATAACTTTACCAGCCCACGCAATAGCATGGTGTGGGTAAAAACAAAAGTAGCGACGGGATTGACTATAAACTGAATATAGGGTTTACCTGAATAGCATGATATAGAGACAGATAAAAAGTTTCCCTAAAAAACAGAAAAGTGTTTATCACAAACAACAAGAAATTTGAGCTAATGCTCACGAGACGCGCGAAAGCCTATAGCAGTTCTGGTTCAGGAGTTTAGCTAAAATTGGGGTGTTCACGCTAAGTTAATATACAAATACCAAATTCTCTATCTGGATCGCATAACGATAGTTCCGTGGCGCCACCTTGTGAATGATATAGACGTGTGTTGCAACCCGAAAGTGCCAAAAAATCTATAAACTTCTTATTTTGGCGTTCAAGGTCATTCAAGGTCATTGAGTTCGGCGCCAATTGAGAGCCAGTGTTCCTATTAGTGATTAATAGTAATCTAGGCCCTATGTCGCACCGTTACTGAGATACAGCGACTTATTGGCCAAAAATCGCAATTTTTCCTACCCCCATCTCATTTAGTGCCCTCGTTCGGGGTGACCCCTTTCGAATTTATGGAAAATTTTTACGGCTCCTAAAACTACAGCCTTCCCGGCAGCCGATGGTGAAAATTTGGTGATTCTAGCTTGCACCACTTCTGACTGATCTATCCGTGTGACGGACGGACAGACGGACAAACAGACAGAATTGCGATGGCTAAAACGCGCTGAAAGCAGTAGCTGCTTTCGCGCGTAAAAACTGCACAATGAAGTTGAGACCGCAAACAACATGACAGCCATGACTAGAAGTTCATTACGTAAAAAATCCACAACGCATAAACGTAGAATTACGCTAAACATCTTTTACGTAATTGCCTCACCTAGCAAACCACACACCATTTCCAATGATAAAATAATCTTTGACTACCGGAAGAAAAAATATCAACTTCATCGAGCTTGATATATGGCCCCCAAACAGCCTTAATCTAAATCCCGTGAACTACGCTGTTTGGGAGCCCTTCGGCAACGAGTCTACCACAAACAAAAATTTAGCAATAAAGACAGCGATAATCACCGATTGGTAGACGCTATCACAACGTTTCATTCACAGCAGCATCAACGAGTGGCGTCGTCGCCTAGAATGTGTTATAAAAAAAGCTGCTAGTTTTCCGATCGATAGTTAAGACTCATCTGTTTACTACTGTTTGGGCGTCGGAATTAACGATCGATTAATATTTCGTGAAGTCGTGACAAAAGACCGTGTCTATATTTCTGACTTTCGGTAAAATATTTTGCGCATAAAACGAGTCGAGTAAAACGCTAAAAAAGACGTACCGCGATAGCCGCGACCAGTCGAAGGTACGGAGACGATGCAGCATTCGTGATGACGACGACGCAGGCTAACGTAACGTCCAGAGACAACCGACGAAACTATAGTTTCATAAACTGACACCCGAGGAGCAGACAGGACGACGTCAGACCGTGTCGTTTATATAGATAGACAGCAGCTGTTTGATAGTCCAGTGAAGCAGAACGAACTCTCAGTCAATACAATGCTACCCATACAAACTGCACTGCACGCGGGTTGCCTCGAGCTGTCCGTCTTGTCCATGCAAAACAGTAATTTATGCGCACCACCCCAAGCACATGCGTTTCCATTTGATGTCTTCCGAGGTTCGACAAACCAATGTAGCATGCAGTATGCTCAGTGAAAAGAGAAAAAAAGTAAAAAAAACAAATTCACCTGGTTCAATAGCCTAGGAGCGTTGATTCTAATGACATTCTAAATCAACACATGATATTCGGGTAAAAATTTTCTACGAGGGTTTTTGCACTGAGCGTGGTTCATTGATCCACGTTATCTTTTTTTCATTTTTTTCCTTAACTTTATTTGGCCGACCGTTAGACAATGACGAATTGACGAGTTTCTGTCGGTTGTCATCAGTAATCATATCTTTACATGCATGCAGTTTGGACGCAATATTAAATGCTAAGTTACTCACGGCAGCCGTCACTTTCTTGTTTTTTATTCCATTTTCCCCTTTTTTGTTTTTGATCCGAAACACAGATAGACCTATAATTTTTGAGATCACCTCATAAACGGTCTTATCACGCAGTGTTTTCTTTACTTTATGGCATTTATTGAAAATTTGAAATTTTTTTTAATGTGACCAGTTCTCAGAAGTAGCCTACACTTGTGAATAGGTTTTGCTGATCTGAAATTACACGTTATACTACGGACTCTTGCTGGCTATTTTGCATGACTGCACTTATCTAAATCGGCCGGCATCTGGGGGTTCCCAAAACCCCACTCTTTTTCTCGGTCACTGCGGTTTCGATCTTGGAGATTATAAATCGAGCCAAATCTGCAGTTTATTTGCAAAGATCTTAAAAACATTAATTTGCAAATAAAAAAAATAAAAACACATGTTTTTTCACTTCTATAAAAACATGTGAAACGTACATAAAACATTAAACTGCATTTAAGACAATAACATGTTTCCAATCGTTACTTTTAACTTTAGTCATTTTTACAGTTTGCCATTTGCCACAACAATATAAGCAAAAATAATTAATTCAGATAATTTAAAACAAAAACCTATCATTTGTGAAAAATAAAGACCGGAATGTACATAAATGTTATGCATCATATTTATAATTTTGTACGTTAATGTTTTAACAACAACAAAAACACGACATTAAAAATCACACAAAAACATTAAAAAAATAAAAAAACACAAAATCATGTTTAAAAATCTTTTATTAAAAAAACATAAAACATTTTTACGTCTATATAGTTATTTGGTACGTTGGGACTTGTATGTATAGCATATTAACAGTTGTCTTAACAAAAGTTAGGTCTTAAGCGAAATGCAACGCACGTAATGTCGGCCTAAACAACGTACGCAAGATAGCACGCAACAAGTACGCCCGAAACAAACGCAATAAACGCACGAAGAGTAACGCCGCTAACATAGTTTAGTTGAGTGAGCTGTTTTTGTTGCGTACTTTTCCTGCGTTCATTGCGTTTGTTACCTACTCTTGCGTACTTTCTGCGTGCGTTGCGCTTGATGGGAATACCGCTTTAATCTCTTACCAAATCGATGTAGGCTACGTCACTCATCATGCCAAATTCGGTCTTTTGACTTGCTAAGTCAAAAGACTAAGACCAATATCTTATACCGAAGTTTTTTCTTAGTCAGGTTTATTGTCTCTGGCCAGCACGACCCTTGGCCTATATAATTTCTGAGCACGACCATCATCACTATTCGCTAATAACATACCGGGACAGTGTTTTTCAAGTAAATGAATATTCCGCGCATCACTTTTTTCGCAAGATTAGAGGTATGATCCAATGATCCATAGCAACGTAAACAAAAACTCGGATTGTCGTCCTGTATTGGACGTTTGGCGCCGTCTATACAGCGAAATTTAACGAATATCCGCATGAGTTTATATCGCTAGAAACTACAGTTTCTGAGCTACATTTTGTCGGTGATAGCATGGGTCTATTTTTATTTGTCTCGAGGCGGGCCAAGGAAAACGTTGCTGTATGTTCGCAATAGTGTCTTAATGGTGCGTAATGACTATACAAAGTTTTCAGAATCATCGATTGTAGTACCAGTCGAAAGGCCGTATACCTTTTCGTATTAGCCGTTAATACTAACTGTAGTCTGATCTTGCTTCTTTTTGGAGATACAGCAACAAAATACCAAAAATTGCCACTTTGCTCTACCCCACCTATTCAACCCATCACCATCGCTGACGTTATGTTTGGAATAAATACAAATACTTAGCAAATTATTCGCTTCGAAACATTTGAAGTAGCCCAACTTGTGTGATTAACGTCACACCAGAGATGGACAGACAGATAAACAGCATACAGTCATTTTTCAATGGTATTACAATGCCATTGTTATTGTGTGGCTCAGGTAAAAACTGGAACAATAAAAGTCTGCATATTTCACAATGCATGAATGTGTATTAAATAGTGCATGTGTGATGTGATTAGATGTTACACCTCACTGCAAAGCTGACTGGAGAAGCTCTGCCAGTACCATGTGCAGACGGCGGACAAGCCAGTGGCGAAAATGCAGATGAGGTGGAAGCCATTCTATTGGAACATCTGCAGTCTGGCAACCGAACTGCTTTGTTTCCACTTGGACAGTTCTACTATGAACAGGTGCATAGTTTATTCTTATTGTGCAGTCATCCTAACAGGCTAAAACATCATGTGTCTGAAATTATAACTAACGGTATGAATTCCTACAGACATTTGACTACATTATTTTGCCTGCATTCTTTTTTATTGATATCAACAAGTGGTGTTCGATGCATTTATGTTTTCATATTCTCATACCTCCATGTATGCATGTTTATATATGTGATGTCTGATGCATTTCTGTTACTAAGACTCTTACTGGATAGTAAGTGATAAGTATTGTTAACAGTGCTACTGAAAGTGTTCCATGAGAAAGAAAATTACCAGTACAATGCTTTATTACGTCTGCTTTGAAATAAAGAGATATAAAAAGGGAAGGAAGAAAACAGTTCAGTTTATCATAGCAGAACAACAAATACAAATCTGAAATAAAGCATTCTGCTAGAAAAGAACATCAAAGTTGTTTGCCTGCTGCAGCTAAACAAATGGTATATTATAGTAACGATGCATAGAGTACATGTGGAAAAGACAATCGCATAGTGTAGTGTGCAGAAAACAAAATTTATTACAACAACTGAGCTCATATTACAGTATTAGTGTACAACTAGATAATAAAATAGTAGTATCAAATTTTAATGATTGTGTGTGTTAAATATAAGTGCAAACAGCAGTGCAGGTTATGTCAATTGCATTGCTGATATACAGGGTGGTCCAAAAAAACGGATACCCAGTCATCGAGTGGCAAAAATTCCCATAGCATTTCATTGATAACAGTATCAATGAATGGCGTCGACGTCTTGAAGCTGTTATCAAGAATGGCGGCGGACACATCGAGCACTGCAACTTAGCTTGAGCAGCCACACATCATTTTAATACTATCGAC
>Ga0209367_1004827_pt1 | contig 18714 bp, 12 predicted proteins | sample WorMetLIZISLAND2_FD_187412 | JGI IMG/M metagenome (GOLD analysis project Ga0209367, IMG submission 187412) | Marine gutless worms symbiont microbial communities from Max Planck institute for Marine Microbiology, Germany - Olavius geniculatus... ... | reverse complement strand
CTAAAAACATCTTTTTGAGGGGTTCAAGGTCGTTCAAGGTCATCGATGTTAATAAATCCAAAAAGCCTGTCACCAGTGCTTGTTATGATAAGCAGCATGTATGCACCTATCTGCATTATTCGAGCCAATAACGGCAAAATGACGTCTTTTTTAGGGGGGTACCCCTCTTCGACGCCCTCGTTCGAGAAGAACCCCTGCACCCAGTGGCACGAAATTCTGTCACGATAAACTAGAGACCTTGGGGCAGCCCACAGTGAAGATTTCATGATCCCAGCTTGCACCGTTTTGATACAATTCACGAGTGTGACAGACAGACAGACAGACGGACAAACAGACAGACGCCCAGACGATGGCAAAGACGCGCGAAGCATTCTGCTTTCGCGTGTAAAAATAATCACAAAAATTTTCTAGATGCAGAAGGTGTAGAAAGTGCTAAAATTTATTGTAGATTATTTGTAGTAATTAGCAGTGACACTTTATTATGTTTGAAAGTATTTGAATAGTTCGCCCGCTTTTGTGGCGATCATTAGTCAATTAGTGATGATGACAGTGTTGGAGCACTGCTTATGGCAAAAACAATCAGCTGCAGACAAAGCATTTTTTGGTTTACTTAAAGAGTTGTTCTTGCAGACTTTTTTGCTTGAAAGACAAACTGTGAATGAACAATATTACCAGGCATTATTGTCTGATTGATTACGACTAGCAATTCGCAGCAATTGACCAGGTTTGCAGAAGAAAGGTGTCCTTCTTAAAATTGCAGTGCCCCATCGTGCAACTAGCCCATTAGACAGTTAAGAAAATTGAAAAGATGGGTTGAGAAATGCTACAGCATTTGCCATACAGTCCAGATTTAGCTCCAAGTATTTTTCATTTGTTTGGACCACTGAGCGAATCACTTGGAGACATGAAGTTTAAAAATGATGATGTTCTACAGTATTTTGTCCGGAAATTTCTACAGGTGCCAATAAAAAACTTAACGCTACGGGTTCCAGCTGACTTGTAGAACAATGGGAACATTGCAGTGAACTGCATAGAGAATATGTTGAAAAGTAACATAACTGTCAGAAATGTGCGATTTACTGTTGTTGTATTAAAGACGTAGTCCTGGAACTTATTGAACGCCCCTCGTACTAATAAATAGTGACTGGCGTCGAGGTCATTATTGGAAATTGTCTCCCCGTCTCTCTGGCGCTGTTATCAAAATATGGTGCCTCAAAGATAATGGGGTCACGACCTTGACCTTTCTGGGTCACGTGACGTCATTGGTCACGTGACCATTCGACTCGTGGAGTCGTGGTGGTCGACTTCCTGCGGGTGGTCCATTGTGACCATGCGTCTATCTAGCACCATTATGGAGATATGGCCGTTTGAAGTTCTTCCAAGAAGGCTCTTCCAGAAACGGAGGTCGGTCATTGGTCGGTTGGTCGATCGTCAATATTACACTGATCTCATATACTCCTCTTTGCTATGTTAGAAACACAGCGCACAAGGAGTAAAAAACAGCAGTGTTGTAACTAATGCAGCAGTCTACCTGCCTCAGCAACTGAGACAAAAAAATGATGAGAATCACTACTACTACTACAACCATGACCACCATAACCACTACCACTACAACTAATGCTACTACTACTAGTACTATTACTACTACTACTACTACACCATACTACTGTACAGACTCAGTGTAAATTGTCAGTGTTGTACCTGATGCAGCAGTCGAGATGTTGCAGTAGCTGGGACAAAGCATCAGATGTTGCGCACATCAACGAGCATTGCAATAGCACCTTCTCAGCATCATACAGAGACCCAGCGTCCGCCAGGAAACCACCTATAGAAACATCTCGTATATCCAGGCCAACTGGTTCAAGCAGTATCATTCACACATTGAAAAACAAAAAACCCATGTAACTTAACCTTTATGAGAAAGATTATATCCAGAGGATTTTGTCCGGGGGGATTACGTCTGGAGAGAAAAGGACTAATTGTCTGTTTTACACCTATTCAGAAAATCCATTCTCTCCGGAGAGATTATGGATTATGTCTGGGGGATTATGTCCACCAACAGGTCCATCTCCTATCTGTTCAGAAGATTTAATTGAAATTAACATGTATTTTCCGTAGTCTGCAGCTGCAATGCTACATTATAAGTTCGTTTTTAACTGTAACTTACATTGTATAAAATATCAATTTTGCCTTATCTGGCAATGACAAAAAAGCCTTCAATCCTGTATCTAACACATGATAGGCCTATAATGCCAAATGTAGCAATGCATTCTAATCTTCTCTCAAACTCAAAGTCAAAGCAGCATTTGCTATTAATTGCTGCCCCAACATTGTAGTTGAGAGAGGTTTCACCACTAATGTTTCTCTTCACCAGACTGGATCTTCATGTTACTGTAGTGCTTATTACATTACAAGGGCATTACCAAGAGAGAATCCAAGGCTTATGAGTCGGTCACCGACAGATGTTGACAGAGCATCTTGACTGACAGCCTCAACACACTGACTGAAACTATCGGCTAGAACAGATGACAGTTTGATTCCAGAGTCCATGACAGCTTGAACACAGCGATGCAACAAATGCCTACAACAATAGCAGCAGCAACAGCAGCAGCAGTAGTAGTAATAGTAGTAGTGAGCAGCAAGTACCATAGAAAATGAATATATGAACAGTGTTGCACAGCTACAAAGATACTGAAAATCCGCAATTACAAGTCACAGTACAACTTTAAACTAGAAAGCAGTCAGAGCCTGCACACCACCGCCAAGGCAATGTTGTTCGCTAGGTGGCAGCACCATCTTCGGTTTTGCAGCGGTTTCCCTTATGCTCCACTGAAAGCAATGGTAATGAAAATTTCAAAGTGATCCAGAATCCAGGATTCCTTTCGGATCACCCCCAAAATTGAATCACTGGCAGTTTGTGCCATGCCCGACATACCCTCAGAATTTCAGAAAGATCCATCCATAACTTTTTGAGTTATCTTGCTAACAGACAGACAAACAAACAAACAAACAAACAAAGTCTGGCAAAAACATTACCTCCTTACATTACATTACCACATGACCAACCTTTTGTCGTTGACTTTGAGTAAACGACTGAAGACATCCAGATCACTCAGTTCAGCACCAAGCAGACTGATGTGGCCTCGACAGTACAACTGCACAGTACGTCACAATCAACAGTCACCACTGAAGCAATCAATCAATTATTCCTCAATCAATCAGTCAAGAGTTGAATTAGTAGTGGAGCAAACTTCAAGATTAAATATTAACTGCAAGTTTAGGCAAGAATGTCCAGGTATAACTTTCTGAAAAGCCAGCCGATTCTCAGAGTGTTCCAGACATGACGTCGAACAACCATAAAAGCCTGGCTGGTTACTGACTGATAAGTCTCTGACAGGTGGTACCAGCAGGAACAAGTAAACCCAAGTACTGTAGGGCACTTCCATGAATAACTTTGTACATTAGTCACCAAACTGCAAGTCAACTGTGACAACCCTCAGACTGAATAAGTAAGTAAGTAACTAACAATAACAGTTAAAGTGTCTGTAGTAACATGAGCATCACTGCACAGCACTGTACAATGACTTAAAAAGAGTAAAATATGAGACAGACCGTACTGAAAGACAGCCACAGAGGATGTAAAGACAACATGTCCAGGAAGACTATTCTAAAGCACAGGTGTGTGAATACGTAACCTAGATACATATTTGCAGACATGGATATGGTTTTGTACACTGGTATAGAATACGTATAGGGATAGTGTGCTGCAGTCCAACATAATGCAGTAATAACACTGACGACTCATTACCATCGATATGGCACAACAATATATAAACATACAAAAGACAAACATACTCAAACAATGTATGAGCAATTGAATTCAGACTGTAAGCAGTTAGTGAAAAATTGGTACACAGATACATATCTTTTTTGACGATCACGCAGATACAGATATGGACAGTGAAATGCCATACCCACGCACCTCTGTTCCAGACATGAGCGGCAGTGACAGGGTTAAAGGTGGAATAAGGCGAAGAGTTAAATTTCTGGCTGGCAGCTGCATGAATGGGTGGCTAGTACTAGAAGCTGTGTGTGCATCGGGTACAGAGCACTAATACAGAGCGGCTTTGCACGCTGTACTTGCCATACAACACAGCTGGCTACGGGTAAACAGCGGATATGCGGATGAACGCTAATTTATTGTTAACAAAATAAGAGATAACAATCTCTTAACCTTAACCCTAACCCTATCCTATCTCTAACGCTAAACTTAGCCCTAACACTAACGCAACATCCACTTTCTGCCAGATCCCAACACAGCTGGCTAATAGGGTGTTTACACGATCCAGCAAACGTCCAGCACGTGTATTTTGAATACATTTGCTGGAAATTTGCTGGACGTTTGCTGGATCGTGTAAACACCACATAAGTCTCACCTTGTACAGAACATCGAACTGGACGTTGTCTGGAAGGCACTTTATTTCCGCACGATATGTGTGATAACTGCCAACGGTAACGGACACAGACAAGTTATACAACGAGTCCGGCACCCACTGCAAAATACCCGCAGTCGCCATTGCAACAACTTATTGTGGTTGTTGTAAAATTGTTGTTATGTTGTTGTTGTTGTAGTGACCATAGATAAGATTACGACTAAAACTTGAACTTGAAATCTCGTCTGGAATCCTATGCACAATTTGTAACGCGCGACAGCAAGTATAGAGTAGACCTAGTGCTTAGCGCGTCTCAGGCGTCTCTCCGTCCGTAAGGCTGCCAGTCTGCATGTCTGTCACACTGCTGTATTGTGTCAAAGCGACGCAACTAAATTACGATGACGAAATCGTCAGTTTTTGAGTACGAAAGTTCCATGAATTACTTTGGGCTGCCACAAAGACAAATATTTTGTGACAAAATTTCTGGTTGCTGAGTGAAGTAATTCTACTCGAACGAGTACGTTAGAATGATACCCTATAAAGTCGTAATTTTACCGTTCTTGACTAGGCTATCCTTAAAACCATTGCAGATAGGCAGTAGCACTGACTTATAGAGCTTGTCTTAACAAGCACTGCTGACGAGTCTTGGGGTATCGACATATAGATGACTTTGAACGGCCTTGAACGTCCCTAATAGTAATTTTTTGCTATTCTTGGCTGCAGCGCACATTTCAAGAGTGCACGGATTTGCGCCAAAATAGCTGCAGATAGATCAAGACAACACGTGCCGTGCGTATGAAATTTTTTGGCAATGTAGACTTTAGAAGTTTAGTTCAAGGTGTCAAGCTTGGTTCAAGGTGTCATCCGTTTAGGGGCGTCAAATTTTGGTACACCTTTCAAAACATCTTATTTTATTGCATATTGTACAATGATTTACTAAGCGTAGCATCTAACGTGGAGCCTAATAAATGATTTTGTAAAAGAACAAACTGTGACACTAGTCGTGACCAGGGAAATGAGTTGTAACACACAATAAAACAGTAACACAATATTTTATTAATAAATGTGACAAACACACACATTATCAGTAGCAAACAACTATAGAACAAATGACCACAAAAAATAATAATAAAAAATAATTTTGGGCTGAGTGATCACAAAAGTGTCACATGAATGACGCATGATAATTGTTTTGACAGATGTTACATATGTGAACACATGACAATCAAACTTCACAACGAAAGTGTGGAGAAAGGAGACAAACAAAAACTTAACCAGAAGGCGCTCGTTAGAGTGCATATCCCCGCCAATTCGTGTACACAGACAGATAGACACACTCACACAACGATCGACGGACAGATCGACCAATCTCACGATCAACTCCAATTCACTTCGTTCCATTTAGAGATAGTGACGCGGTAATGGGGAAAACGGTAATACCACAGTAAATGGATAAATTCCTACGGTAATCCGCGGTAACGGTAAAAAAACTACGGTAGTACCGCGGTAGCAGTAAAACAAAATCTGTTCATTTCCCGCCGTATATGCATTGTGAAAGTGAGCGCCATTCTGGACACTAGAATGCTCATTAAGATCACGTGCGACGGACGACCACCGCATGCGTGCCGCGTGGTAGACCTATAGCTTTGCAGGGGAACTGGGCACTTGTTTATCACCCATCAAGTAATTAGTGTCAGCCACATTAGCGGACAGCACTGACTGCAGCAACTGAGGTCACAGATATCTGCCGACCGTTGCCTAGCATTCCTGGGATCTACTGGGAGACGGCACAGACATGGCCCAGGTCTGGCCGACTAGCGACACATGTGACTGGCGCTTCTCCAAGAGGTTTTAACGACGTGGGGCATACAGTCGTTTGTCACTGGCATAGTTTTTCTACACGGACTACATAACAAATTAGCCAGTATAGTCTACAAGATGGTATTTTTGTTTTTTTTTTATATTTGAAGACACTGAAGACAGTGTCAACCCGCTATAGCAATATGCAGATTTTCATTAATAACGATTGTCATTAAATGACGTGAATGGTAAAAACCTCATCTGCAGACTTCAGATTCTGCGGTCCAATGGAGATGGGGATGGAGAAATTTCTACGGTAATGGGGGTGGAGATGAGGAATTTTTCGTGGGGATGAAATGGGGATGGGGAATTTCTTATGGGAATGAAATGGGGAAAATTTGATGGAGATGGGGCAGGATGGGGACAATTTAATTTACCGTATCAGTCTCTAGTTCCATTGGCAGAGATAACTAGACAGTCAAGTCGTACATGCAAGGTAAGCTGTCCGTAGTAGCCGCCGTGGTATGCTGCAATATTAAACAATGACGTCAGCAGTGGCGGTTTTAGGCCCGAGCCAGGGGGGGGTAACAGGCCCTCAGTTTTGCTCCAGGTCCCCCAGTTTCGCGGCTACCGATTATTTTTTGCAAAGATAACATAAATATCTGACGTCATTGTGTTTCCAAAGTTTCGAAAAGTTGGCAAATTTGCAGCTTCCACTGAACGTCCAAAAGCCAAAAATGCTCGAGCTTCAGGAGGCTTCGCCCCCTTGACAAAAGGCTCTGCCCCTGGACCCCTCTGAGGGCTCTGCCCCCAGACCACCGTTATAGGCTCGCGCTACCGCTCTCGCCATGGGGCCATCCCCCCAGATATTGTGGGCTAGAACCGCCACTGCATGGACGTCAGCATCGCCCATTAGCTAATAACAGCATGGTCCTATCTCGCAATGGTAAAGCCCCTGACCTTTGACCTACGACCTTGAAATTCAGTAGAATTCTTGCAGTTCTTCCTGCAAATTTCATCTGAGCTAAGTGCAGAGATTCATGAGTCATCGTGGAAACAGAGAAACAAAGAGACAAACAGAAAAAAAACTTAGTGCTAGTGCTGAAAACAATACTGTCGTCGCCACCACGGACAGTAACTAATACCACTGAGTTAACAGGACGAAAATATATCAAAGCTGAAAAAAACTAAGAAACACTAATACCCCAGTCACACTGACACTGCGACCGTAACGTAAGCGACCAGTTTTCAGACCAAATCGCCGCAGATCGCAATATTGTACTGTGGTCGTGGTCAGTCGCACTGGTTGCCATATGGTCGTTGTAGATCGCTGAGGAATTTTGAACAGTTCAAAATTCCTTGCGGTGACTTTCCGATCGCAGTGCGATCGGTCTGCTGTCAGTCTGCGCTCACACAGCTCGTACTGTGGTCGCAGTACTATCGTCCATGGTCGCGCTGTTAAGCCCCAATACCATTATGCCGACCTTCACCAAAACTTCCCCGCGGGGAAAGTCGTGGACACAAATTACAAAAGTCGCGAACAAAAACCATCTCAACATGTCGAGATGTTTGCGACAAAGTCCCTGACAAGTTCGCGACAAAGTTGTGGACTTGTCGCGGACACAAATCATGAAAGTCGGCGACGTGATTTGTGTTGCAAACTTTCATGATTTGTCACCGTGGTCGCCGTAAGTCGCAACTCGGTGTGACTGCGGTATAGAGCCACATGCTACATGGTCAGTTATACATTACTGTATTTTCAGGGTGACCACTCTCCAGACACTACGAAATTCCCTGACAATTCGCAGCACTCCTGACCATTTTAACTGCACTGGTACTCAACTATCCGAGTACGAACTAAAATATAAAACATAGATATAAATGTTAGAAACAAGAACATAAGGAAGCAATATTAAGCAATAAACAGCATAAAATAATTGAAGCAAAGTACCAAGTGAGTGACAACAAAAAGCCTGACGATGTAATTTTCAGAAAAGCTTCTGGGCAATTTTCTCTGACATGGTTTTTTCTCTGACAACTACCTGATTTTTGCTCAAATGCCTGATATTTCCTCGACACCTGTAAAATTTTTCCAGGTTTTCCACGTTTTCCAGACAAGTGGTCGCCCTGTATACTAAACAATATGCCGGAACATAAACATGAAGCATCAATATCTGTAGCACGGCTGCGTCATGTATTGACTCATTCGACCAAAACTGCACTCAAGTAATACTGTCCACACTAGGCCTACACATATAATTTTCAAAATAAATCTTTAATAAACAAATGTAAGCAGAGATGAAAAAATACTAAATATGTCTTCTAAACAAAATTCCAATCTGAACACATTACAATATGCATGATTATATCGTACAGAAATGCGACCAACAACAACAAAATTCTTCATCGGATTTCCAGATTTTGCAACTTTCATCACAACTGCATTGCATGCAGACCATTTACAGTTAAAAGTAATGAAATGAAACTACTGATTGTCAAATCACTTCACGGTATGATGCATTCTCAAGGACAACAGACTGAACTACCGGTAACTAACATTATGTGACTACAAAAGGTGTTCTTGGAGAGCACATGAGTGCAGTGCTTAAAATGTATGGAAAAAAGTGATGGTACTGTGATTCAAAATGACAGACATAATGAGACACATCACCGATCCAAGCAGTAACCTAGCCACGCCCAGTGCAGGGCAACTAGGTTGATCAGACAGACCACCAAGTCGAAGATGCATGGCTGGGAACTACATTTTTTGCAGGCTGTAGCATTTTGAGCCAAGCTGCAGAATTTTTTCCACTTCCGCAGAATTTCTACATTTCTGCATAGTTTGGTACTTGCCAGCGATTACTTATGTTTTTCAGTTCAAATCCAAGTTTGCACAGCTCACTGACGAAACCGGCAATCTTTGTAAATCGACTGGCTACTTCAGCAATTGGCAGAACTTCAGTAAAAGACCAAAAATATTCCCACCTGTGCGAAGTATGGCCCAATCAATGATTACCAAACATCTGACACAAAGTGACTGATGTCTTCATATGTTGAAGAACTCTGGAACTCCTCAATTTACTAAATTAATCACATGCTGCAGAATGAGGAAAATTTGCCACAGTTAGCTGCAGAATTCAGCAAACTGACCCACAGCAGTGGTGGATCCAAAGGAGAAAAGAGACATGCAAATGTTGCCCCCTTGCAACCCTATAAATGAGTGCACACTTCGTATGCTTTGACAAATCCACAATTAAAAATTTTGTGTCTCGAGAAATTATAATTAAAATTGTTGCCACCGAATGCAATACTTCAAAGCTAAAAAACACAAAATTCGATTTTGGCTGGGGCTGCACCCCAGACTCGAATAGGAGAACTCACGATGCTCCCCCAGACCTCTAGCTGGATTTAAGGAATCCTACTTCTAAAGGAAACAAGAAATTTGAGCAAAGCTCATGAGAGGCGAGAAAGCCTATAGCATTTCCAGTTCAGTAGTTATAGTTTTGAAAATCGCATATCATTTGGACTCGGCCCATCGGGACCATAGTACACTTTGGCCATAGGCGCATGTGGCGTCAGCGGCGTGGCGCCACCTTGTGAATGATATAAACTCTCACAGGCGAAAGTGGCCAAAAAATCCATAAAAACCCCCTATTTTGGCGTTCAATGTCATTCAAGGTCATTGAATTTGGCGCCATTCGAAAGCCAGTATACGATTTGCTATTAGTGATTAATAGTAACCTAGGCCTTATCCCGCACCGTTACTGAGATACAGCGAGTTATTGGCCGAAAATCGCAAATTTTGACCACCTCCTCTCATTTAGCGCCCTCGTTCGAGGTGATCCCCTTCGAATTTATGGAAAAGCTTTACGGTTTCTGAAACTAGAGTCTTCCGGGCAGCTGATGGTGAAATATGGAGATCCGAGCTTGGACCGTTTTTGCCTGATCCGCCTGTGTGACAGACAGATGGACAGACAGACGGACGGACGGATGGACAGAATTGCGATGGCTAAGACGCGCTGAAAGCAGTAGCTGCTTTCGCGCATAAAAAGGAGAAAAAAGACAAAGATAAGAGGAAAGAAAAAAGAGAAGAAAAAAGGGGAAGTATATTCCACTCCCCCTTTGGCTGTAGCCTAGATATGCCATGGGCCAACAGCATTTACAACAATTCTGATGGAAAAATTTTAACTTCAGACATGGCCAACATCTCAGGAAGCGCTATTGTACAGTGCACAATGCTGCTATTTCTGTCGTGTAAAGACGCGTGACCTGGACGACATTGAAACACCAGCCACCAGCGACACGACAGCCGGAGACTGACTTCCACTGGTGTCTGAGGCGGGGGTGGAAGGAGACATAGGGTCAGACATCCTGGCACCACCCAGCCCACTGCCGGACATGTGCACGCTGACGGCAGCAGAACCCGGGGGACTAGCAGGCACGTAATCATCTCCACCTGTAGAAATCCTCGAGGGGCTCTCTTCCAAAACAGTTGGACTGGACGACGTCTTGACCAGTTTTGTCTTCGCACTCTTCACAAACGATGACGGGATGTTCTTCGGAGCTGAAGTGGTGCCGGAGTTGGCGTCCATCATATCCGGAATAGATGACGTCTTCGACAGTTTTGGCCTGGCACCACAGTCCAAAACATCACCATTCGGCTGCGGCAGCGGGAAGAGTTCAAATTTTTGCGCATACGAATACTGGCCGTCCGGTTCCCTGGCTGAGTCAAACCGCTGGGGAGAGAAGGATGTCCCCGTGGTGGAGCTTTCCCCGGACATCCGCGCATAATCTGAGACATTGCCAACACTTCGCTGGTCCCATGAGTTGCCAAGTGCGGTGGCGTTCTCGTACGAATGTCGGTCGAAGCTGTCGGTGAGTTCCACTGATGTGCCAGATGCTCCTCCTGGGTCCGAGGTCTCGCGTTCCACGCTGTACATGTGATGAAGCCGGACTCGACCCGGCGACGGCTTTGTTGCAGCAGTGGAAGATGATTTGTGTGAGAACACAGCCAACGGTGGTGGCACATGCTGTTCATCGTTGGTGGTCTCTGCTACATGCAGGTACTGAGACGTCAGCGGCACGCCGCTACCGAGGTTAGCACTCGCACTCGCAGCTTCCTCATGCTGAAACCTTACATCAGCAAAACCACATTCACAGATGCTACACCAGTATGTATTACCCACAGCAGAACATTTGGTCCATCGATCAAAAAATCCTAATCAAGCCCTACGTTCCTGTAGACATCAGTTCCAGCTCCCCAGTTGTGCTTATTAGTTTTTCATGTGTTCCTGCGTTAACAATTTCTTGTTAAGTTTCTGCAGGTTTCCGGATGATTATCTCCTATATTTTGCATTTGAGTTTGTTTTATGCAATTAAAAATTTATTTACTTACTTATTTACTTGTCTAACAGAATGAAGGTTCCGACCAATAGGTGGAATAAATGGCTGGAAGGATCAATGGACGGATCAATGGACAGACCAACCGACTGATAAACAGACAGACAAACTGGTTGTCAAATTTTTAACACATAATGCCACAGATCAGCAGAGTTAAGAAATTACTAATTAAAATATCATAATGTTGAATCACTGAACAATGAGAGATCACAGAGAAAGCACCTTGAACCAAAATCAACGTAGTTTAGTGAACCTGGATGGAGTCGTAGCTAGATGCGGCGAAGTGTTGGAAGAAGTTGATGCAATGTCTGACAAAGAAATAGCAGCTGAACCATACACATGCCTGCTGGCCGAGCCTAGACAAACGACATAGTCACAAAGAATTCAGACAATTTATACGCAGACTAACAGTCCATTGTGCAAAAGCTCATGTCTTTTTAGGTGCTTTGAGCTGGCAAGGGTTAAATGCAGTCAAGATAGCATACAGGCCCAGTCTGCTGGATGGGCAGCGCTGTTAATGGTTCTATCACATAGGTCAAGTAAGCAAGTAAGTAAGTAAGTAAAACATCTAATACGGCGCAGGATAACAGTTAGCCATAATGCACGGTGATCTCAACTGGAACAAAAATGTCTTTTGCAGCTGCCAAAACTTGGCAAAAATGTTGAGATTAAAATATCTGAATTAGATAAACATTTACTGTGTATTGATGTCACATCAAAGTACATACCGAGATGTTCGGCAAGATGATCGAAAATGTCCCGTGAGATTCTCTTGAGCTGGCTGATACTGGAAGAGTCCGAATGTACGAATGTCAACTGAGACAAGCCGTGATAGTCCACAGCCAGTGACTCAATACTGGTTAGACTTAGACTTGACACACCAGCCGACACCATCTACCACCAGCAATATCAGTAGTATTAAGGGAGAAATTCAAATGACACCATCGGATAGACCGAGCATGAAAATAGGGATGTAGGTAAAAACAGCACACAATTATTTTTCACAAGAGCCAAGTTGTAGTCAATTTTGTCCCAAAATTTGTTGCCATGGCAACAGCGGTCAGCAGGGAAGAAATTTAAATGACACCATCAAATAGCCTAGGCCTGAAAATAGAGGGGGTAGGTGCAAACAGCGCGCAATTATCTTTTATGGGGACCGAGTTATACCGCTTTGAAATCTCCATTGGCTGTAATGCAAAATTTTGCAACTTCTAAATGGTTGCTATGGCAACATGAGTCGATAGGGAGTAAATTTAAATAACAATTTAAATAACACTGATAAATTGCCCAACCCCAAAAATAGGGGGTTAGATAAACACAGCATGCAATTATCTTTTATGGGGTTATATTGCTTTAAAGTCTCCATATAGGCCGCAATGCAAATTTTTTAAAAATTAGGGTAAAATAGGAAAAGGAATTATCAGATATATGTAGAAAACATCTTACTTTTCGGGCCCCGAATCACTGTGCAAAATTTCATCAAAATCGAGTCAAAATTACAGCCGTAGGAGTGTTTGAAGACAGACTGACAGAATGACAGTGTAACATAAGTGATTTAATAATCTGTCCCACGCTATGCTATATAACAATGGGACAGATAATTAAAAATCCTTATCACCAACTTCATTTATAGGTAGCTTGGTGGCATAATGGTTGGATGTTGGACTCCCAGTCAAGTTGTTTTAATTGGTTACCAATACTACCTGAAAGGGTGATAGTCTGTGGAAAGATAAACCATCTCTGTATATAACCTAACACCACGGCCAACTCAGACTTCCATCCTTTGCTTAGCTGAAGTAAAAGTGCAGCACATTCACCCGTGTCGAATGGCAGTGGCAGGTAACACTGAATGACCTTGTGTGGCTCCATAGTTATGAGACAGATTACCACAATCTTTAACCTTTCAACTTTTGCTTATTACCTGTTCAAGTTTCATCATGACCGTTCTTTACTGCAACGATCGCAGCTAAGCATTTCAATCTACGCAAAGCACAAATGCTCCACTTTTTATGTGCGAGTTAAACAAACTGTTAAGCTGAACTCACGCCCTGCAGTGAAGCCAGCTCGTTGACAAGGCCATCAATCTTGTCATAGAGAATGGCATCCTGACCAATGCGGGTATGAAGTACGTAGACACCGGCCCCATGATCAGCATGGCTTCCAGACTCCATTGTGAACCGGCCACGTCCCGTGCATTCGTAGGAACGAATGCAGCGCAGAGGCCACTGTGCCAGGACACACCTCGACGCCTGCCAAAAACACACATCATATACACAGTCTTATCATAGTGGCAAGATTAGGGTGGCCGGTGCAAGTGCAAAAAACATCATTTAACTTGTAAAAAAACGTCATTTATTGCAATAAAATAAATGATAATTAAAAACACACAAGTGGTGTCATGTAGGTTAAAAAAGTAGTAGGCTAGCAGCAAGTCACAATTTTATGATAGATATTGCAAATTTCTAACAGAATTCCGTAATACAGCTGCAAAATTCCAACAGAGAAAATCATAGGTGCTCAAAATTTTAATTTTCCACCAAATTCTCCAAAAATGGGGGTTTTCCAGCCACAAATGTTTTATTTTTGGACAAAAACTTTTGAAAATAAAAAAAAAATTTTCCAACAAGTTTTCAACAGCCAAAAATTTAGAACCCACCCCCCACTGCCCCGATGCCACTGGCAAAGATACCTGAAGTGCCAGGGTCAGTCCAAACTTGGACACATGCAGTAAGCACATTGCCCCACGTGACCCGATCTGCCGATGATCTTCAGAATTCTCGGTCCGAACGACGAAGCATTCAGCTGCATCAAACGACAACACGTTGCATTAAATAAGTAGCATTAATTCCACCCAAATAACTATGCATGTGCTCACTGAATGTAACGCGAGATTTTTTAAGGTTCTATCAACACATGCAAAAAAACTAACAAATTTCCTGACTTGGAGACACTGTTTACGGTTATAAGGATATGATAAATAGCTATATGAAAAACCCACTGCAAGTCAATTGCCTCATGGGATCACACCATGTTACCTGGCAGTAGGCAAGAATGAATGCATCCTGCATTAACCCCAGCCAATTAGGCTGGTACTCGATTAACCTACCCTGGAAAAATGGAATGCGGAGCTAAGTTACTTTAAGTCCAGCAACCATTATGCCACCAACGAACCTGTCATGGTGTCGTAGTAATTGTGAAGCAAGAACTTCTGCAGTTGTGATATCAAACCATTTGAAAACAACTAAGCACTAAAGGTACCAAGACATATGAAAAAAAAATTTTTTAAACTAACATTCGAGATGTTCTTTCAAGCGAATCTGCGTTGTGAGAAAGAACATCAACAAGTGATGAACATGTTCTTTGTCGGATGCTAAGAACAGAACACGGGTCTGCGTGGTCAGCCTGCAGACCAACTCTTTGCCTTTCAACTTTGGCTTTCTCTCGACTCGATAGTGTTCTGCTAGTGTGACAGTACCTGATTGCAAAAAAACACACACAAAGGATCAGAAAACGATTTGAAGTAAGTGCATAGCTCTTCAAGGAAAACACAATGCGAAGCAATTGAGCATCACCTGCCACGTGGGATCACAGTGTTACCTGCCACCTGACAGAAATGGATGTGCCCTGCCTTAACCCCAGTCAGACAGACTGGTACTTGATTTACCTACCATAAAGGGATGAAAGGCTGAGTTGACCTTGGTCCTTGGCGGTTGGTTGTCCACAGACAAGTCACCAATTGATCCAAGTATAAACCACCTGACAGTGACCCAACTGGGAGTTAAATCCACAACCTCAAAGTTTCAGGCCCTATGCCACCAGGTCACCAAATGCAAGCAGAGGCACATCCAAGGCTTGGATTTCGGAGGCCAAGTTGAGTACCAAAAGTGTAAAAAAATGGCACATTGCCCCCTCTCCACTGTCTCCTGTCCACAGGAATTTTTGGGGGAGACTTTTTATTCATGAAATGCATTTTGGTGCATTTTGGGCTCTCCTGGCTGCTAAAATGTGAACTACAATGTATTATATCAAAACATCTTGTATGGTGTGCCGCATGCCCGACAGCCTGGAATTTCCCAGTGTATGAGTTCTGGTGCCTCAGCAAAAAAATCGAATTTGATGCATTTTAATTAATGTCATAGCACACATCTGTCATGCAACACTTGACATCTTAGGGGCCATGGTTCCCTTGGCACCTCCCTCCAATCTGTCTATGGGCTCAAGCCAGTCTAAAGGCTGCATGACATTCATACTATATACATCAAACAAACTGGGGGAACTATCGCAATGTCAATGCCATGATGACAGCACCACAAACATTGTCACTAGCATTATTGTCACGTAGTTCTGTTGTCAGAATCACAACCTCTTGGTACGTCACATGACAAATCTGGTTTGTTATTGAAATAAAGCAGACAAGGCTTGTTGCAGTCTCGTATGAGCACAAAGTACTTCTTCCTCCATGCAGAACCGATGTGACCGAACTGCCTCGTGCCATCACCACGCAGCTTGTACAACCAGCTCTGCAGCAATTAAAGCACAAAAACATTGCAACTCAACAGAATAGGCCAAAAACCACCAAACTAGCACAAATAAGATATAACAAAGTACACATTATTCTATCAAACAATGCACTGATTGGCAAAAGCGGGAAACCACTGTAGTAACTACAGCAAAAAATGCTTTGCATCGAAACCTGGAAACAGGCAACTATTTGTCAAAAGTAACATATGTAACAGACACATGATGATTTCGTGATGTGTGTGTGCTGCTAGGCTTCTTGCATGCATTTGCCGGCATACAGTGTTGCATTAGTAATAGCTATTGTTCAAGTATCATTGACTAGGCATTTATGACTAATCATCATAACAATCCACATGCCACATTTCAGTCCCGAAAAATTGCCAACGTTCGAAGCTCAAAATAAAACGTCCAGCGAATACAGCCGAGAGGTTCAGTAGCATCATCAGCAATAGTGCAGAAAGAGCAATTCTCGGCAAAGACAGTAAGTAAATTTGTCAGTACTGGCTGCATCCAAAGCAAATCGTATATCACGGATTTTATGGGCCCAAAAATTTAAACGTTAATATCCTGTCGATCGAGCTAGCTAGCTGCATAGGCCTAACGGAAGTCATGTACATGTACATTCGGGACAGAATTAGGACTTCGTCCTGCTTTAGTTAAAACTATGAATATCTTAATTTTTCATCTACAACCTCAAATATGACTTCTACATCGTTATCCATAACAAATGTAGCCAATATCAGCTTTGGAACAACTAGACTACACTCATATCAAACTTTTCCTCAAAGTTGCAAAAAAGTGGGCGTGACGTGTTTACAATTTTACATCACGTGATCGAGATCGCATCTTGATAAGTTGAAATCTGGATTCTCTGGAAGCAGGCAAGTTGCCAAAGGAACGAATCATTAGGAGTGCAGCAAATAGACCGTACAATGTACAGACTGCGTACTGCGATCCAAGTCTTGGCCGTTTGGTCGTGCAGATTTTCTTTTCTTACCTTGCCTACGCATTTTCTGTTCACTTTGTCGCGTTGCGTGTTGCTTGGCTTTAGTAGCAACTTTCAACTTGGAGGTAAAAAATAACACATTTCAGTTATAAGATGTAAAAAAAACTTTTATTAACGTAAAAACTTTAAAAAGAGAGGCAACTTTTCACACACGCTATATTATCTTTTAATGTTTCTGCAATAATCACACAATTTGTTTAATTAATTAATCAATGCATTCGACCTACGATAACAACGTACGGTACCGGTACTGAAAGACGCGTGAATGAGACTCGAGAGTCATCGTAAGCAAGGTGCAAAATTTCGCGAAAAGTTGCAAATTGACGACAGACGAGACAGGCGCAAATTTTCGACAGATAAGATTGTTGTGCTCAAACAGTCAATTTTTTCCATTAGCCCCAAACCATGAGAGAGTTTCAGCTTCACATTTATATGCTACCGGTATATATTTTTTGAGAAGATGTTCGACAAACTTTTTTCTGACAGGCTAAAATTCAAGAGACAGGGGGGGGGGGCGAACGACTGCCCACCCCCTGCTACGACGCCAATGACAACCTTATTGACATATTGCCGAATTACAAATCACGTACAATATATTTATTAACGGAAAAATATTAGGCGACTAGCTGTACAAGCGAGGTTTCTGTCGTCTTCAGAGTCTTCAACTATCAGCTGAAAAACTTGTTATATGCAACTCCCGACTATAGACCTACTTTACCCACACGCAAAGTTTCATGTTTCAGTCTAATGCAGTGTCGTAGATAGGGATCGAGGGGATAGGAATTAAGCGCCCAGGCTTATCCCTATGACACGACATCAACACAGGTTTAAAATGCACTAAATTCACAAAATGTGGTCAATTGATTTTTAAGAAAACTATTACAATTTTTGCTACCAAATTTCATAGAGGCCTATTTGAAAGTAATATTGCACCAAGTTCGATTTCGGCTGCGGCTCTGCTCTCAGACCCCGCTGGTGGAGCTCACTTAGCGCTAACAGACCTCTTACATAGTTAGATTTTAGGGGTCATACATCTAAAACAGGCAAGAAAAAAATGAACGGGGAAGGTGGACGGGAAGGAAAAAAAAGAAATGGAAAAAGATGATTTACATTTCTGGCTATGCCATTGGTCTACTGTAGCCGATTTGGCCAATTCCCAAGAGTTATACCATGTTTACACGTGTACGATGAAGCTGGCATCTTGAATTTTGCAATATCACCGTTTAAGCTACGAGACAGCAGTTCATCAAGCCAGCTCGTTAAGCGCACGAAGAGCGCTTGTCGAGCCAGCTTCATCGTGTAAACAGGGTATTGTGCTAGGCTACTTGATCAGGGGCCGGCAGGGACGGTCAATTCCGTCGATCCCAGTTTTGAAAGTGATGAGGCGGATCGAAAAGCTTCGATTTTCCGTCTCGGTTTTATTAATAATAAATGTAAAAAACTTACCAGTTTAAAACTCAGTGTAAGGACGACGTGACGATATATCAGTCCACTAAAACAGCAAAAATCTTTTGATTAACTACATGGTGCTATACATGCGGCGTCCTTACAAGC
>Ga0209367_1004826_pt1 | contig 18715 bp, 14 predicted proteins | sample WorMetLIZISLAND2_FD_187412 | JGI IMG/M metagenome (GOLD analysis project Ga0209367, IMG submission 187412) | Marine gutless worms symbiont microbial communities from Max Planck institute for Marine Microbiology, Germany - Olavius geniculatus... ... | reverse complement strand
GGGGTTAAGGCGGGGCGCGTTCACCTCTGTCGGGTGGCAGGTAACACTGTGTGATCCCATATGACAAGTGACGCTCCGTAGCTCTGAGATGGGATCATTAAGAGCTATATGCACCTTTAACCTTTATATTTTACAAAATATCATGACATCAATATCGATATCAATATTTTTTATATAATGAGTATGAAAGTCTTACACAAGCACAGAAACAAGACATGAACAGATAATAAAGTGTCTCTGAGAAAAGACTAATTAAATTATGACAGGCTTAAGAGTCGGCGTCACTGCATTTGCATCTTTCTTTCCAGTCATGCATTGTATTGAAGAATCTGTAGCAAATATTGAGAAAATATGGAAAATATTGCAATATATTAAAAAAGTCAATATCTGTTTCGATGATGCATTACGATATATTGACACTGAAAACAATATATCGATACTTTCGATGTATCGAGTCATCACTAATATATTTCATTAATTCTACAGCCTTACGACATGTTTCTGCACTGTGGGTGAATAAAAACAGAAAAACAGTAAGCATGTAGATTATTATTAATATGACACTAAAACACAATTTAGTACAGTAAGATTTTAAAGACAAACTACTATTCTACTTGCAATAAGTATTAACAAGAAATCTGAGCTAATGCTCATGAGATGCACGAGAACCTATGGCAGTTCCTGTTCGCAGGTAATCTTGGTCTATCTCCATTCACTTCGTCGGAATTCACTCTTTTGCTAAATTCTTTCACTGCCAAGGTCTGGGCGAAAATATAGACAAGAGTTTAGTGCCATGTTTTGACTCATTGAGTATAGGTTATACATTTTAAAGATACATCAGCTGAAAAGCCATGGCCGCTTACTAGTGATGTGATCAATTATATAGTCTAAACCTACAAGCTACAGAAGTTGCTAACTTACTATTATTGCTTGTATAATCTGATAATACTGTACTAAATAGCACTGGCAATTATTTTACTATACTTTGTTTTAATGCAAATTTACAGCAGGTAGACCTAATCATAGGCCTATTTAATTCAATAATGATTTATTTTCAATAAATTTTCATGGCAGATAACCAGTTCATGTTAGCTTCAGTGAAAATTCACGGCATACGGCGAAAATCAACAGCCAAACAAAATGGTTACTTACCTGCAAATGTTGTAGTCATCACACCTTATTGCACAATGACGACTAACATTCATGAAATGTGCGTTGCACATTTCATGAATGTTTGTCGTCAGAGGTTTCGTTTGAGTGGTGGAAACAATTAACTTTCTGTAACAGTAAGACAGACTTTTAACAACTTCAACATAACTTCGCACAAACTCAACATAAACATCACACTGGACTGTCATGGCAGTCGTAAATTTCCGTTAATATAACATAACGTAACTATTCTTTGCCATCGGAAGTAAACACGCGGGCATCTAAAAACCAAAAACGGCCATGTTTAGATCATCAGACTTAGGTGTAAAATTAGAGTTAGTTTTAGGGTTAGGATTAGGTTTAGGTTTACGGTTTCGTTTAGAATTTGTAGTCGCATTCAATTGCAATTAAAATAACTAAAATCCAGTACGATCGGTGTCACAATCGTTCTCGGTCGATAGACGCTTGAAGTAAACATCTATGACATGTAGATCGCATTGCTGCACATGTACTATTTGTTGCAAAATAGTTAGAAAAGCGTGAAACAATCATAAATATTTCTTCATTTTCGGACTTTATACATCTTTTATATGTGAATGAAATCGGAAATTTGCGGATGAGTAATCATACTGTGTCGCCAAATCGACTACTTATTTTCCATGAATGTTCATGGCAGACAACACCTTGCCATGAATAAAGTGCAGTCATGTAAGGCTGTGGCCCGAAGGCTGTGGCCCGTGGGTAAAAGCCTTCAGGCCACTGCATGGTGTCCATGAGATCCTGGCTTCAGATCTGCTAGAGTTGAGAACTTGAGAGCGTCAGTTGCCGCTGCCGTGAGGGCGCGCGTCTTAGGCGGTCGTCGCCTCAGACAGTCTATTACTTCAGTACGCACTCGTACGGTGAGAATATGATCGGTCATAGGCCGATCATATTTGCACACCGTAGCCTACAACTTTCAGACGTTGAAACACTGCACTAATACGTCCGAAAGTCGTACCTGTTGCGACTGTCGGACGTGGAGTCTCAGGGGATAGACGTCCGACTTTCAGACGTGGAAACGCAGCGTTTGGGAAAACAACAAAATATACAAACGTGGAGCGCTCAAGTCGAACCACCGGTGAAGTCTTTAGTTTCCAGTCATCCATGACGTTCAGTAACAAACAATAGTAAATATAAAACACTAATAACCACCAAAACTACTTCATATTCTACAAAAACGCCTTCATAGACTTCACATTATCACAATTCGGGCGGACAATCACAAGCGGAAGCAAAATGTACAAGAGTAAAAAGTAACTAGGAACAGAAATCGTTAAGCACAACAGGACGTAACGTGTTAATGTATATACATATACGTTTATTCGCCACAAGAGCAGACAAGAACAACAGAAAAGATAGACAGGGACAGAAAAAAAGAAAGAAAAATCTACAAACTAAATGTCCAATACAAACACTTAAATAACAGTAGAGATACCATACCAGGACCTACTCACGTTCCACCAAAGCACAAACCAGCAAATGCATCAAATACAGCATTGCCCGTGTTATTCCTGTCGATCGTGAAACTTTCGTTCGTATCTCACGTAGGGCCCTACTTTTTGCTTGTTTTGTCCCAAACTCCAAGTATAGCCTGTATAGGGCCAGATATTTATAGCTGTCTGGAGCTGTCTGTGCAAAAATATTCTGATCCATTTTTCTTCCATTGCAGTAAGTCTAACACGATCGATTAGGTTTCTGCTAGCGGTTCTAGGTTTGGTTCTGGTATGCGGTAACTGTCACTGTACCTTTACATCGGTTCGGCATCTAACCGGTTCTAGGAAGTCGGCTGCAGTCTGTTCAGAATGCGGCTGCACGTTGGTGTAGGGGGCTCGACGCATGACCACATAACGCCGGTGCTACAGGAGCTGCACTGGCTTTCGGTTCGGCATCGGGTACTTCAAGATGGCCACTCTGGTCTACTTGTCACTGTCCGGTATGGCTCCACCTTTCCTGGCCGCCGACTGTCAGCTGGTCTCTGACGAAGGTCATCATCAGCTGCTCTCTGCCAAGTCAAAGACATGTGTCGTCAGAAGGACCTGCAGCAGCTATGGAGACAGATGCTTTGCTGCTGCAGGTCCGAGGCTGTGGAACAGTCTGCCAGCTCATTTAAGACAAACTGACATTAACTTTGAACAGTTTAAACGGCAGTTAAAGACATTTTTGTTCGGGCGTTGAGAGCAAGGCGCATTGCGGCTATTGTTAAATTGCGCCTTCTAAATAATCTTACTTACTTCCTTACTTACTTAGTGACAATTAACTGTCGGTTGACATTGCTACTTCCGGCAGACCTTCTTCTACGCAATAGCCCACCGCTCCGGTGGCGCGACATACTGCTGACAGTTGACTTAAGGCCTACTTCTTCCAGTCTACATCTTCGTACATGACCAGTTGCCGGTCGATCAACTTCGGTGACCTTGCAACCCCAACCGTTTTAGTGGCGAAACCAACACGGGACGTTCAGCTTAACCGAAGCCCACTGAAGTCTACGACTATTACGAACCGGTTCTCGGGGTTGCGGACAAGTGCGAGATTTTTTTTCGTGTAGACCTACTTTGTGTATAACATAACTTTGTGTATGACATAATAAATATACACCGTGGTCCACAAAAACGTGAAAATTTCTTTTGAATAGCTTCGTGTAACATTGGCCAATTTTAATAATGTTTGGTATGCAGCATCAAGAAGAAATTTGATGCAAATGACTGTAGTTTTGGCACGAAATTTGCCAATTTGGTCAGTTTATTTTTGGAAAAATTATTAAAATTGTTGCCACCAAATCTTACTGTTTAAAGCTAAAATGCACCAAATTCGATTTCGGCTGGGGCTCCGCCCAGATCCCTCTAGGGGGGGAGCTCACAGCGCTACCTCAGACGCCTTAGGTGCATTTTAGAGGGTGCTACTTCTAAGGGAGTGGAGAATAAGGAAAAAGGAGAGGACAGAGGAAAGGAGAGAAGAGGTAAAAGCCTAAAAGGAGAAGGAAAAGAAAGGGAGGGACGAAAATGGAAAGGAAAGAGACGGGAAAGGAAAACGGGGCCCCTCCAATTGAAATTTCTGGCTACGTCACTGTGGAATATAAGGCGCAGAACTAATCTTTTGTGCCGCGGGCCTTGTTATTTACGCACGCGTGATGTATGGTGAACAGAAGCGATGTATAATAAATTTGCTTGCTGAGGTCGACCAGTATCTCGACTGCAACTGACAGAAAGTTAACGACGAAGGCTCGAGGCTTTTATTTTATTCATACGCAGCGTACAGCAACATCAGAATCAAAAGTGCTGCGATTATTTGGTCACCAGGGTTCTTCTACGGTATAGTGTAAGCTTATAACCCGTTTACACGATCGCGCAAACATCGAGCAAACGTCGAGCAGACATCCAGCAAGCATCGAGCCAACATCGAGCTGGCTCGCCCATATAGCCAATTCGTCGAGCCAGCTCGTCGAGCCAGCTTGATCGTGTAAACGGGGTATTACAGCCCCCGATTCGGTAATGATTCGTCGGACGGAAAATTTGAACGAACACATTATCGGACAATTTCCGCGCTTGACTGAATTTGGATCTAATCGATAATATTATTATAATCGAATGTTATTTAGCACATTTTTACTTACTGTTTTTGTCTGCAATTTGTTTTGTATCGCGTGGTCTGTCTGTTTGTCTGTCTGTCTGCGAGTGTGTTTGGTACAGAAATATGTTGCTAAACAAAGCTCGAAAAGTTTGATAACATGCCACAGTAAAAGTTTACACGCTAAATATAGCAATCTGCAAAGGCTTAAAGATTGTTGCGTGAAACAGTTTTTGCTATCGGTCAAAGTTGGGGGCATAAAACTGTTTCAGACCTTTGTCTTCCCCCAAAATACAAATCTCAGTTACACCCACGTCTGCAGTCTTTCGGGAACGTTAATAATAGCAGCTCATATGTACACTCTTTCTCAATAAAAAGTGGATCTCAAAACAAATAACTACAACTTATCAAAAACTCAAGACTTTTGTCTGAAATTCTAGACATAATAATTGTAAATCAAGTCGAGAAGAATGACATATCGCTGTAAAAAAAACACACGACAATGTCAGTTTAATTAAGATTTAAAGCGCGTCACTAAAAATATGAAGCTTACAACAGGCAGCTTCAATCTGTGTGCTGACGTTTTGAAAATTTATATCTCTTGAATCTAACTAATTTTAGTGAATGCCGTAGCATTTTCTGGGCTTAATACGAGCTTCTCAGTTGAATCGGCGTTCTGAACAATCCATGTCTTACCCATTTTGCTACTAATAATTTTCAATCCACAGTACTGGTTTGATGAATTTTGTCAGCAACTTATGCAAAGATAACGGCGACCATTTTTTATTTGGATATTTAGTAACAATCTTCTCAACTTTTTGGCCTTTATAACTTTTTTCTTTATGCAAAACTTAAATTACAATGTGAGCTTTTTTGTTAAAACCGTTGTTTATTATTATTTAGACAAAAGTGACGTGCCAATGACATCAATAACAGGCGTCCGTGAAAAGCTGTTTGTACTGGTATCTAAAAATGACACTTTTTCAAAATTGTATTTTTTTCTTTGTCGTTTATACGTTTAGGTGAAATTATGTGTATTTCTTCTTCTGTGTACTGTAAAATACTGGACACTGACTCATGTTAATGGTAGTTTTAGTTTAATACAGTTACTGCTGACATTTTTGGGGTCCACTTTTTATTGGAACACAGTGTATAGTGAGAGAACGATCTCTTGACAGTTACAGCAAAGATAAAAATCTGCTAGACGCATGAAAAATTTAGCCCACGTCGAGCTAAAACAGCACTTAGGTTGAAATGGCGACACGCCAGAGGCTGCAGTCGTGAATCTTGCCGCCGTAAATTGTGTTGGATTATGTAAAGCAGTTGGTCGAATCTGTCACAGAGTTTCCTCGCTCGTGACTAGTGACAGCACCGACATAGTTTATCGAAGACGCACAAGACACGCAGTTTGTTTACGGCGCGTTTCGTATTGTGCGTAGAAAGTTGGCGCTGAGGAGGTGTGGTTACGAGCCAAAAATCCAGCGCGTTGAGAGTTTTTTTTTCGAGAATGCGCTATATAAATTTACTTTTGATCTTTGACGTTAACAAAAATGTTGCACAAATGTCTTGTTTAGCGTATAACCATAATAGTTTATAGTTATAACGTGCACGTTGTGCTAATTTTCAGTAGTAGGCCTATTGGTAGGCTACATAAGTAGGCCAAACTTATTACTTTACTACAGACTAAGTAGGTTACACGTGCTTTTCAATTTTATGCACCACAAACTGTATTGTGTATTTTACTTAACAGAATTTTGGTTAAAATTTTAGTTATTACATCTAGAATTAAAAAGTTACATAAATGTTTAAGCCTACTTTACACGTATTTACGGTTTATTTCTATAACTTTCGTGTTGTGGTGAAATTTCTCGATTCTTTTAGAACGGAATTTCTATCGACGACGACATACTAAATTTTAATTTACTCTGCTACAAAACAGTCGTATTATTTTCTTGCGTAAAGCCTACTTGGAATAAATGTCCTAACATGCCGGTGTCGAGTTTTTGTCAGCTAGAGCCATGTTTTTAATATAGGGCTCGTACGCCTATAAGTTCCTTAGCTTAGTTTTTTTGTATTTACTATGTGTTACTATTTGTATTGGGTACTGTGAATTCTGTCACTATGTTTATGCGTCATGCGGTTGATTCAAACTGAAGAGATGCAAATAATGAATCGAATGAGAATGTAGTGCGTCGCGCCGTAATTTTGGCATATATCGGGTGGCCCATAAAAACGTTCCGAACTTTGCGTAACTATAATGGCGCGTAGACCTATACTTTATGGAAATAAATTTTCTTTTGCGCGTTAGTAGATCAATATGTATTCTTACTAACTTACAAATTTTAGTGATGTCATTAATGACACCACTGAATGCCGCTTAATGACGTAAGACGATTTAAAAGTCGAATTATGTAAAGACAGCGTTCCATCACACCGCATCAAAGCAACTCAATATGTTCACCGAGACAACATATCCGACTTATCAGCTATAGACATCGCGTTCGCTGGATTTGACTCCGCTGGATTATTTTGTTTGGGATGTCTTGCAAGAACTTGTCTATGAAGGAAAGCGTGAACCATTTGCGAACCTCAAAGATCTTCAGAATGTTGTCACAAACGAATAGCATGATGTCAACATGAGACAGTCAAAATCAGAAAAGCCATGTTGTAGTGCAAAAGACGTTGAGCAGCAGTGGCAAAAGAAAATGGAAAACCTATTCAGCACATTTTCTGCTGATGAGTTGACTGACAGTTGGGTTACTGTGACGTTCCGATGCAGCCTGCGTACGAGCGGCAACGTCAATGATGAACGACTCGCAAATGGCTTCATGACGCATAACGCTGTTTTGTTTGTATCACGGCTAATACAAAAGTGCGTTTTTGGCAAAAATTCCTACACATATTAGAAGATGTTTGGTTATTACATATGCGCTTTTTTGCTGATATATTTCTACTACTCTGCTGCATAACGCATGCAAATATTTGGGACGTTTTTTAGGCCACCCGGTACTTTGGATCAGCGTCGTCTGATAGCCCTGCACCAGTAAACATTATAAAGGCTGTTATTTGCTGCAGTCCAATGCACTCTCTTCTTGACTATAAACCAGACGCCTTGGCAGGTACTTTCATAGTCATACGCCGACGTTTACTGCAAATCAAAAGCTTCTCGGCCCAGCGCCACCACGAAACGACGCTGCAGGCATTATCAACATTATCATTATTGGTAAATTCTGGACACAGAATATAATTGAGTCCTATATAATGTCCAGATCTCAGTGATTAGAGAAGGAGCTCTTCTTTGTGTAAGAAACGGAGAATTTAACCACACTTTGTCCAATATTAATTCAAACGTCTGGACATTAGTAGCTGACACAACAAATTCAGGTAACGACTAACAAATTCCATAATTTGACAACTATGACTAAGAAAAAAAATTATTTTTATTTCTGTCTTCGGATGCTGGGCGACCAATTTTATGCTGTCTTCTGCCAAACAAAAGATGCTTTTTGAAATATCTTTATTACAAATTTAAAGTTGAATTTCATCGACTTCAGTCATATGTCTCTACAATGACGTCGATATCTTAACGTTGGCAAGTAGCCTACGGTGATAAAACGGGAAAAGTAAGTTTGCTGAATGAAAGGAGTGAGTTTTTGTGTAAGCTTTAGTTTTTTCTTAAACGTTGACAGCGACAGCGCCCGAACAACCGCGGACGACAGAGTGTTCCAGACATGAGCTGCGCCTGACAAAGGGGTCAGAAATGGGGGTAATTCCTCCTCCCTAAATTCTGAGCTGTAGAAAAATTGTCTGAAAATTTTATAGTCAAAAAATTCACGTTTAAAAACGCAACACTTAAAGTCGAAAACTCTTATTTTGAAAAAAAAATTAAAGACAACGTTGCAATTTTGAGCAGCCACAATTTCCTCTATCGGAAATATGCAGTGTCTGTTTTAAAATTGCACCTTTTTTCCACGCTTACTTTTTTTACCCACGACGCCACTGGCGACTACGTATAGCCTGGTCCGAGATAGCATCAGCTGGCGCGTTATTGCAGTGACCCTGCAGTGCTGGTCCCTGGCCAGATATTCGGGCACAATGTAATTACGACAATGGAAAACAAGTAAGCCTAGACCTACGGCTATAGTCGGCAGACTATACGCAATGCGTTCTGGGAGCCGTATACGATAGCCTGTGTCAAATAATACCGGACGAACAAGCAATATACGCCACCAATCCATGGCTGCCGAACATCAGCAGTTGTTGCTTCGACATGAATTATAAATGACGAAGGTCCGGCACATCCTACATTCGTTCGTTCGTTCGTGACACTTTTCGTGTCGCAATCGGCGATAAAAGGAAATGGGTGTAAAAGTGTGATAAAGTGTAAAAAGGGAGAAAAAAGGAGAAGGACAAAAGGAAAAGAAAAAGAAAAGGAAGGGAAACGAGGCCCCCTCCTAGTTGACATTTCTGGCTACGCCACTGGCGATAGGCGTCCGACATTCCGTGTAGTTTATGTAGTACGACGCCGACGAACCTACCATGATTTTCAGCTATAGTCCGCCGTTATTTCCGCGAGTGCGTAGCCGCGTACCATTCGTAATGCAGTGCTGTATATAATCCGCAGCCGGAATCATAATATAGGCCAGCCGACCGACGGTCGCGCGATCTTAGCACGGTATTACCGACCGAGCAGCAGTCAAAAAGCGATTAATAGTTGCCGCCGCAGAGGCTATAAAAGACCGACTGCAATCGATCGTTGCGTTGCTCGGTATTGCGTCGTTTCGGTCCAATTTGCACGGACTCTGTAATAAACGACAACAGTCGAAAATTGTCCAGAGACTAAAACTACAACCACGAGTGGCACAAGACCGATTATTAGCATTAAGACTTGATTAGGAAGTAGTTAATACTACTCAGTTTAGTAACTGAGAAACGATGAAATTTCACGGTGTCTTTTGTAAGGTGAGTCGATACGGCTGGCCTGTAGGGTTTTGCAATCAGAGAGAGAACAGCGTACCGAAGCGCAACTCTTAGTCAACAATACCGCAGTATATCGTACAGAAAGTACCACGTTTTCGATTTTTCGGTGCAGTACTTTTTAACCAGGGAATATTGTCATCATCATCATCATCATTATTCTTAGTAAGTAAGTAAGTAAGTAAGTAAATGATTTATAAAGCGCCAAAGTCTCAGAAAGAATCAGGGTAAACAATTTCTGTGCTTCCGGTTGCCGCTCGTTTCTAAAACTTTTATTTTAATCTCTAAAATATCGGTACACCAACTCGTTTGCGTTTATCGTTTTACCGAAAAAAAACTGCTTGCTTTTTGGCTATAGTCTGTTGTCCTGCAGCATTTTTAGTTTAGTTTTATTTTAGTATTATTCACCGTGTCAATTTGTTTCCCTGAGTTGTTAGACGTTATGAAATAGAAATTTTTGTTTAAAAGTTTATGGGTATTTTGCCCTCCCTTTTTACTTTTTAGCTAGATTGCAATCAAAAGCGCAAATTTTTTTCGAATTTGTTATTGATCATTATCATCAGTGGGCCTGTAGAACAAAAGGCACTAAAGACAGTTTGCAACCACAGTATACATGATCGACGTTTATTCCCTGGCGACATTTTATTACGCTTACACATGAGTTGGCCATTCATGGATTGCTTGGTTAAATTATCTCGAGACGGTGTACCCGAAAACGGCTACCCATTTCAGAACTAAACGAGGCTTGACCATAGCTCGACCTATGTGGAGTAATTTCACTGATGCGCGAAACGGCCGGCTGAAGTATAATTTGTTATACCCGTGTGAAAGCTACAGGCCCTAATCGTAAGTTATGGAAGTCGTTTGGCGTCTTCTTTTCAGGAAATTCCCATTTACCTTATACACTGCCAAAAACTGCACAGTCTATAAGCTACAGTTTGACGAGCATCAGTGTTTCTTTATCTTTTTTTTCGCGCAGCAGTCTTCCAAAGCCTAAAGATGTAAGCTTCTGTCATAACCGAAAACACACTTTAGTGTAAAACGCGGTGTGAAAAGACCTCTAGGACTGTGTCTATTATACCAATGGGCGTAAACTCACTGTGGGCCACCCACCATGAAACTACGATGAATGCCGCTGTCGTGCGTCACAGAGCTGCAAGAAGACTGCCGTCACGTTCATCATTTAAAAAACAAGTAATTTGAGAAAAGCTCACGAGACGCGCGAAAGCCTATAGCAGTTTCTGTTCGCAGGTAATCTTAGTCTATCTCCAAACATTTCGTCGTAATTCACTCTTTTGCAGCCAAAAATCGCAAAAAAATCGCGTTAAATCAATATTTTTAGGGTTCAAGGTCATTTAAGGTCATCGATGTTCGTTCTCGTTGTGAAATGTGTACTCGCAACAGTTTTTTCTTTTAGCTTCCATTTTGCTCTAGCTAAGTAAAAACGTTCGGAACGAATTTTCCCTTTGCTGATGTCGATTACCGCTGCAACCAGTCGTAAAATCGATTGGATTAGCGTCAACTGAGTAATTGGGACTTACTGTACCTATTACCGTCACGAGCCTCCATCGTCTGCTCACTGGTGCCACTCCTAATCACCAAACAGCTTTATCTTCATGCCCGACGAGACTATGAGGTGGACAGTCTGTATACCAATTACCCGTCATGTTTACGAGATTCAGCTTATATTTGAAAAGTCTGAAAGAAATAAAAACATTTATAGCGTTTATTTTTTAACATAGCTTACGCTCTTGCTCACAAAACAAATTAATAAATAATCACTGGCTGACATAAGCATAAAAAATGATAATAGAACAAAATACATTTGCAAAAAACAGCATCGCATTAATATAGCTGCAATGTCTGAGTTTCTGAAAGTAATTAACAGTAGGCAGGGCAGAAAATTGCATTTACCCGACAAATATAACAAATTTTCGACAGATTTTTGAGAGACAGTTTTGAATTTCCGATATAGGAGATTATGGGTGTTCAAAATTTTGTAAAGTTTTTTAAAATGGAGTTTAACCCCAAAATTTGCATTTTGGACCAAAATTTTCTCACAAAAAATTTTTTTGACAATTTTCCGGCAGCCTAAAATTTAGGGTGGCCATTGTTTTCAGTTCCCTCTGTTACAACACTATTTACAAAAAAACACTTTTGAAAGTAAAACTTTTAAGCACCAACATTCATAGTTTTTCTTCTGTAATTTTTTCCGCAATGCAAAAAGAAAAGTAGTTTTAAGAGTTGACCAACATTAACCAGGGAATAAATAGATGCATGACTTTAGGAAGGCCGACGACTGATAGTCTTTGTTGCTTGTAACGGCTAGACCAGATGGGACATCTAATAGTGCCGGGATGTGCAAAATGTACTACGAACAGGTCTATTTATATTCCAGACGGAAAATTCTCTGGTGGCATCTGTGAGCCTGCGATAACGGACACAGACGAAAAAAACGCCGCACGAGTAACAATTAGGAGTAACATTGAGATATTCGCCTAAACAAAAAGTAAGAAAATCAAACGTGTAGGCTTATTTTTTTGCAAAACAGGTGCATTTCTTTTAGTATAGTTGAATCAAACTTTGCAATAGAATCACCCGTAGCAGTAATTTTGTTTCTGCAACGGTCAATCGCCTGCTATATAGTTTCTACAGCAAAGCAGTCTAAAATACGTAAGTGTGTTTTTTTCCGCAGTCGGCATTTTGGACGTTCGTGGTTTTTGGCTCGATTTTTAATTTTTTTTTCAGTTTTATTACATTTAGTGATTTATGCTGGTAATTTGTATGGATAGCAGTTAGGCCTAACATAGGCCTAAATATAGATACAAAAGAGTTCAAGCGACGCAGCAATAACTAAACTGAGTAGAATTTATTGTCATTGTACGTCACGGACAGCAAATACTATGTTGACAGAACATAAAAAACACAAATTTTCGCTGAAGAAGCTAAACATTTGGCATAATGCTGTATCAGATGACACACGAAAAAGAGTGTCTTTTATTTCAGAGTTGTTTTTTATTAAGTGTGGATTTTATGTTTTGGACTTGTTCTCACATGCTGAGCTTGAGAGCCTTGTCAGCTTCCTTTGTACAGATTAATTTGATTTGATTATTTTTGTTGTGCGTGTGTCTGTGTGTTTTCGGTTTTTTCCCTCTTTTTGGTTTTTTAAATTTTTGTTATTTTTGTGTATCACTTTTTAATGTGTATTTTTATGTATTTTTTGTATGTGTACTGCGTGTACGATTTCATAGTACATAAAGCATCATCGGCTATGCGTTAAGACCGACATGTTCTTAATAAATTTACTCAAACGTTTCTTAAAACAAATAGTACTAGTGTAGCCAACACAACACCATGTGGAAATCAAGAAGCAATTAGTTGGACGCAGGCATTAATATGCTAATTATAACGGCTGAGCGTGTAAACTAGTTGACGTCCGATCGTCGAAATCGCGTCACGTAGGCTATTGTACGACTTTGAGATCACAGTGCCAACGTCGCGACTGCAGTTGCACATTTAGCCGTGACTGCATCCAAGGGAGCGACTGAAAACGCGGCAACGGAAAACGCAGGACTGCAAAACGCGGGACCAAGTTCTTAGGGGTGGAAGTCGCAGGACCATCGTCTACGGAACGCTAAATATACAAGAAAATTGTGCACGCGCGAGCGTAAAATACAATTAATACATGTACGAGCGTAAATTACATCTAAAATACGTGATCTTTTGTGCTCAAAATTTAATTTGGTTGTAGTTTAGTACACAATTATTTTTTAGAAACATTTTGTATTTTTTAGCAAGTAGCAGAAAAGTGACTAACATTCAATCATCCTATCACGTAAATCACTTCAATATTTTCTGTATTTTATTATATAGACTTGACCCTAAAACTAACACTGTTGAAGATAATTGTTGTACGCATAGCCATTTACTTTAAGTTCTATTTTGTAAATATTTTTTTCTTTTTTTACATACTTCTAAGAATGTTGAGATATTTAATGACTACCTTCAACTTTTAGGACTTTTAAGTTACGTGTGAAGCGTGAATGATAAAAGTTACGGTACTAAAATCAACATTTAATCAAACAGTATTTCAAACATTTTATTGCGCCAAAAATGTACATAAGTGTAGGTCACTACAACACATCTCTTCCAACACCAGTGTTATCCACCGCGAACTCGATTTCATTATGTTTCGCTATCCATACGCAGGCCGTTCCCGTGTCTTCCAGTCGTGCTTTTTCCACCGTTGCATTTTTCGTGGTCCCACGTTTTCCAGTGCCGCGTTTTCAGCGTCCCCCATCTAAGCAGCCCGAGCAGCAGCAGCAGCAGCTGTTGGTAATGTGGCAGAAGAGTCAGTGATGTACGTCGCTTGCTGCGTTTCACGCTCGCTGCCTGCAGTGCTTGCTGCTGAAGCAATTCAATAGTTCTGCGACGCGTCGGCTGCAGAAACAAACACAACAGATGAATGGCTCGCTCTGGCTTTTTATTCCCTCTCGTGATAGAGTCACTGCTGAATGAGGAATAAGCACTCGTAGGCTGCACACATATCGGTGAGTATTGGTTTATTTCGAAACAAGCAGCTACGGTACCGCTGTTTCTTCCCGTTTTTCTCTGAGCTGAAACATACGGTGCCACAAATCGTTTATCGTTGTAGAATTTTGTTCGATTAAATCAGTACGCTTATTTAGGGCTTTTCGGCTCGATTTATCTACTTCGTGGTTTTATTTCATTTTTTTCGATTTCAATTTGGCCAGGCGGTATGTTCATCTAGCGAAACTGCAAATACAAAAACTGTGTTACATGTGAAAGCTCTTATAGACTTCGTGTAGTGACAACTTTTTCTTTCCGTAGACCTATTTTTGGTCATATACGCAGCCCAATGCATCTCTGTTTTTGCACATGTCAGTGCTGCAGAGCTTTCCTAGCCGTTGGCTGTAACAGTGGACAGTGTTGTAGTCCCCGAGACATAAAGTTGATGACACACTGGCCAGTTTCGGGTGCCAGTTTTTGATACCAGTAGACTAGTGTCACGACCTGGCGCCAGAAACTGGCCAGTGTGTTATCACCATAAATCTTGGTTTCAAGGTGTCTCGAAGACCAACAAAAATTAATCTTGTTTATGTCATCATTGACACTGGTTCAGGTTTCCAAGACAAGTCAGTATGCAGCTGACTACGATGATGTCTAATACGACAACGGCCAACGGTAGCGAAATGGCCGAGTCGCCAGCAGACTTCGTGGAGTACAAAATCGCCAACTGGTTGTGGTTCCACATCGCACCAAGTCTTTTTATCATCGGACTTGCAGGTAACAACTATAGATGCAATGTTTAATCGCCCGACTCGCAACTCGCATGATTAAAACAAACCGGTAGACGACGTGGCTTGCGACTACTAGCGATCGCAGTATTGCAAACAGTCTGGGTCAGCACACCGATAAACAGTGGACACAGAGACGCAGACCCCCACAGACACGCTGTCTGACAAAAAGGGTTGGTTATAGCAATTCAAGACGCATGACGTAGGGTCAGGTCAAGTTTTGGTAAGACTTTGATTGAAGCCCACGTGACCAATGGACTCTGCATATGTGGTTCCACGGTGAGCGAGAAATCCGGCCTGAAAAAAATAAAGTCACGAGTTTGATATTTTGCGGTCACGTGACGTCATCGGTCACGTGACCATTGGATCCGCTTACCCCAAATAACTCACCCTTAAACCAAACCCGAAGTGGATCCGATGCTTAATTGCTGATTATATCTATCTGAAGATGCCAAACTCTGGACGCCGCCACGTGGCACAACGACATGCTGGCTGAAACTAAGGCCTTGCTAAGCTGACGCGTCGCAAAACAGTGAAAGAATTTTTTGCTGACGCGTTTTGTGGAACGAAAAGTACCCAGAAGACGCCGTAAATAAAATTAACCGTTAATAAAAACGAATACGATTAGAAAGATTACAACACGCATGCTTTTAAAACTCGTGCAGTATTATCTTATCTTCTAACATCAGAGTTAAATGTTTTGTGTTTGTTAACTGCTCTATCCGACTTAAATTAATTTTTTACCAACAATAGGCCTATAGGTGTTTCTGGACAATTTCGTAACTTTTTATATAATAAAAAGACACTTGCAAATTATTAGTGTTTGTGCTGCTAAGAGATTGCGCTTGTCAACTTTTTATACATAAAATTTAAGCCAATGCTCACGAGACGCGCGAAAGCCTATAGCAGTTCCTGTCAGTCTATCTCCAGCCATTTCGTCGCAGTTCATTTTTGGAGTTTGCGCTGTAGCCAAAAAACGCAAAAATCAATAACAACATCTTATTTTGGGAGATCAGGATTTTTCGAAGTCATCGACGTTGATTCGGCTAAAAAAGCTCGTCACTAGTGCTTGTTGTGATAGCCAGCATGCCCATGGTGATCTGAAACCGTTTTCACGAAAGACTGGCCAACAACGGCTGCCGACTTTGGACCAGATCGATCGATCTGAACTTCAGATCAGCTACAAGTACTACACTAACCATCGCCATTTATTACTACTCAGCCGGAAAGCTGATACTCATTTTACCATTTCACTGAGGATAGAAGGCTGAGTCGACTTAGCTGGCTGGCTTCGTACCTAGATGGTTTACCTGCCCGTAGACAGTCACCCATCACGATACTAACCGGACCCGACGTAGAGTAACTTCGTTGATTAGACGAAGCGCGTTAACCACTACGCCAAGCTATCAACCAGGTTTGGTGATCCTAGCTTGTACCGTTTTTGACTGATCCACCCGTGCGACGGACGGACAGACGGACAGAATTGCGACGGCTAAGACGGCTATAGCTGCTTTCGCGCGTAAAAACTAATGTACGATGCTAACGCAGCGGATAATAAACGTAACGAGAAACGTTTATCGGCGTTTTTGACGTATGTGGCTGCAGGTAACTGCTTGAGCCTGGTTGTTCTGCTTGGACGCACGTTTCGCAAGAGTTCACTCAGCGTCACGCTGGGTGCTCTGGCTGTCGTTGATTCGGCCGTCCTCTGTACCGCTCTATCGCGCCAATGGATTCTGTTTCTAACCGACGAAGAAACGGACGTCAGGTCACTGACTGGTGCCATCGGCTGCAAAATTCACTTCTTCCTCACCTACTACCTGATCACACCTGTTTACCTGTATTAATTTAATTTCTTTAAACAATCTGTTTTCTTTCTGTGTATTTTTGTTTCTGCTTACCTGCTGTTTTGGTTTTGTTTTATCATTTGTCGTTCTCTGTCACTGACCTTCGGATATTTCTGCTTTGTTCTTTATCACCTACTACCTGTCTCATTTGTCGTCGTGGACGGTTGTCGTCATCACTATTGAACGAGCTCTCCATGTTGGACAACCCATCAACGCAAAAGTTTGCTCGATTTGTGTCTAATTTATATTTTTTACCTCCGCCAAAGAGGTAATGTTTTGGTCGCTTTTGTTTGTTTGTCTGTCTGTCTGTCTGTTAGCAAGATAACTCAAAAAGTTATGGACGGATCTTTCTGAAATTTTTCGGGCGTGGCACAGACTACGAATGATTCAATTTCGGGGGTGATCCGGCAGGAATCCTAGATTCTGAATCACTTTGAAATTTTCGTTAGCATGGCGTTAAAAAGGGCATAATTAAACCGCTGGAAAAGTAAATATGGTAACGCCACCTGGCGAATGACATTGCCTTGGCGGAGGTACCTGCGGGCTATGACTGCTTATCTAGTTAGTTATGTATTTACCGCAACCCAATAGTGATTTTTGGTATAATAAAACATATTTTTACAAAATAAAAAATAAACTGCGCAAAATAGCGAAAATGAAAACGACACCAATGAGTTTGACAGCAAAGTGAAAACTAGAAATGAAACTGCGCTATAGGAATACTGCGTGCACGCAAGTACACCGAACGAAACTGCAAAAAGTCCAGAATGACTATGTGATATTTATATCATATGATTCCAAAAGCCAGATCCAAGTGCAAATACAATAAGCGTCCACCTCCCCCCCTATTAATATTTTTGACCAATGACAGTTCACAGGTCAGTCATTGTCTGTGGCACCGAACATCAGTTCAGGTCACAGAAATACTTTAAGTTAGTGATCTGCTGTAATTTGCGGTGCTATAGAAAAATCTGCGGATATTCACACAAGAATCTTTAAGATCGGTGATCTACGGTGATCTGCCATGTTCAGGGAAATCCATCGCCTCTTTGCGAAAAATCAATTTGCTAGTGTGCAGGAATTTGAGTCTTTGAGGTACATTTGCATAGTGTAAGACATTTGCGTATTTTAAGGCGTCAGTAAAACATTAATGGAAGGAAACTTGTGTCGCTAAATAATTGCTGCTATGTTCACGTATAATGTGGTATATTTCAGGTGATGTGTACCCGTCGCCGAGTGATCGCAGTCTGGCTTTGTATCGCGCTAATTCTCGCAGCAATCAGCTTTCATTTTTTCGTCACAGTCACATACCCATACGTAGTAATTGATCTCCCAGACACAATGACGTCAGCCTCTAACGCTACAGTCGAAGTGGATCCAATATGCTACGTGCAGCCAGCCTACGATTGGTTCTTCGTCAACGTCTGGTACTGGATTGACTTCACCCTGCTCGCATTCGTTCCGTTCGTCGTCGTTCTGACCGGAAATTGCGTCATAATCACGTGCGTCGTGCGGGCCGTGCGTTTCCGGTATCGCCAGGACTCACATCCGGGTGCTCGAGCAGGCAGTGCAACGGCAGCAGGAGACAAGGGCAAGGCAGTGACGTCATCAACTGTGATGTTGATGACCGTGAGTGTTGTTTTCCTTCTGACGACCTGTCCCAACGTCATCTACTTCATCAAGATCGATGACTGGCTTGCCGAGAGCACGGATGCCCAGTCAGATGCCAGACTACACCTAGCGTTCACCGTCACCAACCTGTTGTACTATACAAACAACGCCAGCAACTTCTTTCTCTACTGTCTGGCTGGATCGCGCTTCCGT
>Ga0209367_1004823_pt1 | contig 18717 bp, 14 predicted proteins | sample WorMetLIZISLAND2_FD_187412 | JGI IMG/M metagenome (GOLD analysis project Ga0209367, IMG submission 187412) | Marine gutless worms symbiont microbial communities from Max Planck institute for Marine Microbiology, Germany - Olavius geniculatus... ... | reverse complement strand
CCGTCGCCAACGCCACACGCGCCTATGGCCGATGTGTATTAGGGTCCCGATGGGCCGAGTCCAAGTGATATGCAATTTTCGAAACTATAACTACTGAACTGGAAATGCTATAGGCTTTTGCGCGTCTCGTGAGCTTTGCTCAAATTTCTTGTTATAGGTGTGTTTTAGGGATCATAGAGTAAAACTTTTCAGGCCAGTTGATGAAGTTACATGCCAGTAGCATTTAATTTGAAGTAATTTTTCTTGAGCCTGTTTAATTTTATTGTTACTGTATGGTTTTATGGCTGTAGTTACGTTTGGAGCCATTCTGCAGTGTTGGGATTCTGGGCTTCAATTCTCCGGAATGGCTTATCTCAAATATGGCAGCAATGTTTGCCGGGTGTGTTTTGTTTGCACTTTTTTCAGCTTAGCCATTTTTGACAGTCATTATTTTCTGTGTTGTCAGTTGTTCATATGCCTTGATTGCAGTAGCATTAATCAGTTATATCAAGCATTCAGTTAGAATGAATGTCAGTAGTGTTGGACTTATTAAAAAATAAATAAAAATTAGTAGTGTACTGTTTTTACTCATTGCATGTTTGTTGATATGAATGTTATAAAGTGTGATGGTAATACAAAGTTTCTCTACAGAAAATCATATGCCTCATCTTGTTCAGCTGTGCATTCAGATGTTCTCAATAATGCAGACACTCTCCACTAGAGTAAAGTATATCAGCTCCTGACCAAGAGTCTCTGGAGTTTGACATTTTCAGTTGACTGATCAGTGATCACATTGCTAACCTAATGTATTAATTGCCTGATCCACCTTCAACCCTTAGTTGCAAAGGAAATGAGTAGTAACTAGCGTAGTGTAGAATAAAGGGTAAAGATGTACTAAGCTATTTCACTGGTTGTGGTATGCCTCCAAGCTGCACTTCAGGTCAGTGCAAGTCACCTTACATCACTTTCGTGATTGTAAAATTGGTGGTTGCAATGGCTGTGATATAACAGGCACTGGTATTCATATGTTTTTGCTTTTATAGATGTTTAACTTTAATTAAACTGTTTTCAGCTATCAACCGACTTGATTGATATGTTTACAGATTTTTTTGGAAATCAAATTGGTTCACATCAGACATTGTGCATTAGTGCTATCGTCATGTAGCAGTACTATACTGGTACACTGTATATCGTTCCGTGGTTTATTATTGGTATGCTACATACTGTGTGCTGTAGCGGCTTGTCAACCGGCATCTACGCCACCAACACAGCTGAAGCTTGTCGCTCAATTGCCACCACTGCCGAGTGTGTCGTTATCGTCGTTGAAAATGACAACCAGCTGCAGAAGATCATCAAAGTCTGGGACCAGCTGCCGTTGCTGAGAGCCGTCGTGCAGTATAAGGGAGTTCCCCATGCACATCCAGGACGAAGCATCTACTCGGTCAGTATCTGTATGTCCTGTACTAATTACCTTTGCCAAAGAAGGACGTGATGTCACGGGCGTCTGTCTATTTGTTAGTTTTTTTGCTGCAACTGATTCTGATGAAATTTTGTATTGGGGTTTGGCATGGGGATCCAACGAGGAACTGGTTATATTTTGGCAGTGAGTTTGAATTTCGTGGATATGGATCATTATTCAGGATTCTTTATTATAGTGAGATAATACACAGACTGACACTTTGTAACGTATCTCAGCAAGTTAACAACTGACTGTGATGAAATAGTTGAGATCCGGAATTTTTTGCACGAATTTCCAGATGAAATTCTCGGAAGGCTCTGGCAAGGCTCAATTAACAATATTATTAGATCAATTGTATTGGCCAGGTGTCTGCACTGTTCTTGGTGGAGATTTGAGATCTCGGGTTGCTGCTAGCTGATATATGTCTAATGTCTATGCAGTGGGTAATTTTAGATCCACTTCATAACAGACTTCATGACTTATCGTTTTTTGCAGAAACTAGGGACGATGTAGAGTTTTTTGTGTGCTACATTTTGGTGTCATCTTTCATAAACAGAATTTTAATAGCCTCTCATAAATACTAGCTTCAGTCAACAGACAACATGGGTACAATTTTGTGAAGTGGCAGTCATTTTGTACATTCTCACATTGCTGTGAATTCATGTGTGACAGACATATTGTGTTTGTGTGTGTGTGTTCAGTGGGCGGAGTTTATGCAGCTTGGTGCAAACGTGCCTGACAGTGCTGTCGACGAGCGGATTAAAATGCTTGCTCCAAACCAGTGCTGCTCGCTAATATTCACCGTAAGCTTTTATTGGCTGTCCAATGACGTATGCTGTAAACTATTGAAATGCATTGGACACACTCTGTGTTTGTATGAACATTATCTTGTTTTAATTTAGTTTTCCATAATGAAGAACTAATTTGTGTTTATTTATGCTTTTGCATAAGCCTAAGTAAAGGCTCGGTCACACCAGGTAAATGCATGAAGAATGCACAAGAAACGCGCTGAAAAATGGTTTGTGCGCTGTTGTTCGTCATCATTCGTTACTCATTCGTTGAGCGATCTGCACCAACGTTTTTCATTTGTGACCATTTGCTTCCATGCATCGAGCTCCGCGCATGATTTTGAACATACATGTTGTGCGCTGAACTCAACGCACAGATGTACATGCCAGAAGGACGCCGAACATGTGCGAGGAGCGATGGACCAACACCTGATACACGTGATACACGCAGAGCACTCGCTCGATATTCGTTGTATGTTCATCGGCTGAGATGTAGCGAACACCCATAGAGACGTAGAACTTCCCCGTACTTGTGGTGCAATTGATGACAAGCACATCAACTTCAAGTGTCCTTCAAAGAGCGGTTCCATATACTAGGCCTTACAACAGTCACAACTGCAAAGGGTTCTACTCCGTTGTTTTTATGGCACTCGTAGATGCTCACTGCAAGTTTATCTGGACAGACATTGGCGGTATGGGGTCAGCATGAAACGCTCAGATTTACAGTGCTTCTGGGCTAAAGAATGCGTTAAAAATTGTAATCTAGGCTTCCCCGATGCTTATCTTTTTCTCAAACTTCCCAAAGACAACCAGGATGCGCCTGCAGTGCCTCACCTTGAGTTAAAAGGGAACTTGCTCGAAGGACTTAGAGGGATAGACACCTTTGATTAACGCTCTTTATTGCATGCAAGTCAATCTCCATGGCAGTCCCTGTATTCTTGATTTATTTCTATACAAAATCTCAAAAAATGGCTGTGGGGAGGGAGACACCCCCTCCCCACACCCACTCCCCTTGGCGCCTTCGGTGCCTCAACTCGGCTCGCGCCTTTGGCGTTCGATTTTGGCCCCCCTCAACTTCAGCTCCTGGATCCGCCTATGTGCCCATTGCCTGATCTGTTGTTTTGGAGATGAGTCTTAACACACAGCAAGGGAAAGCTAAGTACTCTGATTCTTCCTTAATTTTGACATTGTATTATCATTAGTAAAATAGTAAACCATCTTTTTTGTTATTTGATAATTAATTAGTGTTGTAGTTAATGTTTATTTGTTGTTATGTGATGATTTTTGGTGTTTTTACTAAGACATTTTGTTGCCATCGTTTGCGTATGCAGTCGGGCACAACTGGCAATGCTAAAGGTGTGATGCTTAGCCACGACAATGTAAGTAACACAATCCAGATTTTGTATTGGTTGTCTGTTAGACTGGTACCGATTGAAAATTTTTGTAATCAATAAAGCTCAAGAACTAACTTTGAATTATTTCAAACAATTTTTGCAGTCAGTTAGAAAAACCACAAAAGGTGCAGAGAATTCAACTACTGGTAGTTGTTATCTTTTATAAACTAAAGCAAAATCATAAAAGTCACAATAATGCGGTTCACATAGTGACATATGTATTCCAATTAGTAGTCCAACTTTGAGGGCTTACATAGTGCATTCTGCAAAATTAACAAGCTGTAAGAAAATGCATGTCTTACCACATGTTTCATGCAAAAATTTATTATTTGCATTCCAGCTGGTTAAAAAATAAATCAAGCCAGTTTTTTTATGATTAGTTGATTGACCATTAATTTCCACAGTTGTAGTTATTTGGGAAGATGTAGTTCTTTCCAGGCTGTTAAATACACAAGAAACTGCTGTTGAGCTGCACATTTGTCTTCTGCAGTGAATATGCTTATGTGAAATTGTGAATAGCTATAGCTGCCAGGTTATTTTACCAAAGTTTCTGTTACTTCTACTAAAGGATATTAGTGCAGCCTATATTATGGAAAATGTCAGTACTGATGAAAGTGAAATCTCACTAAAATTCTGAAGGCATGTTATATCAGATGATTACACTTCACAGATGGACATGCTTTGGTAGTGATTAATAAGATCTAAGTTAAAGGTCTTTATACGCCAAAATTAACGTATACATGTTATCCATTTTTCTAAAATTGCATAATGTTCTGATAATTTTGACAGTAATATTAGCACCCAGCGTTTTGTCAACATGGAGAAATTTACCTCTGAAACCAACGATCTATCTAAGATCACATAGAAAACGCGTCGCCATATCGGCATGTAGGCGCCACAGGTGACGTCATCACGCTAGCCAGTAAACATCATGAATATTAATGGCCTAGCCTTTTAGACTGATGACTTTACCGGCTAAGCCATTAATATTCATGACGTCTCTAGGCTAGGCTCATGATGTCACCTGGGGAACTGGTATTATTGCTTAACGTAACGTAATGCCGCATTTCGTTTGAAATTGCAAATTGATTTAGTATATTTATGAAGCTCAAATCAACATATCATATATGCGAGGTTAGATGTCTAATTTTTATCTACATAAATTGCGCGAGCGAGTTTGACTGAGGTAGCGGACCTTCAACTTCAATCATTAGAGGTTAATCTGTAGAAAAATGTCTGTTCTTGATTATGTTATATTATGTGATTGATTAGTTTAGTATAGAGCTTTAGATGTGTCAGTATGTAACAATGTTTATGTCTGTCTGATTATAACAATGTCTGGTCATCATTGTACAGCTGATCTGGATAGCCAAGATGTGTGGTATATCGACCAAGTGGCGGCACAGTACCGAGGTCATCCTCAGCTATTTGCCACTCAGTCACGTAGCGGCTCAGATCGTCGACATCTACTGCCCGCTACTCTATGCTGCTTCTGTCTACTTCGCACAGCCCGATGCACTCAAGGTATTTTTTAAAGCTTCGAGCTTTGTATCACTTAATTATTATAATTGATTAATTAATCATCATCATCATGTATCATCATCATTTTTTGTTTAGTCTGCAGCACATTGTGACTTTTTTTTACGTGCGCCCTATATAAGCATTGAGCACTCTTACTTACTCACTCACTTAATTCTAGTCAGACACACCATGCCTTCGCTGTATTTCACCTTCCTACAGTTATGAGGCTGAGTTGGCTTCAGTTATACTGCAGTACATTTGTCCTTTTAACAGTATAACACAGTCTTTCATATCAGGTTAGGCACCTGAGTGTGCATGTGTGCTGTGTAAGTCTGTATAGTGCCAGGTGTGAGAAAAGTAAACTAATAAATCCCATAATATCAACCAGTGTGTTAATTGCTGCAAAGTATTTGACAGCTTTAGTTGGTTGACGCTGCAGGGTTCGCTGGGTGACACAATGAAAGAAGTGCGGCCGACAACATTCTTTGGTGTGCCGAGAGTCTGGGAGAAAATTCAGGAAAAGATGGTTGCTGTCGGGCGAACACGTGGCTTCATTTCACGTTGGATTGTGTCATGGGCAAAATACATCGGTCTTTCTGGCAGCATTTCTGTTATGAATGGGTATGCAACTGCAAGCTGTTGTCTGTCCAGGCAGTAAACAGATAGCTTGATAGTGCTTGTGGTCTGTTGTGGCCGTTGTTATATGTTGACTAAAAAGGCATCTTAGTTACTTACTTGTTTGAGATGCAGCATTGGTTGAGAAGTAGCTTGTGATGTATTGTTCGTCGGTAGAACTGAGGCTGTCCTTTGAGTCAGCTTGAGCTAATGATGTGAGTGGTCGATTGACTATTTGGCTGAGTGGCTGGGTGAATTAAGGTAAAGCAGGCTGTATACCTCAGAGCATAGTTGGGTTGTAGGTTTAGAGTTAAGTACCAATATCGATGCGTAAGGGGTTAACTGACTACGTGACCGTTAGCAGGCAGCTACTCTCTGATGAGGCTGCAGCTGAGTATGCTGGCATCCCTTGCTGCTACGTGTTTGAATGAGCTAGACGTCAAGACTCGCACGCACCATCGTGCAAAGGGGAATAGAATATTTTGGTGTTGGAGTTATATTAGCATTTGGAGTCTATAGATACTTCATTAGAGTCCTACAGCCTGTCACCAATAATAATGATAAGTGGATAAGGATCTGGAGATCCCCTAGGATCCCCACTCACAAGGTTCTCAAACCTCTCATCTCCCATTCATGGCTATTGAACTTGTGGTGGATAGACCACTAAGTTTGTGATACATAGTCAGCATGCCACCAGACCCATTGGTATGTGGGTGATTGGCATTTTTTTAATCAAACAATATGACTATGCGTATATTTACTCTGTGAATGTGTGTGTGTCCGTGTGTTTCAGAGGCAGTTTGCCATATGGTTGGACACTAGCAGACTGGCTGGTGTTTGGTAAAGTTCGCCAGGCTGTTGGCCTTGACCGTTGCCAGTTCTTCCTGGCTTCCGCTGCTCCCATGATGAAAGATACGCTTGAGTTTTTCCACAGTCTGAACATTCCCATTATGGAGATATATGGCATGAGTGAGTGCTCAGGTAAAAAAGTCTTGTAAGATGTCAAGAAAACAACGTAGACGTTGACTATTGCATTACTGATTATACATGTACATAACAGACAGGCTTTCTCGAGTTATAATTGTCTATTGATGCAAAGATGGTCAGATAACCTTAGAGTCATAACAAGATACTATTAAAAGTGTTTAGACCACTCTGCCACATCTGAGATTATAAAATGCTTCTGGTCATAGGTCTGAATCATGTAGTCAACTTTATAGCAGGTACAAGGACATTGTATATGTGGTAAAAATTTCACTTTGAACAGCTTTTATTTCTGTATGATGATGTAGATTTATGTTTTGATTAGGAAGACTGTCATTTGCCGAGATTGGTAAGTCATCATTTTGTCTGCTCTCAGGTGCAGCATTTAGTATATGTTAACAAGGGTGGTTTGGCTTAGTTGGTAGCCTGGTTGATCAGATCAGTGAAGTTAGTTGATTCAGGGCTAGTTAATGACCATGTACAGATGAGCTAACTATTTCAGTATGTAAACAGCCAACTAGGTTAAATCAGCCTCGCCATTCCTCTATGGGTAGGCATTTTGAGTACTGGAGAAAACTTGGATGTAAACAGGCACACTGCACGATGCACTAGCTACATATCCATCAGTCCAAACAGGTGACTGGGAGATGGCTAAGGAAACGGAGCACAGTGCTACTCAATAGGCCTTGTGTGGCTTGAGAAGGACTTTACATTATATTTTACGTAAGTGTATGTTTGTGTGCAGGCCCACACACGTTCTCATTGCCATGGCAGTTCCGGTTGGGAGCCGCCGGCAAAGCTTTGCCCGGGACAACTACACGAATGCGCAATATCGACAGCAATGGCTGTGGAGAGGTGATTTCTCCTTCTAGTCTGAAGTTTATTCTGTGCCGTATTTGAGAGACAGTTTGACCAAGTCCATTCCAAGCGTTTGCATTTGCATTTATGTGCATTACTTCGATACATTTGTTTTATGTCATGTTTTATGTTTCAAGTTATATCATTCTGTTCATAGCAATTTGTAAATATATAATGTCGCAACAGTCATATGATGCCATGTGAATAGTCGTCAATAACATTAGTGCTGCCATTGAAAGAGTTTATCTTTACCGTGCTGGATACGGTTTTCTTTTGCTTTTTCCACATAGTTGACATTCTGCTGATCATGCACATCTCTTTGACCACTGTTCATTGCAATAAACCCAAACTCGTAGACAGTGTTGTTAGCTAACAGTACTTCTTGTTTCGGTCCTGACACATAAGTTGCTTTTATGCATTTTCATCTGGTTTTTTTGTAAACATATTTGTTGTGTTTGTTTCAAATGGTATCTGTCAGTGAGGGTTATGAACTTTCTGGGTTTTATCAACATTGTAACTGCTGTTTCTGTTGTGTTTTGTTGTGTTTGTTGACAAATGAATTCACCCGGTAATTAATTAATTGACTAATTAATTCGCTAATTAATTAGTGCCTTCGTCGATTGCTTGGCAGGTGTGTGTTTATGGTCGTCACGTGTTCATGGGTTACCTGAAGAACGAGACCGAGACTTGTGAGACTCTGAGTGAGGACGGCTGGCTCTATACTGGTGATGTCGGCAAACTGGATGACGATGGCTATTTGTACATCACTGGTCGACTTAAAGGTATATATTTAGTACAACATTGTACATTGTTGATACATACAATGCAGTGAGGCACATTATCTGTGGATATGCGGAGTGAAATGTGTTTTTTCTCAGCTGTTTGACAGTTAGTTACTGATATAAATTGTTATTATTTTATATCTTTGCCAAACATTAGCCAATTTTTAAAAAGTTTTAGTTTGCCACACTTAGCAGAAGATTTTTTTCTCTACACCTTTAATATGTTGTTGCATTACTTTGTGGAAGTCTAGTGTCAGTATATTAGCATATGATTGATGGTTTTTTGGCTCATGATGTAGATTATATCTAACTGAAGTAATGGTGATGACAAGTATACATTTTGCTGTCATTAAAAACTATATTTATTGCAGAATTTGAATATTAGAATTTGTTTTTTTACACTGTTTTGAGATTCTTTTCTGTTATTGTTTGTGTTAATCGCTGCCTTCCAGTACTGCGCAATGCACTGTGGTTGTTTGTTGCAATTGTGTGGTCGATATTTGCATGTCACTGCTCTGTGGAATGACGTGTGGTGCATATGGCTTAGTATGGTGTTAGAACATTATCGATGTATATTACTCACTAGCGATGTTGTTGATGATGTTAGAAATCCTGATCACTGCCGGTGGTGAGAATGTGGCCCCAGTGCCGATAGAGGATGCAGTGAAAGAACAACTGCCATGTGTTAGTAACTGCATGCTGGTCGGCGATCGCAGGAAGTTCCTCTCAATTCTACTCACTCTCAAGGTTGGTGCTACGAAGTCCAGTTGCACTGCTGCTTGACTGAAATTTGATTTATCCCTCACTAGTAAACACTTACTTCTGCAGCTACTTAATTTGACTTGTTCAAGTGGCCAGTATTCTCCTCAGATTCAGTGAGTTTCTCGCTGACATTATGCGCTTTATAAATTAAATTTATTTACTAAATTAAAATTACTTACTTATTTCTAGAATTGCTCAAGAAATTAGGCTGGGGAGACCGAGCTTCTTGGTATTGTTAGGTGCTCTCCTGGATTGTGTGGCTTGGTGGTAGCATATCGGACTGGTGATTGCGAGGTTGCTGGTTCGACTCTTGCCCAGTGCAATACCAGGTAACAACCCTTAGCAAGTTGTTCACACACATATGCCTCTGTTCACCAAGCAGTATAATTTGGTACCGGTCAAAGGGTGGTGATGCTTTGCGACTGGAAAGGTAACCGTAGTCTGGCATCGCACTGGCCATGTGTCACGGACTCAGTGGTCTATCCGCCTACAGGCTCAACAGCCATAGAAAGGGAGATGACCACCCTTTGTACTACACCCCTTTTGGGGTATGGCACCTTTACCTTACCTCCTGGATCACAATGCAGTGAACTTGAGGAAATGTTGATGCAGGATTTCTTACAGGCCGATGCTATTTTTTGCAGAGTCATGGTGTTGAAGGGTGTGTTGAGGCTTTTAAAGCTGGTATTTGTTTGCTTGCAACACTGTTGCTGTTTTGGCTTTTAATTCTTTCTTGCACTGTCTAGTGCGTGCTGTGCAGGTGACCTTGGACAGTGACACTCAAGAGCCGCAGGATGAGTTGTTGTCAACGACCATGGCATGGTTCCAGTCAGCAGGCGTTGAAGTGTCCACTGTGTCTGATGTTTTGTCATCTGATGATGAGCGTATCACACAGAGCATTCAAGATGGCATCACTCGTGCCAATCAGCGTGCCATCTCACGAGCGCAGGACATCCAGAAGTGGCGTATCTTACCCCGTGATTTTTCCATCATCCATGGCGAGCTTGGTCAGTGTACTTGTGTCTTACTAGCAAACGTGTGTCCCAATGTCTTAACAGAATTCATAACAAAATCCAGACAACAAACAGAAAATTGCTTCTTGTTTTCTCAACAAAATATGTTGGTGATTTGGATTTTTTTGTGGATTCTGGATCACGATCCAGCATTCTTCACCATTCGGAGATAGGGCACAAAATAACTTTCATTTGTGTTCACCAGGTGGCTGCACTATTCACTGCAGAAGTTTGCAATAGTGTTGTGCGACGATACTTCGATAAGTATCGTGAGTACTGACGTTTCGATACTAGTATCGAAGATGTCTCAATATATCGCAATATACCACGGTGCCTCGATACCGCCAAGTATCGTGATATGACGATACTTGTTTATGCAATTGTTATATTGCTGACAACTGCACACTGCGTGACAGCAATGAAAATTGGATCTCACATCAAAACCATTCTTGTAAGTTAGTAATATGTTTGTAGTTTGCACATGCCGTTTGTCAAAACGGCACATCTCTAGTTCATTGTGGCGTTCTGTCAGCTTTCATGATCTAACTGCGGCGTGACTGATGGTGCGCAGTGCACACACGGCATGCGCTATAGGCCTACACTACAGGCCACTGATGACGAAGTTTTGCGCTGTCTGTCAGGCTATGTTTACGTAGGCCTATTTAGATTGTACTAGTTTTTGCAAAGTTTGTTGTGGTATTTTATAATGACTAACATTGATCATACTTACGTTGAATCACTGGAGTGAGTGTGAGTGTCGCACTCAGTTTCGAGTTTGACATCTTTGAAGATCAGTGCAGAAATTATGCAATAAAACAGGCTGCTGTTAATTCAGTTAAGATGATCAGTTTCACTGTCAAACATCCTATAGTAAATATATATTTTCTAAGCAATGGCGGGACCCCCAAATGTCGCGAGCCTAGCAAAACTAGGAAAGTGATAGGATCATCTGCATCAAAGTGGTGGCTGCGTGCATCTTGCAGTATCGGACATTCTGTCATCACATGTGCTAACGTCTCCTCCACCTGACCACACCGCTGACGTGGCTGGCTCAGGCTGGTCTCGATTTCTTGTTATTCTGTTACGATACCATGCTAGCTCTAAGAATTTTATTAAAAGGATCATATGTGACAGGCTCAACACCTACAGTCAAGAATTTCATTAGAATCCGGTAATAAGTTTTTCGGTTAACTTCCATACATACAAACGGACAGACTGGACTCATAAGCTGCTTATCGAAGTTATTAATGTCTGTCGTGTGTGGTGTGTATGATAGGACCAACGATGAAGTTGAAGCGTCAGGTGGTGTCGAAGATGTATGAGAAAGAGATCGATTCTCTGTATGCTGATTCCGGTGCTCAGTGACCTGAAGTCTGCTCTTGTGATCTGACAGCATGCCAGCCAACACTGACCAGTCGCTTATCTGATCTCACTGTTAGCGCTATAGCTAGAGGAATGACGTGGTCGACCTACAGTGGAATTGATTACTGTCCGTGCAGTATTCAAATCAGTGCTAAATGTTTATCTGTGCTCCATTTCATCTAGTCTGTCTTAAAATTGCTAAACAGTCAGTTTTAGTCAATATTTTGGCTAGGATTTCTTCATTTTATAATGTTACTGTGCAGCTTATGTGTATGCATATTTTAGACATTCTGCCTAGTGTATGCTTGCTATTTGTTTTTTTTGTTAGCACTTATTTTGTGTGGTGCATCTTGTTATTGACTTTGGGTTCTTATTGGTGTATTAGGCATGAGTTAATTAAATTGTAATTTTCTGATTTCATTCAAGTTCTAGGGTACTGATATAACCAAAGTATCCCAGGACTGTTGCTGAGTAGTAAGACATAGTAAGACTAGTAGATTTTTGCAGTTGGCCATTCTCGTTTTCTGAATAGTTTTATAAATCTATAGCTTACCTGGTTGCAGTTTAGTTCCTGCAGTAAAACTTTTAGTAAGTCTTTTTCTATCTCAAGTGTGTGATGTGACAAAACATGTACAGTGATTTGTTGTGTTGACATTGGAAATATGCAAACAAGCGGACAGGTCGCTACGCTTCCTTCGGGTCTCAACTCAGCCTGCGGCCTCGATCTCGGCCTGCGGCCTCAATTTTTGGTCCTTCGGGCTTCAACTCGATCCAGGTTACTTAGCAGCACGTTCCAGTATGCGTTGCAGCGCCGATGATGCATCACCATAGTGACGACGTCTATATGACATCGCAGCCAATCGCTGTGCACAGCTCTGCTGCAGCCTAAGAGATGTGCTGCAAAGTTTAAGAAAAAGTAAAATTTTCTCGAACGAACAACCCCTCAGCGACATCTCACCTAGCCCAGGTCTTGGCATAGGACATGGATCTGCGTGCAAAATTTTGCGGCCATTTAGAAGATATTGGCGGTCGCAACTCAAATACAGTATAGATGTTTTAGATGGCAGAGTCCAACTAAGCACCACGTACAAGCCTATTAACACTGAAATCTGCTTTTTAACGAAAAACCCCAGATTTTGTTAGAAAGAACCCAAGTATCCAGACGATGTAAGAAAAACACAAATCTAGTGAAAAAACCCAGGAGTGGTCACACTGACTGCCATATCGTCAGTTTAGCTGACGATGTCACGATAATATTGCACCTAAAGAAATCTGCAGAGTGTGGACTTTGGCAGTGGGCGCCAGTGGACATTCCATCAGTCCAATGCATCATGAGTAGGTTTACCTGGCCTAGGCCTACAGTATGTGCGTGTTGCCTCGCTGCCACTGTGATGCTGCTGCAGTGACAAAAGAGAGGCTGCCGTATGTTTCTAATCAACAGCTGACATACAGTGCTCATAAGCCAGCGAGTGGCAATGCAATGCAGCAGGCAGTGAGAAGACTCCTTCTATCTGACCATCGCGGTCGGCGTGGTGTAGTGGTAACGCGTGTGATCCAATCGGCGAAGTTACTGTCGCCGGGCCCGGTTAATACTGCGATGGGTGACTGCCTGTGGGCAGGTAAACCATCTCGGGATGTAACCAACCGCCTAGGTCAACTCAGCCTTCCATCCCTTCGGGGTAGGTTAATCGAGTACCGGCCTATTTGGCTGGGGTTAAGGCGGGGCACGTTCACCTCTGTTGGGTGGCAGGTAACACTGTGTGATCCCATATGACAAGTGACGCTCCGTAGCTCTGAGATGGGATCATTAAGATCTATATGCACCTTTAACCTTTTAACCTTTAATCACTGTTCTCGCTGCAATGGTCGAAACGCTTTTTTGCAAAAGTGCATTTTTCTCAAACAGACGACCCTTCAGCAGCATTTCACCTAGCCCATGTCCCGGTCATGTACGACATAAATCTGCTTGCAAAATTTTGCCGCCATAGACCGTGCTTTTAAAAAGTTATTGGCGGTCACAACTGTCAATTATTTATGGAAGTATTATGTGTCTGTGAAATTATCGACTTGTACAATCAGGCATTGACATATTCGCTCCATGACGTACATTTTTCATGTCTGCATATGTCTTGCTGCATTTCTGTAGTGTCACTGTTTGTGGCAGCATTTTTGTCATGGTGTGCAGTTTGTGTCTTGTCTTTCGGTCATTCTCATTTGACATTTCAAACCCTAATGCTGTAGGATATACATTGTGTCTCAAAAAACATCCCCGACATTTTTGACTAACTTGAAAACCAATTATCAGATTTTGATAATTTTTGGTAAGAATATTCCTGACACAACTTGCCATCAAATGACCGTTTAGTTTCCCACCTCGCTCAATATATGTTTCTGCACTACCTAGGGAAAGCAGATCAAGCGAAATATGTGTTGAAATAAACAGAAAACCTGAAAAAACATCCCCAACATTATCGATCGTAACTTCAAGAAAGATTAGCAAATTTTAATAATTTTTTGCCAAAATTTTTTGACTCAACTGGCTATTGAATAAGTGTTCTAGTTTCCACCTCACCCAACGTCTGCTTTTGCACTACCTGGGGAAAGCAGACCAACCATAACACGTGTTAAAGTGAATTGAAAAAAACGTCAATAAATTCCATCTATCCTAATCTGTGGGCCCCAACAGTCGGTCTATTACAAGGTTTGACTGTCATGCAGCAGTGTGTCTACCAGTTGAAGTTTAGGAATGTTTATGAAGTCAAGAAGTGACTGGTACAGCCTGGATTAGTCTGGAGCAGAACTTTATCGATACTGCTGTCAATGAATGGAGAAAGTGTCTCCTTGCCAGTGTTCACATAGTAGGCCAACACTTCAAACAATTTTACTGTAGGCAGTTAAAAAATGGCCAACTGGATGAAATGTCAGCCAAAGTGTCAGAAATGTGAACAAAATGTGTTTTTATGCGTTATGTTAATTCAGCAATCATATTGCATTCGATAAAAAAGTGATATTTCACTGGTTGTGCTTCCCCCTGGTAGTGCAGAAACAAACGTTAGGTGAGGTGGGAAACTAAATGGTCATTTGATGGCAAGTTGTGTCAGGAATATTCGTACCAAAAATTATCAAAATCTGGTAATTGGTTTTCAAGTTATAGTCGAAAATGTTGGGGATGTTTTTTTTTTTGACACAGTGTAGAATACATTACTGTACACTCACAAGTTCATGCATAGCAATTTTTACCAACTGCTTGGTAACAAACAAAAATTAACTAACAATAACGTATGCTTCATGTTTCAGTGTACTTAACATGAGTCGTACTCAGTGCGAGTGGGTCTAGTATTATTGTTAAGTATTCTTGAGTTGTTGGAGCTTCGACATGTTGCTGACTACATGTAGCAAACATGTTGTAAGTGTTCAAGTGATGATTGTTTTCGGCTTTGTGCAGTCACAGTCAGCAGCTGATTGCATGTTTTGTCGTAAGACATGTACTCATGTTGTGTCAAGTTTTATTCATCCTTTAGCATTTCTGTTGTATCTTGTTGATGTCTTGGTTCTTTACAACAGCTATGTATTTTCAGCCGTGGTTACATGTGAAATAAATATGTTACAAAACAATTTTTACAAATCTTCCAGAACATTTTAGCATCTTGGACACGTTTGCACGTGATTAATGTGTAAAACGAAGGTTTGCATAACTGTATTATTATCCCCCCTGCCTTACAATAGACATCATTCTGAGATTAATGACTGTCTGGAGTATAACAGAGAAGATTATTAGAACTGCCACTGCCATTACATATGCATAAACAGTTATAATTGACAGTTCACACAATTTTAGGTGTAGGTCGTTTTTGTGTTTTGTGTTTCGTAAAGGTTAAGCTTTTTGTTCTGTTATTATGTGTATGTGCAATCCTGTCTGGAAAGGCCATCCCCGAAATGACGTATACTGTGTCAAGTGGGACATTAAACCCTACTCACTCACTCACTATTATTTCACATGTAACCTCAGTCTTAGACATAAATTTATGAATGTCTGAATGTTTTATTCTCCATACCTGTGAGCATCTTTTGAACTGTAGTGATTGGAAGTTAGGGAAGGTTTGGAACAGCTCAGTCAGTGCTGTATTGCATACCATAGTTGTACAGTCGTAAGCGCTCACAATTCTTATGGGGAAACGATAGTTTAAGCTTAATTTCGTTTGTTTTTGTGTGTACTTGCATGTTTTTTATACTAGGACCAGTTTGCTTTTGTTTCGTAGTTGGCTTTTTGTGTTTTCAGTGTATTTTGCTTGTTTGATTGCGATTGTTGATGTCAGTGCAGCTGGAAGCACTTGTTTCCTCTTATTTGTTGACTGCTGAGCATGACAAAACTCTGCTCATTCACAACTTCATTGAAGTGTTGGAATATTTTACGCCTTTGTTTCTGTATGGTGCCAATTGGGATTTGATTAGTGTTTTTTGTTGCTGTGAAATACTGCCACATTTGGTGTTGTTTTGTTAGCTGGGGTGGATGCTGGCAGCACTGGATGTTGTCTGCTGATTCAGCAAATCGAATCCATTAATGCATTTATACTCAGAATTTGCGATAATCATTCTTGATGTAATAACTGTAATCATACATGATCTCTGCCAGAATATCACTAATATATGTATGCCTGAAAATTTTGTGGCATGCCCCTAGTATACTTGGGCAAATATTTTATGCTGTCAGCTGCTGTTTGATTTGCTGCATGATGTACTGTAAATTGTCGTGAATGTTGCACATTGTTTGGGATTTTCACCGTCAGTTTTGGTCGTAACAATAAATGTTGGTCTGATATTACACCAGTTTTTAAAGATAAAAAAATGACATCGCAAAAATGTCAACACTGCGAATGTTGAACCATTGCAATATTCATCATTTAGGACTGCGTTGTCTTTTCAGAAGTGAGGCAGTAGGTAGACTTTGTATATTGCATAAGGTTTTTCCAGTGCTTAATTGCCCTCCTTATGTAGCCTTTCAGCATACAAATCACAAAACATTTTAATACTTCATGACTTGTATTTAAATACAACTGCTGCATCATCACAATTTCAGCACATGCAATTTGTCACACAGGACTGCAGCCACAAACAGTAGTGGAAAAAGCACAAGAAATTTGAGCTAATGCTCACGAGACGTGCGAAAGCCTATAGCAGTTACTGGACAACAACGGTAAAATAACGACTTTTACGGAGGTACCACTCTTTGATGCCCTCGTGCGCAAGTTTCCTTGAATTTAGAAAATCGAGACTTGGACCAAAATCTACGTTTAATGCTGAAAATTTCATATGCAGCTTGTCCATGTCTATCTCAATTGGTTTCGGCGCAATTCGCTCTTGAAATGTGTCTCGCAGCCTGAAATCGCCAAAAAAATCCATAAAACCTCCTATTTTGGCGTTCAAGGTCATTGAATTCGGCGCCAGTCGAGAGCCAGTGTACGACTTCCTATTAGTGATTAATAGTAATCTAGGCCCTATCTCGCACCGTTACTGAGATGCAGCGACTTATTGGCCAAAAATTGCAAATTTTACCCACCCCCTCTCATTTAGCGCCCTTGTTCGGATTTATGGAAAGGCTTTACGGTTCCTGAAAATAGAGTCTTCCAGGCAGCCGACAATGAAAATTTGGTGATCCTAGCTTGCACCGTTTTTGACTGATCCACCGATGTGACAGACGGACAGAATTGCAATGGATAAGACGCTTTCGCGCGTAAAAATCAGAAAAAAATGTTGTGACTCGTTTTTACGCGCAGAGCTAGCTATATAGCACGTATTAGTTATGGTAATTCTGTCTGTTTTTCCGTCTGTCTGTCCTGGTGTCACGACCCAGTACCGTTCTAAGACTAGGTGAGATAAAGACTTCAGGTTGATAAAGACTTCGGGTTTTCACTGTATGATAGCCTAGAGTTCGTAGTATTTTGTGACAAAATTTCATGCTGCTGTGTGAAGGGGTTTCCCACGAATAAAGGGGAGAAAGAGGGGCACCCCGTTAAAAGGCGTTATTCTACCGTTATTAGCTCGTTTAACGTGAAAATGTTTGCAGACAGGCACAGACATGCTGTTTATCATAACAAGCACTGGTGACGAGCTTCTTAGGAATGTTAACATCGATGACTTTGAATGACCTTAAACCCCCAAAATAGGGGATTTTAGTGAATTTTTTGTGATTTTGGGCTGTGATATTCATTTCAAGTGTGAATTGCGCCGAAATGTTTGGCGACAGACCAAGACAACCTGCATAGGAAATTTTTAGCATTGAATGTAGATTTTAGCAATCCAAGTTTGGACCCTCTAAGATCAAGGAGGCCTGCACATGTGGGTCTAAAATAGGGGTACCCCTCTAAAAAGTGGTTATTTATCGGCTGTTGGCTTGTCTAGCGTGAAAATGGTTGCAGATAGGCACGTACATGCTGCTTAACATAACAAGCACTGGTGACGAGCTTTTTAGGATTGTCAACACTGATGAACTTGATTGACCTTGAACCCTAATAATAGGGGTTTTAGTTATTTTTGCAATTTTTGGCTGCAGAAGAGTGAATTGCGATGAAATGTATGGAGATAGACCAAAATTACCTGCAAACAGGAACTGATATAGGCTGTCACGCATCTCCTGAGCATCAGCTCAGATTTCTTGCAACAATAAGCTACCTCAGAGACACTGTGAAGTGAGGGCAGATTACACCGTCAGCAGCAGAACATTAATTATAACCAAGCAAAAGGAATTCGTAAAAAGCAAAGAAGTAAATGTGAAGAGGCTCCAGACCCTGGAAAGTAATTCTGCAGATTCACATGCAAACAGTATTGTATTTCTGTAAATCAGTGTTTTTCAACCTTTTTGCTGCCGCGGAACCCTACACAAGCGTGAAGGTCACTGACGGAACCCCATGAATTGATCCGTGAGTCCAGCGACGTACGCAAGGATGAAGCTACAGGGTGTCTACGGACTCATTTCCCTAGCAGGGTACCGAGGGCAGAGCCATCATAAAGACGAAAAAGCAGACAAAGATGACCAATATAAAATTTGACCGCATTAGTAGGCAGCAGTACGAGGATTGATCAATAAGTAATGAGAATCACATACAAAGATCATCTATTTTATGCACTTGACATATCCAGTGTGTAGCTTACTTCCTTACAACAATTTCAGTACAATCCGTGTTTTCATATGACCCTTTTCTG
>Ga0209367_1004822_pt1 | contig 18719 bp, 11 predicted proteins | sample WorMetLIZISLAND2_FD_187412 | JGI IMG/M metagenome (GOLD analysis project Ga0209367, IMG submission 187412) | Marine gutless worms symbiont microbial communities from Max Planck institute for Marine Microbiology, Germany - Olavius geniculatus... ... | reverse complement strand
GATGATTCCTACAGGGAATCAGCTTAATGTGAATGATTGAATGACGTAATTTTCCATGTTGTTATTCCCCTTGCACTAAATTGCTAAAATTAAAGGTTAACGACACAGGGCTAATTATTCGTGTAAAAAGTCATTTCCATAGGCCTAAGCCCGGCCTAACTTTCTTGTCTGTATGCTGTACAAATATTCATATTAATGCAACGCACCAACTAACACTACCAGTAGTCTAAGTAAACTGAACTGATGTGAACGTGAATGTGAATATTGCGAATCGCTGCTTTTTATACTAATTATTTTATAGGTGATGAACTTTCTTTTAATATACGGTCATTAGCTAACAAACTTATTACGATACTCGATTCGTTTGTCTGTTTTTATTGTTTTTAGCCATAAACCCCCTTATTTGTTCTGTCTGTAACGATAGTTTTTAAAGTAAGTTTCGTTAAAATTGTTTATAGCTTTTGGACAAACTGTGAGATGTTTCCGTTTGCATGTTTATTTAGATTTATTTTTTTAGATTTAGATTTATTATATATCTTGTGGTTGCGTTGTTAAAAGTTGCGCTTGTCAACTTTACATTAAACGAATATATGATGATGATGATGATGATGATGATGATGGTTAGCCACAGTACATCCGTTACAGACGGATAGACGGCCGGACGACGGACGGACAACAACGATGCCAGATCAAAACAGTCACATAACACACAGTTTCTAACTGTGTGTACATACTTTTTTTTCAAGAAAAGACAATAACAAAAGACATTCACGGATCTAAAGAACAAAAACACTTAATGAAATTATGAATAGCTATACAGTCTACATATAGAGCGTTCACGCAAGTTCATCACAATTTTCGAACGTCTCAAGTCGTTTGAAGTCGACTCAAGTCGACATGCCGCTGTCAAGTCAAGTCAAGTTGAGTCGGATGTGCTCAAGTCGACCGCCGTCGACTTGGGGTCATTTTAGCCTCAAGTCGGGTCACGTTTTTGTACCTCAGCGACTCCCAGGTCTACATCCTTCTGCGATTTCCTTGAGCCAGGGAGTATATACAACTCGATATTGCATACATATAGGCCTACATTACATAGGGCCTATCCGCCTATCATCTCTGTTACGTGGATTAGTCCTAAACGGAGATCCCTGCTTATCGGCCTCCGCACTCATTTTATTGACGAAGATGGATGGAGGGCTGCGTCAACCCTGACGAGATTTGAACCCGGGACCTTTCGATCCAAGGCTCAGCGCTCTACCGACTAAGCTATCCCGCCAATCAAGCAATTTCTTCCAGGCCTGTGCATCTTAATTAGTATGCGTCATTGAACTATACCTTGGGTTATATTTAGTTATAGCATACGTTACGAGCTGATATGAACTATAGCATGCTTACTTACTCGTAGCACCTGACTCTCATTTGCTTACAAACCGGCAGTACTTACATCTCGGAGGGCTGCTCTGAATGGGCGCCACATCAGCCCGTATATGATGGGGTTGATGCATGAGTTGACGCAGCCAAGTACGGTCAGCCAACGCAGAAGGCTGGACGATCTTGCCTGTATGCCGGCATTCATCAGAAACATGACGGTCTGGAACGGCAACCAGCACAGCGTGAAGGCTGTCACAATCGCCAGAGAGGTCAACATCACTCGGACCGAAATAGCGACGAACGATGACGTCACTGGACCGGAAATGCTCGAGATCGGCATTACCTGAGACATACAGACCACAATCAAACACTTCGGTTAGAAATCCAATATTAGCACGCAGAAATGATCTAGACATGCATTGTATCCACTATCCAACGTGGGTGGGCTAGATGAAATAATTACCGTTTTCCTGGACTTGCGAATGACGTAGACAATGCGACAGTATGACATCCATGTGATGACGAGAGGCACGAAAAAGACAAAAACGTTCTTGATTGCCGGGAAGATTTTCAAAACATACTGGTCCACGTGCGGCACTCGACAGACTTGCTGAAAACGACCAATGGCGATGACGTCAGCCCAGAGGAACAAAGGACCGTTCAGAATGATATTCAGTGCCCATAAACAACCGACGCACAACAGTGCCACCTTGGCCGAGAAGTAACCGCCGCCCACTCTCTTCAGTCCCAGCAATCTACAAGCACATGAACTTGGTTTGTAACAATAAATCAGTCCAGTACAAGAAGCTCAGCTTTCGCTAGGATAGCCGATCTTACTGGTTGTCAGTGACCTTCAAGGTCATTTAAGGTCGATGATAAGGTCGATCATTTTTATTTGAAAGAGCGTATGCCACGTTCTATTAGTGATCAATAGTAACCTCGGCCGTATCTTTCACTGTTTCCGAGATAGGCTAGGTGCCCATGGCCGGTTTTCCGTTGAAAACGCATATTTTTCCTACCCATCCATTCAACCCCGAATTTGAAAATGTTTCCCTTGCACTACATCGCTGAAAAATTTTTTGCATGCCTAGGTTCATGACACAGGGCTAATTATTCGTGAGAAAAATTTTCCCAACGACCTACCGTTTAGCCACAATACGTCCCTTACAGATGACGACGACGGACAGACGGCGACTCCTATCATAAACTCGATCGTTACTTAAGTACGATCGGCTAATAAATACTTAATATCGAAGACAATTAGCAAAAAATATGACTATAAATATTATTAAAAATGTGTTCTGAACGTTGACTTGAAGGTTTGAAATCTCCGATCGCTTTTAGTCCAAGTAAGCTACCGGCTAAAACAAAGTGAACCTGTTTTGAGACGCAAACAAATTAAGAGCTTAGGTCGGAAGTTCGATTTAAGCCCACACATATACACAACACCAAAATGTACCGCATAAACGCATCAGGCCTATATTGTTTAGGCAATCAAAAGACAACTTTACGCGTATTTATCGTGACATCAAACGTGCTTGGGTTTCTTTATGATAGCAGCAAGATATAAATTCACGTAGGGCTGTAACTGCAGCCGTATTAAAGCTCATACCTACCTATCAACCGAGATAAACGTCAGAGTGGCGATGGAACAGTCGGCAGTCAGTGATCTCCACACCGTGTACATCTGGCAGGTGAGTTTTCCAAACTTCCATTCCGGATCCAGGCTGAGCAGCGCATTGATCCAGGTCACCCAGAGCAACAGTCCGAGGTCGGCCACAGCCAACGAACCTACGAATGTCGTCATGGCGTCACTCTGAGGCGACTTCACGGACTTCCAGGCGACAACGGCCACGACCAGAAGATTGCCGGTGACACCGACGACGAAGATCATCCAGTAGAAAACCGCTAGGATGTGGGTGGATGTCGTCGTCGTGTCCGGAATTGATACATTTTCTCTCAACGGGTCGTCGGTAGAGCAGCTAACACTGCCGTTTCTCCAGCAGTCGATCTCCATGTCAAATGACACCGGTGTGATAGCTATGATGCAATGGATATAAAATAGTCTATTATAGCCTACCATAAACATAAAAGCAGATTTTTACAGCACCATTTGTCAAACTGATACTAACGATCCAGAAACGCTGTGTATGGAGACGCGGATCTGGTTTATTTTGAATTACGAACTTTTTTCATATCACACGTTTTATCCACACGTTTTATGATACATAGAATACAGTCTGGGAATACTAACGAAGATTAATGTACTAGCATATAGGCGATGATGAATGTGACAGTGATAGGCTTATTCTGCGTCAGTAATGTATTGTACTGAATGGCCTTAATGTCGTTTTACGCCTCCTCTCAGTAGACCAGTGTTTTTCAACCTTTTTGCTGCAGCGGAACCCTACGTAAGTGTGAAGATCACTCACGGAACCCCATGATCTGCGAGTCCAGCGGAGTGCGCGAAGTGGAAGACAATCGAAGTGACAGTTTTAGAGTGTCTGTGGACCGATGTCCTCAGCGGAGTCAGGAGGCAGAGAACCTGTGAGGGTCTGAAGAAAAGCCTCCAAAAGCTGATGATAAAGCAGCAAGCAAAAGACTTGCTTAATTTGACTGTATTAGATAATATTATTTAGCCATTTGTTTTTATCCATAGACAGCAGTACGTTATTATAACCAGGAGAAGCGGTCACCAACGGCCGTTTAGCTTTCTTCCACCAACCCAAAAATATCATAAGATTTTTTTACGTTTTACATGGACGCCCTCGGGCAGCTTAGGGGTTGTGGGCCCCCAGCTAGCTGCGCTGCGGTTTGAGGCTTTTTTATGTTTTTAAACATAACGTTTCAGGAATTGAAATTATTTCAATAAATGGACAAACGATTTCTTAACACTAGGACGAATACGTTATTAGTGTTCATTGTTTAATGCAAACATGCTAAGACTGTCAACAAGAAAAATATTAAACACTGTAGGCCTATGCAAAAAAGACGCCCAGAAGCGCTAGGCCTAATTTAGAGCTAAGTAAGCCTATTTGGTGCTTAGTAGTTCTGTGGCCTGGACTGACGTAATTTCGCACGCTAAGTTATTTTATTTTTTACCGACCAGCCGCGGAACCCTTTGCAGATGCTCGCGGAACTCTTGGGTTCCGCGGAACCCCGGTTGAAAATCACTGCAGTAGACTGCAGAACCTCCGCCAATATCTATACAGCTACGTTCTAGAATACAAGTTGGGCCAAAAAATGGCACCACTTTTGTACACATTATAATTTCACCAAATATTAACCGATTTTCAAAATGTTTTCAATGTCAGAATCAGGAGACAATGTGTAATAAAACTATCACTATAGATCCCACCACACCTCAAGTGTGTCGCTACACTTCCTTGTAAAATGTCAGTGTCTTAAGAATAACAATTAATAAACAAGACAACTTTTGCAACAACATATAATAATAATAATAATAATAATCTGACTTGTAAAGCGCCAGTGTGTGCTAAAAAAGACTTCAGTTGCGCTGGCGGACAGAACTAGTCGTTGAGGTTAAATGTCTGACGGAAAATGTGTCTTCAACCTGGATTTAAACACAGTCAATGAACAGCTACTTGTAACGTCAATGGCTAGAGAGTTCCAAACGGTGGGTGCTGAGCAACGGAAAGCACGATCAGCAAAGCGAGTTCTTGTGGTCGGCTTGTATTTGTATAGTAACGGTACAGCGGACGAGCGGAGATGACGAGGAGATCCCCGAAGTCTGATGAGGCGACTGAGATATGACGGGGTGGACGTACTGCGGATTTTGTATGTCAGAACTGCCAATTTGTAGTCGATTCGTTGGCAAACGGGAAGCCAGTGAAGCTGTTTCAAGAGCGGCTGTGCAGAAGTTCGTTTGGGCGCACGGTGAACGACGCGTGCTGCTGTGTTCTGGAAGAAATTAACAACAGAAACAACGTGTTTGTTGTCTCAGTTTTTGTCTAAATCTAAAAAGTCACGTCTCATTTCCATCAAATGTGTAATGTGTCCGCTTTGCTGCTGGACGACGCATCAAAGACTGTTACGTCACTGACCAATGGTGCGATTAACCAAACGCTGCGGCGTCGCCGGCTTGAGTGCGTGGTCTGATATTTAAGAAGGTAGTGTAGCGACACACTTGAGGTGTTGTGGGATATATAATGATAGTTCTATTACAAATTGTCTCCTGATTCTGACAGTAAAAAATTTTGAAATTATAAGGTGTACAAAAATGGTGACTTTTTTGGCCCACCCTGTATGTATTTTCTGTGAGGTTCTGCATATTCGTATGTTGCCAGAAACTAGAACATAATTTTATCCTGATAATGCGTGTCATTTTTAACGCAATTGGTTCAGAATGCAATAAACAAGGAAGCGTACACAAACGAGTTGGAAAAAAATTGTCATCAGTGAAATTAATTCAAAGTTACGTTTTTTTAAAGTCAATGGAAAGCTCGACAAGAGATTACTGGCACTGAATTGTGGCCATCTTAGCTGGACAGTCAGTATCAGTACAGTCAAAAACTTCGATTGTAATAGGCCTATTTGATCACCTCGCACACATCACAGCATTATTCTTCATCACCTTTCCATCTCTGACTGTTTTATAGCTCTAGCAGAATTTGAGGTAAGCTTAAAGTTATGGCGACACTGACTATATGCCTAGCATCCCAACGACTTTAAACCTCTTCGGCGGTCTTCACCAAGTTGACATCATGCTTGTGGCCAAAGAAATATACATGTGGTGGGTGCCCTAATCTTTCACTAATTTTACTTTGAAATCTTGCACTTTTCAAACGTAGACAACAAGAATAATTACGGTAATGGAAATCCGCAATGTCTGCAAGCCTGCATCAAACTGTATTAGCCAGCAATTCAATAAGAATAGTGATTATGCAGGGTGCGGCAGAAAAAAGTAGCCCCTAAAGTTTTTTAGAGGGCTACTTTTTTTGCCACATCCTGTATAAACAGAGGTAAAAAAACAAAAATTGTGTGCCAATAGTAGTATACAATATATTCATTAATTCAGAACAAGTAAAACACCAACTAAGTCTAGCAATGTAGACTGACTGTTACAAAACTTCATAAATCAAACAAAAAGTTACATCAAATAACTGCGATCAGAATTTTTACTCATTTTATTAAAGTCTTTCCAACCAAAAAAATCGAGCAGAATTAGCAAAGTAGTAATTTATATTTATCACATCAGATATGAAGCCAACATAAAACACAAAATGGAGCCAACAAAGGTTAAAAAATCATACATCTTTGATGAGAAATATCCGCATTACTGCTACCATTAGTAGCTGAAGTTTAACTATTACATACAAAGTCATATTGGGGAGACTGCTACAATACTCAATGGTTACATACCTTTCCGAAGATACATGAGGTTAGGCAGGGGAGGTTCAAAAAGGAGAACCTCTGGTCCAGTGCATCATGGGTTAAAAAGTAAGGAGGCAGCAAGCTGCAATTTATGACAGATGGCTGAAATTTTTCTGATAAAGTTCCAACATACGGTTGCAAATTTCCGACAAAGATTATGAGTGCTCAAAGTTCAATTTTGCCGCTAAATTACCAGAAAATAGAAAATATTTTAGCCCCAAATTTTGTATTTTTTTAAAAAAATTTTTTGAACGTAAAGAAAATTTGCTGACAAGATAAAATTTAAGAGAAGGAACAATTGCCGAATACTCCCTACCACGACATCATTTCTCTGGTCTCTAGACTGCTGGAGCATGCTTTCACAGGCAAAGCACAGCATCATCAGTGCTAACAGAAGTTCCTATTAATCACCCCTGAACTTCCATATAATGATATCAACATTCAGGAAGTTCATAAATTCTGCTTTAGTTCCAGTTCAGTGAAGGAACAATAATGTTCAAATGTAACAACAATAGCAAAGAACTAGGCATGGTAATAGTGATTTATCATACAAATGATGAAATAGGTGTTACGTTTCTGCTGAGATAAATCAGTAGTCAACACATTAACTATCACTGTTATGAAAAGTCCATTAAACGATGCCCGTAGAAATCATTACATAACTCCCTTTTCCAGTGCATCAAAATATATGAATAAAACGGAACCTCAACAAAGTATATACACTAAAGTTCACAGCGACTGTCACTTGTAGTTCATCATGTGAAATATACAACGTCACTGTAACCAACAGGACTTCTCAAGTATGCTCAATGCTCATGACCAATATCTTTTGCTGACATATAGCAGAACAAACAGAATGTACCTAGTGAAAATATTAACAACTAGCGTTCAGTTTTAATGGTTGGGATAGCATTATCTTCAGTGTCATCAAGCGGTTCTTCTTTAACCTTCTTTGCTTTTTTGTGCTTACTCCTGTGTCGGCTGTCTTCCTCTTTCCTGCCACAGAAAAACACACACATTATAATGTTGTTAAAACAGCTACAGATCCTGCAATGAAATAAGCAACGACAATAGCAGTCGTCAATCAATCAATCATTTATTTGACTCGAGCACAAGGCCCACAAAACACACACACAAGGCAGTAACACAAAGCAGACATAACAAGCAGCCCAGCTGTCACTAGGATAGCCAACCATACTAGTTGTCAATGATCATCAAGGTCATCTAACATCAATGACTTTCATTTCATCTGAAAGGGCGTATGCCACTTCCTATTAGTGATTAATAGATAGGAATCTTGCCTGTATCTCTCACCATTTCCGAGATATGGCCAGTTTTCCATTGAAAAACACACACTTTTCCTTCCCCCCATCTATCTGACCCAAAATTTAAAAATGTTCCCCTTGCATTAGATCATGAAATTCTGCATGCCTAAGTTTAAGACACATGGCTAATTGTTTGTGTAAAAAGTTTTCCACTAAAACCTAACTCTTAGTCACAATACAATCATTACAGATGACAGACAACAACCATACCATAGGCTTGACCGATACGTAAGTACGGTCGGCTAAAAACAAAGCTAAGAAACAGCACATTAGAAACACCGTTACAAACACAGCTTTAGCTGACAAATATGTGATGCCGACAATGCACAATAACACTTGCTCCAAGTACGCTGAATAATAATACAACTGTTATGTAGAAGAGTATCAAAAATTGGTAACCCAAGTTCAAGTAAAATCTGAGTTACACTGTCACTTCTATAGCAACATAGATGACATCGGTCATAAGCAGAAAATGTATTAGCCCAGTGCAGACCTATTACGCAGCCATCTGTTAGGAGTCAACAATAACACTAACCCCGACACAACCACTAAACTTCTAAGCTAAAAAACGGCACATCGATTACTATTGCCCTTGGAAACATTCACACCAATTGTTGTTGTACTAAACCATTTCTTTTCTGAGTTGAGAACATGAACAGGAGAGATGGGTAGTGACATATCAGCAATGCCTGTAACGCATAATAAGTAACACTTGATGCTACTATCTCCATGGTTCCTACTACTCTGCAGAATTCATTTTCCCTGACTTTCCAGAACAAACTGAATCGTTTTCCCTGACTAATTTGTTCACCTGAAATACCAATGTGAGCTTTCAATCGCACTAGAAACAAAGGCGGTGAAACAGATTTAAAAGTGGAGATACAAATAATGTGCGAGTGAAGCAAGTAGAAAAAATTCTGAACTGTTGTACGCAGTTTGCGTAAAAGAATTCAAAATTTTTTCTACATTTTTGTTAACTTTTGCACCCTGGTACTTTGATTTTCCCTGACCCTCTTATTTTCCCTGACTTAAAAATGTAAAATTCCCCGACTTATCCTGATCTTCTGATTTTTCCCCGACTTCTTAAAATCCCCTGACTGCAGGAACCACGTATCTCAGTATGATTACAGAGAAGCGGAGTGAAATCAAACCTCTTTGATGAATGTCGGTCTTCGCGGTCACGGCGCTTGTCTCTATCTCGACTGCGTTCGCGGCGGTCTCGATCGGAGTCGCGACTAGAACGCACCCGGTCTCTGTCACGATCATAGTCTCTGCTGCGGTCACCGTCCTTGGACCGACGCACCTCATCTGAACGAGATCTGTCTCTGCGCCGGTACTCCTCCCGCTCCCGCTCTCTGCCAACGCATCACGCTCAACACTGTCATAATAGTAACGATACAAACGACAATGTTTCTGGTGCCACCATCACGGAACAGTCACTGTGAGATTTTGCCCAGTTTATCTGTTGAAAAATGCTGCATGCAGCACGGTGCCAGTCAGCCATCAACTTTTGAACTAAGCCGATTGGCTTGAGCCACGGATCAGCCTATAAACAGGCAAAACGTACCAGGTGTACCTAACTAACTGCCATTAAAATAATTCAAGTTATAAAAAAACATCATATCTAAATTTTAGCCACATGCGAATAAAAGAAAACCAAGTAAATAAAACATATGATGTAATAACTACAAGCAAGAAAGCCAAGTAATAACACTCATGAAAAAAAACAACCAACAAGTGTATTTAAACATACTGTAGACAGTTTTCTTCCAAAATTAAATGACAGTGATATACAGCAAATATGTATTATATTCAAATTCAACTTACTTGTCCAACGGTTCCAGCTTTATTTGAGGCCTATGATCAGCATCATCATCAGAACTACAACAGGCACATAAACAGATTCATTAACCATATTGAAAGTTGAAAGAGGAAGGAAGATGGGAAAGGGGAAAGGGAAAGACAAAGGGAAGGGGAAGCAAGGGGAAAGGGGAAAAGAAAGGGAAGGTGGAAGGAAGACAGCTTAAAAAAAGTAGGATGCATGCACGGACGGACGCACGCAAGCACGGACACTCAAGTGATTTTATACTCTGTCCAATGCTATTCACATCACTGAAAGTTAACATCGATTTGTCTCAGATTAACTGAAAGGCTGATCCACAGTTTCAGGCCCGCAGCTGGAAGAGGTTGAAACAGATTTCTTTCAGGCGAGATGACCTTCTAACAAACTCCTGCAGCATAATAAAACTTCTGCCAATGTGACCAACAGCCAGCATGTACTGTCACAACTCGATGAACTGAGATGAGGGGTCCTATCAACTTCCACACCTACTGTCCGCTGCAGCGACACCTGGCGGACAGTCAATCCGAAAAAGAGAGCAACAGTTGCCAAAATGTCAAAAAGTTTGCAATTAAAAATTGTTGGTGATGAATTCACGAAACTTATTTAACTGTTTCAACCAGTCAGCTAATGGCAGTCAATGATGATAACACAACTTGTGAATTTTTTAAAACCTACAAATTAACTATTAACACATAACTAACTCTACAATAAGAACTGAAATATAAATTACAGAGAGTGACTATAACGAACCTGGAGAACTCGGTGTCGGACCGCAATGGACTGAGCGTCTGAGAATGAGCAGCACCAGCAACGCTTGCACCAGCGCCGCCACCGACCACCACATTGATTGGTCCAGGCGGACCACCAACAGGAGGCCTACAGCATACCAGACTCCACACTATAATGATTCCACAGCACCAGACTGCGACTTCGAAAGCATAAAAACTACGCACGCATTTTAAAAGCTGTGGGAAATTCAAAACAACCAAATGGGATGCTAGTGTTTATGATGTTAATCCATAAAAAGGACGTTTGTTTGTTAGTCAGCGAATTCATAGATACACATAAACTACACCAAATATATTGTCTTTAAATAGACTCATAGGTTGAAACGTAACTTAATAAGTTGATAAATTCATCAAATTACAACCTTTATATACATTGTTGTTGTTGACGTTTCGGCAACCGCTGCTGCCTTTGTCGGAACGACTGTCCACCAGGTGTCGCTGTGGCGGACAGTAAGTAATCATAAATGTGTGGAAGTTGGTAGGACACCTCGTCTCGGTTCATCGACTTGTCTTGTTCTTTTCTAATGTGTATCGCTTCCTTAATCCACCGGTAAATTCTGTTGCTTTCTTTGTCTCTGTCTACACATCTATGATTACTTACTGTCCGCCACATCGACACCTGGTGGACAGTCGTTCAGACGAAGGCAGCAGCGGCTGCCGAAACGTCAACAACAACAATGTATATAAAGGTTGTAATTTAAAGAATTTATCAACTTATTAAAATACACCAAATATATGTATACAACTACACATATGTGACAAAAAATCAAGCAAAAGTAATATCACTGCACTTAGTGGCATTGCATGACTTTTACTATTCCACGAAATCATACATTTTCCCTACATTTGCCACATATAAATGATTATATATAAAAAAAACTGCAAGCAATTCATTTAATGTTGTATAAGCACTGATGTAAAACAGCAAAAATCAAAAAGTATAAGCATGAACTAATGTATTAGCTTAGACATTTAATCTGTTCTCAGTAGCCAGATATAAATGTCTAAGCTAATGAAGTCCCTTTGTGCACCTGAAATTTCGCTTCAAATTTTGTGTTAATTGACTGCGTACTTTTCGAGATATTGTGATTCGAAAATTCAGCAAATTTGGCTTAAAATGCCTATTCAGGCCCCCAAAAATCATGTTTTTGGGGAGTTTTGACCCCCAAACATTATTATTTATCATCGAGACCCCCAAAAGGCCCTACCTTATGCGGAAACATGGGTTTTGAGCCATAAACGGTCGTGATCGGTCTTCTGGTGTGACCTGTAGGCATGAGCAAGAATACAAAAAAAGGATAGTACACAAAAAGTAACGGAAAATGCCCTCCCTACACAGACCCCCTCCCCATCCTCCAACATCAAACAAATTTTGCATGTGGGGTCATATTCCAGATATCTTTCTTGGTTTTAAGTTTCATTAAGATCGGTTGAAAAACGTGGGAGCTGTGGGGGTCAAAATTTTGGCCTTCCCATTGACTTGGCACATCGCTTATACAACAGCTTGTTGCTATCGCACAAGCCGTGATGACTTCATAGAAGTACAGTGTCACAGTGAAATGCTATTTTAAGATGTTGTAATGGTGACTAAAAAGTTCAAGAAAACAGTGACAACAATGTGATCTTTAACCTTCTACACTGAAAATACTACTGCAATACTTCAATTTAGTTCTTTCAATGCCATTTAGTTTTCATTATGAGAAAAGAGCCCGTAACATGACGGACAGCGAGATAAACAAACAGATGACAGACAGCTGCACATCAACTGCTATCGCAAACTGCAATAAATGACAAAAAAACACAAAACCACGAAACAAATAGTTAACGTCTTGGTGGCGTAAAGATAGCATGCCAAACTGATGACCATGAGGTCACTGGTTCGACTCACTTGGAGCACTGCCAGGTAACAACCCTGGACAAGTTGTTCATGCACGTGCGCTTCCATTCACCAAGCAGCAGAATTTGATACCGGTGAAAAGGTGGTGATGCTCTGCAGCTAGGAAGGTAACAGTAGGTCTGGCATTGCACTGGCCATGCGTCACGGACTCAGTGGTCTATCTACCTATGAACTCAACGGCCATAGAAAGGTAGATGAGCACCCGGCCAACGCCTCTTCCGGGGTATGGTATGGGACCTTTACTTTACCTTACATAACAAAATGCATTTTAACACATACTATAACTGGTAACTAAACTGGATTATCAAGTGGTGTTTAGAATACCTCTGTTCCCAGACTGGTGGCGGACCAGTGGCAGGAGGCGGAAATATCGCTCGGCCGAACTGGTCAATGGTGAATGGTGGACGTTCAACAAAGTTTGGCGGTGGTCGTCTTTCGGCTGGTGGTGGCGGACCCAACGGCCGACCAAAAGCTGAAAGTTCAATTCACAAAACACACTGCTGTTACATTACCAAACCACTATGGTCTAATTGTACTGCATTGTTGTACATTCACATTATGATTGCACATCACTGTTATGGTGTCAGGTTTAAATTTCATTACACTTACAAGTAGACGTTGCTAGCTAGCGGCAAAGCACTGGTTTAAAATTAGCAGTTGCTTACTTGTTACTTTGAAGTTTTTTTCTTGTTCAGTGTTTGTTGAAGATTTATTATTTATCGAAAATGTTACTCATCTGCTATCATTCTTAAAACAGGTTGTCAAATAATCAATGTCAGAGTATAAAAGTTGGCAACTCTTTGCAAGAGAATACAAAGATCAGACTGAGTCAGTCATTATACAATGGAAGGAGTGCGATGCAAGTCATTTGGAGATAACTTTCCACAGGAAAAGAAGCATTAGTAAGCTTGCCACCAGTGATCCTGTGCAGTCAGTTTTTCAAGTGATGGTCTCCCATTAGGTGACTGGGAAGTCTTTGGTGGTATTAGGGTGGGATCTTGTTTTCAAATTTTAGCCTTACGTATATCTGAGCTTAGCCTCAGTGTGAATCAGAAGCGCTGCATTGGTGCTGACTTGTCCTAGACAACGAGGCAGACGGCGGTAAACAGTTTGGTTTTTTTATGCACAAAAGCAGCTACTGCTTTAGAGCATCTTAGCCATCGCAATTCTGTCTGTCCGACCGTCACTTGGGTGGATCAGTCAAAAACAATGCAATCACCAAATTTTCACTGTCGGCTGGCTGGAAGACTTTAGTTTCAGAAACTGTAAAGCCTTTCCATAAATTTGATGGAGGTCATCACAAACAAGGGTGCTAAATGAAAGGGGGTGGGAAAAATTTGTGATTTTCAGCCAATAGGTTACTATTAATCACTAACAGAAACTCGTACACTGGCTCTCGATTGGCACCGAATTCAGTGACCTTGGATGACTTTAGATGCCAAAATAGGGAGATTTTATGGATTTCTTGGCAATTTTGGGCTACGAAGGAGATTTCAAGAGCGAATTGGGCCGAAATTAATTGAGACAGACATGGAGAAACTGCATAAGAAATTTTCAGCACTGAACGTAGATTTCGACGGTCTAAGTCTCGATTTTCTAGGTTCAAGGAAACCTGCGCATGAGGGCATCAAAGAGCGGGACCCCCGTAAAAGTTGTTATTTTACCATTATTGGCCAGTCTTTCGTGAAAACGGTTACAGATAGACATGGGCATGCTGCCTATCACAACAAGCACTAGTGATGAGCTTTTCAGCTATATCAACATCGATGATTTTGAAAGATCCTGGACTTTCAAAATAAGGGTTTTTAAAATTGATGTTTGCAATTTTCAGCTGCAGCGCACACTCCAAAAATGAACTGCGATGAAATGGCTGGAGATAGACTGACAGTTTGCAAACAAGAACTGCTACAGGCTTTCGCGCATCTCGTGAGCATTAGCTCAAATTTCTTGTTAGTCTAGATTTAAATGTTTCACAAGACCTAGCTGATCTAGTGTTTGCAGACAGTTTGTTCCAGAGAATAGGAGCAGCGATGGACAAGGAATGAGAAGAGAAAGTAGTACGTAGTAGCCAGGGGTTGATGAAGAAGATCAGCTGCAAATGAACATAAACTTCTGGTGGGCTGATAATAACGTAAGAAACTGCTTATGTACACCGAATGTCCGAGCTTCTTCTTCCACAAAAGTCTGAATGGCACCAATGTCAATGATGGCAAAGGATACAATCTCAGTAACTACTGTGAGTGCCGATGACCCTAAGCAGACAGTTAAAAAATCGTTTCAAGTTCTGCATTTTTGCAATTCTACGATATGTAATTTTAACTTATGAAATAAATTCCTAATCATTCGACTCTGCAGAGGTAATGTGATGACGATATCAACCAATGACATTTGACACACAGCAACATCCCAAAACTAATACGAAACAATGCCAAATTTTCTCCGTGACAGCTAAGCCTCGTTTCTGTTCTACTGAAACCAAGCATAAAAATCATGTCCCCAGCTAATAAATTATTGCCACCACCGCTGACAAACTGAAATCAACATTACTGATGTAATAATGTAACTACTACCCCGGTAGTTCATCTCATCCAACTAGAAGACGTATTATATTTGGGATAAAAATTAACAGATTCATTCATATAATAACAAGTAGAACTATGTCGCTGTGTTATAAGCACATCACAACAGAAAAGTAACACTTACGATCGACAGGCACTCTGACAACTTGTGGGGGCGGCGCAGCAAAGCCAGGGGGAGGCGGACCGACAACCAGTGGCGGTGCTATGAGCCCTACAATAAACCATTCCCAACTTCAGCTTCACACAACTATTTTTATAACAACAGGTTTACCATTCAGACAGATTCATATGCAAAAGTGGACAGACAGATGGATACGCAATCGCATATTTTGCCAAAACTCGCATATCGCATATTTCTCCACATATAATGGCATTTTTAAAATCGCATATGCGAAAATTATGCCGCATATCCAAAAATTTGCATATATTCGCACATATGCTGCATATTTCTGCATATGCGATCGCATTTTTCTTGTCCAACATTGTTTTAAGACCGTTAAATATTTTTGGCGGCTAATGGTTACCGATATCTACAATTAGACGTTGAATAAATTAAGTCGAAAATGTGAAAACTTTGCAGAAAAGGCCTATTAATGATCATGATTCTCCATCACTTGAAGTTGCATATATGCTGGAAATATGCGGAAAAATATGCCACATATGCAGCATATATGCGCCGCATATTTCGCCAAATTCTGCATATTTTCCCGTATATTTTGCCTCAAAAAGTTTCCCATATTTTAAGAAAATTTTCTGCTATAAACCAGCATCCCAGCAAACCAGCCGGTTTCTGGATCTTAACTGGCCAGTCAAGTTAGTGTTATCTAACAGATTTGCATAACTCACATTTCCCGTTGCACTAACCAACGGTTAAAATGGCCAAAAATTTAACTGGCCGAAATTGACCAGTTAGCTAACCGGCGATCGTAGTTCTCGTATTTAACGCAACTTTTGTACCATTTGGCAAGCAGTTAATTAAAGAATGTAATACTATATAACGATTTTACCATATGCAAGCAGTTAATTAAAGAATGTAATACTATATAACGATTTTACCATATAGCAAGGTCTTCAAAACGCTTGAGGAGACGTTTGCTGCTACAAATTTTACTACAAAATCCATTCATGAATGGACAAATGGCCGTCCGCAGTCGACTGGCTGGCTCGTGGGCTAACTAACAAGCGCTTGCACTCATTGATATTCATGACGCCCGCCTGCGCTAGGCAAAAGTGATTAGCACCATGCGCGTCATTGCTAAGCAACTATAGTTTACCATTCAGTTAGCTAACGGCCAGTCAAAGTTTTGTTCAAAAATGCGCACAAACTTAACTAGCGAGTTACAATTAACAGAAGGTTCACTAACTGATCAGTTAACTAAAAGATCCAGAAACCGGCCCTCAACAAGTTAACACTTCAATTCACATTAGTGCACAAAGTACAAAAAAACTACACATTATAATACATACGCATTTCTTTCCCCAAATTGTCACAAGCAACTAGACTGCAAATCATGCCAGAAGCTAGAAAAGGAGCCATGACTGACCAGGTGGCGGTGGGCCAATGTGTGGTGGTGGCGGCTGCAAAGTGCCTGGTGGGGGTGCTAAAGCGCCAGGCGGGGGCAGCGCAAAGTCCGGTGGTGGTATGTTCAAGTGCGGAGGCAGAGCTACAGACAGCGGCACCGAGATGATGTTAGTCACCGGTGCTATTGGCTGCTGAGTTTGACTGCTACAACACAATGCAACATGCAAGCCTTGAGATACCCGAACAGTGCGGACACATACCCAAAAACCTATTTTCATCAACTGAAATTCAATGAAAAACTACCTAAAAACATTAAATACTGACCAAAGAAAACCCATTCTAAATGAAATCCAATTTTAGTTTCTTGTTCCATCAATACTTATTACTGAATTATTTTATTACAAGTACTTTTTTCAAATTTCTAAACCTATGAATCTGCAAATTTTTAGATATCTACTTGATGCAGATAGTATCCAGCAATGCGTATTCTATCAACCAAAAATCCACGAAAACTGCACAACCCATCAAGTTGGGATTTTTAAAAAACCTGGTTTAACCCTAAGAAAACCCACCAGGTCGGACTTTCGTAAAAACATGAATTTATCTCAATCGTGCATCATCAGCTCATTAGTCACACGCCATAAAACATCACAGACACTCGGCTCATTCACAAAAACCACATATACAATGCTTCTATGGAATGGAAAACTATACACCTTTTTCTTATCAAATTATTCACAGCAGCCCATAAAATCCAACAAAAATTAAGTTTTTTCAACTAATTCATCCACTTGGCCTGGTGCCAGTTACCTCTCCCATTGTCTCACGTGTAATTTCAATTTTAACTGTGTTTTTATCTATTTTATATTTTTAGTGTAACTGGTTTTACTGTAAACTTATCATTATTACTGGCTTCAATCTAACATGTGTACTGCCATGCTTTTAATAGACTTGATTTAATTCTAAAATGTTGACAACTGAAAGATGTGTAATAGAGAAAGCAAAAATTTTACGTAACAGACATACAATAGTGAGAAACAAAAGCAAGCATTCTGTGGTCACTAGTCAGGAGGTGAGTTATTTTAACACATGCATGACAAACACATATTGTGCTAGAGCTTCACGGGTATGTTAAGATACCAGAAAAATCATGCTTAAAATACAGCAAAATAACATCATACATGTCGGGCTTCTGTTCCGTCTCTTGAAACTCTAGTACTGGTAGCGGTCGTCTCGTGTCACGCACTGAGAAGTCTGAAGAGCCGATCACGTCGATCGTTCGTGAAGATTTGTGCATGGGTGGTGGACCAGAGACACGCTGGCGATCAAACGGCATGCTGTGTCCTAGACAGCATTAACACGAGCCAAACTAACTTTCAGCTGGTACACAGACGTGTATAGTGAAATGCCATGAACTCTGATGCCATATTTACAGTGATACTAGTCACAAAATTCAAAACATCAAGGAAATAATTTGTTTGAAAATGTACATGTCACCGAAAACCATAATAATTAGAAATTTTTAACACAACTAACATAGCCATGAGCTGTCATATGATTGTAAAGGTTATTTGACCAATATAAACAATTAAACACGTACGAGTAAAACTACGGTAGCTTACTTAAACTGAAGGATGTAATAACTGGTTGAAACTACGACCAAAATAGCATAGATGATATGCAGCACAAAGAAATGCAAGTCAGCTGACTAGACAAGCTAGTACACGTTTGGTATTTGGCATTAAGTGGACTGGCAACTTTACCTGGAATGTCAACTGGTTGTGATCGTTCAGATTTTATCACTGGACCAGTGGAGCCTTGCACCTAACAGTAAAACACTTTTGCATATGAATCTTATTGCAGACATACATTACACACTACACTGTGTTTCAAAAAAACGGGCACCCTTTTTATTTCTTTCATAATTCACTCAAATGATGATCAATTTACACGAAATTTTTACCAGATGTAGCTGAAGAAATGCTAATTCAAAATATATAGAC
>Ga0209367_1004821_pt1 | contig 18721 bp, 10 predicted proteins | sample WorMetLIZISLAND2_FD_187412 | JGI IMG/M metagenome (GOLD analysis project Ga0209367, IMG submission 187412) | Marine gutless worms symbiont microbial communities from Max Planck institute for Marine Microbiology, Germany - Olavius geniculatus... ... | reverse complement strand
GTGATTAATAGTAACCTAGGCCCTATCTCGCACCGTTACTGAGATACAGCGACTTATTGGCCAAAAATCGCAAATTTTGCCCACCCCCTCTCATTTAGCGCCCTGGTTCGGGTGACCCCCTTCGAAATTATGGAAAAGTTTTACGGTTCCTAAAACTAGAGTCTTCCAGGCAGCCGACGGTGAAGATTTGGTGATCCTAGCTTCACCATTTTTGACTGATCCACCCGTGTGACACACGGACAGATGGACAGAATTACGATGGCTAAGACGCACCGAAAGCAGTAGCTGCTTTCGCGCGTAAAAAACATGAGTTATAAAATCGAAATACAAAATTTGCCATTACATTATCTGTAAGAGTTATAAATATTTAAATCACCGTAGGCCTACCTCACTTTTACAACAAAAGTGTGACGATTAATAAAATGTATATAGAACATCACAGAAATAAAAACGTCAATTTTTTAAAATGAAAAATAAAAAGTTTAGAAACGTTTTCAGTTTATTAGAACCATAAGAGAAATTGTGGCCCCCACTATGTAGACCACTGCTGTGTAGATGAGATAGTTGCCGGGTGACATCCCCAATTTTTGTAAGAGAAAATGCAGTTTCCATCATTTTACAAGAATCATTATTATTCGTGAGAAAAATGCAACATTTGAAAATTTACTTGGTGCCGCATGACTTTCTCTGGCCTGTTGGAAGAGAATCTGTTATACGCTGTATAGCAAATATAAACTTTTCGATGTTAGTTACTTATTTACTTCTTGAACATAACGTTTATGCAAGAGCCCCCAAATTGTTACAGAACACAGCACAAAAGTAAAATTAAAAGAAAAAAATTCTTGTGCTTCCGGTTTCCGTGCGTCCCTGGAAAAAACCTGCATCCTTAAAATTTTTATTGGATGTTCCAAAATATTAGTGCAGTTTTTAGTTTGCTTTCAAAGTTCTACTGAAAAATACTGTTTGTAAGATCTAGCCTAGTCTCAGAAATGCTGCAGTAACTTTGGTTAAGTTCTCGTGGCTACTGTTTTGTGTCGGTTTATTTTTTATGAGTTCTTGTGCAATACTTCATTGTTATGAAAATAGAAAAATTCAAAAACAATTTTCTGCCCCCCCACCATCCGTACTTTTTTGCTGGCTGAAACCTGAGAAATTTTTTATTCCTAATCTGGTTTAAAATCCAGCCGTAAGCCCACTACAAGACGAAGACGGCAACACTATCTTCCAAAGCCAACAGCAGACGTCCAGTAGGTTCGTCATAATGTAGACCATAGAGAGGCTTCGAGCAGCCCAGCTGATGTTCATCGACGATGACTCGTCGTAGTCTCAACCTAGAGTCCAGGGCTAGAACACGTTGACTGTATCGGTCTGCTACCAAGATGCTACCATGTGAGTCAATGTCCAGGTGGTCGGGCCAACGCAGTGACAGGAGACCTGAACCACTGAACTGACGCAGAACTTCGCCATCCGTGTCCACTTCACAAATCTGCACATTTATTTAACAACTTATGCACTTACTATCAGAAATCACACATAAGTTACAGGCAGAACTAGAAATTTGGGGCAAAGCCCAACGTGAGTCCGCCCGGCGACATAAGTCCGATTGGGGGGAAATTAGGGGGTGGAGGTAAAATTTCCTCGGCACCAAAGTCACGTGGCACGAACTCAAATGCATTGGCATACGCTGAACGCACATTGTCGACTTAGGGTAGGTCAACATGAGCGCTTATAACTTTGTTCCTAGTGGACGGAATTTCACAAAAATTTTTTTGTTCAAGGCCGAAAAAATTGTACTCATCAACGCCGTTTAGATTTTGTCGCTATCTTCATCGATTCCAGAGATATTTGCACTCAAACTCGAAAGCTGTCGTAAATCGCACCGATTTTTGAACGTTTTTTGCCCTCCCAAATTTTAAGGGGGCGGCGCCCCCAAAAGTTGTACTTGCGTTAACACCCCAACCTAGAGCCGCGTCAAGTGCCAAAGTTTCGTCGGGCTACACCCCCTAACTCCGAAGTTATAAGCGCATCTATATTGCATTTTAAGCCAATTTTTGACCCCCCTGTGAAAAAAGTTGTAAGGGGGGCCCCCATCCCCGATGGGGGGTGCGCTAGTAAGACTTGGTCATTCTCTAGCGCATGTAAAAATTTGGGGGCGCAGCACCCCCTAGGGGCCGAAATATGTTCTTCCGAAAAATGCGCTTTCGGTGGGTATGATTTCACATCTAAATCTCCAAGGTCACTGGACCAAACTTCACTGGACTTGTTTGGCCTAACACAGGAGGAATCGCAGTAGACGGAATAAAAATCCGATTTTGAATATCTTCATCTGTTTCAGAGATATTCGCCGCCGAACTTCGAAGTCGTCCGAAATCGGCCCAAATTTTGCATGTTTTTGGCCCCTGAAATTTTTTTGGGGTGCGCCCCCAAAATTTTGGACCGGCATTATAAAATAGGGCCTATTACTGACCATTGTGCAAAATTTCACGCCAGTCGGCCCACGCACCTCGGAGATCTCGCGAATGGAGAAAAAAAATAAAACTAGAAATTTGGGGCAAAGCCCAACGTGAGTCCGCCTAGCGCCCTAAGTCCGACTGGGGGAAATTAGAGGAGGGGGGTAAAATTTCAACGGCATCAAAGTCACGTGGCCCGAACTCAAATGCATTGGCATACACCGAACACGCATTGTCGACTTAGAGTAGGTCAACATGAGCGCCTATAACTTTGTTCGTAGTGGACAGAATTTCACAAATTTTTTTTCGTTCAACGGCCAAAGGATCCGTCTCGTCAACGCTGTTTAGATTCTGTCGCTATCTTCATTGGTTTCAGAGATATTTGCAGTCAAAGTCAAAAGCTGTCGTAAAACGTACTAAATTTTGGACGTTTTTTGCCCTCCCAAATTTTATGGGGGGCGGTGCCCCCAAATTTCGTACTTGCGTTAACACCCCAACCTATAACCGCGTCAAGTGCCAAAGTTTCGTCGGGCTACATCCCCTAACTCCCAAGTTATAAGCGCTCCTTTATTGCATTTTAAGCCAATTTTTGACCCCCCTTTGAAAAAAGTTGTAAGGGGGCCCCCATCTCCGGTGGGGGTGCGTTAGTAAGACTTGGTCATGCTCTAGTGCGTGTAAAAATTTGGGGGTGCAGCACCCTCTAGGGGCCGAAATATGGTCTTCCGAAAAATGCACTTTGGGTGGGTACGATTCAACATCGAGATCTCCAAGGTCACTGGACCAAACTTCACCGGACTTGTTTCGCCTAACGCAGGAGGAATCGTGGTAAACGGAATAAAAATCCGATTTTGAATGTCTTCATCCGTTTTGGAGATATTCGCCGCCGAACTTCGAAGTCATCCGAAATTGGGCCAAATTTTGCATGTTTTTGGCCCCTGAAATTTTTTTGGGGTGTGCCCCCAAAAATTTGGGACCGGCATTATAAAATTCGGCCTAGTACTGACCACCGTGCAAAATTTCACGCCGGTCGGCCCACGCATCTCGGAGATCTCGCGCTCGAAAAAAAAATAAATGAATAAAAAACATCTGGGTTAAAACTTAAGTCCGCTTCGCAAGCTATCACTTCCGGGCGGACTAAAAAATACTGTGTTTGATATTTATAAGCAAACTCACTGCAAGTAAGCGAATTTTGCACCGTTTTCGAACTGCATGAATTCGCTTGATCAACGATCACAAACACAAAAATTGATCACTAAGAATACAAAATTAATACAACTTTTAGAGACTTTTCAAAAATACAAAATACCGGGGTTGTAAAAGTTCTATTCACTGTGAGTGGCTTTGCAAAAATGAAGCTTATATAGCTATAATTTTACTTGCAGTGGAAAAAATAACAACAACAACAATAATCACATGAATCATGAATCCAAAAGCGCTGAATAAGCAGTTGACAAAATTATTTGACAATGGCACGATTTAGCGAGTGCCTACAAGCTTAACTAACTCAGTGGGTCCGTTGGCTTTTAAATTTGTTTCTCACATTAAAGCTGACCTGGTCCTGATCGAGTTCGGTGTTGGCAAGACTGACGATGATCACTCTGGATGCTGCCTGGACTGCATGCCTCGGTACACAGTGACTGGGCAGATGAATCCTTCGAAGTTCATTGCCAGCCGAGTCAAACTGCGCCAGTTGTTTGACATCAGGTAGCGTCACCAGAAGGTTGGTTGCAGTGATGGATAGTGTCCATGGATTGATCTTGTCGGCTTCTGGTGTGGCGGGCAGCCAGCGCCTTGGGTCCGCTCCGTCACCGGACACTCTCCATACGCACTCCCAGTCAGCGATGTACAGCCGAGACGTCTGCTCACAGGCTGCGATGTCGTGCGGTGACATCATTCCTACAGATATAAATAAAATAAGTAAAACGTGAATTTATATAGCGCACAATGTTAAAATTAACCTTTTATGTGCTAGTCACACTAGTAGAAGGTCAACAAAATGGTGCTAAAAATTGAGCTAATGCTCACGGGATGCACGAAAGCCTATAGCAGTTCCTGTTCGCAAACTGTCAGTCTTATCTCCAGCCATTTCATCGCAGTTCATTCTTGGAGTGTGCGCTGCAGTCAAAGATCGCAAAAAATCAATAAAAACTCCATTATTTCAGAAGCATAGGGTCTTTCAAAGTCATTGATGTTGATACAACTGAAAACCACGTCACTAGTGCTTGTTGTGATAGGTAGCATGCCCAGGCCTATCTGCAACCGTTTTCACGGAAGACTGGCCAACAATGGTAAAATAACGACTTCTACGGGGTACTGCTCTTTGATGCCCTCATGTGCAGGTTTCTTTGAACCTAAAGAATTGAGACCTAAACCTGTGAATTAAATCTACGTTCAATGCTGAAATTTTCATATGCAGCTTCTCTATGTCTATCTCAATTGGTTTCGGCACAATTAGCTTTTGAAATGCGTCTCACAGCCCGAAATCGCCAAAAAATCCATAAAAACCACTACTTTAGCGTTCAAGGTCATCCAAGGTCATTGAATTCAGCGGCAATCGAGAGCTAGCATACGACTTCCTATTAGTGATTAATATTAACCTAGGCCCTATCTCGCACCATTATTGAGATACAGTGACTTATTGGCTAAAAATCGCAATTTTTCTCACCCCCCTCTCATTTAGTGCCATCGTTCCCTTTCGAATTTATGTAAAAGCTTTACGGTTCCTAATACTAGAGTCTTCCTGGCAGCCAACAGTGAAAATTTGGTGATCCTAACTTGCACCATTTTTGACTGATCCAGCTGCGTGACAGACAGATGGACAGACAGAACTGCAGTGGCTAAAACACGCTGAAAGTAGTAGCTGCTTTCGTGCATAAAAACTGTAAAAAGTATGTTGTCCAAAATAACATTTTTCGATGGTCCAAAACCACCTTCATCTGATTCCAGTCCAGTTACTGAAAGGTATTTAATTTCCGAATGAATGTATTACTTTGCAATTTCCAAGTCTGTCTAAAGAAATGCAGTATTTCTTTATATAAGGACAGATAGGTTTTATCGAAAAACGGACATCCATTCATTTGACCAAACTGCGGAAAGTATTAAAATAATGCCAATGACTGTGAAAGCATTTGATAATTTTTTCGGCGATTAGTTGTCCATTTTCATCCAAGTTTTGTCAAAAATCGTGAATTTTGTTTTTCATCCAAAACGTTAAATTTTTGTGACTTCAATCATTTCTCATCCACAATGAATTTCTTGTGTGACTAATCATACCCATCAGGGTGGGCCATGTTCCAACTAAGCATTTCAGTCAACCTCCACTCCCCTCCCTCCCTCTTTTACTGTCCCTTTTCCCTTTCCCTTCCCTCTGTTTCTCTACTTAAAACCAGCTAAGGGATGCTGTAAGCTCCAGCAGTGGCGTCTGGGGTGCAACCCCCACCGCAGTCGCATTTTGCTGCACTAGTATGTTTGCAAAACTCAACCTGGTTGCAACATTTATCCAGTCAATAAGATACACTGTATTGCCCATTATATTCATTTGTGACACAAACTCAATTTCACTCGATGTCATTAATGTATGTGTTTGTGTCATTATCCAAACATCAAAGTCGTTCGACAAACTGGCAAGTTAATTAATACAAAATTTTCACGGCCATAACGGCAGCCCCCTAAGATGGGCGGCGCTGTTCGGGCGCACACCTCGTTTAGCATGCCTAAGGCCGGTCCTGATACCCATGACGTCGATGTCCGTCAGTCGCTGATGTGTTGTGGCATTGAATCTCATGATAGTCGTTGACTGGGCGCACAGCACATAGACCACTCTGTGCATTCCTGTCACGCTCTGCACTCTACCTACAGAACCCAAACTGAAAGCAACTCAACCACACTTTAATAACACCTAGAGACATAAACAGATCAAGGACTACAGAATTACGGAGCGTCACCTGCCATATAGGATCACACAATGACACCTGCCAGGCTGCCACCTGGCACAAGTGAATGCACCCGCATTAACCCCAGCCAAACAGGCTGCTGCTCTATTCAAGTATCCAAGAGAATGAAAAGCTGCATTAATGCTGGTGTTGGTTACAATGGGCCAAATTTTCGAAACTTTCCTAAGATATTTTCCAAATATCTTCCTATGTCAGATGATTTAGGAATTCCAAAGAAGTTTTCTTTTCCGAATTTTCGATGGCTTTCTTTGCATTTCCAAAGAACTTCTTCTTTTCTTATCTTCCTCAACTAGTTCAACCAATCAGATGCGCTTATTCCGACGATGTGACGTAATCAAAACTTCTTAGAAAAACTTCTTTGGAAAACTTCTTATCTTAGCACGTCCACGGGAAATGCATTTTACACACTACTTCATTTTTTAACTTAACCAAACGTCAAGTTCCTTTACTTACTTATTGTTGATTTTACCACAGCGTTACCCAATAACCTATGACGTCACATACGACGTCTAAGCTAAGTGTCAACATTGCATGCTTTTTTTGCAAATTTCGTTTTATTACACAACTTTCTCCATGTAGGACAAGGTTAGTGCTTTGCTATATATTTGGCTAAATTCTTCCTAAGAAGTTTCCAAAATAGTTTCGAAAATCCGCATACTTTCTTTGGAAAAGAAGTTTTCCAAAGATCTTCCTAAGAAGTTTCGAAAATTTGGCCCAATATTCCGAGATGGTTTACCTGCTTGCAGACAGTCACCATCCAAGTAGTAAGTAGTAACCACTTGATAGCGACCCGAATGGGAGTTGAACTCGCTACCTTATGATTTTAAGTCCAACGTCCTAACCTCAGTCCACCAAACCATCTAAACAGAATTACGAATTAGCCAGCCTGGGCAAATGCTCAAAACACTTTCTCCTAACACTACAACACTGTTATTTTTTCACAATGAAAACCGGCTTATCAGAGCAATATGAGTTCAACTGGATGCAGTGGAGTAAAATCCTTCCAAGAGATGTCTATGTAAATTAACATGCAAACCGTGGATCACTACACGTGGCATTAGCTGAGCTCAAGCAGCAAAATCTGCTACAAACCTATCTGGATGACCCTTGAAACTGCCTAATTTATATGTACACCAAATCTCCAAATGTTTCTCTCTTGAGCCATTCTGTGAGTCTTTAAAAAGTAGCAGAAAATAATTACGCACACAGCTGAACGTTGGTGTAAGATTGGTGAATTGCAACGACTCTTTCGTCTTCCAACTCATAGACATAGTCCAACTCAACTGAACGACGAAATGGATGACATAAACCTGCATAACAAACAGTATACACTACATACCAAACTGTTCAGCATGCTTCAAATACAGCAGCACAATATCTGAGTGAGTAAAAGCAAGTTATGTACAACATAACAGTAAGTACAAGTCAACGATACACAACTGAAGAAAGAATAATAAAATGTATGTTGTAGAGAATTGCTCTTTATGGTACTGAGACATGAACAATGACACAGATTGATAGAGAAAGACTATCAGCATTTGAAATGTGGGTCTGGAAGAGAATCATCTGGGTTGACAGGGTAATGAGTGATGAAGTCTTTGCAAACGGAAACATATGAGATGCAGCAGAGCAAGTTAGCAATATAATACAAACTAACAATGATTCGACATATCAAAAATATCGATATATTGTTTTTGACACCAATACATCGCATCGTATGGTCCAAAAATATCAAATTTTTCGATATATCGTGACATCTTTCATATATCATGATATTTTCAATATATCACAATATTTTACGCCAGAAGTTTATATTTTTATTACTGCATTACCAAAATAACGAAAATAAATGAAGAAAACGACAAACTATCTGGAACACACTAATTATAGTGTCGTAATTTAATGACACTTATGACAGTTTATAGTTAATTTTTAAGTTCACTGACACATTTTAGTATCTGCGTAAAACAAACTGCCTTGCTAAACGTTCACGTCTTGTTCTTGTGCTTGTATAATATGTACATGTTTATCATTTTGAAAATATCGATATCGATATCGCAATATTTTCAAAATATCGTATCGATATCGTATTGACATTGAAATCCTGACATTGAATCATCACTAATACAAACTCAGACAGACATGACTCACTGCTATAGGCCTGGCACAATGGAAAACAGAACATCGAACAAAACAAACAAGATGATGAAATTGCCTACAAATGTAAGCGACATCACAAGCAAAAATTCCGAAAACATGCAGAAAAAATCTAAAGACAAAAACAACCAGCAGAAAATATTGTCATAAATCTGGCATTTGGCAAAATACCAAAGAAAAAAGCTTAGGGCGAAAGATCACTCACGTTCAATTTGCTTCTTGAGCTGATGTCTGACCCAGTGCGGAGTTGATGACTGCGGCCAGCCAGTCAGAGTCTGGTGCCAGTCGCAGCAGACTGAGGACAGCAGACTGAATGCTCTCCGCTCAGAACTGCTGGACCGTCCTGACTTGTATGGCTGGCCATCGTCATCACCCTCAAAGTCACTTGAATACAGATTCAAATAAGTCCGCATCAAAATCATCTCCAGCACCTCCAGTGGAAGACTGCTCAGCCGCTGCAGTAAAACACAAAGATTTGGTATTGGTCTACAGACATTGGACAATCAAATGATGGAATATGTGGTTACTAACTTACTTTGCATTCATTTACTGATATTGGCTACACATCACCTAAATTCACTATGCTGTTTTTATGGTGGCTAAGTGTATATACACGTGAGAGTAGTTTCTCCTGATGTACCTATTAATTTCACCATTCTAAAGAATTGACTAAGAAAAAACTAAAACCACTTGGACAACACAACCCCTGTTTAGATATCCGCTCCATAACAGTGCTGCTATGAAATAAAAAAGCACCAATATGTGATAATTCTGCTATTCCACTGAAGACAAAAGAAAGTATCCACGGATTATGGCCTTACTTATTTAACCCAAACGTCTGTGCTTAGTGTCATGTTTTTGAGAAATTTAACGAACAATCAAATAGACAGAATTAAGATGATCAAATCACCTCCTTCTTTTGGAAATGGAATATATACTGCCATGAATGCAATATGCAGCAAATCTAACGGCTTTGCAAAAGTAATCTTGAAGCTGGCAGACACATCAAAAATTCTTTATCATACATTTGGTAAAAAACAGTGCAACTGCAATAGCTAAATACTTAGCATGCTTTCATCCATGCAAGTCACCAACTATGTTTAAGTTAACCATCCAAGATAATACATATAGTGACACAAATCATGAGATCTTACATACCTTGTAATATGGTGGTTTGATATCAGAGAACTCAGTCTTCGACATATCTCCTGACAGCTCATTAGCATTGGTGGAGTCTTCTTTTTAACACACAAACACAGAGGGTATTACAGGCAGAACATGTGTTTGCTAGAGATACATGTATCACGTATACTATGAAAAATTATGCATTCAAATATCATCATAAAAATATAATCTACCAATCCATGGCCCACTCCCCATATCTCAAAAAAGTTCATTTAATTTTTCTACAACTTTAAGTATACATGGTAATCTAGCAAAGAGACAGATAAACTAACTCGGCAAAACCATAACCTCCTTTCTCCAGTGCTGTTAAAAATTCAGTGATCAATGCAAACACAGCCAAGTTGGGTAAACAAGCACACATTCGTTGCTTACCCTGTAGAGAACTTAAGAGCTCAGAACTTTTTTCATAGTCAGTCAATGGCCACAAAAGTCTCTTGAGGCGAATTGGGCGTTTAGCACCAGACAAAAAAGTAAAGACTGATTCAACAATATGCCTCAGTTGTCGACTGGACCATTGGTCACGCAGACTCACTATAGCTGACAATGTCATACAGATGAAGCTCAGTGCGATGCCGTTGGCACGCTCTAGCACAACCAGTCGGGTCTCTAAGCCGAGAGGACGTAAAATCTTATCCAGTGGATTGGGTTTATGTTGTTGCATCTGATCTTGAGAACTGTCAGTAAGCAAAGCTCGTGATTGGGACACAATTCGCTCTTCACACTCCAGGACATCGTCAACTGTTGATTCATCCAAATCAGCTTCCATACGTACAACCACTAAATACACAAACATGGGCAAAGATATTAGCCAATTGCTGACATAATACGCACTACCACGCAGCCATACTCTGCCTGGCTATATGTACTTGCCTACTGCACTGTATGATTCTAACCATTTCGACCGAAAATTGGCACATCAGCTTTTACTGCCCAGGGGAGGGTGCACATCAATTTTAGCTTTATGTACATTAATATCTTTGACTTAAGAGCCTATATCAGACAGGCAAATAGGCAATACATGCAATGTGGCCCATTAATACAGCCAAACATACAAAGTGTACAAAATTATAATTAACTTTATTCATTGAAAAATTCCGATAGCATCGTAAACAAAAAAAACAAACACTCATGCATGCACATGGCACCTACACATAGAAAGTTACAACAGTCTCAATAGGCTTAATAAACATTATCACTGCAACTGGCACACCTTATACAATAAATTGTAAAATGGCCATATGTGTAATTTATAACACTAAAGGCATAAGTAATCAGCTGCAAACATGATATCAAAAACAAAACTAACGGCCTATGCATCTTGGCAACTGTGGTTATTGCTGCAACAATACCAACCATGCCAACATCACAAATGGCTTGCAAACACCCAAAGTTTTGAGGTAGAAAGTGTGCACACACATGGCACATACACATAGAAAGTTATACCAGTCTGACACTACAGGACATCCTCAACTGGTGGTGTAGCATAGTGGTTAGAATGTCGATCATGGCCATTGAACTTTCCCTATCCGGCGCTAGACTGATGGATGGCTGCTTGACCACTTTGTGGGTACGGCGTCCGCTATCAGTCAACCAACAAGGCCAACTCAGCCTGTCATCCCTCTGGGGTCGGTTAAATAAGTAACAAAAAGTAGGAACCTTTGTACAGCTGACGAGGCTGCCTGGCTGGCCGGTTCGCCAGACTGTGTTTGCAGGCTGCATGCAACGGCTGTGCGACCAGCAGTTCTGGTTAGTGACAAAAAGCACATTAGCGGTGTGTATACATGATGATGCACTATACAAATCACATCCTTTACCTTTTCACCTTTTTACCTGTGGAGAAACATTTAGACTGTGGGTTTTCTCTTTGCACACTTTCTACCTCAAAACTACATTAACAGAGATAATCCAACATGTCATATTCAATGCAAGAAACTTAAGTTCTTTGTAAAGCATAGCACAGTATTATGCATATGTAAATCTTTGAGCAAATTTTGTTGTTGACAGTCTACATTAGTACACAAATTTAATTTGTTACCAACCTGAATTTGCAGCTTCAGTTGTACAGGCATCACAAGCAATGGCAACGGCACAAGCAGAAGCAGTGACAGTGCTATCATGGGATTCTGCCATCTTTACATTTCACGTTCAAACACCTGTCCTATGAAATGACATCAACAGCTTTAATACATGTGTGACGGACTGCACAAATCACAAAACAATATTATGCAGCCAAATTTTACCAATAACTAACAACTACAAACTGAGAATAAGCCATTTATCATACTAAATATTACTTCTGATACATATAAATAAGTTTTGGAGGAGTTCCGAAAGATAACTGGAAAGTTAAAACAGTACGCGTGCCTTCAACACTATGTTTCAGAAGTTACACTGTCCGAACTTCTTCAGTTTCAGTGACATCAGTGTTCACTGTTCGGTAAGAGCAATAACCACGCAACAGCAAACACAAAACGATGATGACCTTTTACCCTCAGTGACTTTTATAGTACTATATAGGTTCGATGTTTGTTTACAAACAACCATAGAATAATTACTACTTCATGACAATTAGTGATGGGCAATATGGCGATATCGCCGTAGCGGTATCGAAAATTAAAGTCACAATATTGGCACCATTCGACATTGCAACATCACACATCGCTATGTCAAATTTTTTTATAAAATTCTAAACAATAAATTGATTTCAAACATTACTAATCTTTGATACGAAAAGTATTTTTGTGATTGTTACCGGTACATGCATTATTAGTTTACTTACTTGGTGTAATTTACTATTGAGCACCGTCAAAATTATATATTCTATACTTAAGTGGGTGTGTTTGTTTATAAATATTAATTGAACAATTTTGCAATGTTTTATGGCAAAAATAGCAAATATAAGTGCGTTTTCTTTTAGTCGATAATGATGCGACTCCGAGTTTGCAGACGTTTACCTTTCGGATGGATCGTTGTTTACGTCTTTGTATTTATCGTATTAATGCCATTCGTCGGACAGGATTTAGTCTACTCGATGTACCGATCGGCCAAATGGACTTCCGTTACAATGCAGGAGAAGGTGCTGGATCGTCACAGTCAAGCCCTGCTGGAGGCAGAGGCTTATCTACGCACGCTTGAGTTGCGTAGCCGTTCGCTGGCTGAAGACGGTCCAGTGGATTTAACAACAGTTATAGTAACAAGCAGACGGGTAATGGTAGGCTCGCGACCGGCCGGATACCTTACCCGTACTGTAGCCGCCCTGTCAAGCTCGGCCGCCGGCTCTGATTGGTCAGCGTCCCAGCAGCTGTTTATCTGCGACGTGAATGCTGGCCCCGCCCACCACATCGAAGCTGACCGGCTCCGACAGTACTTTAACGTCATCGTTCGGTTTCCGCACCCGAATGCGTCGGCGGTTATACTTGATCCTTTTGAGAAGGAGAAGCAAGATTATGTATTCTGTCTGCAGCAGGCACTTCGGTTCACTTCTACTTATGTTCTAATGGTGGAAGATGATGCTGTCGCGCAAGATGATATTTTCCACATTCTGAAATATATACTGAGCACACGAACGCTTGCACCCAGAACCCATTCTTGGTCTCATCTGAAGCTGTATTATCCAGAACGATGGCAAGGATTTTCACTCGATTTTCGGACAGCTTTAGAACTAATCTCACTCTTTTGTATTGCGTATATGTTCTGGTCTGGCATGTTACGCTTGTGGTCAGGTGAAGGGAGGAATATGTTCAAACAGACACTTCCGGGAGGATTTTTAGTAGTCCTGGTAGCACTGTTGGTGGGCCGACAGCATCTGCTTGAGCTGAAACGAATCAGTCCTTACCTCTACTCATTGGCGCCAGATCCGGCCTGCTGTTCCCCAGCAGTCTTCTACAATGCGGAATTTGCTAAACTGCTTGTTCCATATTTACTGAATGAAGTACAATGCAGTCATGCCTATCCACTGGATATGGCATTGAAGAGATTTGTAGATCGTTTGCAGTGGCCTGGCTTTCGTGTTGAGCCAAATGTTTTCCGACACATCGGACTGATGTCGACTATGAAAGGCTTCTCGAGACACATTGAAGATTTCCTCATTTAGTCATCAGACATTGCACAGTGGCTGTGGAAGATATGAAATTCTGGATGTGCCTTGAAGGGGAGGGGCTTGCCACCTACCCAGTTATAGAGTGTGAGTGTCACCCATGGATATTTTTTTTGTATGTACAAATGTGTGCAACTTAATGCATTTTGTGGAGGGGGTTAAATGTGCAAAATGTAGAACTTAATGTTTGTTTCTGCAGATTTCAAGAGATCAATTAGATGATATCAGGTCATCAAAAGTGGCAATGAAAATTAATGTTTTCTTGCCACTTTTGAATTTGTCATCTCGTATAGGTCCCACAGCCCCTGCATTTGCAGTATGTTTGTTTGTTTAAAATTTAAATAATACTTTGACTGCTGTATGTTGTACGTATTCCACACAATGAGTACCATAACAACAGTGACCTTGCTTAAGTTTCTACATTTGTGCAATCAGTTTCTGTATAGTTTAGTTTTCATTCCTTCACCGTGGGTTTACTAGTTATTTACTAGTTATTTTAAAATACCAGCATCTATGAAAGCATAGTACATGTTTTTATTTTTTTCACAATATAATTATAATGACAGTTATTTCATTGGTTTAATTTTAAAATTTCCTTATACTTAATTCAGTTGTCTGATTTGCAGTAACATGCCCAAATTTTTAGTATTAATTTACATGTACATGTCATCTGATATGGTATATTTAATGAAATTGTATTGTCAAATTAAAGAAATGACACTCAAAGAGCACTAACCTATTTACCTCAGTGTTTGATCTGAATCTGCTGTGTTTCTACAACTGACTATTTTATACAGGGAAAAACTAGCACTGCTTTTGTCAAGGTAATACTAATTAAAGCACTTGTGGTGCTGAATGTATTTGTTGCTGATAATTCTAGATTCAAATCAACTGTCATTTAGTGTGCAAGTTTGACTGAACTACTGACAACCTGTATGCTGTTTTCCAAATCCTATAACAGGCCTACTGTTTTCTGTTATGAACTAAATCCTATAGGAAATAGACAAAGCTATGCTAAATAAATCAAACACATACATGAAGTTTTGCATCATATATCTAACACACATTCTCAACAGCCACCTATTGCAGTAACAATGTCACCAATATAATCTCATGGTACAGTAGGCTTACTTACACAGTGAAGGTATACACCATCAAACATTACGAAAACCAACCAACGATGAAACAGAAAAATGACTGAAATGGGACATCATGACACTATGACAGTTTTTAATCAGTGTATCTTTGTTAGCGTATATTGACAGTGATACTCAGAGCTTGAAGTGAAACAAAATAAGTGCTGGTATGAGAACTGTTGATGTGTTGGTTGCAGATTTAATATTGTGCATTAAATACACTTTTTTAATAAACATCTCACAAAAGAAGTAGCAGTACGCCCTACTGGCCCATACCATCTCAATTCAAGCCCTGCTGATACTTAGAATAACATCGAACGAAATGTGGAAATGACAAGTTTGCAAGTTTGCATTTCAATCACTGACATCAAGTACATAGCAAACGAAAAAGATTAACCAACATTGGTGATGGTTAATAATTCTGACTTCTTTATTGAATATCTAACAATGCTCAGCCATGGCTGGCCTCGAATTTGATCAGTGAAACAAGATGTGACTGAATTGCCAGGGATGTGGTCTCGGTCAAGACGTCACGGTCTCGAGACATACCAACCTCTCGGTCTCGTCTTGGTCTCAAACCGATGCGTCTCGAGTCTCAACTCAGTCTCGGAGCAATGTGTCTCAGTATCGGCCCAGTAGGTCTCGTCTTGGGTCTCGGGCCATTGCATCTCGTCGAGACGTTTTGTGCGGGCAGGCGCCATGCATACTGTAGCTGCAATTAGAGCGATACTAACCAGCATGACATTTGTGGCTCAGACATATTTGTTTACAATGTTTTTACTCTTTCATTTACTTATTTATCATAAAGCAGAATTATGTCATGTCAGTCTTTTTTCATCATAAAATGACCTCATCGCAATGAAGATAAAGTGTATGATGTCAGAATGAATACTATAAGCCAAATGTAGATGACGTATAAAGCTATAATCAGCCATGACGTAGTTTACTAATTTCAGTTGCTTGCAAATTGTGATAAACATAACGGCTCATGTCTACAGCACTGCAGTTGCAATTCTTTATGGTGCAAGCCGTTAATTATACAGTGATAATTGTCAAAATAAAGTGCAAAAACCCACAATATCACAAATAGAAAGTGCTTACCATGGTGCGAGTTAATTAATCCGTATAATTTTTTTTCATTGTCGTGTTTCACCATACGTCACGGAAAACGTCTCGGCGAGACGTTGAAGCTCCCGAGACTCCCGAGATTCTCAGGAGTTTCAAGGTCTCAGCCAGCATCTCGGAAGCTGCAACGTCTCATCTCAGTCTCATCTCGGACAAAATTTTGAACGTCTCAGTCTCGGAGACATGGGTCTCGGATCTTGTCTCGGTCTCGGCTCAGAAGGTCTTGTGCACATTCCTGTGAAGTGCACATTGCCAAACAAAAAACAAGCTTCTGACTAGCAAAATTATCTAACAGTAGACGAAGAAAGCAAAAATACTGCTCTTGGACTTAAATGGCTGTTTACAGATGTCAGACCATGTGACTACTTAGAGAAGAATCAGTTAGTGACGTAGTAACAGTCAGCTGAAAGTAAACAGGTGCACATGGGTCAGACAGGACAGCATGCAATTATGCCATGCATTCTGCTAGAAAGGGGCAGCAGCAGCTACACTGTTATCAGCATCAACTTAACAAATAAACACACTAATGCCCACAAACGGAAACTGCTTCTGAAATTTACTCAGTCAAGTTTTGTAGCTATCAGCAGGGACCACAGCTTTTCACAAAATTTTGAGCCAAGCCACAGAAGTTGCCTGTTTCTCCAGAATTTGATACCTTTCCGTGATTACTTTTATTTTCCAATTCATATCCAAGCTAGCAAAGCTTCTTAATAAAACTGCTACTTCAACAATCAGTAGTACACCACTGCAACAAAAATATTCTCTGGATGAGTCATAATCAATGATTACTGAACATTTGGTACACAATGACAGATGCTTTTAAACTTTAAACAATCCAAATAAGTCCAAAATTTGTTTAATAGACAGGATGATGCATAATTTGGAAAATTTGCTGCATTGAGCCATAGAATTTGGCAAACTATCCCATAAAATTTTGAAAATGTTGCTATGGCAAACTGTGGTCCCTACCTATCAGGGTTCTTCAAAATCAGTAGGCCCTTCAGGTATTTATAATGCCCACTCTTTACGTAGAATGTTTATAGTAAAAATTCTTTTAGCTACTGACTTAAGCTTAATAATTAACGACATCCTTACATGGTTTATCTTAATAAATTTTGGAAAAATGTACTACCAGTCACAGTCTTTCATTCATCATAATTTTCTACAATATTACTTCTGCCTCTTGCAATTTTTCTTATTCTATCATTTTGTTGGGGATCTGCAGCTTTCCTTAACCTCAATTTCTTTTGCTACCTCCCACTGAACAAATTTCATCCATTGTTAAAATATTTAATGGTGCAAAGGACCCTGACAAACATTGGATGATGACAAGACTTGTCATTATGCAATAAATAAAAAATGTAGCTATTTGTACAGTTCTTAGCATCAGCATGTTGAAATTAGTAAACACTGCTGCATAACAAAGGTCAGTTGACATAAGACATCATATAACAGCACAAATACGCTCATGTATATATCTCTACTGCAGCTGTCAGTAATATACAGGGCGAGCCAAAAAAGTGACATCCTGTTTTTATATGGCAGTTTTTATATGGAAGTTGACTACGTCAATATAATGCCATAAAAAACTGCAAAACACCAGATATTTATACTATATGAACACATTTTAACATTTGGTGTTCATTATTCACAGCTTAAATGTGTTCCTTTGTTCAAAAAATACATAATGTCAAAAATGTCACTTTTGGCCCACCCTGTACACCTTTTCTTGAAAAGTGTTCGATTCACGTAAAATAAACCAAGCACATTTTTGCCACTAACAAGCTCGAACTCGAAACAAAAACCATAAATAAATTAAAATTTACAACATACTAATGGACATAGTATTCAACAACAATATTAGCAACAAATGTTATTTTGTTTGCATCAACAAAGTAGCGCATCATAGCAAGATGCGAATAATTCAAAGCTCGGACTAAGTTGTTGCATCGTTGTGTGGTTGCTCAGCTGATGAGGATGCAGCAGGAAAGACTAGCGGATACAGCTGCAAAACATCACAGCATCAGCACTTAGCACCACCACTCACCTTTACCGTGGAGGCAACTCGATGATCCGAAGGTTCAATAGTCCGAATATTTGATACTGCAGAAGTTTTAGGTTTTCCTATACACTTCGACAGACATTGACTTAATCTCCACATTTCCTCCGAACTAAGAGTAGAGTTACGATTAGGGTTTAGGCTTAGTGTTGGAGTTAAGGTGAAGGTTCAAGTTGACGAAAATGCTTGTTGCAGTATACATCTTCGGACTGCCGAACCTTTGGATTATAGACTCAGAATCTGCTACCGCTCTTTACATGTTAGGCAGAATCACTCTAGCGCAGTGTTTTTCAACCGGGGTTCCGTGGAACCCCAGGGTTCCGCGAGCATCTGCCAAGGGTTCCGCAGCTGGCCAGTAATAAATAAGCTAGCATGCGAAATCTTGCCAAACAATGTCGTAGAAATACTCATCACAAAATATTTTATTTGAAATTGCATTTCTACACGTTTATTTTTGCATAGACCAACTCTGTTAAATCATTTTTGCTGTTAGTAGTCTTGGCGTATTTGCATTTTTAGGAGCGTAGGCTTTCTATGCACGACATTGGGCTACTCAACTC